>Ga0102934_1001134_pt1 | contig 18459 bp, 14 predicted proteins | sample SalPonR2_A_D1_MG_FD_78175 | JGI IMG/M metagenome (GOLD analysis project Ga0102934, IMG submission 78175) | Salt pond soil microbial communities from South San Francisco under conditions of wetland restoration - Salt Pond MetaG R2_A_D1_MG | ecosystem: Environmental > Aquatic > Marine > Intertidal... | reverse complement strand
TCCATTCTTGGAATTTCTTAACGCATTTTTTTATAAGGCGGGAATTTTTAAAATAACTCCTATCTTAAAACAATATTATTTATAAACAGTGACTTATATCAATTTAGAGTGACTTTATGGGGGGATCCCAGGGAGTGTATATGCACGTGGGTAACCCGCGTTTTTTTACAATAATGATTTCATCTACCAAATATGATTTTTTCTGATTTAGGTAAGACATTCGTCTCGAAAATTGCTCTAATAGGTCAATAAATCGAATCGATCAAATAGAAAAGTTCCTTCATTATTGTGTTTATAACATCTATATTTGCGGATATACAGAACAATTTAAACAGGAAGTTTTGAATGAACTTGAACAAAATACTGAGAAATACAAATCTTGTCTTTGGAACGGCTGTACTTTTAGGATTTGTTTTCCCGATCTGGGCCAATAAGATAAAATTTTTGATTGTGCCGGGCCTGATGACGATGATGACTTTTTCCCTGATCAATTTTAAATTTAGCGAACTGGATATTAAAGATTGGAAAAGAGCTCTTTACCTGGCTGGAGTGAATTATATTCTATTAACCGGGCTTTACATTTTACTTGCTTATATCCTGGTTGAAAATCCTCTTTACCAGAATGCAGTCATAATCCTTGGCATTATGCCACCAGCAGTCGGCATAATTTCTCTGATCTACATCCTCAAAGGCGACATCAATACCGGATTTATTGCTGAAGTAATGGGTTATGTAATCAGTCTGGTGGCGATACCAGCTTTGACGTTATTCTTTTTTGGCGAATCGGTTACTATCACCCGTATTCTCAATATTCTGGGTTTGGTTATCGTGATTCCCTTCCTGCTCTCCCGTGCTCTGGTTTATATTAATTCTCGAAAAAATATACTTAGCGATGACATTACTGAGATTGTTGTCAATTTAAGTTACGGCCTCCTCTTTTATATTACAATTGGAGTTAATCGTGATGTTTTCATTCACAACTTTTCCGGGATAATTGGAATAATAGCTCTGTTTATTATTATGCGATTTGGACTAGGGGCCCTGATCTATTATATTTTAAAAGATCGGATAAAACGTGAACATAATGTACTCTATGTATTATTTGGCACCTTTAAAAATGGTAGCGCTGGAATGGCAATTACAGTCATGCTGTTTGGAGTTGAAGCCACTGTTCCCTTTGCTATTTTTTCTATCATCGCCTCCTTCTACATAATTTTTCTAAAATGGTACTGCGGAAAATAATTTCCTTAAGTAGTATTGTCCAATATTTTAATTGTCTGAAGAGCCATTTTTACTTATATTTGTTAGAATAATGTTGAAAAAGGAGTGATCTTATGTATAATCGAGAACTTTATTTATACGAAGAGATAATGTTGCTGGCTTTCAAAGACAATGAGGGCACAATTCCCTTTGGAACTATGTACAATTTTGCAGTTAGTGGAGCCTTTATGGCCGAATTGCTACTCACTGAGCGTATAAAAGTTGATCCTTCTGATAAGAAAAAGCTGGCCAAGCCAGTTGATAAAAAGAAATTTGGTGATCCCCTGCTTGATGAATGCCTGGAATCTATATTTGATTCCCGCAAAGAGCGTCGTATGCAAATCTGGGTTAGCAAATTCGCCAATATGAGCAAGCTCAAACACCGGACAGCAAAACAACTATGCCGCCGCGGTATTTTGAGGATGAAAGAAGAAGACGTGCTATTAATTTTTAAACGCAAAGTCTATCCCGAAGTTAATCCCGGACCGGAACGGGAATTAAAAAATCGTCTCAGGGAAGCTATTTTCACAGATAAGCAGGATCTTGATCCCAGAACTACAGTTGTTCTTGCTCTGGCTGATAAAACCGGTTTGCTAAAAGTAAATTTTGATAAAAAGAAATTAAAACAGAGCAAAAAGCGCATTAAAAAGATTTGCAATGGCGAGGTAACTGCTCAGGCTACTCAGGAGGCTATTCAAGCTATGCAGGCCGCTATTGCTGCCGCAACAACTGCAGCGAGTGTGGCTGCGACTGCCGGAGCCACTAACTGACTTGCTGATCAATTAATCCAAAAATGAGGTAACTATGCCGGAACTGCCGGAAGTTGAGACTATTATTCGGGATTTGAAAAAATCTCCATTTCAAAATATGGAAATCGTCGATATAAAAGTTACCTGGCCTAAAACAGTTCGGGATTATTCGGTGGAGGAATTCAAAGATGAATTAATTGGTAATAGCATCAAGGATTTTGGGCGGCGGGCAAAATATCTCGTATTTTCTATCTCCAATGGCAAAACTTTGATTCTCCATTTGAGAATGACTGGTAAATTGATTCTGCATGATCAGGGTGATTCTCTGGAGGAGCATGATCGAGTTATTTATTATTTCGAAAATGGTTTGCAACTTCACTATAATGATACCCGTAAATTTGGCCGCTTCTATTTGAAGGAAGACCCGCAGGAAATTTTAGGCAAGCTAGGTCCCGAGCCTCTGGGTGAAAATTTCACTCTTGCTCGATTTCGCAAAGACCTATCAAAACGCTCCCGCATGATAAAATCCTTATTACTGGACCAAAGTTTTATTGCTGGATTGGGAAATATTTATACAGATGAAGCCCTCTGGGAAGCCGGAATCCATCCCAAACAAAGTGCTGATTTAATTCCGAAAGAAAAACAGAAAAAATTATATCAGGCCATTAAAAATGTGCTTAAACGGGGAATAAAAAATAAGGGGACGACCTTGGGTTCCGGGCTGGGAAATTTTGCTCGTATGAACCAGGAAAGAGGACAGAATAGTGATTCCCTTAAGGTTTATCAGCGTGATGGAGAAAAATGCTATTATTGCGGCAGCAAAATTAAAAAGACCAAAGTTTCACAACGCAGCACCCATTACTGTCCCCATTGTCAAAAGAAAATTGAATAGCAAAAAATTGATTTTCTCACCCAACTTCAGATCTCAACCTCAACCTCAACCTTAACCTCAACCTTATCCTCAATTTTACCCACATTTCGACCATTGGCAGGATGGACAGAACATACACCCTTCCTGGTAAACCAATTCTCCATCACATTCAGGGCAGCGTTCTCCAGCATCGGTACCATCAGGGATGAACATTTCCAGCAATTTTTTAATATGAAATACCAGTGAAGAAAAATCAGGTTCACAGCGATCCAATACTTCAACAATATCTTTGATTTGAATATTATGGCGCAATGACATGCTGATTGTGCGACCAATTTTATCAATGTTGCTCTGTCCTGAATATTTTTTGACCTGATCATCAATAAGGTCTTCATCAATGCCATGAGCAGCCATCAACCGTTCCATTTTAGAAATTATCCAATCGGCAACTTCGCCACTGGCGTAATTATTTGTCTTGATAAAAAGAGCAAAGGGGCGATGATAATCACGATCGGCAAAGGCTACAAAAAAGTACCATTTTTGAGAATGGTTATCTCTTCTTTTATAAAGTTTAACAGGCGGCTCTTTGGGAATGTTTACATCGTGGGGAATAACTGAATCGCCGGCTTTTTTGAACATTTTCTCAAGTTCTGAGACCTCTTCTTTTTTCTCCTCCTGCTCTTTCTTTCTGAGGACACCTTGCCGACTGCCATCTCGGTAATAAGTGATACCCTTACAACCAGCTTCATAAGCATACTGGTATACCTCTCTTGTGTCTTCACGAGTGGCTTCATTGGGCGCGTTGATGGTCTTGCTAATACTACTATCAACATATTTTTGAATAGTAGCCTGCATATCAACATGTTGTATTGAAGTTAAATCAGAAGCTTCAACAAAAACATCATCTTTGAGCCCCAGTTCCTCCTTTCTTTCTGGTAACCAGTGAATGACCTGGCGTCCCCCCAGGCGATCTTCCCGAAAAAGCTCAAAAGCAAAATTGGGTTCTATGCCTGATGATACACCGGCTAGCATTCCTGTTGAACCGGTAGGGGCAACTGTCAAAAGCCGGGTGTTTCTGAGACCATGTTTTTTGATCAATTTTTTGACATCGTCATCAAGTTGCTGAATGTATTGACTATCCAGCATATATTCTTTCCAGATAGGTGCGGCACCTTTATCCCGGGCTAAAAGCGCAGATTTACGAAAGGTCTCATTCTGGATAAAGGACATTACCTTATTCATTAATTGATAGGATTCCTTGGAACCGTATTTGATATTCTGCAGAATCAGAAAATCAGCCAGCCCTAAAATACCAAGACCAATTTTTCGAAAATTGAGCTGATGCTGGCGAGCTTTTTCAAGGTAATAGGGATTTATATCAATTATTTCGTCAAGGAATTCAGTTCCCAGGTGGACGGTTTTTTTCAATTCATCATATAAAATTTCACCGGAGTCAACATCCACAAATTGGGTCAAATTGATAGAGCCCAAATTACAAACCGAGTTTGCAGAAAGGCCCTGCTCTCCACAGGGATTGGTGGCAATTATCTTTTCGTCGCGATTGGCAATATTGGTTTTATTGTAACGCTCCAGAAATACAAGCCCCGGCTCTCCATTATCGTGGGTATAATCAGTAATTAGATTAAATAACTGGCGGGCTTCGACAGTTTTATAATGTTTGATAGGAAAACCCTTTTCTTTCCATTCATAAATGTCTCCATTCCACTCCTCATCATAGCGATCAAAATTGGGATCAGGAAAGATCAAATCCCAGTCCTGATCATTTTTGACAGCTTCCATAAATTCATCGGAGGCAAATACAGAAAGATTGGCATTTTGAATTTTATCACGATCTTTTTTAATGGTAATAAAACGCTCAATATCAGGATGCCAGGCTTCCAGACCAAACATGTAAGCGCCTCGACGAGAACCACCTTGACTAATGCGACCGGCCAGAGCATCCAGAGCTTCCATCCAGGAAACAGAACCCGATGATTCGCCATTAACTTTGATAATATCGCTACCTTTGGGGCGTAAAGGTGACCAGTTGATGCCAACACCACCACCGCGAGCGCTGATTTCAAAAACACGGGTAAATAGGTCCATGATCGCGCTGCGGCTGTCAATTCCATCACCTACATCTTCAAAAGCCAGAACATAGCAGTTGAAAAATGTCTTCACAGTATCTGTTCCCAGCCCGGCTAAAATACGGCCAGCAGGTACAAACTTGAAATCCTGCAAAGCTGCTTTGCAATCTACATTTACATGGCTGGATATTCTTTCTACAAGTGCATCCCAATCCTTTTCATCATTATATAAATAACGATCTTCAAGCACATTTCTGCGCTCTTGATTCCATTTTGGTTTGATGACTTTCAATGTTGACTCCAGTGTTTTTTATGTTAAAAATGAATTAATCTAAGATGTTAATAGTTTTTGTTTTAACCCTCGAACTTATCAACTAACCACAATATGTTGTGGTTAGTAAAAATTGAACTACTATATAATGCGATGAATAATTTATAAAAATTTAAATTTTAAGCCAAGTGAAAATTAAAAATAAAATGAAATGTTATAATTCAAATAATTACAAATGATAAGAGTAATGTTTGGCAAAATTTTATCAAAAGTAATCTAAAATTTTTGTTAATAAAATTTCTGAGGGTAGCTTGTTTTGATATTTCCCAAAGCTTTTGACAATTATCCCAAAAGAGGATAGCTGGATATCCAAACCAAACAGAGAACATTCGGGAATTGGGTTTGTCTTAATGAATAAATCTTATAAATTTGTTAATGTTATTTACAATCAATTTTGAATTTGTGTGAGAAACTAGATCAAATTATAAAGGAAATAATAATGAAGAAATGGACGGGCACATTAATTGGCGGAGGCCTTGGCTTTGCACTTTTAGGGCCGCTGGGTGGAATTATTGGAGCTTATGTTGGTAGTATGATGACTGGCGAGAATAATGCAGCTCAACGACAGCAGGGACATCCCTATGGCAATTCCCGTTACAATAGAAATGCTTATACTCGCAGCCGCAATCAGGTACGAGGCGGTGACTTTGCGGTCTCCATGTTAACCCTTTTTGCCTATGTAACCAAGGCCGACAATAGGGTTAAATCCTCGGAAGTCCAATATGTGAAAAAGTATCTGGTCAGACAGTTTGGTAGCAATAATGCCCAGGACTTGATGTATATTTATAAGGAATTACTGGAAAAAAATTACAATATTTATGACGTGACCCAGCAGGTGCGATCTAATCTGGATTACAATTCTTTGCTGGAAATGTTGCACATTCTATTTGGCATTGCTGGTGCCGATGGAAATTACGGCCGCAAGGAACTTAGCGCTATAAAAGAGATTGCCAATGGCCTTGGAATCAATGAAAATGACTATAATTCAATCAAATCTATGTTCATAAAAGAGGGCTCGGATCTTGATCAGGCTTATGAAATTTTGGGAATTGCTTCGGATGCTGATAATACTTCTGTGAAAAAAGCTTATCGCAAAATGGCGACCAAATATCATCCTGACAAAGTTGCCAATCTAGGGCCGGAGATCAAGGAGGTTGCCGAAAATAAATTTAAAGCCATTAACAAGGCCTATAGCAAAATAAAAGAGGCCAGGGGCATGAATTGAGTTCCTGCACAAAAAAATTATCAACCAATTTCAAATATCTGCAAAATCATTATTTGTATTTCGATGAGATTGAATCAACCAATGCCTATTTACTACAGACCGATTTTGAGAATGGTATAATAGTTCAGGCTGGTTTTCAGAGCAAAGGCCGGGGCCGAAAAAAACGAGAATGGCAATCTTTAGCCGGACAAAGTTTGCTTTTTTCGATTGGGTTGAATGAAAAATTGGATCAACTTCCTGGTTTTATTTACACATTTTTAAGTTCGCTTGCAGTGGCAGAAACTATTGATTCCATTTTTCCATCTCTGAATCCAATTCTGAAGTGGCCTAATGACGTTTTAATTAACCATAAAAAAGTATGCGGAATTTTGGTAGAGACAAAAGCCAATTCTCAGGAATTGAATAAAGTTGTGATCGGAATCGGACTTAATGTTAATCAAAATGAAGATTATTTTAGCAAGCCTGATTTACAATTTGGTACGTCTCTGAAAATCGAGACAGGTGGGCGACAGGATCGGGAAATTATTTTGACAAATATTTTAAGAGCCCTGGATGAAAATCTTAATCTGGCTCTCAAATTTGGAAGTGAACCGATTCTGAATAGGTGGCGCCAAATGTGTCCCTATTTGAGCCGGGAAATCACGCTTATTGAAGGGGAAAAATCAATGACCGGCAAATTTGTGGATATTGCCTCTGACGGAGCCTTGCTTTTACAGGTTGACGGCCAGACCGAAAAAATATACGCCGGTGATGTTAGCTTTGATAAAAGGAGTTTATGATGTTATTGGCAATCGATATAGGCAATACTAATACTGTTCTGGGAATTTACAAAGACGATGGCTTAGTGCTTAGTCGGCGCCTGGTTAGTTCGCACAGTAAAACAGTAGATGAATACTGGGTAACTGTCAAGCTGCTGTGTGAAGATGCCGGATTGGACCCCCACGATTTAAGGGCCACGATCATCGGCTCTGTTGTTCCTATTCTGACCCGCAATTTTTCTGGTATGGCTCGCAAATATCTTAATCTAGATCCTATGATTGTCAGCAATGAACTTGATCTAGGCTTAAAACTGGAAGTAAGCAAACCCGAAACATTGGGTGCTGACCGAATTTGCAATATTGTTGCTGCCCGGCAAAAATTTAACCCACCTCTTGTGGTTGTTGATTTTGGTACGGCAACTACTTTTGAAGTTCTCAATGAGGCTGGAAACTATATTGGAGGTGCTATTAGCCCAGGACTGGAAGCCGGGCTTGACGAACTGATTAAAAAGGCAGCTCAACTCCACACTGTGGATATGCAGTTTCCTGAAAGAATTATTGGAGATACCACTCGAGAACAGATGCAAAGTGGAATATTTGGCGGTCATGTCTATATGGTAAAAGGTATGCTTGATCAAATTGCAAAAGAATTGGGCCGACAATCGGTAACTACAATTGTGACGGGAGGATTATCGCAGGAATTTGCAAATATAATTGATGTGATTCCGGAAGACAATCTTACTCTGCAAGGCTTGAAAATTTTATATGCGAGGAATAGTTAGATATTTATGAACATAAACCGCCGATCAATTCTATATATCATTATAATGAATTTACTGCTTACCAGCCTGGTTTGCTCAGCGGAAATTTACAACTATACTGTCAATTTATTATTTATTCCTTCTCTAAATTTGAAAATGAAAATTGTGCCTATGCAAAATGATCAAACGAAACTGGAGTTCACCGCCAATACCAATGATTTTTTTGACGGATTCTATAAAGTTGAAAATTATTATGAGTGTATTTACAATAGTGAAAATTGTCTGCCTCAATCACGAACAAAAGAGATAGATCAGCCTAGATTCCGGCAGCAGCTTTCTGCCAATTATATTAACAGTCAGATAAATTATTCCAATGGAAAAGCAGTTGATCTTTCCGGGCCAACTTATTCATTTTTATCAATGCTGATGTATTTGAGGTCAAAAAATGGGAATGACCTCGCATCCGAGAGCATCAAGGTGGAAGTGGAAGGCAAATTTTATCGAGCAATATTTCATATAGTTGGGCAGGATGAAATAAAGATCAACGAACAAAAAACTCTGGTAAATATAATAGATATAGAGCTGGAAAAATTAAAATCATTTCAGCCTGTGGTCAAACAAAGTGACCTATTTTTTGAAAATGTCGTCAATTTAGAGGGAAAAAGGAGAGTTTGGGTGGAGCAAGGGGGCGCCCGCAGAATTGTAAAAGCCAAATTTTCGCTCAAGGGCACCTGGCTTGTAGCCAAACTGAAAGGAGGCCGCCATCAACAGAATAAATGAGTTTATAAAACAAAACTGGAAACTCCTGTTGATATGGACATTTATCATTTTGGCTGTTTTTATTGGCTTAATGCTCCATATTGACGCCGATATTATTGCAGTTTTTGTGGTCGTTTTTGGTGTAATTGCCAATGCTTTTTCGGGATTGATTGCTTTAGTTGGAGCAATTCCTGTTATCGGGCCAATTATTGTCAAGGTCCTAACTATGCCAATTTTATGGGTAATAAATGCCATCGGATATTATGTTTCTGTAATTGCCATAAAAAAGGGCTACAAAAAAGAGGTCTTAAATCATCGGGTGCTCACTGTAGTCTTTTTAATCGGTTTCATGGCCGGATTTGTGGTGGCGCGATTAATATAAAAAATTGAATTTTAACATATAATTTGAAACGGTCATATACTAAAACAGCACATAATATTTTTGGATAATTGAGTGGCTGGCTTTTTTGGGGTTGGTGGTCAATAATTTTGGCGTTTTCAACAACAATATAATCCTTTCAATTCTATTTTGAATTAGGCCTATTTTTTAAATCTTTCTTCGCTCATTAAATGTGTATAATAACCTGCTAGGCAGCTCAGAAATATATCTATGAAATTTTAAACCTTAAGAATTTGAATATGAAAATTTTCTATTAAGGTAATATCTCTGCCGTCAATATTCTGTCATCAGGTTGTAATTGTTGGATGACCGCCATGCCTGATACAATTTCCCCAAAACGAGTATATTGATAATCAAGATGAGGTTGATAAGTAGTTGTAATAAAAAACTGTGAACCTTCGGTATTTGCACCAGCATTGGCCATTCCAACAGAACCTCTTATAAAACTTCGCATTGATGACTCAGTTAAAAGTGTAAAATCTGGACCGCCCCAACCATCTCCGCGCGGGTCACCTCCCTGAACTACAAAATTGGGCACAATACGATGAAAAGTGAGGCCGTCATAAAAATCTTCTTCAACCAGTTTCAAAAAGCTAGAGCATGTAAAGGGCGCAAAATAACCATCCAGCTGAATGGTAAAGTAACCGCGCTCTGTTGAAAATCTGACGCGACTGGTCAGGCCATAGTTGACCAGTTTTTTTAAGTTGCGCTGTGGAGGGGCCTGATATGTATAATCATCGATTTGATCCGGACTAATCTGGTAAAGCGAGACCAACACCTGGCGGGCTTTACTGGCGACTGCATAAATTTTACAATTCAAAAGTGGCCAGAGATGCTGGACAGCATCATGCGGCTGCAAATATTTAATAGTTTCAATCAACTCTAGAGCCGCTTCTGCATGACCGGTTTTTACGATTTCGGAGAGTGCTGTGTATATTTTCTCTTTGACAGGCAAGTCTGAAAAACCGATCTCACGATAGTAGCGTGCAGCCAGAGCAGCTTTGACCGGATCCTTATCTGTTAATCCGTGCGCAATATATTGTTTCATCTTTTGGTTTCGACCGCTATCCTGTAGATGAGTGTTAAATAAATCAAGCAAATAACTAAAAGCTGGTGTAGAGATCGCTGGATCGGAATACAAAGAATATTTGAATAAACTATCCAGAACGACTTCTTCTCCAGACTTGTAGAAGCCTACTATTTTATATGGTATCATCTGAGGATTTTCTGGAATAATGGTTGCATTCTGGAGCGGTTTTAATTCGATCAGATATTGAAAAGCCAGACCTTGCACATGTTGGGAAGGATGTCTTTTAGCAAGCTGGATAAGTTGAGGCTCCAGCGACTGGATCAATGTGTTTTTTGACGGAAGATTTGATAGAAGCGATGCTATTACATTTGAACTCAAATCCATATTAAGCGCTTGCAAAATGAGCGGTTGAGGGGATTGCAATGCTGGTAAATGGCGGGCAGCCTCAATTTGAATTTGCTCAGCATAGTCATTAAGAGCCTTAAGGAATAACTCATCTTTATTGTCAAATTTGAGTTCACCAAGAATATTGAGAAGCTTTTGCCGTGTTTCTACTGAGCTATTTTGATATGCTTTTGTTATCACTTCAAAATTTTGCTGGAGCGGATCAATATCATCAAAACGGGTTAATGTTGTAGCTGCTTCAAAACGTATATCAGGACGATCAGATTTTAAGGATTGGATGCAGACTTGTGCTGCTTGAGATGATATAATATCTCGATCAAAAAAGTAGCCAATCGTTTGAAGGAGCGATAGCTTTTGACCATTATCCCAAAAGCTCTCCAAGATCCAGGTCAGATCCTTCTCTTCGCCTAATTTGCCCATAGATAGCAATAATTGCTCTTTGACCTCGGGAACGGATTCTGTCTTAAGGGCTTTGATCAGGAAGTTGCGGGCCTCCGGCTGGTCAAATTGAGAAAGGGCAAAAGCAATGTATTGCCTGACTACAGGTGTGGCTTTGGAGTACAGGTCAATTAGGTTAAAAAGAAGCTCTTCATTGCCTGAATTGGCACTTGCCAGAACCAATCTTTGTTGTGTTTTTGTGCTGGCCTGGTTGTATTGCTGAAATGTTCGGCTTGATATGTTTCTGTTGTTGTGGAGCTCGAGAATCCTGCGCTCTGAAGAAGTGAATGGATTTTCCGAGCAGCCTGTAGTAAAAATTATAAAAAATATAAGTAGTTGAAACTTATTCACTTGATTGTTCAATGTAATAAAGGATAATATTTGAAGCACCTCGCCCAATCATTGCCCGACCGCCGTTAGATCTCTGATTGTAGTAGCGAGGCAACAGAAAACCCTGTTTCTCGGCACGCTTGATGATCTTGTTCATAATTGTTTGAGCCTGGTCAGTTTTGCGAATTTTTTGAAGAGCTAAAGCCAGACGTAAATTAATAAAAAGATTGTCATGAATCTGATTATTTCCCATTAGATTGGAATATGCTGGAGGGGCATCATTAAATTTTAGATTATCATTAACTGTATTTAAGGCTGCTTTGCTGATCTTGTCCTGAGGTGAGAATAAAATATTGATAGCTTCAATAACGGAACCATCGGAGTATTCTATCGGAATTCTTCCTTCAAGATTACCTTTTAGAACGTTTTTGTCCTCTAAAAACAATTTCTCTTCGATATTGGTCCGCAGTTTTTGAGCTGCTAATTTGCATTCCACAGCATAGCTTTCATCGCCCATTTTTGTCGCCATCCAGTTGGCAGCCAGCAAACCTCGATAAGCACTAACAGAGGTATAGGTAAAATGCTTGCCGGGCAGGTAAATTCGCCAGGGGCCAGATTCCTTGCGGATAAGACCAGTCTGATCTATAGAGTAAATCAAAACATCAGCAATTTGGTAGCGAATTTTTTCCCAGTAGAACTCCAAAAATTGGATATCTTGGGTAGTCTTCACATAATCTTCAATATTTGCCAGTACCAATCCGAATCCTGCTAATTCAATATTTGGTCCGTTTTGGGCGGAATCAGTTGCCTCACCGCCTTTTCCATAGTATTTTGAAACCGAGAGCAAATAATTTTGGCCAATTCCATAATTTTTACCAAACCATTCATAATTTTGGAAGTGGCCACACTTGTTATTGTCCAATAGAAATTGGAGAGACTGCCGGGCTTCCTGGATATGCCCTGATTTTAAGAGCGCCTCTGTAGCATAAGTATGGTCAGCCAGATAGGTCCAGGAACTCCCCGGGTTCAAACTGGAAAAAATTTGACCCTGAGCAGGTCCTTGCTCGCGACACTGGGCCATTTTTATATGAGTTAATGTTTGAAAGTAAAATTGTTTTTTTACTTTTTCAAATACACGGGGATGGACACTCTGTTCATGCCAGCTTTCCCACCAATCGATTTCAGTTAATAAAGCGGAAAAACCGGTGTGTTGATTTTTAAAATTATTGACAGTGTGAAAATTACCTTTTTGACCATCTTCACTAGCAGAAATAACGACGTATAGCCAGCGTTTATTATCATTTACATAAGACCATTTTCCCACATTGGCACGTAAAGATTTGTCCTCAATCTTGATATTCAAAGCGTATTCATTAATGTTTTCACTTTCCAAAACAATATAAATTACCCAAAGAGGATGATTGACATAAAAGGGACAAAAACTATACTGAGTCAAACCAAAACTGGAGTCCTGCAAGCTGTGCCGCACAATTCCAGTCCCAGGGATATATTCAATCTGCTTGTCCTGAAGCTGTGTAACAGGTATTTGCCTCCCATTGTGGGTGATAATTGGAGTAACTGACCTTATGACGGGCTCACTCCGATGATTTTCAGACCCCTGGGCATAAAGATGGGGGTAAAAATCAATGTATTTCCGGGAATGACTATCGTAATAGGCACCCGAAATACCATTGCTGAAAGGGATCTTCACAGAGTTCGACTCTTTCAAATTTAATGTGTCTACCGTTTGCGGTTGGCCTGCAACCAGCACGCCAGCTGAAATTAAAATTACTAACAAATTGTATATTTTTTCTATCATATTCATAACCAATAAGTGGTGAAATTTAATACAATATTAAGTGAAAATTGAATATTTCTCTGCGTCTTCCCTGGTTTGTATTGGTTGATTTTTTCCAGCAAATTTTGGATAATGGTTTTTACTTATTGCCATTTGAGAAAAATATTTTTTGGGATAATGGTCGAAAGCTTTCAGAAATCTTCCAATTCGTCGAAGCTATCATCAACCTGGTCTTTTAGATCCTGTTTTTTATCTTTTTGCCCGATAAAATCAGCCTTTTTCGTGAGCACATTTACATTGACAGCCGTTTTACCATTAACTTCGAAATCAAATTCATAGGTCAAAGATGAACCCAGATCAACATCTGAATCCGGCATAGCCACAACTTTTAATTTATGTTGGCCAGCAGGAACCATTGGAATTGTGAGCTGTTTTCCCAGATTTTTTACATCAACCTTGCCAAAAAAGCCCTTTTCCTTTTTTATTGGCGTAATTGTGGTCTGGCCGATATAACTACCATCCAGAAAAACTGCCGATTTAACCGGCTTTGAACCAATTATGAGAGAGTAACCTACTTCTGAGCGCCGGGCATCAATAATGGCGCGATAGCCAGCTTTTATTTTGGCATCGGCCTGCCAGGTGCCCTCTCCATAATCTATTTCGACCTGGTAGTTCCTTGATTGCAAAGATGATAGACTGATAGGAGTACGTCCTCTTTTGCTGCCAGAAACAGAAACTGGTAGATCTCCAGGTATAGATTTGATAGTTAAAGCGCCTGTTTTTGTGAGTTCATTTCCATATTTTTGATAATATTTTGCCAGCACATCTTTATATAAAGTTTGGAGTTCATCTGGACTATTCGCCATACTGAAGTAGCCCTCAGTGGCCGACGACAAATTCCGCAGCTTGTTAATCTCCACATTTCCCAGACCGATTCCATAGACAAAAATATTTTCCGATTTTGTCATCGAGCGAATATCATTAATAGTAAAATGGCTTCGATTGTCCTGCCCATCAGTAAGATAAAGAATGATTCGGGCGCCCTGTAATGATCTCAAATTGTCAAAACCACTGGCAATTGCGTCGTAGAGAGCTGTTGAACCGGTTGCCCGCAAATTTCGAATTCGAGAGCTTTGCCGATTATATGAACTTGTGACCGAAAAAACACGCTCAACCCGGGAATTGAAACTAAGCAGTCCGACCTGATCTTCTGACTTAATGTCATTAAGAAAGGCCTCGACAGCTTTTTTGGCCTGATCAAGTGGTTGTCCTCTCATACTACCACTGGTATCCAGGATCAGCATAAAATTATTGCGGGGCTTAATCTTTACATATTGCGCCACTTCGCCACCGGGAGTAACATTTCCCAGGAAAAAAAACAAAAAAATTGCCAGCATTACTTTGTGTCTCATATTTAACTCCATTCAGTAAAGTTTGTAATCTAATATTAAATGGTTTTGCTGTTTATTTCAAGTTGATTCTATAATGTTGTGATAGATGGCACACTGAATTTTGTGATTTGCTGGATGAGTGGAAGTCTGGATGATGGAATTATTGAAAACTTTGTAAATTTAAATTTTTTTTGAGCTATTGTGATTTTTAGTATTAGCTCTTAACCAATTAAAAGTTATAATTTAAAAAGCCAAAGCAGTGCTTGAAAATTGATTCTAAATTCTATAAATTCAGTAGATTTTTTGATAATTAACCAAGGAGATTCTGTGATGAAAATTAATAGAATTTTAGTGCTGTTAAGTGTTTTTGTTGTGGCTCTTTTCCTTTTAACATCCTGCCAGCCACCGGAAATTACCTCGGCCAAGGTTTACTTTCAGCAGGATAATATTGAAAAGGCAAGAGAGCAACTGGAAATTGCCAGAGACAAATATCCCGATAATCCAGAAGTTTACTATCTTCTGGCTACTAAAGTTTATGGCCCTCAGGGAAATCTTGATAAAGCCAGTAAACATCTTGATAAGGCAGTAGAACTATCACCAGAGTACAAAGATAAAGCTACCCAATTTAAGCGGAAAATTTGGGCCAATTATCAGAACAGAGCAGTTAAAAAATTCAATGAAGCATTAGATGCCATTTTTCCTGAAGTAAAAGATTCGCTCCTTCAGGTTGCTGCCGATGATTTTGAAAAAGCCTTAGAGATTAGCGATACCTCAAAAAGTACATATACAGGTGTAGTACAGTGCTATTATCAAATGGGTGATTCTTCAGCAGTACAAAAATATACCAATCAGGCTATGAGCAAAGGAATTTTTGATGAGAATATCCTGACTGCTTACACAGCTACTTTTGATAGTCCTGACGAAGCCCTTGCTGAAATAAATTCCATTTTAGAAGAACATCCTGATTTTATGCAGTTGAAATTACAAAAAGTGACTTTCCTTGTTAAACAGGAACGTTATGAAGAAGCACTGGAATTGGGACAGAAATTGCTTGAAGAAGATCCAGATAACAAAAACCTAAGATTCCTTTTAGCCCAGGTTCACATGCGGAATGGTAATGTTGAACAAGCCACTCAGGAATATCAGAAAGTGCTCAAACAAAATCCTGATGATCCAGCAGTTCTGGTCCGTATCGCTCAAGCCTATTTTGAATCTGAAAATTATAGCCAAGCAGAAGAATATTCTCGTCGTTACATCAGCCGTCTCGAAGAAAATGATCAAATTCAGGGACTTGGTGTTGGATATGAAATTCTGTGGAAATCATTGTTTAACCTTGGACAAAAAGATGAAGCCATGGAAATGCGCAAAAAAGCTCAAGAATATCGTTAAAAACTGAACAAATAGTTTTAAAATTAAAAAGGCCGGTTGATCATCAACCGGCCTTTTCTATATTATTAGTGAATATTATCCAATTTTTTTGATTAATTCCTCTTTTGTCACAGCAGCAGTACCAACTTTTTCCACCGCAACTGCGGAAGCCAGATTGCCGATGCGAGCTGCTTTGGCAAAATCATCACTGATAATTAGACCGGGAGTAAAGGCAGCAGTAAAAGTGTCCCCGGCACCACTAACATCATAAACTTCATGTGCCTCAGTAGGAATTATTTCGCTGCGCCCATCATCAAAGTAAAAGACGCCGTTTTCTCCAAGAGTTACAATTAAGCCAGCGAAATCAAATTTTTCGACAATCTGAGCAGCATATTTTTTTAAATCTTGCAGAGAAATGTGCTCTTTGTTGACCGCCTGGCAAAATTCTTTGTAATTAGGCTTTATAACAGTGGCACCTCTGTATCTTTCATAATTACGAACCTTAGGGTCAATTATTACAGGAGTATTGTTAAATTCTCTGATAATGTGCTGAATGAAATTTTTAGTCAATAGCCCTTTGGCATAATCGGATAAAATAATAGCATCTATCTGATCACCAGTTGATGTGATTTTTTTCAGCAGTTTTTCTGTTTGCCTGCTGCTGAAATTATCGATAACCTCATTATCCATGCGGACGAGTTGTTGGCGTTGGGCAATTATTCTGGATTTGACAGTGGTACACCGTTTTTTATCTTTATCGAAAAGGGCTTTTACATTGTGCTCTCTGAGATGTTCTTCAAGAATATCAGCATTGTGGTCGTTACCAGTAATAGCCAGAATCGAGCTATGACAGCTCATACCAGCCAGATTAGTGGCAACATTTCCAGCACCACCCACTCTGTATTCTACTCTGTCAACGTTGACAACAGGGACAGGAGCTTCCGGAGAAATGCGATTGACATCGCCCCAGATGTATTTATCAAGCATAATGTCTCCAATGACAACGATGTTAAGATTGTGAAAGCCGTCAATGATTTCTAATAATTGATGGTTGTTCATTTTGATTCCTTATTCTTTGATAATAGGTTATTACTTAAATTTAATTTAATTCGCAAAATTAAAATAATCGTCCTTTTTCAACAAATCATTATATATAATAGTAAAGCGGGAAAATCATAAATTATTACGATTTTTAACAATAAAAGCCACAAAAAGTTTAGTTATTGGCCCAATCTTCCTCACAAATGAAGTTAAAAAACTCTTTATATTAATTAAAACTAAAAAAAAATAAAAAAAGGCTTGATATAAAATTTTCTTTAACTTAAAATTGAGGGCTTTTCGATAAGTGAATTTGCCACCATAGCTCAGTTGGTAGAGCAGCTGATTTGTAATCAGCTTGCCGCGGGTTCGACTCCTGCTGGTGGCTCAGTTTTTTGGAATAATGAAGAAGGCACTACCAAATCCACAAGACAGGGTTTTGGGAGAATAGTGAATTCGCAAAGCCTTCCAGTGCAATATAAATGGGTCGGTGGCCGAGTGGTTAATGGCAGCAGACTGTAAATCTGCCGACGAGAGTCTACGGAAGTTCGAATCTTCCCCGGCCCACTTTATTTTTGTGGTTTTGCGGGTGTAGCTTAGTGGTAAAGCCCCGGCCTTCCAAGCCGGTTACGAGGGTTCGACTCCCTTCACCCGCTCGTTTTTATTTTGGTACGTGCCCACGTAGCTCAGTGGTAGAGCGCATCCTTGGTAAGGATGAGGCCACCAGTTCAATCCTGGTCGTGGGCTCGAGGATTTGCTTTTTTTATTGATTTTTTGTGTAAAAATTGAAAGGGAGAAGTTATGGCTAAGGAAAAATTTGAAAGAACGAAGCCGCATTTAAATATAGGAACAATTGGTCATGTTGATCATGGCAAGACAACACTGACAGCAGCGATGACCCTTGTATTAAGTAAAAAGGGTCTGGCTGAGATCAAAGATTTTGCCAGCATTGATAATGCGCCTGAAGAAAAAGAGCGTGGTATTACAATTAATACAGCTCATGTTGAATATGAATCAGAAAACCGGCATTATGCACATGTAGATTGTCCCGGTCATGCAGATTATATTAAGAACATGATTACTGGTGCTGCTCAGATGGATGGAGCAATTCTGGTTGTATCCGCAGAAGATGGCCCCATGCCTCAGACTCGTGAACACATCCTTCTAGCCCGTCAGGTAAACGTTCCTGCTATGGTAGTTTTCATGAACAAAACTGATATGGTAGACGATGAAGAATTGATTGAACTAGTTGAGATGGAACTTAGAGAGCTGCTGGATGATTATGAATTTCCCGGTGATGAGTTACCTATTATTAAAGGAAGTGCTTTAGAAGCGCTTGAGAATCCGGAAGATGAAGATAAGATCAAGCCGATTATTGACCTGATTGATGCAATGGATGATTACATTCCGGAACCAGAGCGTGATACAGAAAAGCCATTTTTGATGCCTGTTGAAGATGT
>Ga0102934_1001132_pt1 | contig 18475 bp, 17 predicted proteins | sample SalPonR2_A_D1_MG_FD_78175 | JGI IMG/M metagenome (GOLD analysis project Ga0102934, IMG submission 78175) | Salt pond soil microbial communities from South San Francisco under conditions of wetland restoration - Salt Pond MetaG R2_A_D1_MG | ecosystem: Environmental > Aquatic > Marine > Intertidal... | reverse complement strand
TGGAATCTCGCCAGGCCTATTTCTGAGAGGTGGTACTTTTATTGGGAAAACATTCAGGCGAAAATATAGATCAGAGCGAAAATTATCCTCCTGAATCATCTTACGAACGTCACGATTAGTAGTCGCAATAACACGTACATTGATGGGAATATCTTTGGCCCCCCCAACTCTGGTGATCTCCTCTTCCTGTAAAACCCTGAGTAATTTGGCCTGCATTGAAATTGGAATTTCGCTAATTTCATCTAGCAGTAATGTACCATCCTGGGCTTCTTCAAAAAGCCCTTTCTTTGTTTTAATGGCATGCGTAAAAGCGCCTTTTTCATGGCCAAATAGAGTACTTTCAAAAAGAGTTTCCGGGATAGCAGCACAATTAGTCCGAATAAAAGGCTTGTTTTCTCGATTGCTATAATTATGGATTGCCTGGGCAATCAACTCTTTTCCTGTACCACTTTCACCTTGCAACAATACGGGTGCGCTACTATCAGCTACTACTTCAATTTGTTCGTAAATAGTACGCATTTGCTTGCTTTTTCCAACCAGGCGCTTGAATTTTTTCTCGTAGGAAAGTTCCTGTTTGAGTTTCTTATTTTCTTCTTTCAACTCATAATTTTCAAAATAGCGCTCAATACGGGAGGTCATTTGTGAAACTGAAAATGGTTTGGTAATAAAATCAAAAGCCCCCTTTTTTAGGGCGTCAACAGCAGTTTTGATTGTGCCATAGGCTGTTATAATGATGAAGCCTAGATCTTCATTGATCTTCAATGCTTTCTCCATCAGATCAATTCCATCTAAACCGGGTGGCATGACCATATCAGTTATTACCAGATCAAAGTGCTGATTTTTGATGAAATTTAATCCCTCTTCACCTGACTCAGCGATTTTTACATCATAATTTTCATTGGTCAAAGAATCTTTCATAATAGACCTGATACCATAGTCATCATCGACGACTAATATCTTGTACATGTTGTTTCACCTCGCTAATCAATAAACCCAATTCTTGGCCATTAATTTAAACATTTATTTAGAGTTAAAACAGGTATAATTGAAATCAAAATCAATAAGAATACCCAACTATTTTATAAAGTCCACTGAAAAAAAGATCAAAGCGATTAATAATATACATTATCAATCAGAATAGTCTTGATGTTTTTTATAGGAATCCAGATAACGATTCTTTGATGATTTCTGAATTGCCTGGTTGCCTTTATTTGCTGTTTTTCCCATCAATTTTCTTATCTTAATCTGAAGTTCCTTATTATCCTGATGCAAAGACTTTATTTCCTCCTTATATTGATGATTCTGCTCAATCAGTTTTGAATATTTGATCGATCTTTTCAAAGACATGAGCACTTGCTCTATTTTAAAGGGCTTGATCAGATAATCAAAAATGCGATCCTCCTGATTTTGTAGAGCATTCTTTACACTGGGATAACCTGTCATCAGAATAATGATTATCTCAGGAAGCAGCGATGATATCTGTTTACTTAATTCAACGCCGTTCACATCTGGTAATCTGATATCAATTAAAGCAAAATCGGGATGCTGGTTCTGAGTTCTGGCCAGAGCCTCTTTAGCATTTTGAGCTGTCTTGATTTTATATCCATGATTACCTAAATGGGCTTTTAGATAGTCAAGAATACTTTTATTATCATCAACAATCAGTAAAGTTTTTGAAGATTCCTGCAAATTATTATCACTCATGTTTATTTCATCGTTGCTTGATTTTCGGTAAATAGACCAGATGTGCTATTGTAAAATTTGTGCTCCATACACCTCATTATCTCTGAGAAATTTTTCCCATCACGGGGATAAGCCACCATAGCGTATTCCATTGACAAAATTGATTCTCCTTCTGCAGTAGTATAAAGATCCTCAATAAGAGTACGAATATTGGCGCAAAAATGTTCGGCTTTGACAGGAGTACTTTCATAAAGTACAATGAAAATTGATCCAAATCCCTGCCAAAGTATTTCTGAGGACTGGGGTACCTGGTTTTCTATTGTCTCCTCAAGTTTTTTCTGAAATATTTCATAATCATCATTAATTGAAACATCGTCTTTGAAAATAACTTTCATTTGAAGAAAATAGACATTATGGTTTTCCTGCTCAGTTTTCTTAATTGAGTTTTCAATGATGTTTTTGATAATGTATTCAACACTTCTGATACTAACCTGATCTTTTTCCCGACTCACATTTTGTGTTAGAAAAACGGGAGCTATTTGGGTTGCCAGAATTTTAAGAAGTTTTAGTTCATCATCAAGGGACAAAGTCCTTGTATGAACGTCAAACACCAATAAATAACCAAATAGACTCTCCCGGAAAGAAATTGGTATGAATAAGCAACTGGAAACTTGATCGTCAACTGAATACTGTTGTCCATCTATCTCCAGATTTTGATCAATTGAATCAATGATAGTGGCTTCATGCTTATCCAGTGGCTTTCCATTTATCTGGCTCTTTTCATTGATATCAATATTTTCTATGAAAGTCTCAGGAAGATTTTGCGCACTATACATCTGGTAATTATTACTATGATTTTTGCTTAATAAAATCCCGGCTTTTTTAATTTTTAAACCTTCTGTAATTGTATCCAAAATCATACTGATAATTGTATCAAAATCGGAAACTTGATAAAGAATCGAACTTATATCAAAAATTGTTGTAACATAATTTAACATCTTTTTGATTTTGCGATTGAGGGCTTTGTTCTCTTTTTTCATAACGATCCTCTCAGCCGCTCGATCCACAATATTTTTAATCTTTTTGAATTCAAAAGGCTTGCGCATAAAATCATAAACACCATGCTGAATAGCCTCAATTGCCGAATCGGTATCAGCATAACCGGTGATAATTAAAGCCAGAATATCCCGGTCAATCTCTTTTGCTAACTTAACAATTTCCATTCCTGAAACCTTAGGCATCTTTAAATCAGTGATCACCATATCGAAATCCTGGGACTTGAGCATTTCCCGGGCCTCTTCCGGATCGCTTTTGCCTGAAATATTATACCCGCAACTATTCAAATAATGAGATAGTTGGTTGACAATCATTTCTTCATCATCTACTAAAAGGATCTTGATATCTTCTTTTTCCATTCTATTTCACCTTGCAATCTGATTATAATTTTTTGATACAAATATTATTTGAATCCCGGTAAATTTTCACACTCTCATATTGTTGATCCAATTTATGTTGAAGATTACCCATATTAATCTCTACTTCATTATAAATTTTACCCCTCACAATGATTAACTTGTCTTTGAAATCCTCATCAGTAATGGCATTGAGTTCATCTTTTTTATCTTCAATTGATTGGAGTTCCTCTTTCAAATTTTTGGCTTTGTAAAGAAGATTTTTATACTCTTCTTGTTTTTTATCTGATAATTCATCTAAACGCTGATTTAATAATTTCAGGAATTTTATTTTTTTACTGACTAATTCCAATTCTGATTCTTTCTTTTTGGCCTGATCCGACAGATCCTGCAATTCTGCATTGAATCGGGAGTAATTAAAATTGATCCCAATCTCAGTTTGGACATGATTTTCAGAACCAATTTCCTTAACCTCAATCCCATCTTCACTGTAAACTTTTCCGCCTCGTAGTAGTCCCTCATTTCGTAATGCAACCACCCGTTCACCAGCGTAGATCTCACTATTGATAGCATAGTGTTCTATAAAAACGGTTTTGCTCACATTTATCTTGGCGCCCTGAACATAACCGCAATACACATTTCCGCCAGCTAGAAGATTTGCCCGTTCTTTGCCAACAACTCCCAGATTAATGTGAATATCGCCATTCCGGGAATAAATATGAGAAGCTTCTACATTTCCATCAATTATTATGGAATCGTCGGCTTCAACTTTAAAACCGGAACGAACATCGCCGCTAATATGAACCTTTCCATTATATTTGATATTCCCAGTGCTAAAGTCCACATCGCCATTAATGCGATAAATTTTGCTTATCGAAATGTTGCCGTTTTTATATTCTAAATGTCCGCTATGTTCGGCAATCAATGTCAGCCCATCTTCAGATACTGTTACATTTTTTCCCTTAGGCAATGAAATATCATTGCCTTTGATGGTGAATTCTTCGCCTGTTACAGTTTTGCCGGGCGTACCTTCAGTAGGAGGCAGTTTGGTCACAATTTCATCACCTTTACTAACTTGGGATATTTTTTTATTTGTCCAATAATCAGCTTTACCATCATCATCAATATGAGGTTTGTATTCTTGGTCTGACTCTATATACCAGATCAACCGGCCGTCTTTGCCTTTGGCTGGATATTTACCAGAAGCAATTTCTACAGAATTTACTTCTTCCTTGTTTCCGATAATTTTTTCAAGTTTATCTTCTTTTATCCCATACTGAACACCTGCTTCATCAAGTTTTTCCTGAATCTCCTCATGGCTGGGAAAATTCTCTTCATCTGCTTTAATGATAAGCAGTGCCTGCATTTTATCATCGGAAATTCTGATGTCAATTAATCTATCTTCCAAATTAGTCTCTATTTTAATTATTTTTTACGATTGTACTCAAATAAAATTCTTCGGCTTCGACCACATTTGCATTGATAAACTACTCCGATTATTTGATCATTTTCTATAATCGGTTCAATACTTTCTTCACCTTCACCCGCCTCTTTATTTTTAGAATTGATTTTCACAGGATGCCCTAGTTGGACTTTATTATCTTTTATCAATTTTGCGTCCCTAATTATACTGTCTCCATTATCAATACTTTCATCCAGGTTGTCAAAGTCCTGTTTGTCTTCCATAAAAGAATTCTTCCTAAAAATAAAAGGTTCGTTTTTTACTCAAATAATTTATCAATATCATCCTGATCAATCTGGCCTTCCCGAATAATATCCTCAGTTTCATCGTTCATTTCTTCGATTTTTTCCTGAGTTTCTTTATCAGATGTATTGGTTATATCTTCCATAACCTTCTTACCAACTTCGGAGTTTATTTTAACCTTGGCAATTCTATTGGATAACTTTGTGAATTTTTTTCTGATTGCATTCAAGATTCGATCAGCATGTTCCAGCTTTTGCGCTGTAATATCCTGAAATTGAAGAGATACTATAATGCTATTGGCCTCCTCTTTAATATCCTCTATTATCTCAACTTGTGAATCATCAAGACCTTCTGCCAATTCATCTAGTTTATCAGAAATATTGCCCAACCTATCCATAATTTCATGAGTTGCCATTTCTGTAGTTTGATCCACATCTTTGATCCGGTCTGAAGCAGTTGGCAGACGCTGGGAACCATCTTTTAGAGAATGATTGGCTTCTTTCATAATTGGCATAACATCCTGCATAAAAGAAAATAGCTCCGTTAAAAAGGGTACTATCTCATCACCAATTTTCAAAAAATCCCTCATCTCCTTGATCTTTTCAATCACAGATTCAAAATGGTCTGACCTGGCCATATATCCTCCTCATATCATTTGTTTAAAACTTTTTTAATTTTACTTTTCAGAGTTTCAGGAGTAAAGGGCTTTACTATATAACCATTAACTCCAATCTTAACTGCTGTAACAACATCCTCTTTGGTTCCCCGGGTCGTAACCATTATAATAGGAATGTCTTTGTACTCATCACGGGCTTTCAACTCTGTTACCATCTCTTTTCCATTCATTTCTGGCATATTCCAGTCAGCCAGAATCAGTTCAACATCTTCATCAATTTTTTCCAGAGCATCTTCCCCGTTTTCTGCTTCAATCAAATCGGTAAATCCTATTTTGTTTAGAGAATTCACCATGATCCGCCGCATAGTCGGTGAATCATCTACGAATAAAACCTTTTTTACGTCCATACATTCTTCCTTCCTTCTTTATATATTTTAACCCAAATAAAATCAGCCTAAGTACACCGGAGAAATTTCAAAGAATTCAGGTTTCAAAAATACGTCAAAAAATAATGTGACAAATATCCTGCCAGACTTAGCAAATCTTCTGTCCAATTTTTTTCTCCTCGTATTTTTGCTTACAGATAGGTTTACTTTAGTCGAATACGCAAAATTATTTAATAGGTAATATTTTCCGTTCAAGAAAAATTTTCGGGTTAAATTTTCACCTTTTTATTTTATTTTCAGTGTTTCTGTAAAATTCAAGAAGATATTATATATTTAGGAAGTAACGGCCTCTAACCTTGGTTTTGTGCACTCTATGCTTACAATATTTTTTTGGATAATGGACTTAAATCAAGCCCTAGTCACTTGTTCCAAATCCTGGTTATAAGGACTTAGAAAAAAATCTGGCCTCTAGTTATTACTATAAAATATAAGGAATGTCTGTTTAATTTCAACATAATTAAAATAAATATAAATGGTTATAAAGAAGAAATGAAAGCGTGAGGAATTAATTATCCGGCCTCTTATAGCAGATCATAATTCTGGCATGCTTATTAAAAAACTGTTTTACTTTATACATTAGTTCCTCTAAATATTTAACTCTGCTCCTATTACATTCAGAGCATTTCAAAGAAATGTTACCAGGGAATGTATTTCTAATCTTTTTAAAATAGACTAATTAAAAAAATTTCCAGAGGGAGAAAGGATTATCCACATATTTTTGGCCCGTTTTTTGAATGCAATCTATAGATGATGTTTGGCTTATTATTAAAGACCATTTTTTAAAATAAGCAGCAGCCAAAAAGTTAATCTATAATTTGATTGGGGAAGAGAAATCAGTGGAAAACAAACAAATTATTGAAAAATTATCTGAGGAGTTCGTACTCCTGGACATTGAAGACAAGCAATCACTGGGAACTGTTCATAATCTGTTTGAGGAATTGGCTGAAGGACTTGAGAAGGAGCAATATCAGCAGATTGTTGAAAACACGCTTGAATGTGTAGAAAATTTGATACTGGATGAAGCTGAAAACCCGGAACAGGCCTTTGGAGAAGTCAATCAGGTTATCACCGGATTGCAACAGGTAATTATTGAAGGGAAATCTTTTGAGGAAAGCGAATTCCCGAAACGTTTCTTGCCTGATCAGGATCAAGCAACTCCGCAAACTCAATCTTCTAGTCTGCCTGATAATGTTGAAGAAGAAATATTTGCCGAATTTTTATCCAAACAGGAATCAGCCCTTCAGGAATTGGAAGCCATTCTAATAGAAGTAGAAAAGTCTGATAGTGAAGAAGAGTGGCGGAATTTAAAGGCTATTCTGCACACTATGAAAGGTGAATCGGCAATGGTTGGGCTTGATAATGTCGAAAAGCGGTGCCATTCGGCAGAAGATCTTATTGAGCAGGGCGAGCCATCAGAACAAATTGATGAACTATTTGAACTCAAAGATTGGTTGACGAAAACCTTTAAAAGCTATATGAGAGGCGAGGATTCTGAGCAGACTGAAGAAGAGGAGGAAGCAGAAGAAGAGCGTCGCGAAATCGAAGATAGTGAACTCTTGGTTGATTTTATTAATGAGGCGGGTGAGCATATTGAGACTCTTGACCGGGAATTACTTCAGATTGAATCAGATCCCACTGACAGTGATAGCTTAAATTCGCTTTTTCGTGCTTTCCATACTATAAAAGGTGTAGCCGGATTTCTAAATCTCGATGATATTCAAAAGCTTTCCCATGTATCTGAAGACTTGCTTGATAGTGCCCGCAAAGGTAAAATCTATCTGGAAACTGAAATTATTGATACTATTTTCAATGCGGTTGATAAATTAAAGGAACTTATTGAGAATTTGAGGACAGGACTCAAAGAAGGACTTTATCCTGCCAAAGACAGGCAAGTACCGGGCTTGATTGACAGAATTAGTACTCTAAATGAAGAGGCTTTAAAGGGTAAAAAATCAAAACCTGCAAAGAAAACTAAACAAAAGAAAACCCAATCAAAGTCTAAAAAGAAAACAAAATCTGATAAATCACCGACACCCAAAAAATCAACTAAAAGTAGTAAAAAAGTAAAAAGTCCTCGCGTTCAAGTTAAAGAGACTATTAAGATCAGTGCTGACAAACTGGATCGTATGGTTGATATGATCGGAGAACTAGTTATCGCGGAATCTATGGTAAGTCAATCGGATAAAATCGATGAAGTTGAATCTCTTGATCTGGAGAAAAAACTGACCAGACTTGATAAAATCACCCGTGAATTGCAGGAGATTGGGCTTTCTTTACGTATGATTCCTGTCCGTTCTACTTTCCATAAGATGGCCCGGCTGGTTAGAGATCTTTCTAAAAAATCTGGCAAGCCGATCAACTTTGTTTTGGAAGGCAAAGATACCGAACTGGATAAATCGGTGGTAGAAAAAATTGGTGATCCTCTTGTTCATCTATTGCGAAATGCTGTTGACCATGGTATTGAACCACCGGAAGAAAGAGAAGCCGCCGGCAAAGACAAAGAGGGAACTGTAGAACTACGGGCCTTTCATAAAAGCGGAAAGATCTATATTGAGGTGGAGGATGACGGCCGTGGTCTGGATGCTGATAGTATTATAGAAAAAGCTATTTCCCGAGGAATTATTGACTCTGCTGATTCCTTGAGCAAAAGGGAGATCTGGAATCTTGTTTTTGAGCCCGGATTTTCAACTGCTAAACAGGTAACTGATATTTCCGGCCGAGGAGTAGGCATGGATGTGGTTCGAAAAAACATTGAATCGCTACGCGGTAAAATCCAGATTCTTTCCGAAAAAGGAAAAGGTAGTAAATTTACAATACAACTGCCTCTCACTCTGGCAGTTATTGATGGCATGGTAATTCGCCTTGGTGATGATCGCTTTATTATACCGACATTATCCGTCATTACATCTGTTCGTGTCAAAGATGGGGAGGTCTCAACAGTTACCAATAAAGGTGAGGTGATCAAATTTCAAAATGAAATGGTGCCTATTTTTAGACTGGGAAAATTTTTCAATATACAGGATTGTCAGAGTGAAATAACCGAAGGCATTGTTGTAATAGTTCAATCAGACGGGAAACGAGTGGGACTTTTTACTGATCGTCTGCTGGGGCAGGAGCAAATAGTCATCAAATCCTTAAGTGAGGCTCTCAAACGCGTACCGGGAGTTGCTGGTGGAACAATCATGCCTGATGGCAAAGTTGCTCTGATTTTGGATATTGGTGGCCTTGTTCAGTATTCTGGCAATGGTAGCAAAGTCAAGCAGGAAGCCTGACCAATTCATTAATTGATTCCTGTATAGATTCTTTTAACTGTTAGTTTTGGGATTTAAAATGTTAGACAATAAACCTGGTAAAATCCTGGTAATTGATGATGATACTTATATCCTGGATATGATCAAGAATATTCTGGAAAGAGAAGGATACCAAACTCAAGGTGTCCAGAGTGGTAAAAAAGCTCTGGAAGTTGTAAAATCCTCCCAACCTGATCTTATTTTACTGGATATAAATTTACCCGATATGGACGGTTTTAAAATTTGTAAAAAAATAAAATCTGTTGAAAAATCACGGGAAATTCCAGTTATCTTTATTACTGGAGATTCCAGTCGCAATAGCATACAAAAAAGTTTTGAGGCCGGTGGTGCCGACTACGTGAGTAAGCCTTTTGTAATCGAAGAAGTTCTAGCCCGGATTAAAATGGCGATCAACAATGCCCGGGCGAAAAAGGTGCTAGAACGGGTCAATAAAGAACTGGAAGAACGAGTTGCTCTCCAGACCAGAAGATTAAATCTGCTTTTTTCTATCACCAAACTGGCGACTGAATCTCTTTCTCTAGAAGAAATATTATATAAAGTCGTCGGATTTTTGGACAACTACATGAGCCATTTCAATGTAGTTTCAGCTATCTATTATCGGGACAATGAAATTACAGATCAGGATTATAATGATTATAAGGAGTTGATGAATTGTAATCTAAATATAGACCAGAAAAAAGTTGGCAAGATCTCATTACTGACACCATCAGACTTTGATATTGGTCGCACGGAAGCAAGAGATGAAAGTCAGGCTCTGCTTGAAGCCGTTTCCAACGAAGTTAGCAAAATTATCAAGCAAAAAGAGGCTGAAGAAAAAGTAAAAACTCAGTGGAAATATTATCGAGCTCTGAAAAATAATTCTCCTGAAGGTATTGTCACTCTTGATCAAAATCGCAATGTAGTTGACATCAACCATGCTTTTCAGAAAATATTCGGCTATGATCTGAAAACTCTTCAGGGAAAAAATCTGGATGAATTTATACTACCAAGTAGATTAAAAGAAGAAGGTGTTCAGATAGGAGAAAAAATTACAAAAGGCGAAAATATTTTCACCAATTCAGTTCGCAAAACTCGGGATGGAAAAGAGATCCAATGTTCCTTAATTGGTGCCCCAATTAATATTGATAGCCAGCACATGGATTATTTTTTGATCTATCGTGATACCACCCGGGAGAAGGAGCTTGAACTACAACTTATGCAGGCTAATAAGATGGAAGCAATCGGACAACTAGCAGCCGGAATTGCCCATGAAATCAATACTCCCACCCAGTATGTAAATAGTAATATCGAGTTTTTTACTGATGCATTTCCTGATCTTTTTTCACTTTTAAATGAATATAATCAGTTTGATTCCTATATTCAGGATAATTTTCCTGAAGAAAAAATCAATACCTGGAAAAAGATATCGAAAAAAATAGATATCGAATTTTTGCAAAGTGAAATTCAATCGGCTCTTGATGATTCTCTGGAAGGATTGATAAAAATTTCCAAGATCGTTGATGCAATGCGTACTTTTTCTCATCCAGGCACTCAGCAAAAAGAAGAGATCAATGTCAATAAAATTATTCAGAAAACAATAACTGTGAGTCGCAATGAATGGAAATATGATGCTGTGCTGGAAACTGACCTTGAGGATAATATTCCTGCCATACCGGTTTATCAGGATCAGATTAGTCAGGTTTTGTTAAATCTGATCGTTAATGCTACTCATGCTATTCAAGAATCTCAAGAAAATCAGCAAAATGAAAAAGGCAGCATAAAAATAACATCAAGCTCCAATCATGAAAATCTCAGGATCGAGGTCTCAGATAATGGTAGTGGAATACCGAAAAATATTCGAGACAAAGTTTTTAATCCTTTTTTCACAACTAAAGAGGTTGGCCAGGGCACAGGTCAAGGGCTCTCTATGGCCTATAATGTGGTGGTAGAAAACCACAATGGTAACATTTATTTTGATACGGAAGTTGATAAAGGGACAACATTTGTAGTTGAATTACCCACACAAAGGAATTGATTATGCAGGGAAATATTTTATTTGTTGATGATGACCAAAAATTATTATCAGGTCTCCAGCGCATTCTCCATAATAAAAAAGATGAATGGCAACTTCTGTTTGCAAATACTGTGGATCAGGCTCATCAATTTTTAGCGGAAAAATCTATCGATGTTGCTGTCCTTGATATTAATATGCCGCGAAAAAATGGTTTTGACCTCCTCGGATACATAAAACAGGACCTGGAAGATGACCGGATTGAAGTCATTATGCTGACTGGTCTCAAAAACAAGGATCTAAAAAGAAAAGCCCTTAACCTTGGTGCCACTGATCTGATCAACAAACCAATTTCAAAACAGGATCTTATCGCCCGTATAAACAGTGTCTTACGCACGAAAAAATATAGTGATGATCTGGTTGATAAAAATAAGCTCCTGGAAGACCAACTCATTCAATCCCAAAAAATGCAGATTGTAGGAACACTAGCAGCGGGAGTTATCCATGATCTCAAAAATATTCTTTCTATAATTCGCGGCTATCCAGATATTATTAAACTGCGAATAGAAAAGGATAAACCTATTGACCGCCAGGTTGATAATATTAAAAAAGCGGTCAACCGTGCCTCACGCCTTACTGTTCAGATTCTGGAATTGACCCGGCCGCATGCCGATTGCCAGAAAAAATGTGATCTTGTGGAAATTGTGAATGAGTCCTACAATATTGTAAAACCTATTTTTGATAAAACCATTCAATTTGAGATAAATCTGCCAGAAATTGATGCCGAAATAGAAGCCAATCCAACTCAGATTTCCCAGGTGCTTTTAAATCTTTTCATTAATGCTGAGAAAGCAGTGTCAGAAAAAGATGGAAAAATTCAGGTTGATCTTACCAAAGTTCACTATGACGAAAATAGTCAGTATCAGGCTGGTGATTATTATAAATTGTCCATGTCTGATAATGGAAAAGGTATGGACCAGAAAACAATTGATAATATTTTTACTCCCCAGTATACAACCCGGGCTTCAAAAGGTGGGTATGGATTGGGACTTTTTATTATCAGGACGATTGTAGAAAGACATGATGGACTGATCGATGTGGAGAGTGAACCCGGACAGGGCACTACTTTTAATATTCTGTTTAATCTAAATAATAGAGCTGATTAGATAATGTCTGAACAAGAAAAAAAGAACAGGATTTTATTTGTTGACGATGAAAAGCGGATTTTGAGCGGATTGAAACGCTTGCTATATCATGAAAGAGATCGCTGGGATCTTGAGTTTGTAACCAGTGGACGCGAAGCACTTCAAAGAATGCATGAAAAACGCATGGATATGGTTGTTACAGATATTCATATGCCGGATATAGACGGTATAGATCTTCTCAAAAAAATTAAACGCCAGCATCCAACTGTTTTGAGAATTGGATTGAGTGGAACTGCGGATAAAAATCTAAATCTGTCTGCCCTCCATCTAGTCCATCAATATTTGCCTAAACCCTGCAAAAAAGAAACCATTATTTCCAATCTGGAAAGAAGTCTGGCCTTGAAAAACATTATGGAAGCTGATCGGGTCAAGGAGATCATCTCTCAGATCAACACTCTTCCCAGTTTGCCTTCCATGTATTATGAAATAATTGACAAAGTAAATAGCGAAAAATCATCGATTCGGGAAATCGGCAAAATTGTGTCCCGAGATATTAGTATGAGCACGAAGGTGCTGCAGCTGATCAATTCAGCCTATTTTGGACTGCGAAATGAGGTCACTGATCCGATCAAAGCCTGCGTCTATCTGGGCCTTGACAACATCAAATCACTTGTTTTAACTGTCAAAATATTTGACAAATTCAAAGAATCCGATGTCAATCAATATTATATTGATACTTTGTGGAATCATGGTTTGAATGTGGCAAAATGTTCCCAAAAAATTGCCCAGGAAAATAATATGTCGCCTGATGAAATCAAGAATTATTGGACGGCCGGGCTTCTGCATGATATTGGTAAATTGGTAATAGCGGTCAATTTTCCCCATGAGTTTCAAAAAATACGAGCTATGGTTGCTGATGATCACTCTCTTCTGACAGCTGAAAATACAATTTTAGGATCAAATCATGGTGAAATTGGAGCTTATTTGATGGGTCTGTGGGGATTACCAACGCCTTTAATTTCAACCTGTGCCTTTCACCATTATCCCGAAAGATATAGTGCTAATAATATAAATCCGGTCAATGTAATTCATTTTGCCAATGCGATGGTTCACCAGAATGGAACCTCCGGGCAAATGCTGGCTCGCAAAGGCGAACTTAACCAGGAATACTTTCAGGAACTGGGGATTGAACATCACCTGGAAAAATGGGAAAAATTATGTGAAGAATCATCTGTAGGTGTAGATGAAATCCAATAAATATAAATTTTTAATTTGCTCTTTAACATAAAGATATTATATTCCAACTGAATTGGAAATCGAGAATTAAGTAACAGCCAAAAGGATAGATCTCTACATGGTCGAACGCAGAAGTGGAGGAGAAAAAAGGCACCTTTCAGAAAGAGCCTATCATCTGAATCCTGGATATGTGTATTTTAGTTCTGATAATACTGCGATCCGAACAGTTGTGGGCAATAGTGTTGCAGTCTGCCTCTGGGATAAGCGTTTGCAACAGGGTGGAATGAACCATTTTATGTATCCTTCTACCAAAGATGTTGATCGATCAACGCCCAAATATGGCAATGTTGCAACGGTCGCGCTTTTGCGAACTATGCAGCAGGCTGGTAGTCAGGATAAGGATCTGGTTGCTCAGATAGTGGGCGGTGCCGCTTATGAGAAAAGTATCCGAGGAATTGGCAAGAAAAATATTTCAATAGCCCGTCGCATGCTGAAAAAGTTCGATATTCCGATAATTTCCGAGGATGTTGGAGGTGAAATGGGCCGGAAAGTTATCTTCGATCTGGAATCAGGTCATCTGCTAGTTGTCAAAGTCCATCAGATTCGGAAATCAGACTGGGTTAAAGATTTTCCCGACGAGTATTGAACTTCTGATTTTACTTAATTGTAATCGAATTTTAATTCTTCTTTTGGACTTATTAGTTAATTTATCCATGGCTTAATCATATTTTGTTTTCATAATTTTCATCCCTTTTATGATAAATTTCCGGTAACTAAGTATCGCTATTGGTATAGCTATGAAAGATTTTAACATTAAAGTGTAAAGGATACTTTTGGATAAGAGAATATTTGATAAGATCTGTAAAATTGTGTATGATAAAAGCGGAATTTCGATTTCCGACAAAAAAGTAGCCCTGGTTTCTGCCCGAACCCGTAAAAGAATGCGAAAATTAGAAATCGAAAACTATAAGGATTATTTTGATCATCTGGAAAATGATAAAAGCGGCAAGGAACTGGTCAAATTTCTGGATGTTATTTCAACAAATGTTACTCACTTTTTTCGCGAGTCAGAACATTTTGATTTTTTGACCAGAGTTTTTCAGGATGGTTTGCGAAAAGGTCAGCGAAAATTTCGCTACTGGAGTGCAGCCTGTTCTTCAGGAGAAGAACCCTATAGCATGGCTATTACTTTGTTAGAAGCCTTGAATGGTGAAAATGTAGATGTGAAAATTCTGGGAACAGATATTTCCACTCAGGTTCTGGCCAAGGCGATTAATGGGATCTACGTTGAAAAGAAGGTGGATCCAATCGAAAACAAATTATTAAAAAAGTATTTTTTGCTGGAGTATAAAAATAACAAAAAACATTATCGAGTTAAACAAAGGCTGAAAAAACTTACCTTATTTCGCCGTATGAATTTGTCGGAATCACCGCTCCCATTAAATAGAAAGCTGGATATGATCTTTTGTCGCAATGTGATGATCTATTTTGACCAGATCCATCGTGAAAAACTAATCAATGAATTGTATAGATTGTTAAAACCAGGTGGTTATTTACTAACTGGCCATTCAGAAAGTATAACCGGAATAAATAATGATTTTAAAGTGGTTCGACCTTCAATTTATTATAAAAAATATTAAGAGGAAAAAAACATGAATGACAAGGTGATTATAGTTGATGATGAAAAAAGCCTTTTGGAATTGTACTGTGATATTTTTGAGGAAACTGAATATACCGTTTTCGCAGAAACCAATCCTGTCGAGGCTCTGGATACAATTCAAGACGAAAATATTCAGGTTATGTTTTTTGATTTGAAAATGCCGGAGATGAGTGGCCTGGATCTGTGTCGAAAAATCAGAGAGAAAAATAGTATAGCTTTGATCCATGCCATTACTGGCCATTCTTCTCTTTTTGAACTTTCAGAAGTCAGGGAAGCTGGATTTGATGACTATTTTAATAAACCAATAAGTCCGGGATTGCTAATGTCTGCTGCTGATCAGGCTTTTGATAAAATGAAACGCTGGTCCAGAAAATGAATCAGGTTACCAACTCACAGTAAGGCTATCAATCTCTTAAATAAAGAATTGGGAAATAAGGATTTGTGTAAGGAAAATAGTAAAATAGCAAAGATGATCTGGAAAAAATTGCCAAAGTGGAAAATACTGACTTTATTATGCCAAAGTGGAGGTAAAAAGTAGATGAAAATAATTGGAATCTCAGAAATGAAAATTAGCGAAGACCCTGACGACCATTTAATTACTTATTCTCTTGGTTCATGTATTGGATTAACCCTGTACGATAAGGAGCGCAAAATAGGTGGGATGCTGCATAGTATGCTTCCACTAGGCCGAAAAAGAAGGGATAAAGCCAAAGAAAAACCCTTTATGTTCGTTGACAAAGGCATTGAAACTATGTTAACTGAACTTTTTAATAAAGGAGCCAGAAAGAAAAATATGGTCGCTAAATTAGCCGGTGGAGCAAAATTACTCGATAAAAAGGATATGTTTAAAATCGGCCGAAGAAACTATGTGGTGGCCCGTAAAATGTTGTGGAAAAACGAAATCCTGATTGATGGAGAGGATGTGGGAGGTACAGTTTCTCGAACCCTGTCGCTGTATATGAAGGATGGAAGAACCACTGTTCGAATTAATAGGGAGGAGTTGGAAATATGAACAAGCGTCAAAATATTATCCAAAAAATCGATGAAATTGAATCCATTCCGCCTGCTATTTCACGGGTACAACAAATGGTCGCAGATCCGGATGTGAATTTTAAAGAGCTGGCAGATTACATAAAATATGATCAGGGTTTAACAGCTGATGTTCTTAAAATGGCCAATTCAGCCTATTTTGGTTTTACTAAGGAAATCAGTAGTGTCAAGCAGGCCATAGTCCGTCTGGGGCTCAATCGAATATTTGAACTTACCATGTCCAGTGCTGTAGCTCCAATCATTAAAAAGGAGATCAAAGGTTATGATCTTTCCAAAGGTGACCTCTGGAAACACTCTATTGGTGTTGCTATTAGTGCGGAAAAAATTGCTGAATTCCTGGGAATTAAAGTTCCCCGCTATACTTTTACAGCTGGATTATTGATCGATATTGGCAAAGTGGCCATTAGCACATTTTTGGATCTCAGCCCGGAGCCGGTAATGAAGTTGGCTTACCAGAAAAAAATACCCTTTAATATTGCAGAGCGCCGAACTTTTGGTATTAGTCACGAAGAGGCAGGCGCCATTTTGATGGAAAAATGGAATTTGCCTGATGAGTTGATCGAGGTCGTTCGCTGGCACCACCAACCTAATCGAATAGAAGGCGACAGAACGGTTGCTGACCTTGTCCACATTGCCGATATTTTGATCATGGAAACTGGTATTGGAGGAGGTAGTGATGGGTTGAATTATAAATCCTGCAAAGATAGTGTAGAGCGTTTGAATTTTGATAAAATAAACGAAGAAGATCTAATCATGAATATAATTAGTGATATTCAGGAAGTTAGTAGCAAACTATTATCATAATCAGGTTAGGGGAATTATGAGTTTAAATGTATTGATAGTTGACGATTCAACAGTCGTAAGAAAAATTATTTCCAAAACTCTCAAATTAACCGGCATTCCAATCAATGAGTTTCACGATGCTAGCAATGGTAAAGAAGCTCTGGAAGTTCTTAATGATGAGTGGATTGATATTGTATTTACTGATATTAATATGCCGGTGATGGGTGGAGTAAAGATGATTGAAAAAATGAATCAAGATGGTATGATGCAGACTATTCCTGTGATTGTGATTTCTACTGAAGGAAGTGAAACCAGGATTGAGCAATTATCCCAGCAGGGTGTCAAAGCCTATCTGAGAAAACCGGTTACTCCGGAAAAGTTAAGAGATGTAGTCAAAGATATATTGGGGATCAAAGATGAAGAATAATTACAATGAAATTTTGGAGATGACTTATACAGAAACACTGGAAAATCTGGCTTTTATTTTTTCTGATAAATTGTCTGAGGAAGAGGCTCTTGAGCTGCTTGATGCGGATCAATTTTATCTTTCCAGCATGTCTTTTACCGGTGGTCTGGAAGGAAGTATGAAACTGGCATCGGAAAAAGAGGTTGGTGATATTATTGCTGAGAATATGCTGGGACTGATGGAGGAAGAAGACGACAGCTTATTCATCGATAGCCTCAAGGAGATCACCAATGTTATCTGTGGAAAAATGATAACAGAAATTGCCGGGACAGAACCTATTGTCGATCTTACTATTCCCGAAGTTTTAAAAATTGATCAATCGGAATGGAAAGAATTGATGAAGGATGAGGACAGCCTGGTTTTTAATTCTGAGGAGTATCTCGTAGCAGTCAAATTTAAACTGAATAATGAATGATAAAATATGGCAAAAGTAATAAAAGTCCTTGTTGTTGATGATTCAGCAATTGTTCGCAAAATATTTTCCAGAGAACTCAGCCGTGATAAGCGCATAAAAGTTGTAGGTACGGCTCCTGATCCTTTTGTTGCCCGGGATAAAATTGTACGCCTCAAACCAGATGTTATTACCCTGGATATTGAAATGCCTAGAATGGATGGCATAACTTTTCTAAAAAAGCTCATGCACCATTATCCCATACCCGTAGTGATTGTATCCTCATTGACGCCTAAAGGCGGAGAACTGGCTCTGGAAGCTATGGAATCTGGCGCTGTTGAAGTGCTCTCAAAACCGGGTAGTGCCTATTCAGTCGGCGATATGTCTGTTGAATTAATCCATAAAATAAAAGCAGCTGCCAATGTCAAAGTCAAGAAGATCAAGAAAAAACAAAACAAAAATCGGGTCAAACATCTCTCTATGACCCGGACGACTGATAAAGTTGTTGCGATCGGTGCTTCTACAGGCGGAACAAAAGCACTCAGTAAAATTCTTGTCAAAATGCCTCCTACAGCGCCTGG
>Ga0102934_1001128_pt1 | contig 18515 bp, 23 predicted proteins | sample SalPonR2_A_D1_MG_FD_78175 | JGI IMG/M metagenome (GOLD analysis project Ga0102934, IMG submission 78175) | Salt pond soil microbial communities from South San Francisco under conditions of wetland restoration - Salt Pond MetaG R2_A_D1_MG | ecosystem: Environmental > Aquatic > Marine > Intertidal... | reverse complement strand
CTTTTTCTTCTTCAACAGTCTCTTGTCCACATCCGGCTAATGACATAGCCATAATCACTACAATAGCTGCCGTTATAATCTTTTTCACAACACTACCTCCTGAAATTTTCCATATAACTTTATGTTATTTTTTTCCGACTGACCAGTCGGTTCTATTATATTACCATTTATTATATGGTAAGTCAATTAGAAAAAGATTAAAAAAACATTAAAATACTTGTATAAATTCTTTTTTAAATGGTAAAATATATATAGAGTCTTTATAACATAAAATTAAAGGAGGTTTATATGGAAAAATTATTTAAATGTAGCGTTTGTGGTTATACTGCAGAAAAAGAATCATTAGGGGACAACTGCCCTAAGTGTGGTGCTCCAAGAGAAAAATTTAATGAATTAAGTGAGGAAATATCTGATAAAATAAGAAAATCAGATGCAACTAACGATATTCATATGGATATTATCAATTTAGCTATGGCTATCGAAGAATTAGCAACTGAAGGTGTGGAACTTGATTTAGATCCTGGTTGTGTAGATGCTTTTGAAAAAGCTATACAAGCAGCTTGGCAAATGAAACAAATTTCTAAGGCTGAACTAGAAGGTCATATGAAAAAAAGCAAATGGTAGTAAATAATTATTAGAATTAAATTTTAGAAGCTTGAAAGTTAAATTTCAAGCTTCTTTTACGTTTAAAAATTATAAATTTGTTATATTTGTTAATTTTTTATTTATTATATTTATTCTTTTATGCTATAATGTTTATGGAGGTGACCTTATGAATTTTAAAAGTTTTTTGAAATTAGTTGAAATACAAACAAAGGTAGCAAGTATTATACCCTTTATTATAGGTACTCTATATGCTCTATATTCTTATGATTCATTTAGTTTTTTGAATTTTTTAATAATGTTGATTTCTTTAGAAGTTTTCGATATGACTACTACCACTATTAACAATTATGTCGACTTTAAAAGTGCAAAGAAAAAAGAAGGTTATGGATATGAATCTCACAATGCTATAGTTAGGGATAATATACCTGAAAAATTAGTAAGACTTACTATTGCAGTCCTTTTATCAATTGCTATTATATTTGGTATTATTCTAGTAATTAGAACTAATTTATTGGTGTTAATTATAGGAGTTATATCTTTTGCAGCAGGTATATTGTATACTTTTGGACCGGTACCTATTTCTAGAACTCCTTTTGGTGAGTTGGTATCAGGATTTATTATGGGATTTTTCATAATATTTTTAGCTAGCTACATCCATGTATACGACAGTAAGATAATACTATTTGATTTAAATAGGTGGATATTAGATTTAAGTATAGATTTACCGGAATTATTAAAAATATTCTTAGTTTCTTTGCCGGCACAGCTTGGTATTGCAAATTTAATGCTTGCCAACAACATCTGCGATATAGAAGACGATATAGCTAACGACAGATACACTTTACCAAGATACATAGGAAAAGAAAATTCTGTAAGACTTTACTCTTTAATTTATATTAAAGCCTTTTTAATAATGATTATTCTTATTGTTTTCGACATTGTACCTTTAATTACCATACTTGCACTACTGACATTTATACCAGTACTGAGTAATATTCACAAGTTTAGAAATGAACAGAAGAAGGATACAACCTTTGAGTTGGCAGTACAAAACTTTTTGATAATTAATATAGCTTTAGCTTTAGCACTGCTGCTAGGGGTTGTTTTTTAAAGTATTGTTGTATAAAAATAAAACTTGGAAATCACCAAGTTTTATTTTTATATGTATTAGCCTAAACTATTACAACTTTTATAATTAATGTATTACTCCTCTTTTAATTCTTCTTTCCATTTGGATAAAATAGTTTCAAGTGCTGCTACTGTAGCTTTATTTACGATGTCTTTGATTTCACCTCTACCTAGCCAATCTAAATCGCTATAAATATATTGATCTCGAAGTAATGCTTCTAATGATTCTATTGTAATTGACCCATTTTCTTTTTGATTCATAGTTGTTTTATAGATTAAATCGAATGTATCATTATATTTTTTTCTGTTGAATTCTTTTAAATTATCCATTTATTTAAACTTTACTGCTGTACCGTAAACGATAACTTCTGCAGCTCCTGCCATTATTGCTGAAGATGAATATCTGACATTTACTACAGCATCGGCACCCATAGTTTCTGCTTCTTCTACCATTCTTTTGGTAGCTAATGCTCTAGCATCATTCATCATTTGGTTGTAGGATTTCAATTCTCCACCTACTAATGTTTTAAATCCCTGGGTTATATCTCTTCCTACATTTTTACTCTGTATGGTACTTCCCTTTACCAGTCCAAGCATATTTAGTTTTTTATCGTTGTAGTAATCAGTATTTACTAAGATCATCTTCTTCACCACTCCTTATTTCTTTTAATCTTTCTATTAAAACAAAAATACTCACTCCCATTAAACTCAAAGGAATTAATATACCTATAATCCTTCCCCATATTGGAATTGGGATTATGTACCAAGCCCATACAAAAAAACCTATGTAGATTAAGAGTAAGCTAGTTATTATAATCGGAGCTATCATTTTTCTGGTTTTCATTTGTACATCTCCAAGTAATTATTTTTATTTATTATTAATATTATAGTTTCACAGCTAGTCTTAAAAACTATTTTTTTAGATCTACTTCGTGAGCTTCTAATTCTTTTTCCAAAAAGTAACTTATAAATGTTCTTATTAATACTATTGCTCCTAAAAGGGCCACTTCCATTATAGTGGGATTAATAATAGTTTCTATGATATCTGCAACTATTAGTATTTCTAACCCTATCAGAATATATGATCCTAATTTGATTCTAAGTTCTTCTCTTTTCTTGTGCAGTATAGTGTTTTTTTTCCTTTTTACTTCAAAATACAACCACTTAGCAAATGTAATAAATGTTCCCCATATTATTACAGAAACAGCCATCATAGCTATAATTATGGATACATTGTGAAGCAAATTATTGGGGAAATTCCACATAGTCATTTTAAAACCCTGCTACTTCTAAAAGAACCATAAATACAAATAATACTAATGAAAAAGGTAATGTATACTTTAGAGTGTTTCCCTCCATTTTATCAAAGAAAGATACCTTGCTAAATCTATCTTCTGTTAACAATTTCTTTTCTCTAAGCTTCGAATACATTGAAGCAAATATTCCTGTACCTATTATTATACCTATCATTCCACCAATAAGTCCGTCTATATTTCCACTGCCGACTGCTGCTGCTATTGTACCAGGACAATATCCTAAGGTCCCAAACCCAATACCGAATAACAAGCCTCCTATGACTGAATTTTTGATTGAACCGCCTTTAACATGAAGTTTAACTAGTCCTGTAGGTCTAAGTATACTAATTCCTATCATAGTAACTATAACGGCAGATAGCATTATTTTAAGTACAGTAAAATCCTGTAATCTAAGCTGACCTAAAATTATATCATAATTTGAAACTCCACCTTTTTGTAGTAAAAATCCAAAGATAATTCCAAATATAAGTCCTAAAGCTAACTGTAATCCTTTTGTTTGTCTAATTTCATCTAACATATCTTACACCTCCACTAAATTCCATATATTAGGAGGGCTGATGCTATTCCTCCGATAAAGAAACAGATTGCTGCTACCCAACTTAATATTGATAATTGAGCTGTACCACTTATGCCGTGACCACTTGTACAACCTCCAGCCCATCTTGCTCCGATCCCTAAGGTTATACCTCCAAACATAGCTATAATAAACCTTAAGAAAAAACTTGATGATATTTCTGCTTGCCACATATTTGGTACTATAATCAATTCAAATGCTCCTGATAACTTGGCTGAAATGAAAGCACCTATTATTATTCCAATTACTAACATCCATCCCCAGTCAATTGTTGGAGCAACTTTAAGGTAGTATTCATTATTTTCAACTTTTTCTTTATTGAAAATTTTACGTATCATGCCGCTTGTTTTTGCGAAAGATGTGGATGCACCTAGTGCCTTGTCTGATACTATTAAAGTAGCTATGTTTAAAAGTCCTATCAATATCCCCACTACATATGGTGACCACATTTCTAATCTAAATACATTCATTATGATTCCTCCTCTTCTAAATACACCTACGGCATGCTGCCGTAGGTTGCATTATTTACTTGTCTTTATATGCAATGTAGGATTTTATTCCTCCCCCTAAATTACATATGTTTTCAAATCCTTTTGATTTAAGTATACTAGCTCCTAAGCTAGACCTAGCTCCTGAGTTACAGTATATAATTATGTTTTTGTCTTTATCTAATTCAGTATATCTAGTTCTCAAATCCGGTGAAGGAATATTTACAGATCCTTCTACATGATTTTCTTCATATGCTTTTTTATCTCTACTATCTACTATTATGTAATTTGAGTTGTTCTTATATTTATCAACTGTTGAAGGATGCACTTGAGGAACGCTGCTTGTTTGGTAACCTTTAGTTAACCAGCTTTTCATACTTCCATCTATGTATCCAATTACCTTATCTATACCTACTCTATATAGCCATAGAGCTGATTCTTTTGCTCTTTGTTTATCTTCAGCTACAAGAAGTATTTTCTTATCCTGCGGTAAAACCCATCCTGCAAAGGTTGGTAAATTACTTATAAAGTCTATATTGTATGATTTTGGTACATGCTGTCCTCCAAATCCTGAATAAGACCTTGTATCTAATACAAATATATCTTCCTGTATAGCTTTTTCATAAAATTCTCCTGCCTCCATTTTCTTTAATTCAGGTAGTTTATAAATTGGAAGAGGTCCTTGTGCATTTAGAGCACTGCATCTCGCAAAGTGATCCGGCACTTCCGGCATATCTTCTGTAAGACTTTTTACGAATTTATCTATATTTTTATTCTGAAGCACAGGATTGTGTTTTCTTTCATATCCTATGGTACTCCTATATTTTGCTCCCATAGCTTTTCCACAAAGTGAGCCTGCTCCGTGTGCAGGATAAACTTCTACAAAATCCGGTAATTTTAATATTTTGTTGAATAAGCTATCGTATAATTTGTTAGCTAGTTCCTCTTTTCTATCTGGAAATAAATCAGGTCTTCCTACATCACCTACAAATAAAGTATCTCCACAGAAAATTCCAAGAGGATCCTCTGATCTTGATAAATCCCTTAATATATATGTTATGTGTTCAGGAGTATGACCCGGTGTTTCGATAATTTCAAATTCCATGTCTTCAACTTTGAATTTATCTCCTTCTTCTAAGGATACATGGTCAAACTTTGCTTCCCCAGATTTTGGAAAATACATAGTTGCACCGGTTTTTTCTGCTAATTCTATATGTCCTGAAAGAAAATCTGCATGAAGATGAGTTTCTAAAATATGAGTTATTTTAACCCCTAGTTTCTCAGCTTCTTTTATATATAAATCTACATCTCTACTTGGATCTACCACCGCACAAGTTTCACTTCCAGCTACTATATATGAACTGTGTGCTATTTTTTCTACGTAATAATGTTTTAATAACATAAATTTCCTCCTATCATTTTGTATGTTTTATGTATATATTATATAAACACCAAATACAGCTACTATTAGGAACAATACAGTCATAATACTTCCCGACTTAATATAGTCTTTATTGCTGTATCCTCCCGGCCCCATCAAAAATGCATTAACCTGATGAGTAGGTAGTATAAATGAATTCGATGCTGATATCGCTACTAAAATTGCTAGTGCTCTTGGGCTTATACCAAAATTTTCTCCCATTATTATCACCAAGGGTACAAGTAATACTGTGGCTGCTACATTTGACATAAATAAAGAAAATAATGTAGCCAATAATCCTACTACAAACATAATAGGTATTGTTCCCCAAGATTCTATGATTTTTATTACAAAGTCTGCCGTATACTGGGCTGCTCCTGATTTTTCGAATGCTATTCCTAAAGGAATTAAACCACTTAAAAGAAAAACTGTCTTCCAGTCTATTCCCTTATATATTTCATCTATAGGTATTACACCTGTTAATATCATTATTAATGCTCCTGTTAAAAAACCTAATGATAATTTAAAACCTAAAAGTACTAATAAAATTGCTATTCCCAGTGCTGCAATAGCAAAATACGAACTTTTAATCTGCTCTCCTGATCTTTCCCCAGGTACTGGTGATACTACAATAAAATCCTGCATATTTTTTAGTTTTCTTATATCAGACCATCTTCCGTATATTATAAGTACTTGCCCAGGTTTTAATGGCTTTTTATAATAGTCTACTATTTCTCCCTGTCTATTCATCATAACAACAGGTTCTACGTTGAAATTTTTTCTTACAGCTATTTCACTTATGCTCTTATCTTTTAATTTAGATCCTGGTGGTATTATGATTTCAGCAAATCCTGCGAAATTTTCCTCCTCTATATTGGAAAATTTTCCTAGCGAAGCATATAATTTCAATTCGCATTCATCAGTAAACTTTTGTATATTCTCTTTTCTACCTAAAGCAGCTATAGTTTGATCTCTAGTAAATTTTGTTTTTCTCCATGGAGCATAAGTTACACTATCGCCTTCTTGAATTGCTATTATGTGTATATTATACCTGTTCCATAGGTCTACTTCTTCTATAGTTTTTTCTAGTATAGGGCTACCGTCCTCTATTCTAATTTCAAACACAGAATCTGGTAGATCAAATAATTCTATAAGTTTTTTTTGATTAGCATCTTTAGAATCATCTCCTCCTTTAGGAAGAACTTTGTCCCCAAATATATAAAAGTATCCAATTCCTGTAATCAATAGTGCTGCTCCTATGGGAGTAGGTCCAAATATACTGAATCTTTGGTAACCTGCACCAGTAACCATGTCGTTAAGAATAATCAACGGCCCTGAAGCCACCATAGTTAAAGTACCTCCTAATATCGCTGCAAATCCCATAGGCATTATTAATTTAGAAGGACTTATTTTAGTCTTTTTAGATATTTTCATCAAAGCTGGTAAAAACAAAGCAGTTGCTCCTATATTTTGCATAAAAGAAGATATAATACCAACTGTACCGGAAACCAATGTTAAGATTTTTTTCTGTGAAGTTCCTGCAGCTTTGGTAATCTTTTCAGATACTATATTCATTATACCAGATCTATCAATTCCATAACCCATTATCATTACAGCCATAATAGATACAACTGCATTACTGGAAAATCCAGAAAAAGCTTCTGTAACTTCTATTAGACCCGACCAAGCTAAAACAACCATTATTATTATAGCTGTAATATCAGGTCTAACAAGTTCTGATACAAATAAAAATATAGCTAATGCTAGTATACCATAAGCTACTAATATTTCCGTAGTCAACAAATCACCTCCAAATTAAATTTCCTTCTTTTATATTTATATCCAATTTTTTAGATTTAAAACATTTTTTGATGAATTTATAGTTATTTATTCTAATTCGAAAATATTTCCTTTGATAAGATTAATATGTTAAAATAATTTTATGAACCTCCCACTACTGAGCTAAAGCACAGAAGGGGTTTCTAAAGAAGTTTACTAACTCTATATTAGTCTTATTCTTTTTGGCGTGTCCACATCGCCTCTACAGTATAAGGTTTTTAAACCTACAACTTTACTTTTTTTCAAAATATTTAATGCACCATTTATATCAGCATTAATAAGAGTGCCTGTACTTGTTTTGTATAGGCCTCTTTTTATTCTCGTTCCAGAATAATTATATTTTTCAATAGGATCTTTATCCCAAAAGGAAGCTTTAGAAGTATAGCTTTCTTCTTGTATGTGAAGTTCAATATTTTCGAATTTGCACATATATGTTAAAGCTTCTTTAATTTTACCCATTGGCAAATTAGTAATTTTTTGATTATTGCTTTTTCCCAGGTTAACACTTCTAGTCATATCTTCGTTAAAACCTAAAACAATGTTACCAATATCATTGGATTTACAGTACTCAACAACATGTCTGCAAGATTTCAAGATATAATCCTTAACTATATTGTTTCTTTTCTCCCACAACCTATCTAATTTTTTAGATGACTTAATTTTTTGTTTGTCTAAAATTGAATTAAGCCTAGCACTTTTTTTATTAGTATACTGGTTTACAGATTTTAAATGTTTTCCATCTACTATAAAAGAGTTACCCTTATTAGCAACACAAGTCATAAGATTATTAATCCCTAAATCAACTGCAAGAGCATTATTTTTATTATATATATCATTTGAAATTTTTCTTTCATACACATAGTGAATTTCAAAGAATCTTGCATTTTGTTTTGGAATAATTCTTATTTGTTTTACTTTTTTATCTATTAGAATTGATGGAACATTGAAGGTGATTTTTCTTTTATTTACATAACCATTTCTCATGGGAATAGTAAAAAGTTTATTTTTCAAGCTAAACTCTGCTATTATCAAGGAAAAACATCCATTTTTATTAAGATAATTAGGAAGATTTACTTTGCTTTTATATGATTTATTTTTTTTAATTTTTAATAAAGCAAAAAAAGAGTTGAAATTTTCATCTACCAACTTTAATATTTGCTGAGACATATTAGCATTTAAAACTTTGTATTCGGGCTCGTTTTTCATTATATGATACAGTTTTTTGTAATTTATAAGTTTTAAATCACTTCTTTTTAGTAAAGCTAATTTTCTATCTTTTGGTAAATTACTCCTATTAATTGATTTTCGTATAGCTTTAATTCTAAAAAAATCCTGTCTTTTTATATACGTAGCTTTGTTGTATAAGTTTTTTGAAGCAAATGCTAACTCTTTTAAAACCTTATAGTCTTTGTATTTAATATGGTTAGCTCTTTGCTTTATTACCCCATAATCTATTTTCCCCAAATTCTTTACACCTCCTACTTATCTATGCTATAATTATACCATAAAACCTTACAGTTGTAAAAATATATAAACATTGAGGAGGCTACTATATGTATAATAAAATAAGACACAGTTGTTTTGATTTGTCATACCACTTAGTGTTAATTACAAAATACAGACATCCAATTATAAAAGAAGAATTAGGAGCAAAACTAAAAGAATATATATATCTTTATTTTGAGAACAATAAGATTGAAATAGTAGAATATAATAGCAATTTAGATCATATTCACATATTGTTTGAAGGAAAACCTAATCTGAATTTGTCTCATTTTATAAACGGATTAAAAACTAATTCATCCAGATATATACGAAGTGAATTTTCCATAATAATAAAAAAATATTATTGGAAACCATACTTTTGGAGCAATTCATATTTTATAGGAGGAGTGAGCGAAAGATCAGCTGAAGTAGTTAAAAAATACATCAAAGATCAAAAAGAGTAGAAATTCATCCCCTACTGAGCTAAAGCACAGAAGGGGTACTCTTTCTTAAATTATAGAAATAAGTGATACTCATGTTGATTTATAAGTACATTATTGTATTACTTATATTTTTATGTTAATATTTAATGGTAGTTTTTGTAAAAAATACATTTGTGTTTAAATTAGATACATAGGAGGATAGAATGGAAAAAATATATATAGGCCTTTTGGGCTTAGGAAATGTAGGTTCAGGTTTTATTAAAACATTAAATTTAAATAAAGAAAAAATATCTAAAAATCTAGGAAAAGAACTTATAATAAAAAAGGTTTTAGTTGGAAATTTACAAAAGCAAAGAAATATTGATGTTTCAAATTTTCAGTTGACAAATAAATTTGAGGATATACTAAATGACGATGATATAGATGTTGTTGTTGAACTTCTAGGAGGCTTGTCACCAGCTTTCGAATATATTGAAAAATCAATTATGAAGGGCAAAAATGTAGTGACTGCCAATAAGGCAGTAGTATCTACATATAGTAAAGAGCTTTATGAAACTTGTAGCAAAGGAAATTCTGCTTTGAAATTTGAAGCAAGCGTAGGAGGCGGAATACCTATTATTAATACTATTACAGGGAACTTATCTTCTAATAAAATCACTAAGGTTATGGGAATAATTAATGGAACCACAAATTTTATATTAACCCAAATGAAAGAAAATAAAATGGATTTCCAAGAAGCTGTAAAGTTAGCTCAAAAAAAAGGATATGCAGAAGCAGATCCAACATCAGATTTAGAAGGAGAAGATGCTGTTTACAAATTATCTATAATATCTAATATAGCTTTCGGCAAGAGAATTAATCCAAAGGACATTCCTTGTAGGGGTATAAATAATATAAACCAAGAAGATATTAAATATGCTGAAGAATTGGGATATGTTATTAAGCTTTTAGCTATAGGAGATAACTCAAAAGAAAATTTAGAACTTTCTGTTGAACCTACTTTTATCAGTGAAGACCACCCATTAGCTTCTGTTAAGAATGAATTCAATAGTATCTTTGTAGAAGGAAATTCTCTAGGCGAAGTAATGATGTACGGTAAGGGAGCTGGAGCTATGCCTACTGGAAGTGCTGTATTAACTGATTTAATCAATATATATAAATGTAATTCTAAAGAAAATTTATTGTCCAATACCATTGGAAAAATATCATCCTCATGCAATTCAAAACATAGGTACTATATAAGGCTAGAAGTAGTAGATACCTCTGGAGTTTTAGGTCAAATAGCTGGATATTTTGGAGATCAAAATATAAGTATAGAGTCTGTAGTTCAGAAAAATTCCTACGGCAAAACTGTTCCCTTGATTTTTTTAACTCACGAAACATCTAAAGAAAACTTGATAGAGGCAAGCAAAAAAATTGAAAGCTTTGAATCAGTAATAGGCATAGAAAATATAATAAGAATCTTAAATTAAAATCAAAAAAAGTTGAGCATTTGCTCAGCTTTTTTAAATTGATTATTAATAATACCTGTGATATATTTAATAGATGGAGATTGGAGGTATTCATGTTAATTGAATTTTTGAAATCATTTTTATTAGTTTTCACTGCAGAAATAGGTGATAAAACTCAAATATTAGCTCTTTCTTTTTCTATATCTTACAATATTAAGGAAATATTCTATGGGTTTTTATTAGGCTCTATAATAAGTCAGGGTCTGGCAGTTTTGTTAGGACAGATTTTAACTATTTATATACCATCTGTATACCTTTATTACTTTTCTGCTTTCATCTTTTTATTTTTTGGATTTTTGAATATAATAAAATATAGTAAAGAACCAAAAGAAAAAGACTTCAAATTTAAAAATAGTATTTTAATAATTGCTTTTACATTTTTTATAGTAGAATTAGGGGATAAGACTCAGCTTTCTGCATTAGTTATAGCATCTAAGTCAATTTATCCCTTGTCCAATCTTATTGGAGGTGTAGCTGCACTTTTATCTGTAAGCGTTGTTTTTATTATTATGAGTAGAAAATTAGGATCTAAAGTTCCGGAAAAGAATATTAAAATAGCCTCTTCTTTTGTATTTATAATTATAGGAATAGTTAATTTAACCTATGGATTGCCTTCATTTATAAAAAACAGTTGGATTTATATGCTGATTCTATTTTCATTAATAGGTATGTATATATTTTTTTCTGTGAAATTTTATAAAAATACAAAATATGAAAATAATTCTCTGAGAAAGTCCTCAAATGAACTGTATAAATATTATAATAAATTGAGCAATTATATTGATGAAATATGTCTAGGCTCTGAAACCTGTGTTGACTGTATGAAAGAGAACTGCATCATAGGTTATACCAAAGAAATCATAAAAGATATAATTTCCGACAGGGATATAAAGGAAAAAGAAAGAAAAGAATTGTATTCAAGCTTGAAAAAAAATTTTAATAAAGAAAGAGTCTATGCAAGTTTAAGTATTATTGTAGGTTTTCTAAAAGATCATCCTCAATACACTGATGATGAACTTTATGTTCTTAACAAAACAAGAAATAATCTAGAAACAATCTTGTTTGGTAAAACCTTTAAATTCAAAAATATTGATTACTATTTAGAAAACCTATCTAAAGTAGATGGTAAAGCTGCAAAAAAAATCAAATTCTATCTAAGCAAAAAATCATTTTAATTAAACTTCCCTTTTGCTAAGGAAGTTATTAAAAAGAATGTTACCGCTACTAGTATAATAGTGGATCCAGATGGAATATCAAGGGTATATGAAATATAAAGACCTAAAAAACTTAAAATGATACCAAAAATAATGGATAAAGCCATTATTTTTTTTAAATCTTTAGTAAATAGTTTAGATATGGCTGGAGGTATAGTAAGCAAAGCTATAGCTAAGATAATACCTACAACTTTAATGAGAATTACTATACTTAAAGATATCAAAATAAATAACAAATACTCCAATCTTACAATATTAATACCCATAATATTTAAATATTCTTCATCAAAAAGATATGCCTTCCAGTAGTTAAATGCGGAAGATATAATTAGAACTATCAAGAGCCCTAAAACAGACATTATCTTTATGTATTCAGTAGACACTGTTAGTATATCCCCAAATAAATAAGAAGTCATATCCGGCTGATATCCTGGAGACATAGATATAAACAAAATACCTAGAGCCATTCCTACCGCCCAAAACATACCTATCAAAGTGTCAGATTTTGTTTTGGTTGCTCTCCTAATTTTAGATATGCTTAAAGCCGCTATTACAGCAAATATCAAGCCACCTACAATAGGTTCAATTCCCAGCAAATATCCTAATCCAATTCCACCAAAAGAAGTATGAGCAATACCTCCACTCATACTAACCAGTTTTTTTTCTACTATTATTGTTCCTATAATTCCACATACTACACTTGCGATAATCGAAGAAATCAAAGCATTTCTTAAAAATGTATATTGAAATAAAACTTCAATCATTTATTCCCACTCCTTCTTTGCCATTCTCTTTTGTACTGCACCACTTTGAAGCAGTAGGTTTATAGGGCAGTTATAAATATCTTTAAGACTGTCCTCAGTAATGTTTTCATCTTCATCGTGATAATGTATGCTCTGATTTACACAGGCAATACTATCTATGTATTTAAAGACATATTCCATATCGTGGGTTACAACTAATATGGTTTTATCTTTATTTAATTCTTTTAATAAATTAAAAATATCTTTTTTCGATTCACTATCTAAACTAGATGTAGGTTCATCCAACAAAAGTACATCTGGATTATTCACAAGAGTTCTCCCTATTAAAACTCTTTGAAGTTGTCCACCAGACAATTCACCTATCTGTCTATTTTTTAAATGATATATGTTGAGTTTATTCATTACTTCTGAAGCTTCTTCTTTATCTGATTCGGAATATTTTTTAAAGGCTTTAAATTTTTTATCGAGTTTACCCATAAGAATCACATCTTTTACTAGAATAGGAAAGTTATTATCAAAATTTGTGCTTTGAGGTACATATCCTATTTTAATATTTTTTCTGATTTTTACAGTCCCTCTTTCAGGTTTTATTAATCCTAAAACAACCTTAAACAAGGTAGTTTTTCCTCCACCATTAGGACCGATAATTCCTAAAAAAGATTTATTTCTTACTTTAAGATTTATATCCTTTAAGGCCACTAAATCACCATAATTAACCTTTAAATCACTTATTTCTATATCATACATTTTTACCACCTACTCTAATACTTCTGCAAACTTATCTCTGATTTGGTACATATTTTCAATATAGTTTCCTGAAAGGGGAGCTACCTCCACTACTTCTCCATCTATTTCATTAGCTATAATATTAGCTTGACTACTATCAAATTCATTTTGATAAAAAACAACTTTAATATCATTTTCTATAGCAAAGTCCACTACCTTTTGAATCCTTTTAGCAGTTGCTTCTTTTCCATCTTCTTCAATAGTAACCATCTGCAGACCGTAATCTGAAGCAAAATAGCTAAAAGCAGGATGATAGATAATAAATGCCTTAGTTTCTAATTCTTTAAAAGTATCTACTAAATCCTCATTGAGCTTATTGAGTTCTTGTATATATTTTTTTGCATTTTCATTATACTCTTCCTTATTGACTTCATCATTCTCTATCATATAATCTCTTACAACTTCAACTATTGTAACTACTCTTTTAGGCGATAACCAAATATGAGGATCTATTTCCCCTTCTTCATGATCATGATCGTGATCATTATCATCCTCATCTATATGAAGAGCCTCGTATTTTTCCATTACCTTTTTCTGCAAATCTATAAATTCAATTTCTTTATTTAAGTCTTCCAATTTTGGCAGTATAAAAGATTTTTCGCTTTCTACTCCTATAGAGAAATAAACTTCTCCACTGCTTATGTTCTGAATCTCCTTAGGACTTGGTTGATAGTTTGCGGGGCTGTAGCCTTCTGGAATAACCACATTAATATCGGCTAGTTCACCAGTAACTTTTTTCACGAAAGTTCTCTGAGGTTCTATTGAAACTATTACATTTAATTTATTATTGCTTTCTTCCAAATTCTCTTTCTCACTACCACTGCATCCAGCAGCAATTGTACTAATCATTATAAATAGTATTATTATTTTTTTCATATTCCCCCCTAATTGCAAATTATTTGCATTTATATTATAATTTTAATTATAAATTATATATCTTATTATTTCAACTAAATTTTTGGAGGGCTTTATGAGTTTAGAAGATATTTATTTTGAATTATCAAAAAAAAATTATAAATTAACTAAACAGCGAAAGATTCTATTAGAGGCTTTTTTTAAAAATTTAGATTTGTTTTTATCTGTTGAAGAACTACAAGAAGAAATAAATAAAAGCGGTAAAAATTTAGATCTTTCTACTATATATAGAAATCTTAACATCCTGGAAAAAAGTAATTTAGTTTGTAAAATACAAAAATATAATTCTAATCTATATAAAATTAGAACAACAAAAAAACACCACCATCATCTAATATGTAAAAAATGCGGCAAATCAGTATCCTTTGATTTTTGTCCTACAGATACCTTTTGTCATATAGCAAAAAAAAATGGTTTTGTTTTTACTGATGATAAAATTGAACTATATGGTTATTGTAATAAATGCAAAAATACATTATAATTATTTTTTAGGAGGTGGTATAATGCCATTTATTAATATTAAAACCTATGACAATAATATGACTTTAGATTTAGATCATGTAGCACAAGAGATATCTCAGGATACTGGATTAGAAATTGAAAGAATTATTATCATCAAAGATATTATTGATGACGATAAATTTTTCAAAGGAAAAGAAGACAAAAATCCTATTGTTACTATTAAAATTTCTAAAAGAAATGGAAAAGAACTAATTCAAAAAATTATTAAGTCCATAGCAAATATATTAGGTGAAATATATAGAATTCCTGAAAGTGACATTATTATATTATGTAATGTTGTTGAAGAAGATTATATTTATGCTAACGGTGAATTTAAATAATATTAGAACCTATAAAACACCACAGCAAAAGCTGTGGTGTTTTATATTTAGCAACTATCTTAATCATTAAGTTTTGTTCCACAATTTTTACAAAATTTTGCATCTGAAGAATTTTTTTCGCCACAATTTGGACAGAATATTTCATCTGATTCTGCTTGGTCTGTTTCTTCAAACTCTTGAGCTTCTTCTGTTTTTTCGTCTAATTCTTCTTTTTCAATGTTTTCTTTTTGCTCTTCTTTGTCGTTAATTTGTTTCTCAATCTCCATAATAGATTCGAATTTGAGATTTAGTATTTCTTCATCTAGATTATCTTCTCTTAGCATTTCATAGGTTACTTTACCCAAATCATTGATTTCATTTTTTTTGTCATTTTTCAAGGACATTATTTGAGTTTGAAGTTTCGTTTTTTCAGCTATTTCAGCAGACTTTTTACTTGCTTTACTTACCCCTTTATCTATGTTCTTCTTTAGTTTGTCAAAAAAATCGCTCATTTCATTCCCTCCTTTTGACTATTTTCTTTATTATATAATATTTTTATTTCTAATACAATTATATTATAATTATTCAACTATTATATTTCTAGTATTTTAGCTAATATAGTTTGAAATTTTATATTATCTTCCTCTTTTCTTTTTGAGGGTCCTTTTGTTTTTCCACCACCCCGTCTTATCTTTTGTCCCATATATCTACTATGGAGTAGATTGTCTATGTTGTTTTGAGTGTACAAAAATCCGGAAGGATTTATTATAGCTTTAGCTCTATTAAGAACGAGACTAGCTAATCCATAGTCTTGAGTAACTAATATATCTCCATTTTTAAATAGTTCTACTATTTTAAAATCTGCTGCGTCTCTACCTTTAGATACTCTAACAACCTTAAAATTTCCATCAATATCGTGGTCGTAACTACAAACTACTAAAATATCTATATTAATTTTTTCGCCTTCTCTTTCGCATATATTTCTAACTTCTCTTGGTGTTGCATCTCCATCTATTATTATTTTCATTTTAACTCCTATAAAATAAGTGTTGATTACTCAACACTTATTATATCATAAAATTAATTTTAAAGTTCTAGTTTGTTTTTTAAAGGTTTTATGAGTATCAGAGCTATAACTATCCCTACAGAAAACTGTAATATATTGAAAGGTATATAATATAAAGGTGAAATTACATTACCGTAAAGTATAAATGCTTCATATAAATAGTATCCTAGGACCATCATCAATCCTCCTACTACCATATATATTACCTTTGTTTTTATACCTTTATCCTTAGCTCTTGAAATTATTAATGCCATTAATCCTTTTAGTAAAAAAGTAGCCGGTATGTATATAGGATATCCAATCATATCTGCCAAACTAGAGCCTATTGCTGCTGAAGCAAATGCATATCCTGGACCCAATAATAAGCCGGATAAAAATACTGCAGCATCACCAAAATTCAAATAACCTTGCCCTACTGGAATCTTTACCACCATAGTAGCTACAAATACTACTGCCGCCATTAAGGCTGTAGTTGTGAGTTGTTTTGTATTATAATTTGCCATATTATTTCTCCTTCTCTTTTTTCTAATTATAGGATATAATATTATTGTACCTTTTAAAAGATACAGTTTTTAACTTTTTGACCGGTACAGATTGGAGATAGGTATGCTTTTAACTTTTTACGCTGATAAAGATAAAAAGGCTGCTATTTATATGCAGCTTTACGAATACTTGAAAGAAGAAATAATAAAAAATAATATTAAAGATGGTGAAAAACTTCCATCTATTAGGAAAGCTTCTAAAATGCTAAAATTGAGCAAAACTACTATTGAAAATGCATATTTTCAACTTGTAACTGAAGGTTATATAGAAAACAAGCCACGAAGAGGCTATTATGTAATCCATTTGTCTGGTTTTCAAATAAAATCTGAAACAAAGGATAATTCAACAAATGCTAAAAATATTGGTATTGATATGGAAGAAAAACACTTTAAAAATGAAGATGTAGATCATTCTACTTTTGAAATAAAGGATTGGAAAAAGATATATAATAGAGTTTTATTTAATAGAGAAAAAGATATATACAGTTCTTCTGATTATCAAGGTGAATATGAACTCAGAAGGGAAATCTCAGAATTCACTAATTTAGCAAGAGGTGCTAATTCTGTAACTGAACAGGTAGTAATCGGTGCTGGAGTTCAATATTTAATAGGGATACTTGCAGGTATTATTAGAGATGAATATACTACAGCTGCTGTAGAAAGTCCTGGTTATGAAAAAGCAAGATATATTTTTGAAGACTACAGCTTTAATACAACTGAAATTCCTGTAAAAGAAGATGGTTTAAATACAAAAATGCTCTACAAGTCAAATGCTGATATAGCTTATGTAAGTCCATCTCATCAATTCCCTACAGGAAGTCTTATGCCTATAAAAAAAAGGCTTCAGCTTCTAAATTGGGCAGAAGAAGAAGATTCTTTTATAGTAGAAGATGATTACGATAGCTTAGTTCGTCATGAAAGCAAACCTGTACCTTGCCTCCAAGGACTAGACAAAAATGACAGAGTTATATATCTTGGATCTTTTTCTAAAATACTATTGCCCTCTTTACGTATTAGCTATATGATTTTACCTGTACGTTTACTTCATAAATATAATCAAATCAAGCACAGATACACCCAAACATCGTCAAAAATAGAACAGATGGCTTTAGAAATTTATATTAAAGAAGGATATCTTCAAAAACATATAAATAAAATAAAAAGAATTTATAAGAAAAAGATTAATCTCATTCAGGAACACATTAAATATTTCCAGGGAAATAAAATGAAAGTTTTAAGTGCAGATTCTGGTCTTCATATAGTATTGGAAATCAAAACAAAAATATCCCCAAATCTTTTAAAACAAAGATTTGAAGATAAAAATATTTTGATAAGAATTATAGAAAAAAAAGAATCTTCTTATATTATATCTCTAAGCTACAGTGGATTAGATTTTGAAGATATAGATATTTTCAAAAGTGCCATATTATGATTTTTTTGGCAAATCCATCTGTATACCTTTTTTTTCAAGTTTTTCCTCTATATCTTCTTCTATTATAGTTTTTACAAGAACAACGGTAGGTACTCCTAATATCATTCCTAAGGGTCCAGCTGCAACTGCTCCTACTGTAACGGCTGTAATTACCCAAAATGGACT
>Ga0102934_1001127_pt1 | contig 18525 bp, 26 predicted proteins | sample SalPonR2_A_D1_MG_FD_78175 | JGI IMG/M metagenome (GOLD analysis project Ga0102934, IMG submission 78175) | Salt pond soil microbial communities from South San Francisco under conditions of wetland restoration - Salt Pond MetaG R2_A_D1_MG | ecosystem: Environmental > Aquatic > Marine > Intertidal... | reverse complement strand
TCTCTGGCTCCTCTCTGTCCTCCGGACGATTGTCACCTGTCCAGCCCCGGCAAGGGCTAGCTAGGCCTACCCCTTTCTCCATCGCCCCCTCCTTCCCTTCCTCTCTCCCGTCCTTCTCCTCCTCCCTCGCACATGCCACCACCATGGATACTTCCTCCCTCCGGCTCTCCTGTCTTTCAAGCCTCTGTCGCCTCCGGTGGAAGGCACGCAGGGTCAGGGCCGAGGCGAGGAGGAAGAGGCCGAGGACGGTAAACAGCGTGTCGTAGAAGACGTTACCATAGACAGCGTTCAGAACCAGGCTCCAGATGAGCAGCCCGCTGGCGAGGAGGGCGAGGACGCTCATGCATTGGGATTTTCTGGGAGGGAGAGAGGAAGGGAAGGGAGGGAGGGGAGAGGGGAAGGAGGGAGTGCGATGTGAAATGAGCAAAGGTGCTGTGAATGATAGGCGCGATGGCCTGTGGGGAGGTTGACCTAGGATGGCATCGAAGTGATTGAACACAAGACAGTGAATAGAGAGGTACTCATGCCTGTATATTGCGATTGGCGTCTGTGTGCGACCGAAAAGAGAGGCCTCCCACTCTCATACGCAGGAACCTCCTTCCCCGAGCTCGCACGCTACCAAGCGACATGACCACCCTTCCCTCGCACAGAGAAGCATCCACGCCCGCTATAAATTGCCCACCCAAGCCAATGCGCAGCTCATGCCGCACGTCAATCATGGCAGTTCCCACCTCCTGACCCGCGACACACTCACCGTTTAAAAAGCAGAGGGGGAGGCGGTGGTTTCCATCCCCAGCCTTGCGTCATGGGCGCCGGCTCCCCGTCCCTGGGGACCAAGGACAAAGGACGGTAGAGGAAGAAAAATATCTCGTCGATGAGAACGGCCCAGCACAGGTACATGCCCAAGACCGCTGCGATTGTCATGGGGAAGGTATCGAGGAAGGACCAAGCTTCCGACAACGTCCAATGGAAGCCAAACGAGCCGATGCCGCACCACGCAAGCACGGCTGCGCACATTTTGACAAGCACGTTGCTGTGTTGCCCGGTGAAGAGGCAGAGGCAGGCGAAAAAAGTAATACCCAAAGAGGAGAACGCGCTCCACATTTCTGGACCGGCATGATCATGGGCAGATTCACAAAAGTGCCGCACGGGCGTCTGACAATATCAGGCAAATATATGCAGAGAACATGTGAAGGAGGTTGGAAAGCGTACTTGAGCATTTATTTATTATTTTTTTGCCATGGACGTATCGTCCGAACGGAGTGGAGATAAGACGGCATGGTAATTCATCCTCCAGAACGAAAGAAAAGAAAAAAAAGCAGAATGGGATCTGCACGAACCTGCCAGGCTTCCTTGGTATCCAGCATCCCCTCCCCCTGGCTGTTAAGACTTCCGTGGGCGTGGTATTTTTGCTGGTTTATAAAAAGAATGTCGAGGCGGCGGCATCAGGCAAAGGATCGAATGTTGGATCACCGAGTACTTCTAGTAGTACGTTACCAGAGAGGAGGGAAACAGTTGGACGCTAAGGCCATCCATCTCTTCACTCCACGCAAGAAGCACGCCCACGTCCTGCCACACTAAGCGAATGTTTCTGAGACGTGGAGCCCCAGAAACGGCAGAAAAGCGGGGACAAAGCCATCGTTGCAGGTCTCGGCAGCATGCAACGCGCTCACCGATATGGCCCCGAGGCGCACCTGGATTGCCTTGGGCAAGGGGCTTGCAACGCTCGACCTTCGGCACCATTCGCACAAGTAGATCGAAGCTAAATGTCTTGGGGAAGCATATGAGCAGCGGGATGGAAATTGGTGGAGTGCGAGCCAACGCAATGCCATTTTAAGCTGTACTCTTCCTGCACGCACTTCAGGAAAGAGCAGGAAAGAGCACCGAAATAGACTTCACATTTCCTCCATGATTATTATCCATGATAACGATCAATTTCTATGAAATTTGCTTCCGAAGAATTTTACAAGTAAACGCGTTGTAATTCTGGAGCCAAAGCAAATTATAGATCTTGGTGTTCGTGTAAAAAAGCATCATTCAAGACATCTCAAAACTTCGCATCCCAAAAGGTAATTTTATTGACAGTAAAATGTCTTTCTATCCTCTTCCAATACTTTTCAATCGATCTACATAAGTACTACGCTAAAAGTTTGAAGAAGGACTTGAATGTGTTAAGATGCTCTCCGCACCGACGTTAAGTGGAGAAAGGATCAACATTTCAGCAGTAGGTAAAGTCGTAGGTATTCCCCACTCCCTTCCAAACAGTAGTGGAAAGCGTATTGAGACGAAAGCCATGCTGGGCATAGGAAATGAAAAGAGAATAAGGCCGCGAAGGATCCGATAATTCTTTATGCGGTAACTTTGCCGCAGGCTCTGCAGCTTACGCACTGTGAAGACGGCACCGCTCCGATGACCCGAGTTTGGGCGCATCATGTTGTTTGGGCATCTGATATCAACCATGTGGATGGTCGCAATTAAGTTATGCAATTCTTTTTTAATTACCTTGAGTGTGAGACTTCTGGTCGGAAATTCTGATCGTTATCTCCATCTTTCATTAAAACGGCACGAACAGTAAAGCAGACGATTTGGAAATATCTGCACTGTTGCAGCTTATCAAGTGTATCATATGACACCTTGATGTCATTTTTGTGGATTTAGAGGATATTTGTAGGCTGCATATCCGACCCTGGGATCAACGATGCTACTTCTGAGTATCTCCTCATAGTAATCCGGAAACAGGGGTTTCTGAAATTGTGGATGTGAACGTCGATTCCTTATCCAGTAAAAGCGACAATAATGACATTGGGACCTTCAATTAGTTCTTTGTAAATTTATTCAATTTCGTACGACAGCTACCTACATGTTGAAAACGTCAAGTATGGTTTCTATATATGGTGGAAGAATTATCTGTCATTGGACCGGGCGACTGAAGAGGGAAGAAATACACCTCCACAGAAGAAAAAATGAAAAAAGAGAAGTATAAGTCACATTGGTTTTAATCAATATCCATGGGGACAAGAAAGCACTAACGGTCTGCTCGTGCAACACAAAGAGATCTTCAAATCCAGATTACGAGCTCCAGAAATGGACTGGTGTCCATACCCGTACACTTTGATAAGGAGTCTCAGATCCACCACTCTTTCATCTCGTATTCGGTATAGATTTTTATTGTCGTGGATTAAACTCGCATGTCCTTGTTGTATGCGCACGCCTCAATTTTAGACATTTTTACGGCAAAAGCTGATATATCAGGGGAGGTTAAAAGGTTTTGTGTTAGCGATTAGGTTGCCCTTTCCCCAACTCTTTTCACCGGTACAACACATTAAATTGGTCCCAAAAGCCCGACACCGCGTACGGATGTTTTACGTGGTGGGTTTTGGCATGACCATTTCACTTCCTAGGATCATGTTGAGGCACAACGAAGCAATCAGAATTGATCGGAACGAGAAATCTCCAGACGGACTGATAATTGCCGCACACGATAAGTTTCACTTCTTTATACGTTCTTGCAACCATTAAAGACATATAGGGTAGCGAGAAGGGGGACACACGCCTTTAAGGATGGCAACGTGTCGCTTGCTAGCTGGAGGTACAAGCAGAGGTGCTATTCTCAACGCCGGTACAGTGTTGAGAGTGCGGAGTACAAGAAGTCTTGCTTATGTCTTCCAAATACAGCGCCACTCATCGGTTACACATAGTGCATGGTTATCAAGAGGAACATCGAGCTCTCCAACCGTAAGAAATACTGCGTACGATAAAACGAAGGGGTTGTAGCTTGTAAATTTATCACGCCTCAAGTGTCTCGAACTTTACATTCACATGCAGTGCGGACCATTCGAAGGCAGTAAAAACGGACACTGGCAGGGAAGGAATAGAAATCATGCTTGGTGGCCCTCAAAACAAGGCTTGTGGATGCTGGGCGCGTTAGCTGTGGCAGGGCTTCATTTCGGGGCGAAGGGCACCACCAGAATGGACGAGGGGGACGAAAGGGAGGTGAGTTGCTTGGGACTGATCACATCTGGAGTGCAATATGCTTGATGGGGACGATAGAACATCGCAGGTTCTAAGGAGGCTTGAAGATTTCCATAATCAAGTTTAAGCTCCATGTATATTAATTTGCTTTCTATGACCTTTTTGTTGGGTTTGATGCAGGTGGAGGAAGGATGGTACGCAAGTGAGGTCGCTGAGCGCCTCGCTCGACGCACCAGCCGAACATTTGAAGAGCTGAAGGCAAAGTGGCGATGGTCCGCAGGTAAGAGGAGGGATCCGAAGCGATACGAGGGAGATCTATACTATTTAGAGATATATCCCCCGCTGGAAAGCGTGTATGAGATGTTTCTTGCTATTTTGTCGATCCGAAGTCCTTTCGCTTGTCTGCCAGTCGCCGACCGATCCGAGGCGAGATCCACAGGCACGTCAAATCCTTCTCGACAAAGACCGCGTCGAAAGGGTGCCCTTCCCTCTCCTCACACTGAATATTATCATTTTTCTCGTCTTCTTTTCTTCTTCTTCTTCCGGCCTACCTTTCCTGTCGTGTCCTCCCGTGTACTCGGCTGTGCCCATTCTCTTCCCGGTTTCCGAACCTCCACCGCGTTCCATAACCTCCCTCCTCCGCCGTCCCCTCTACCCTTTCCCAGCGGAAGGCCCCCGCCAGGACCCAGCAACCATCTCAAACCTCGTCGTTTTCTCGGGCTCCTCTCACCCTCTGCTTGCTGAGGAGATCTGCGACTACTTAAATATACCCGTTGGAAACAGCGTGGTAAAACGGTCCGTTGTCTGGCTGTCTTTTCTCCTCCCTGCCATGTGTTAGTTTACCGTCCTCGCCCACGCTTCCTTCTTCTCTTGCTTTTCTCTTCAGCGTTTCTTCTGTGTTTCTTCCCGATTCTTCTTTTTTCTTTTCCCCCCTGCGTCGAAGCTAATGACGAGGAGCGATTCAGTCGCGTTGCCAGACAGATGCCCTTCCATCCAGACATGTGGACAACATCTTTCACTCTTTGCGCGTTATCTGAACTGTCTCTATCTTTCATGCCCTCCCTCCTTCCCTTCATCGCGCGCCTCCCTCAGACGCCAGTCTCTCTTGTTTTCTCTTTCCTTCCATTTCTTCTCCCTCTCTATTCCCAGCTTTGCGGACGGTGAGGTCTTCATCCGCATCCTGCAAGAAATCCGAGGCCGCGATTGTTTCGTCATCATCCCCACCAACTCCAACGACAAGTCAGTCCTCGAGCCCTTCATGTTCCCCCTTCTTCCTCCTCTCTCCCTGCCTGGTTGTGAGATGCGACGGGCTCTTCTGCCCGAATTTGTGCTTCATCCCACTCTTTGCTTCCCCCTTTCGATTCCTTCTCCCTCATCCAACCTGTCTTCCCTTAACTCTCTTTCTTTTTCTCCCTAGTGTGATAGAACTCCTACTCTCCATCTCCACCATGCGGCGTGCCTCCGCTAAGCGCATCACGGCCGTGATTCCGTACTTTGGATACGCGAGACAGGTCGGACTTCTCAGTGCTTTCACTTGGCTGGCATTTTTGATTCCCATTAGCGCATGCTTTTTCCTGGATTTTTCCTTTACCGTCATCTTCACATTATTGTCACTGTCCTCTCCGCGGATTTCATCGTTAGAGTCTCCTCTCCCCGGCCCTTTATCAGCGTCAGTCACCCTATCCTATAGGCCTGCTTTAAAGTTGTCTAAAATTGCGATCGTGTCTCTGCTGCTCTTCCTCCCTTCCATTCACGAAAAATCGCGAAATAGAACCGCACCCTCCTCAAACTTTGTGTCGTTGTACCAAGGCTTCGTCCACGCCTCAGTCTCTTTTAAAGCTTATGTTTCTCATTCTTTCCCCCCTTAGGACCAACGCACTCCTTTTCGCCGCGAACCGATCGCAGCTGCCGATATCGCTCGCATGCTGGAAGTACGTTGTTCCCACCCTCCTTTTTCCAGCCTCCCCCTCTTTGCCTCCCTGATCCCTGTCTGAGTTTGCTCGCTGTTTACTTCCCGTCGTCCACCTATCTTCGGAGCCAGGCCTACCTGATTCGCATATGATTTATCTTGGGTGTTCTGCCTTGTCCTCAGCCTTTCAGAAGGATCACCCTAAGGCGTGTGTCTGGGACAGGGAGGATCCCATGCTCGCTTGGAATCTTTTCGCAACCCTCTGTGATCAATGACCGCATTGTGTTCCCTCTCTGTTGTCCCGCCTTCCCGCCTTTTTCTTCCCTCTCTTCCCCATGTAGGAGGTGGGCGTGGACCGCGTCGTCTCTGTTGACCTCCACTCCGGTCAGATCCAGGTGCGGAAGGGGGCGGAGAGAGGGAGGGGAGGGGTCGTTATAAGGCACACACGAAATGGAACTGAACGGATGAGTAGTTTCGTGTGTGTTCTGGAAGGCTGACGGACAATCTCTTTGCCCTCGTCTACCCTCCCTCATTCTCCCTTCCCTGCTCCCCGCGACGCGTGCCTTCTTCCGAACATCTTTAGGGCTTCTTCTCCCCCCGCGTCCCCGTCGATCACCTTACCCCCGCCGCCGCCGCCGCCGCTTACTTCGTTGAGAACGTGCCTGACTTCAAGCGTCACGCCCTGCACGTGCGTGCCAGCGTTTTCTTGCTTTTTTTCCCCTTGTCCCTCTCCACGCCTCGTGCTCACTCCCATAATTCCAAACTGCGTAGCCTGCCGATGTTTTCTCATGCGTCATAAACCGCCTCCCCAAATTTTCCTTTTCTCCAGCCCGCGGGGGTATCCTCCTCCTCCTCCCGCTACACTGTCCTCAACCGTGCCACCAGCCTAGGTATGTCTTCCTCACGCCCAGAGATCGGAAGGAGGGAATCGGACGGTGCCACCCATCACAGCCCATCAAGACGACGCGTGTCGCTCAATTGGCTCGCATATTTTTGCATTCCCTCTTCTGCTCCACCCAAACCCCCTCGCCAGGCCCGTGTCCCATTGTCACCGTCGTCGCCCCCCACGAAGGACAAGTTCGCCGCGCTCGCATTTTCCGCGAACGACTTTCGAAGCTCCTGGGGCCCCATGTGTCTGTCGACATGGTGAGACGAGTGGATATCGCGAGATGATCCAAAGGACGCATCTGGCCCTTTCCTTACCCGCGGTCTGCTTCCACCTTTAACTACGTACTCTTTTCCCTCCCCTGATTTCATTCTTATTCACATCTTGTCTCTCGCTTGCCTTCATCATTTTTTTCTTTTTTGTCCCTTCCCGGATTTCGCTGGAGTCCACGTACTTCTACTTTCCTTTCTCTCTTCTCTTTGCCCGTCGCTGCGTTCCACCTTGTGCCGCTCACTTTCTCACCTCACCCTTCCCTCCTTCCTCTCAGGCCATGGTCTCCAAATTTCGAGACGCGGATGGCCGCATTTTCCGACAGCTAATCGGTGATGTTACGGGGTGCGTGAGCTCTTGGTTCTCCCTTCCTATGGACGTGAATCATCCTGTCCTTGGAAGGGTGGATGAATCGCGAGGGACGGATGCAGATAAAATGGAGTTGATTTCTATCTTGATGCCTATGAAGCACTCTCCCTTTTTTTATCCAGGCGGACATGCATCATCGTCGACGACCTCTTAGACACGGGGAAGACTTTGGCCACCACGGTCGATTTGCTCAAGGGGGAGGGCGCCGATAGGGTCTACGGCTTTGCGACGCATGCGCGGTACACGCATTTTCTTTTCTCTTTCCTTTCCTGCACTCTCTCACTTTTTCCGCAGCACGTTCCTCTTTCTTGTTCTCGAAACACCTCGCCCTCTTCTTATTCCTTACTTGTCCTTCTTCCTTACTTCCTCTCTGTATCAAAGTTTCTCGAGAGACGGACAGAAACGAGTCCAAGAATGTGAGAATCTTCAGTTCGTGGTGGTCACCAATACCATGCCCCTAGAGGGAGGAAAGAGCAGGTAGAAGAGGGCAGAGGGAGGGAAAGAGGAGGGCGAGACAGGAAATGGAGAAGGCAGGGGAAGTTGAAGCGAGGGAGGGAGGGAGGGAGGGAGTGAGAGGGAGGGACAGAAGGAGAGAGTAGGGGAGGAAGGAAGACTCGTACCTCAGGTATGACTTTGCCCACTCGTATACTGCCCTGGCTTTTCTCTCAGATCGGAGATTGATTCGGCGTTTACTATCCTTATGTCAAGATCCTTTATCCCCTCGCCGGGTGCTCCATTCCCCAATGCTCGGTGCCCTCCTGATACAAGTCCTTAATCACCAACACAACTCTCTCTATCTGGAATTTCCCCCAGGGCCATCGAGATTCATCCCCTTCACGACAAGATTCATCAACTTTCGGTGGCGCCCCTCATTGCCGAGGCCATCCTCAATATTCACGACTGTGGCAGTGTCTCGAGTGTTGTGGCAGGTGAGGGAGGGTTGGTAGGCGGAAAAAACTAAGAGGGTTATGCTGAAGGGGGCTCTCATGCATTTGACAGGGGACCAGGAGATGCAAAGCGTACTGGAAAAGTCAGCCTCGAACAGGGAGTCTTGAGGAAAAGTGCGGGACGATAGGCCCTTGTCCCGCACGGATGTTCAAAGGGAGGGTCAGGGGGCGACGGGCGGGAAGGGGAGGGGATCACCATCGAAGGGGGTGTGCAGAGCTTGACGGTTTGCCTGGTGGTAAAGGCTGGCTCGCCACCATGGGATAAGCGAAGTAGCGAGCTCTTCCAGTACAAGTCGTATTTAGATTTATTTTGAGGGAGTATTCGAGGAACTTGCTCTAAGCCCTCCTTTGGCCCCCATTTATTCAGAGTAACAATGCATTGAAATCCAAAGCTACCTTTCTCTCAGTCTGTGGCTGTCCAGGGAGCGTTTTCTGCATACCTTCGGGTGGATATTCTATCTTTGTCAAAGTGCTTTTCGTCTACGGTCAATACCTCCAATCCGTACGTCTCCCGCCTTCAGAGGTATAGCTTGTGAAAAAAGTTTCAGGACCATCCAGTAGTGGCCTGGAGAATGCTCGTAAGTTAGATCGTCATCATTCCCAGATTATTTTACTCAAGCATCGCGGTTGGTAACCCCCATTGTTCCCAGATGTCCGTTCAGCATGATTCTCAGACTTTTCCTCTTCTACCTTCCTTGTTCTCTTTGGGGTGCAGATATCGCTACCTCAGACTCACGGCCATCGACCATTTGCAGCACTCGTAGCCTTTCTTCGTACTGCATCCCGTCTCCTATTTGCAAAGCGGTTTACTTTTTCAACTGCATCGCTTCCTCATGTTTGCATGTTTTCACGGGCACCGGCCTCTCTTCACTTTCCTCTCTAGCTCTCCACATATACGGAATCAGCTACTGCTACAAGCACGCAAATTGAAGCTGCTCGACAGAATCCTTTGCTCCCTTACTGGGGATAGCGAGTACTTTCTCCGTCAGTCGTTGGATTGGCAATGAAGTTTTCCTGCCTGAGATCTGTGTTTTCTGCATTCTCACCATTGACAGTCTTCTTTCCATCATTCACGGCCCCAATCCCGCTCTCAGCACATATTTTGACCAAATTTATATTTTGCTGAGCTCCCTGCACTTCCTGTTGCCTTTTCGCATCCTCATTTCCCGGGGTCCCCTCGTGTTCACATTCCTTCTGCTCCCCTTGCCTCGGCATAAACTCCTGAGACTCCTCCCCTTGAGGCTCAATCTGCTTTTCCAGGGGCAAGATTGCTTCTTGGTCTCTTTTTTCACTCTTCCCTTCCCTCACTTTCGCTTTGTTTACCTCTTCTAAGCTCTTGTGATGGTTTATATGCCCCCCGGCTACGACTGTCTCTGCCTCAGTCGGAGGGAGGAGCAAGGGCGGGTCGCTGCCGAGGGAGGCATGCAGCTTTAGGAAGTACTGATGTGCATGCAACTTGGTCTGGCAGAGGTAAAGGGGTGGACAGTAGCAAGATAACACTTGAGAACGGCAAGGTTGTAACCTCGGTACTTTGCTTTTCTCGCTGGCCCTTCCCAGAAACATGCTTCCCCGCTCACCTCCATGACACTTCGCTCCTTTCCCACACTCGCCGCCAGTATCGACCATTCCCTCCCCGTCCAGGCATGTTTTGATTGATGACTGCTGTGACTACCTGGACTCAAGCCCCCCTTCTGGGACACCGACTTGGCATCACCTTCCTCGACTGGTGGTGCGGACAATTCGAAAAAGACTGACGAAGGAGGCTGTGGAACAGCGGCAGGTGCCAGCCTTTCCAACGCAGCCAGAAGACGACAGTGCTCTTCCATGGAGAAGGGCTATATAAATTATGTTCATTCGTGTACGACGGAGAACTGAATAATATACTCCCGAAACCTAAACCGGCTTAATTCATTTTCAAGATCATGTATCCCGAGCCGTCTAAGATCATACACCCTGAGCCGTGTCGAGAGTTATACTCCGACTTGTCTTCCCTCTACGTCCGCACAGACTGTACCTTGTAGGGCAATCGACATCGATTTGTCATTGTGATTAGATATGAAGTCAAGAAAGGGGACGAAGTCGGGAAGTGACGAAGGCGACGCTATGTATGAAAGGAAAATATAGGCTTTGAGAAATAGTGTAATATTCAAACAAATAGTGCGCTTTAGTCGTTGAGTACCTTTGATGGTAAAGTGCTTGAAAGCTTAGCTTAAGGTTCCCTGTCTCGTGAGGAGGAGGGAAGAGGGACGTAACGCTGAAGAAGAGTCAAGACCTCCGTGGTCGGGTGCACACAAAAGGCTGCCTTCTGTATGATCTCAACGAAAAATTGAGCAATAATCACATCCATTTTGTCTACTTGATTGTGCAGCAGTTGAGTGGCATACAAGAAAAGTGTGCAGCTGGTATTAGGAGGAGGTTAGCTACTCATATACTCATATTATTCACGAATGATAAGGAGGGAAAGATCAGGCATCTCGCCCATAGGTGCATCCTTAGGCGAGAAGGTATTACTTTAGTCCAATAGAACATAAAAAGACAGCGAGGACGGAAGGGAAGACTAGTAATCCTTGCCAAAGTGGCCCATAGCGCATGCGGTGCAGAGGCTCAAACCATCGATCGCGGGATCGATTTGAGCGAACGGGGCGAGGGATTGAAGAGGCCAGCAAAAAAGACTGCTCATCCATTTTTTCAAAGGAAGTCATTTCTCTTAAAAAGGCCCGGATACTCAATTAATGTATTCTCATATATCTAAATTGGACAAATATGTAGTTTCAGAACCTTTACGCGTGGAAATTTAAAGGCCGTGGATACACCTTTGCAAGGAGGGACCGATATACATTCATCACTACTCTTCAATTGACACCATGCATGGCATTTCGACCCTGGGCAAGCGTCGGAGCTCTATTGATGGTGCGTCATACCTCTTTTCTTTTGAGGTTGGGCTGGAGCAGCGTGATGAGACCTGCCACAATCCGCCTGGCGTCATTGCCACGAGAAGTCAGTCTTAGACTCCCTCACCATCTCATCTCATGTCCTGAAGCGACTACCCTTAGCAAGCACGCCATTCCATCTATCTCCTCACATACATCCTATTGTCACAGAATCGACCATCCCTGAGCCTGATCTGGCCAAGCCAGAGTGCTACACTCTCACCACTCACGATCAACAGTTTGGCTCTGACCCTATCCCTATGAAGGTAAGAGACAATAAGTCCAGGAACGAGTAGGCAACCTCAAAGCGAGCCCAGTCGTGATCTTGAGGACACTCACCCTTCTCACCCACCTCATGCAACGCGACAGTGGGGTGAGGAGGACCCCGAGGTCCGCGGGCCCATCGTTGCCACCACGCGGCACCAGAGCCAGGTGGGAGAGGAGGAGGAAGGGGGAAAGAATACAAATGGAATGGAACGCATCAAGTGTAGTCAGTACTATAAAAGAAGAGCCAAAATGGTAACTGAATGTTCGGTTTTCGTCTCCCCACCCGACAGAGGAACGCCATCGGAGCCCACTCAGGCTCCTACTGCATTTACAAGGTGCGAACGGACTGGCCAGCGCCTCCTCTTCCCACTCGCTCACGCACACCCCTAAATATTCCCTCTTTCAGGCCCTGGCAGTCGCAGCCGGGGCGCTGGACCCCTACTACAAGCCCAGGTTCGAGAACACGACGCCCGTGGCCAAGATCGGGCCCTTTCCCCAGTGGTGGGTGGAGGGGGAGGGCGGGTAGGGATGAGGCCGGGCGGATACAGGGGAGGCATAAAGTGCGGGATATAGGGTATTAGTTGAGGAGGCATAGGTGGTCTTACCTCGGCTGGCCGACGCTTTCCCGACAGTCAGCCCGAGCTCATCTCACTTTTTCATCTAATCCCTCTTCGATCCCTCCCCCTTCCCTTTCCGTGACGCCTGCTTGGCCCTTAGGTGGGCGCACCACAAGATCGTCGCCATGGATCCTTTCGGTCACGTCACTCAGGTTGGCGTTCAGCCCTGATTCTTACCCTCCTCCTGTCCCTTCGCCGGCCCGTATCCTTTCCCCCTCCAAGGTGATCCGCCCTCTTCCCCGCTCACTGCGACCGTCCTCCCCTTCGATAATCACAGGAGGCTTTCTCCGCGTACCTCCGGAAGGGCTTCGACATACGTCCCACCATCGCCGTGACCAAGGTGAGGAAGACGCTTGTCAGGAGAAGGGGGGGGAGGGAGGAAGGAAAGCTTCCTCTCTCAGTCAAGACCTACGCGGGGCTTGACCCGGTCCTTGTCCTCATCTCCTCGTCCTCGTCTCACACCCCCTTATCTCAGGCACACATCGAGCTCTCCGAGATTAGCCAGGTAATCCCCTAGTCTCCTAGCGGCTTGACAGGGGCTCCTCGTCACGGCTTGACCTTTGTCCTCTCCTGCCGCCCGCTTAGGTCCTGCTATCGTTTCCATTCCCCCACCGAACTCCTACCTTCCCCTCTCTACCCTCCCAGGCGATGAAGTTGGGCCGCTTGCACGCGGACGGAAATGTGCTGACCAAAGACGGGCAAGTGAATGTGACCAAGGTAAAGGGCGGGAGGGGGAAAGGGGGGAATCTAGGGAGGGATGAGGCGAGCTACGACGGCTCGTAGAGAGTGCTCTGAGCTCGATCCTTTCCCGCACATGCCCTTTCTGAACCTTGAAGAAACCCCATGCCCGCTATCCCCTCGTCTCCATGCGCGCCTTCTTGACGCTCCTCCCCCTAGGCTGCCATTGAGCCGGTCTGGTACCTGCCTGCGGTGGCGGAGCGCTTCTCTGTCTCGGAGGCCAAGCTCCGCGAGACCCTCTTCGTGGAGACCAACATGATGTACCCCGAGCTCATCACCCGCCCCGACATCAAGGTAACCCCGTCTTACGAGTTGCTCGAGATGTTGTGGCATCTGTCTCCTACCGCTCTGTCAACCATTCGCTCCCTTCTCTGTCGCTCCTACCCTTATTTCCCCCCCAGTCATCGCATTTTCGCCTCAATTCGCCTGCATTCTCTCCGTCACTCCTCTACTCTTCCCTCTCTCCCGCTGCCCCCTCCACCAGGTTTTTCTCCCCCCCATCGGCGGCAGCACTGTCTATATTTTCGGCGACCCCGAGAAAATTCCTGACGAGAACGTGCCTCTCACGGCCCGGGTCCACGACGAGTGCAACGGTGAATCTTTGTGTGACAGGTTTTCGAAACACCCGTTGAATGATCAACCAAAACCGTGCCATACACAGACTCACACATACCTTCGCCCCTTCGCCCCGCCCTCTCTCCCTCTCTGCCGTTGTTTCCCCCAGGATCCGACGTGTTTGGGTCCGACATTTGCACTTGCCGGCCGTACTTGATCCACGCGATCGAGGAGTGTGTGAGAACGGCGGTTGAGGGCGGGACCGGTGAGCAAGGAGGGGGACGGGAAGGGGATGGAGTGAAGGGGATGGTCGCTGCCTTTGGCATTTTTCCACGATGGTTTTAGCTCTGGAACAACTCGTCACAACGTTTGATGGACGAAGATTGCACACCCCTGACGCTTGCCCTCCCAACCGTCCTCCCAGGCATCATCGTGTATTACCGGAAGGAGGGGAGGGCGCTGGGCGAGGTGACCAAGTACCTCGTCTACAACATGCGCAAGCGCCAGGAAGGTGAGAGCCCTCGCCCGGAGGGGCCACTCCTCCCACCGTCTCTCGCCTACCTCGTGTCGAACCTATGCCCCAGGGACAGCGGGTCCCTCGTCTTTTTTTTCCTCTCTGTGGCAGCAGCACACCTCCTCCCACACTCCTTCGGTCCCTTCCTAATCCCCATCCCTCCTCGAACCTTCGCAACGTTTGTCTGGTATTCCCACTATGTATATTTAATTGCTTGGGATTTGCCTCCTCATTATGACGCCTGTATATGGAGTTTAGGTGGAGACAGGGCCGACGAATACTTCAACTGCACGCAGCATGTGGCAGGCATCACCGACACGCGCTTTCAGGTAAGACACGCACGAAGTACAGGCCTTGCATGTCGGAGGAATCGATCTTGTGTGCATGCAAAAGTGCTTGATATATATATATCAGGGGGGGCTGTTTTAACCACCTCTAGGGCAATGCGCGTGAGGGGGGGAGGACGGGGCGCCCAAAAAGTCAAAGTATGGAAGCGAAAGACTTTAACTTTCTGGGTGAGTGGGTAGCATTACTCATCTCCCTTCATCGTTCCCTACCATCCTGATTTTGCGTACCTGTAGGCGCTCATGCCCGACCCTTTGCACTGGCTGGGCGTGACCAGAATTCATAGGTTCATCTCCATGTCAGATATGAAGGTCAGCCACCGGGGGGAGGGGTGGGGGCTAAATTATGACGATGTTTCAATTGGGCGAAAGCAGGGATGTTACGAGGACGCCCGTGGCTGAAAGGGAAGTACACCACATCCCCGAGCATGCGTAGCTTACGGCGCGCATGTACCATCCTCTCACCCCCTTCCTCTGCGTTCTCGCTCACGGATGACCGTCGGACAAGCAGTCCTCAGTATTGAGCGCGTCCCGGTCCTGACCTCCTACCCCCTTCCCACAGTATGAGGCCATCACCAAGAGCGGGATCAGCATCGATGAGCGCGTCCCCATCCCTCCAGGGCTCGTGCCGAAGGATGCTAGCGTGGAGATCGCCGCCAAGGTAAACACCCGAGCAACAGAATGAAGCCCATTTTTCCCCTTACATACAACCTTCTTGGACCAAACGCCTCGCCGGCAATAGCTTCAGTCATCTATATTTTGTTAACCTCGTGAACAGTTAACCTTGTGCGCCCTTTTTTTCTCTGTAAAACCTAGGTGTTTGCAGGCTACGATGGCGGAAGCGCCTACACGGTGCCCACTAAGGAAGACCTTTCGAAAGTCAAGGGCAGGGCCTTCATCTCTTAGCTGGCGCACTCATTTTAATCTAGGCATGGGGGCATGCACCTTCCCCGAGACGGGGCTTGAAGCGTCGGAGCTGCATATATTTAGAAAGCCATTCATCGCACGATGTTGTTTGTGCACTGCTCGTGTGAAGGGCTGGTGGAGTTGGAAGGAGCACTAAAAAGGCACGATTTGGGTACAACGCTGTATATCTTGAAACCATCTCTCGAGTGCGATATTTCACAGGACCTTATGTGTTAGATACTCATGGAAAAGAGAATTTGGAAGTTTTTCTTCGTTCGAATGACTGCTTAGCCAACACGTTTGTGCAATGCGGGAGATAATACAAAGCAGCTATGATGCATTTGGTAAAAGCACACAAAAGGACAAGTAGAAGGAAAGAGAACAGTACGGAACATGAGCTCTGATTATTCGATGTAATGTAATCATCGCGATACCCATGGCAACATGAGGGGAAACTTTGTATGCTAAGCTGAAGAGGCAGCGGCGTATAATTTCACGTTATCGTCTTTTTTTCCTATTTCGTTCGTAGAAAAACTTTTTCAAAACATCTAGGACAGCAGGTAAAGCTTTCAAAGCTCTCAAGTGGTGTACATAACGAGGTACAGGGTTTTCAGAGTCACATTCGTGGTAGATCTCTAACCTCCCCACTTCTCAGGCTGGAGCGAGCGAGCACAGAGCCCGCCACTGGTTTATACAAAGTCGCCTTTAAACACCCGTACACCGCGTTTATATACGCTGGCATATATGTATGACAGTAATGCGTAGGATGCAAGCCTTGAAATGCACGTCTAGAAAGCCTTCCTCCGCCTAGTCCCGTGCATCGAACACCGCACAAAGCGCCATGTTTTCCATCACACCGCATGCACAATCCTGTCTCAGGTAACTTAGATTACAATATGCACCTAACCACAGGGCCTGCTCATGCTATAGTATCCCAGAAATGAGCGTGGAGGAGATATTTCAGCTTATTCAGTGCCGCGGAAGCGTCACTCAGGAAAAAAAAGAGGTGGACTTGGGGCGCTTGCGTGTGCTTCTGAGTCAAAACAAGGTGAGCAGCAAGCTGAAACAGAAAAATGGACTGGAGGCTTGTGTATGGTGCAAGGGTTTGCTCAACAGGGACTCGTAAGAGCGATTTTGAGGCGCATTTGCTGGAGTTCATTGTTCTTAAAGCACCAACACTGCGTCACGCCACGGAGTATTCGACCCTCTGTCTCCTTTGGTTTCTGGCACCTAGCAGGCTCTCGTTCATGCGAAAGGGAGAATGGATGAGGAGACACCTTTGCACGTAGCAGCTGCAGAGGTAAGGACTCGTCTTAGGGTACATGGGGATAGATTGGTCAGGTGCGCAAAAAAAAGAATGCCCTACGCGGTGATGAAGAGGATGAGGAGACGCTTAGGATGGACGCACTGTCGTGTGTCCCCCGTGTGCCGGCCTGAATACACCTTCAGAGGTCAGGAATTTTGGTTTTGGTCTGTTCCCTCCCCTGCCATCCAGGGGGTCGTGGAGGCCGTCCGCTTGCTCCTGCAAGCAGGGGCGTCGCCCGCGGCTGTCGACAAGGCGGGCTACACGCCCTTGCACTGGGCCGCAGGGAAAGGCCACGAGAAGGTGGTGGAGGTAAGGCGCTCGCAAACAGGGTCCATCTCGGCGCCTGTGTCTCGGCTCTACGCGACTTACCCCAGCCCGAACCCTGAATGTGCCTAAGCATGAGGGCCTCTTCCGTCATCCTTCAATCCAGTCCTCAGAGCCCCCTATTCCCACCTTCTTTTCCATCCCATATTTCCTACTTGACGTCTTTCTACCAGGATCTCTTGAAGCACAATGCCGACGCCAACGCCGCGGACAAAAACGGACTCACACCTCTTCATCGAGCCGCCTACTGGTGAGCACTCAGGACAGCGAAGGCAGGTCATGCGAGCGGTCTTGCTCCTCTCGTGATCATGAGAGGCCGTGAGTTAAGCCCAATGGCGAGAGGTGTCTGCCGTTGAAACGCCAATCTGCCGTGGTGGTCCCATTTTTGGGGCTTCTTTCTGACAAATGAGGCCCCGTGAGAGGGGGCAACCCGCGTTCTCATATCGCACTGACTCCTCCTTGTCTCTCCACGCGCTCACCCCACCCACCTTTCAGGGGTCAAACAGCGTGCATCAAGGAGCTGCTGTACAAGGGGGGGGCAGATCCCAACGTCCAGGACCACTTGCAGCACACGCCCTTCATGATGGCTGCCTGGTTTGGGAAGATCGATAGCGCGCGCGAGATCTTCGAGAAGGTGGGAGCCTTTGCCGGAAGGGAGGACACGCGTGCGCTGGTCGGCGCTGTGGGCGATGCTGGGCCCATGGTGGTGGCATTTCTTGAATTGTTTACCTCCCTCTCCGATCCCACAGATGAAGTCGAATGACATTCAGCTTCCTAACGTATGGGGCCTCACTCCTTTGGAGTGGGCGAGGCAGAGCAATAGGTCTGAGGTGGCGGCTTTCATCGAACGCCGGTACAGAAAGCTAGGCCTGCCGATCGAGCGGTGAGAAGAAAGGACAGGGGGCGCCTTGGTTCTCCCTTTCTCCTCTTCTACCTCTCCGGTGGCATGGACCTGACATATCAAACTCTCGTGACGCGGAAGGGCTGACATCTTGGTCCGATTTCTGTCGTACCTTTCCCCTCGTTCCGCATCTCGCGCTCGCCTCACCCTTAGCCTTATGTAGATTGCATATTCCTCAGTCTCTCCCGTATCCTCCCTGCCAAAAATCCAGAGTTCAACCTGGCTCAAGCAATCGGTCCTCCGTCCCGCCCTCCCCCTCTCCCTCGCATTCGGCGGCCATTTCTCCATTTGTTGGGTCCAGCACTCCAACAACCGCGACGCTCGGCGGTGCCTCCAGCCAAGGAGAAGGCGGGCGCGCGTCATCGCCGTCAGGACCAGAGAGACGGACGGGAGGAGAGGCCTGGTAGTCAGGTCTTCCGATGTTGATCACTTAAGGCAAGTACCGTGTTGGATACATATGTGGACATTTACTGGAGGCCATCCTCCTCGGTCTTCACTTGCCCAACATTTCAGAAGGTACGCGATGAAAAGCATACTGTGTGCGGTGTTATTCTGTCTTGGAACCAGCATTCTCCATACATCTCTCCTCAAATGATCGGACCAATTCGTATGATGATGTTCATGGACTTTCATCGCTTTTTTATTCTTGCCTGCACTGTTTTGGGTTGTTGTATGCCATTGAGGTAATTGGTGGTGGTCCCTAAAATTCGTGGCTTGATGAACTTCTGGCGACACCCTGGCAGTCCTGTGAAAAATGAAAGGTCACAAGC
>Ga0102934_1001125_pt1 | contig 18541 bp, 23 predicted proteins | sample SalPonR2_A_D1_MG_FD_78175 | JGI IMG/M metagenome (GOLD analysis project Ga0102934, IMG submission 78175) | Salt pond soil microbial communities from South San Francisco under conditions of wetland restoration - Salt Pond MetaG R2_A_D1_MG | ecosystem: Environmental > Aquatic > Marine > Intertidal... | reverse complement strand
TATGAAAAAGAATGAAAAAGAAAAAAAAAGAAAATAATCAAAAAAAATAGGCAATGGGGCGGCGCAGGGAGGGGTGGGGGGGGGGGGGGGGGGGGGGGAAGTGAGAAAGACCAGGAGAATAGACTTAGAGGTATGGAGGGAGGGAAAGAGAAGGAGAGGTAGGTAGGTAGGGAGAGAGGAGGAGTGGTAGGGAGGGAGGGAGAGAGGGGAAGAGGTAGGGAGGGAGGGAGGGAGGGAAAGGAGGGCGGAACACTTACCATTGCTGGGATCCCACGGCATTCGAATGTAGCCGCCTAATTCAGCGCGGTTTAAGCCGAGTGTTGAGGAAGATCACAGGGGGGAAAGAGGGAAGGACGAAGTTACAAATGGTGGAAACGTTCAAGAAATTCGTCATACCTCCTTGGGCTCCTCTTTCCCGCCCTCCCGCACATCCCTCCTCCCTTCCCAGGTACCGTTGCCACGCCCGCAGAAACCGGCGGCGTCGATCGAATCGGCGGAAAACCGATCAGGGGCAGCCATGGCGACTGCATTTAGAGGAGAGAGAGGAGAAAGTCAGGAATAATAATAACAATAACAATAATAATAATAAGAATCGTAGAGAGAGAGGAAGGGGTGTTATAGGAATGTAGAGACGGAGGGGTATTAAGCTCCAGTCAGCGCAAGACGCCCCCTTCCTGAGGCTTACCCTGCTGCTTTTCCTGTCGATCTTGATGCTGCTCAACACCTCTCTCCGTGGCCGCCGCTTGCCTTCCCTCAGGCTTCTTCCCTGCATCCTCCTCGTCGATACGCTGCTCGTGGCGCTGCCTCGGTCAAGCGCCAAGAAAGGAAGCAAACGAACCAAATGGAGGAAGGGGGATGTAAGCAACGTCTGTTTCCGCTGGGATTTTAGGAAAAAAAGCATGTTCGCGGAAGCATTATCGCTATGTTGAGGATTTATCGTACCTCGTTATGTGGAGAGGATGCAGAAAGAGGATGCTTTCGGTTCTCGACGCGCGACGGTTTCCTGCGCATAAGTTTTATACTGACACGGCTGAGAATAGGAGGACAGAGGATTTGTCAATCTTTAAAGGGAGGTCGAGAAGCCCACAATGAAAGTGTAAAAGCGTAGAGCAGAGGAGGCGTGTCTTCGCGAGGTATTCAACACTCGTTTTTTGCACCCTCAAAAGGCCCAGTCTGTTGACCTTGCTTGGCAATAAGCGCTCTCACTATGTAGCACTCGGAATGTCGATGACGTTGTCCTCCTTGGCACGCACACTTACCCTGTAGTCTCTGCATATTCCTCCTTTGCTTCCTTTCCCCCCTTCAGCGCCTTCTCGGTGGCATAAACCAAGTGTTGTTTCACTTCAGAGGACATTCCTGCGAATAAGAGTGTAATCCTGAGTATGTGAGCCTACTTATCCTATTATTTCTATCCTGCACCCATTCAAGTGAAATTACCTTTTCGTTGAAGGAACTTACTTTCTTTTTGCCTTTATATCCTGTAGTGCACTTTTGCGACGGTATGGAGGTACTGTTCAACTGAATTGTGGAGGATCGATTGTGATGGTTGTGAATATATATTTCGTATCTACAAGGCATGCTGACTAGGTAAGGCATCCCATCTCTGGTCTTTTCGCCGCTCAACGCGTGCGTTACTTTAATCTCGTGAGTCTCTCCTGAATAGCACTTCGTTAACTAGCCTCTTGCTCTTAGATGCCTGACTACATGTGACTAAAGTGTTATTTCTTGCGTGTCAAGCTGACAATTAGGGGCGGTAAACCAATAAAGCTGTCTAGTTCTTCCTAGAAATATGGCTTGCGTGCGGCCGCTTGCGTAACGAAGAATAAAATGGACTGCAAGTGCCTAGGCTAGTGCACTTTCCACACTTGATCAACAATTTCGTGCTCTTTAATGCCAGATTACCTGATTCTTACTTATCAAGTCAACATTGGGGGACTGTAAACCCAATTTGGCTGTCTAGTTCCTCGTGGCCAGTACCTATTTTTACGTTCCAAGTCACCGTGGCGGCAAAACCGTCGTCACAACTACTGACTCAGTGAAAGTTCCGAGAGAGTCTTGGAAGACGGCAGGGTGGGAAAGTACTCGGGAGGCAACTCGCTTGAAGCACACGAAAGCTATTAGACAGGTCGCTCACCGATGTTAAAGACCCTGCTATATTTCAATGGATATATAAAATATGTAAAGTTACCGTCATCTCTTTTATGTCAATGCTCGGAGGGAGCTTGACATCAGGGACGGGCGCGACCAACTCCCAGCGCTCGAATTTTTTGTGGGCTGTATAGGGTCTTTTTAGGAACATAAATATATTTGAAACAGCTATAATGCTTTTCATTCATCCTTAAATCCTGGATAGCAGTATAAGGTTGTGTGCGTGGTGAAGATGACTCTTGAGACCGGTAGGAATTGGCAATGTGAACTCTCTTTGACGGCGACATCTTAACCATCCTTCGCATACGAGCCGAAGGGGAGGCTCGAGTACATATTTTTGGGATGCTCGTTGCTTGTCATACAAGCATAATCAACCAAAAGAGTAATAACGCCACTGCGTTGCCAAAGTAAATCACTGTCCCGCTTTTTAAGTTCCCAGTTTATTACCATCCCAGCAAAGAATTATGTACGTCATCTTCATCGTACCAGTCCAACTCTCCCTCTCCTTTTCTCTCCATCTCAGTCGACAGCACCTCCTCATCCGCTTGAACCGTTCCTTCAACATTTTCCTCTTTGTCCATCCTCCCCCTTAGTCCTGTCTTTCCTGCTACGTCTTCTTTTTCCTCCCCTTCTTGCTCTATTATTACATTTTCTTCCAGCACGGCCTCATAGGCGTCGTCTTCGTTGACTATCATGATATCCTCCTGCGGCACGACTACGGGGTCTGAATGCAGCAAATGATTTTGCAGATAATGTAGTGAGAGGGGGGAAAGGGGATTTCTCGGTATAGGTGGGCACCAGTCCTGACAGTCAGCGGTGGCAGCTGTTGATCTTCAAGTGTGGCTCTCTGGCAATTAGCAGGATCAGCGTTACTCACTCATCTATCTCCCACTCCTTCCCCCCCTCCCTTCTCTCTTTTCCACCCTGCCGCACTTACCGTCCTCCTCGTCCTCGAAATACTCGTCGTCAAACGCATGTACGTCTTCCCAGTCCCACAGACCCGATGTCTCCTCTTTTGGGAGGGATCGAGGAGGTGAGGAAGGGAACGTCGGGAAGGCAGGGGACTGATCCTGGTCTGAAGAGGCGGAGGGGAGAAAGGGATAAACCGATTTCAGTCAAATCTGAAAAAAAACAGCAAATGGTGGCAAAACCTCACTTTGCCATTATTTTCAGGAGAGATCAGAGAGAGAGAGGCAGAGAAGAAAGAGGGAAAGGAAGGAGAAGGAGACAAAAAGGAGGGCAGGAGTAGGACTGGAGTGAGGGAGACGGCTGCTTCAAAACGAGGCGAGAAGGGGGGTCCAAGAGCTACCTGCAAAAGCAGATATTCCGATTTTGTGGTCAGTCGGCGAGGAGGAGGAGGATAGGGAAGAGGAGGGGCTGGGAGCTCCGTCTTCCTGACCTCCGTTCACGAGATTGCCGACCTCGAGGTGGATCTAGGTGGGGGGGAAAGCGAAGGGATTGAAACTTGGATAAGAGGCCCACGCATCACATGATATATGGTCAGGAAAATCTTCCAGCGTCGGGGCGCCCTGCCCCTTAGCGTTTGTCTTTCTACCTCCTCTCGCTATTTTCTCTTGGCCACTCTTCCTTCCTTCTCGGCTTCACCACGTTCCTCTCGACGGCGTTTTCCCCCCTCAAGGCAATACCGCTGTGCACGCAATCCCATCTATCCCTTTTATATCCCCTCCTCTCCTTACCAGTCGAGCCGCCCCGGCCCTTGCCATCACTATCAGCCCATACTCCTGTCGCGGTCCCCCCCGGCCAGTCGACCTGCCAAGAAAATGGGATGACCGAGGAACACATCAGTTGGCTGGAATAATGTGACTCATAGTATGCCTTCCCATGCCATATCTTTACTATGCATCATCCTGCTTTCTACTGCCCTCTTCCTCCCTCCTCCCTCCTCACCTTTTCCCGTCGTCGGCGGCTTCCCAAGTTTCCACGCTGGACAGCCACAACGACACCGTTCGGGCCAGGCCAAGGTCGACCAGATGAGCTGCAACGAAACGCGCATTTTCTATGGAAGGAAACGTGAAGAAAAGGGGTCGCTCTTCCGTGGTGTCTTGTAAGTGTGGGTCGTCGGGATGCTCGGTAGGAGGGAGGAAGGAGAGCAACGAGGAGAGGTGGGATTTATTCCGGAGCTTGGGAGCGAGAAGCAATGTGAAAGGTGTTCTTCTTTCCTTGGTGTAAGCGACAGCACGGGGAAGTCGGGCTGACGGCGGCCGAAACGTAGTGGAGGTGCTGGAGGTCAACGACTCAGAGGAGACACTGGGAGCACTGAGCGGGCAGAAACAGGGCCCCAGTCCACCCTAAGCACCGATTAGAATGAAAAATCGAAGTTAAGATATTAGATGGAATGATCACCACCAGCCACTAAGTACCTGAATTGCGGTGGCGCTTCTTGCCGCGACTAGAAAGCAGAGGAGCAGGCGACGTACTCGCAGATTTGGCAGAAATATTACGTCCGACTTTTTGAAGTCTTGGACAGCAATGCCAATTTTTTTTTTACATAGTGTCGTCATAAATCTTTATGGCGAATATGGAGGAAGAAGAAACAATACATAAAGTAAATCGGGTACGAAAGCCAAGTTATCCAGGGCATCCATGTCGAACCAGATCTCAGCATGTTTGTCTGATAACGCCTCTATTTTTCCTGCCCCATACTCTGCGTAGTTAATTTTCTAAAACAATGAGCCAAAAATGATTCAAACATCATGGACCACAAATACACCAAGCCTCAAGAGTGAAAACGAAAGACAAATGCCACGCCACAAGTGTCGCAGTCCAAAGAAAAAAAGAATGGGGGCGAACGGCGAATTGAACGCCGGACCTCTCCTACCCTAAAGGAGAATCATACACTAGTTGCCCTCACAGCACACGCTCAAAGTGCGCCTCAGGACAAGCCACTAGACCATACGCCCGCTGACCACCACATGATTGGCAAACCCTTGTGACTATTAATTCAATTATGCAAGCGACATGTTTTTGGTTTCCTTTCCAATAGAGTGCGCACGGGGCGAACCTATTTTCCGAAGGGCTCGAAAAATGTGCCTCAGGTTAAGAATCAAAGCGGAAACTTGGTTCAGATCGACTTCTATTTGCAAATGCACTTCTCGGTCTTTTCTTTCTCTTTTTCTGGTTTAGAAGTGCTTTCTTTTCCATTATCCTGCCAGGACATGTCCGGCTTATCGTAAAAATTTTGCATGCGATGGCCAGAGCTGCATTCAGACTACCAGTCATATTTCACAATTTTGTTTTGATGTACAGCCCGCGTTTTATGAGGAATGCTCATTGGGTATAAAATGCTTGGTTCCTGCATTAAGTTATGAGAAGAGGAGAATTAATTGATGTGCCAAAAAAATACACTCGCACGCGAAGACACGTCCTCAGCCACACATGCATGTACACTTGTAGGATTTGATTAAATCTGACGTTTCGACAATTGCCTATAATTAGCCGACTATCGCCTTGTTCGTGAAAAATGATAGGTAGCCGTCTACGCCTCAGAAAAAGCGCTCTCGATTCTCGTGATTCAGGTGTATCATCCCGATTCTGTCATCCTGTATGATTCTTTACATGAGCGACACCATCTCATTGTTTAGTACATAAGTATGCGTTGGGCTAATTATTCTTTTCGGGGAGTCTGGGCATATTACCCAATCGGATGAATTTCCCTTGCTATCAATGTCTTGTCGGCCATAAGAGATAGAGTGATGTTTCTCAATCGATGGGTATAATGGCGCATCCCAAGTCGAGACGATGAGATACCCTGCGAAACTACAAAGGTGGCTTTATCCTTGGGGAAAAAAGAGTTCCTTGCTGTCATCCCTTCAGGGGATTATGTATGTAGAGTATAAATATCCCTGCATTTTGAAATTAAGACTCATTACTTGAAAATACAAACCACCTAGCGGCACGAGATGAACAAGACGATGGATCTTGGATCGCAGTAGGCTTGGAAAATTGTGATTTTTCGGAGGAAGAAAAGGAGGATTCTACACCGATGATACGCAGCAAGTTTCGTGCGTTTGCCGAGATCCGGGATTCCCGGGGAAGACGAGCGTTATAAAACTGAAGGTCGACACGAAGCAAGAACATCCTATCGTCCAACCTTCGAGGTGAGTTTCATATTCGTAGAAAGAATTCTCGCAGATCAAGCTGGTATCGTGGCAACAAGACACGATCATTCAACCGTCTTCATCATCCGGGGCGGCACCTATTGTCATCATCCTAGAAATTAATTGCTATGGAAAAGTAGATTGCCCATTGATTGTAGAACAATTATATTACTCTGAGTGGCCCCATGAAGCAACAACACTTGATGATCTGTAAGAGACAGTCGGACATGGATAATATTGGCACGAGCGAAGGAGAGGAGCAACGGAAAGAGTGGCAGAGAGGAGACGAGGGATGGGAGAGACGATGAAGAGCGAGACAGAACGCTCTAGAGTAAACTTTGTAAGCATATCAAAAGGTAAGCCATGTCCACGTCTCGCTTTGAGGTGAACAAATGCGTCGTCAAAGGGGGGTGGGAGGCGACAGGCAATGAATGTAAATACTTCTAGTCCCCCAAAAATCAAGAACGTAAACGCGTACGGAACAGCATTCTGAGCGTGACGACAACACAGCATATATGGTTGCTACGTATTCTTTCCCGTAGCATTGTATCTCTTTGAAGAATTTTGGTGTGTTGGGAACGTTTGAGCTTCAGCGGGCGATACGCTACACTGGTATCCGATACGCGTCATTTCTTCGTCATTTTCTTCCATACGTCGACAACTTCATTGATTCTGTAATCCTCTTCCTCATAGGCTGCTTTCAAAATTTGAAGTGCTCGTTCAAAGTGCACGGAGTTTGATTTCAAGGATTGGTTCATATCTCGCGAATTTCCAGCTTGTTTGTTTCCCCTTCCCCGCGGAAGAGAGGGGTAAATAAATGAGCTGGAGGCCTAGAAAGAAGACGTTTACTACCATGAAGTCGCGCCATGAACAACATTTGTCTGGAGCAACGGAAATGAATGGCATGCTCAAAAATGCCGGACAGGACGTCGCCTGAGCGCCCGGTTCCATTGCACTCATTTCCCTCTCATCGCTCGCACGTTTGTGTGTTGAGAGTCGCTCCTGTGAGCCTCGTGTCCACTCCCCCCTGTCACTTTTTCCAGCCCCGCGTCGCAGGATCATGACACACGCGCCTCGCGCCTGTACGGCATGCCATTTGTGTGCTTGATATTTTACTGGGGTGGGTGCGTCGTGGTGCTCCTCTTGAGGCGTGTGGGTTGTTTGGGTGTTGTCGTGCCCGGCCGCGCGAGGGCCCGGCGAAAGAGAGAATCGATGGTCAGGGGGGGGCCAGCCTGCCATCATTTTCTTCTTGGTGAGCACTTGGGGCATTCATCTCTCTCAGGCATACCTTCTGCGCCGCAGCCTTATGCGTGTCTCGACTTAATTGTAGCTATGCCTCTGGGGGAGGGTCAAAGTTTCCATGCAGGGAGACAGTTTTTCCTTGTCTGTGGGCGCAACTTACTTAAGCGAGAAGTGAGGCCCTGCACAAACCCTCCGTGCCATGAGGCAACATAGCAGTTACCGATTCCTTCATGGGACACTGATTACGTTTGTCTACGACGTCTATCTGCGTCCCTAATCGCTCGAGGTTTCAGATAGACACGGTCTGACACAGGATCCCACGTTTTCTCTTACACTCCTGAACTCCCCTACAACAGCGGCAACATGGGGCGACGACCTGCGCGTTGCTACCGCTTCCACAAGAAGAAGCCCTATATCAAGTCTCGCTACCTGCGTGGTGTGCCGGGTAAGAACTAGTACAGGGAAGGGCCGGGAAGATAGAATGCCCGGACGGGGTTGAAGCCAATCAAAGACGCTCATCTCCTCATTGCTCCTTCTCCTCGTTTGGTCTACGAAATTAGACTCTAAAATCCGTATATTTGACGGCGGAAATAAGAAGGCGGATGTTGGAATTTACCCCTGTGTCGTGCACATGGTTTCGGACGAAAAGGTACGTCAGTAGGGAGACGAAGAACGTGGTCTGATGGATGAAGGGGGGGGCGCCATCAATACTCGTTGGGACGACAGAGCGACGGTCTTGGATTGTCTTAGCTGGTTGAGAATATCCGCGAAGGTCTACTTTCGTCGATTCATGTGGACTCATGCACCTATATTCTTTATCCACGCCTCCTCGTATGTTCAAACTCCTATTAGGAGCAAATTTCTTCGGAGGCCATGGAGGCTGCCCGCGTCGCGTGCAACAAATACATGCTGAAAAATGCTGGAAAGGTGGGTGTAGGTGTGGCGATGGAAAACGGGTAGACTCATTCACGGATGTGTGAGGGAAGGCCTAGATTTGTCCCCGGGGGTTTGCGCTGCCGAAGAGGCTAATCTACCCTGCCCCCGTCACGCAGGACTCCTACCACATCCGTGTGCGTATGCACCCTTTCCACGTCCTACGCATGTCCAAGATGCTTTCATGCGCCGGCGCCGATCGACTCTCTCAGGTTTGTCAGGGGGACAGGGCGTGACAGGGAGGCAAGGGGGAAAAGAGGTAGCAGGTAGCATGCGGGGGATCGGTACTCCGGAAATGTTGTGCACATCGGGAATTTCGCGACGGGGAAGTCATGTTCCCCATCTCATGGACACGTTCTCTCGTTGGACTGGTGCCTCCCCTTTTCCACAGGGTATGCGTCACTCGTTCGGAAAGCCCGCGGGGAAAGTCGCGCGTATCGAGATCGGCCAGGCGATGATCAGCGTCCGCTGCAAGGATGTCCACCAGGTGCACGCCATCGAGGCCCTCCGCCGTGCCAAGTTCAAGTTTCCGGGTCGACAGAAGGTAGGGCAGACGGAGGGAGAGTGTGATGCAGGAGCGAGAGAGAGGGAGGGAGGCCGTGGAGGACCTTGCAGTGAAATTGTGTTCAAGAGGGGCTGCATGGTTGCATTGCCAACATTCTCAGTGCAAGAGAAGGAATACCGGCCATGAAGCGCCGTGACGTCATGCATGCCACCATTCGTCGTGCTCACCGTCCGGTCTCCCTCCCCTTCCCCTCCTTTCTCCAGATCTTGAAGTCGAACAAGTGGGGCTTCACGAACTGGGACCGGGAGGACTACGTGCGCGGGCGCTTGGATGGGACCCTGATCGGCGACGGGGTGGGGGTCAAGTACGTCCCGCAGCATGGGCCGTTGGGGAAGAAGGCGGGCACCTAGAGGGAGGAGGGTGAAGGGGGCGAGAGCGAGCACGGGCGTAGGCGGAGGTCTTTAAGTAGGCAAAAAGGACGTGGAAATAGGGGCGAGAGGTCGGTGAGAGAGGTGCTGGCGGCCCTGGCCCTGTGGTATGCCTCGGTTTCGACTCGAAGCTTGCGGATGGAGATGTGAGTCCATAGGGTAGATGAAGAGGAGCAGCCTCCCCACCAAAAGAAGCACCCGGCCTCCCCCCACGGCCATTGTCCCGTGCGTCATTGCCTTCCCTTTGTCAGGGCGGGCCGAGCGGCTCGGTCTTGAGCAAATCTGCTTTTCTTTTGGTGCCTTTTTTCTTTTCAGTCGGAGCCATTGTACAAGCCTTTCCACTCGCCCTCCCCCTTTCCTCCCCTCTTTCCCCCCTTACATCCCTTCTTCCTCCGTCGCTTTGTCACCGGAGTCCTAATCGCGTGACCCACTTCTGGGCCTCGATCATCACCACCATGCTGAAGCCGTTAGAGACGACCGAGCGCAGTGTTCCTGGGGGCAAGGGGGAAGGGAGGGAGGGAGGGAGGGAAGGAAAGAGGACGGGACCGGAAGGAGAAGACGTGAGTGGATCTACAAGGGCGGCGTAAAACGCGAGTGGTCTTCTCTTCTTTTCGCTCTGCGCATCCTCCTCTGTGACCCCGCCGTCCCCCTTTCTTGATCCATCTCCCTCAGAGCTCCGTACCGGGCAAGATTCCCCTGTACAGCCCGGCGAGGCCCCCCCTCCCAAGGGCCAGCACCCTGTCGACCAGGGTGGCCTCCCTGCCCCGCGGACCCACGGGGGTGCCGGCTTGAACCTAGAAAGAGGAAAAGGGGGAGGAGGCGGGGAAATGGGGAAGAGGTACATTGGAAACATCGGAGTGCGTCGGTGGTGAGTTTGGACCCTCGGGTTCATCTCGCTCTGTTGAAAGAGCTTGGACTGGGAATAGCCAAAGAATAGGACGGAGCTACGAGTACAATGGAGGAAAATACGGTAGAAATGGACTGGGGAAAAGGAGGAAAATAACACAAGGAAAAGGGACTGCCACGAGGACAACGGGGAGGAAAAGAGCCTAAGAGGACCAGTGACCTGGTTTTTCAGCACTTCAAGCGGCCAGACTACCCAAAAGCCGAACGTTGCCGCACCAGCTGACGCGAGAAATTGCCCAATTTTGGTCTGGAACACCGAAGGATGATGCCGTCTGAAAGAGAAGATCAAGCGGATAAAAAGGGCAAGAGTGAGGAGGGGTGTTCCAAAAGGGGAAAACGAAAGGTGGTGTGAATGGGGCCAGACATGTGGACTCAGTATTCATTCCAAACGTTTGATTCCTAGAGCGTCAATTTGTCATCATACGGAGGGGAGGCGAGGACAGGAGGGGTGGGAACAGCGCTCTACCGGATCGCGTCGACGGTGACGAAATACGTGGTCATTACGCCTCCTGTGCGGCCCAGCTGCAAGCCGAAGCCTCTGGCGAAGAGAGACGTGTGATGGGCGTGGAGAGAGGGAGTGGTGATGACGAAGAGATGATGTGGGAGGCATAAGAGCTTTGTAAACCCTCCAGCCTCCCCGATCCTCCTTCCTCGCCTTTCCCTGGTTCCCTCCGCACAGACCTGTACACCTGCCCCAGCTTCCAGTCCTGCCCCGTCTGTCTCGCCACCTTCGCAAACTCTATAGGGCATTCCAACAACGACCGCGCCGTGGCCGCTGCCACGGCTGCACCCACCACCCGCACCTGGACCCCCTGCGTGTGTGGGATTTCCTCCCGGCCCACCTGGAGGTACGTAGATCAAACTAATTCAGTCGGTTGCAATTACCAGGACAGGAGGTATTGTAGGATAATCGCATCACGTCATGTTTCGCATGCCATACTGCTCCTTCCTCTGATTCTCCATCCATCGTTGCTCACCTCATTGTCCCATTTGGTATAGAGGGCCTCGAAGACGGCGAATTGGGTGGAGCGATAGACTCCACTGCCGAGGAGAGGAGGAAGCACACCCTATAGGGAACAAGCAGGCATATATATCGTACCATAAACATACACATTGCGGATGAAAGCTGCTTTTCTTTTGAGCCCTCTCGTCTACATACTCAGCGTACGAAATTTAGGGCCTCTCACACGTCTCACCTTGTATAACCCCGGTAGACCCTGCGTCTTCAATACGGTGCTGAAGGATCTTACCATCCCAGGGCCTTTTATGAATCCTTCTTGAGCTTGCATTTTGGTCTTGATCGTGTCGAAGGGATGGCCCACGGCGACCGACTACGCGCATTTTTGGGGCCGCAAGAGGATTGTGATTTAGCAAAATCCAGGAACAAAACAAGATTTAGCATATAAATGTATAGCTTCGAATCCCTCTGTGTGCTTTTTCACGTTTTTTGTATGTTTGCCATCCATAAATGAACTTGCAGACCCTGGAATGGGCCGAGGGCGCGGGACAAGCTTGACGATCTCAATAAAACTCACCGTGACACCATATAGGACCCCTGTGCCGAGACCAATCGCGCCTTCCTTAAGCCAATGTTGTCTTTTCTCGTTGTGCGTCATTCCTAGCCTTAGAAAATGTTGAAATCATGCTCAGATGAGAGGGCGAATAGCTCCGAGTGTAGTGTCTACGGTTGACCGTTGCATGTCTTCCGCCTTCTTGTTCTTTGCCTCAGAGGGCCTATTTCTAATTCGAGCCAAGAATACGCCATGTTGGAGAACACTTTCTCAATAGAGACTTTTTAAATGGGAAAGTCAAGAAAGGCCAGAATTCTTCACAGACGCCTATTTACAGGACAAATTGCAACACGCAGTTGGCGCAGGGCTGTGGCAAAAGCAATGAGACAGCTTGGGAGGCTGAGATACGACGAGAGCTCGGAAACGAAATCAGGAGATGACGATAATTTTACTTTTCCATGTATACATGCAAAGATTCTTCTCTCTCCATCCGAGTCATTTTTAAGATAAGACAAGTATGAACCCGACGTACATTTTTCCTGTACCCTTCCTCTGCACACTGCCGCTTGGCGGCTGCCGAGCGCCCGCTTTTTAAAAAAACACCATCATAATATCAGCCCCTGTCGCCGATCCCTTCGCCACTCTTCGTCGTCGTCCCCCTGAAAGGCACGCTTTTCGTGGTGGCTTGGGTGGTGGTAGACGAGAGCGTGCCGTTGGCCGCGCGCTCCGTCGTCACGGTCACGCACACGCCGTCCTTGCAGGTGATCTCCACGCGTGTGCCAGGCCCAGTCATGCTCAAGGCGGTGCTGTTCCCTTGCACGTCGGGTTCGGCGACTTTGCACAGTCCCTCGCTGCAAAGCACGCACCGGCTATTGGTGCAGATGAGGGAGGAAGAGATGGTGGTGCCGTCGGCGGCGGTGGTGGTAGTGGTGATGCTGCTGGTGCTGTTGGCATTCGTATCGTTGCGCTCCTCCATTACGACCCCGTTGCTAGGCGCCAGGGGCTGAGCCACAGGCTGGGCGACCATGGGTGGCATGGCGGGCATCAGACACTTCACGCCCTTACACGTGGGGCCGTCGGCGGCTCCGAGGGCTTTCCCTCCTCGCCCAGACGTCTCCAGAGCGGCAATCCCGGGTACTGGGCTCAGGCTGGTAGACGCACTTTTTACGTCTCCAGCCTTCGTCGTGCGTGGGATTCGCTCGGCATCGCCACGATGACGCACCTCGAGCGCCTCCTGCTTCTGTTCATGACCGGCCTGAGACAACCTCACCGTCGCGAGGGTCGTGCATATGCTCCCGACGCATGAAAACTCCTCCGGCACCCGACGGGGTTCTACTTCTGATTCATTCGTCACATTCAAGATGCTGTTGCTGCCCCGTAGGCTCCCACTAGGGCTCGATGTGGTATCTCTCGTCGGGACAAGCTCATCCGCAGCCGAGAGCCCCAAGGAGGCCAGGCTGAGGATTAGGACTGCCACCTTCAGCATTTTTGTGACGCACAGATTATAGGAAGAAGACAGCTTTTGATCTGGAGGAGAAGAGAGGTGGAAAGTGATGAGCGCAAGTTTCCTCAGCAATGGATGGAAAAGCAAGGATTATGTCTCGGCGTCAAGGGAGGTAAGCCACGCTCCCGCTAGCTACATAAATCGGTAATAAACGCCAACCACAGAAATGTGCAGCCTCACTCTGGAGGCTCAGCTTCCAAGCGTACACTTTCCTCATCAGTACTAGTGGACACACGGCAAATTGTAAAAGCGGGAAATACATATATATATATATACGCCCAGGGACCAAATTTCCTGCACCGGTGGCGTCGGCCTCGTCGCTGTGCCACAGAAACGTTCCACGCGTGACTCCCCATTAGTTCCTGAAAGACTCGAAAAATGTCCTACCAAGACATGGAGGCGAGGCAGACATTCATTTGTCCGTCGGCAGTGACTTTTCTTCGAAAAAACATGTGCATATGGTTCAAAGGACATTCCGCGGTCGAATTTGAGGACTTCCTCAAGGTGGGAGGCGGGTCATCCCTCACATTACTTTCTTTTCATCGACATCGAGGGTCTGCGTCCGCGTATAATATTCTCACCTGCCCTCTCATTGAATCGCGAAAACGCTGTAAAATTTGCCATGAATATGCGGAGTGGAATCACATGAAAGGCGGGAGCAGGGACCATCTTGTCGGCAAGGGTGTGTCGTGCATTTTTGTGTATTAGCACAGGGTTCCGGGTCACGTACCACGATATGATATATCTTAAAGAACAATAAAGAGAAAAGACGAACAATCGAGCTGGTTGACTGCCGAGATACCATTTTCTTGGTTTTCACAAAGCTGTAAACATAGCTGTCGAGCATACCTTCCCCTATATTTTTCCTGCCGAAAATGTGGGTACGCTAGCTACTACCAAACATACTCAGGCTTTCAGTGTTTGACGTGAATCAGGACATATCAGGACGCCGTGTGACAGGGAGGAATGGTAGAAGAATCGACCTACTTGGAGCACACGCCTACGTGTGCTCTTCCCTTCCCCAGGTACCCCTCCACTACGATGCACAGATGACCCGCGTGGGCACGAGCTACACGGTCCTCGCCTCCAGTCATGCATGCACGGAGTCGCAAGGCAGCGTCAAGACCCCCGTCTCCCTCCCTTTCTGTTCTTCCAGTGATCTACATGCGATCTCCCCTATTCTAAGCCGTCGTTGTCTACGCCGGCGTCAGGTTGGGCGGCAAACTCGCGTCCTCCTTGGTCTCATCCTCCTTCTTGGCATCCTTACTTGGCGGGTCGGCGCTGTGGCAGTGGAAAACGCGGATATGGGGTCAAGAGTGGAGGAGGTGAGGATGCCTGCCACTGACAAGCTCGGCGGAGTGGACATCGACTTCCCGTAGGTGCCACAAAGGAACTCTCCTATACGTGCGGACCTCCAATCTCCTTGGTATTGACAACATCGTCAGCTCGAACGAGAAAGCAGGATATACCCGTACCTGACCGCGGGCTTGATGCTCTCGATGAACTCCTGGTACTCCTTGTGCGCGGCGAAGGGACGAGGACCGATAGCCCCGACGATGTCGTCGTGGTTGATGGTCTCTTTCTGCGATCGCGGGACAAGGGGGTGGATTGGATGGTGGAAAGGTTCAGAGACGCTTTGAGAGAAGAGACGATTCAAGAAAAAAAAAAGAGAATGCGGGACATGACGGTCATGACGAGAGAGGGAGAGAAGGGGAGCCCGCGCAAAGGACGCACCTTGAGGAGGAGCTCCGCAATGTTCTCGATCTGAGCTTTCTTCTCTTGAAGAAGCACAAGGGTGCGCCTGATTGAGACGAGAGGGGATGAAAGCGGGTACGGTGAGACCACCCTGTCTCGGAGCCCGGATGCCAAGGCCATTCCCTCGCACGACGTCATCCCTCGCAAGGCAGAGCACCCTCATAGCGTGAACTGGATGGTGCGTGCCTCCCACGCCCTCCGCGCCCTCCCCCACATCCCCTCCTTCCCTGCGTCCTTACGTATAGGCCTCATCCACTAGCTTCTTCGCCTCCTCGTCCATCGCCTGAGCAGTCGTCTCGCTGTAGGCGCGCTGCTCCATGCCGAAGCCGCCCTCCTGAAGGACACGGGGTAGACAGAAGCCGGTGAGAAGCGATAATGTCAAGCAGATAGCCACACGCACCAGCAGGGAGTCCCGATGCACACAGAGGCCGCCATCGATCCCCACGTGCGAGAGGACTTGGTCCATGGGGCTCCGGCAGAAAAGAGGGAGGCATGCGATAAGAAAGGGAAATGGCTGACCTGCTTGGGAAAAGCGAGGTTCCCGATCCGATCGTTCATCCCGTACACCTGGATCATCTGATAGACGATCTGAGTCACTTTCCGCAAGTCGTCCGAGGCACCGGTTGTTACCTGCCAAGAGGACAGGGCGGGCAGGGAGGGGTGGAAGGGCGGAGGGAAAGGGGACGTAAGGTGACTGGAGGCCATGGGAGGTCGGATCCCGGCCGAGGACAACGATTGGAGAAGGAAGGGATGCATGGGGCAGGCACGGAGAGAGAGAGGGGAGGGGAGAGAAGCCAGCGAAGTCGACGGACCTTCTCGAAGAAGATCTCCTCGGACGCCCTGCCCGCCAGCGTCATGCAGACCATGTCCATGATTTGCTCTCTGGAATCAGGGTAGGGGAAGGACGTGAGAGCGCGGTGCGCGAGGGAGCACGCCCCTGTGGACGGCGGCAGGGAAAAAAGGGGAGGGAAGAAGAAGCGCCGTTACCTTGTCCGGAGAAAGACTTCTTTGGGGAGATATTGCGCGAAGCCCAGAGCGCCGGAGCCGCGGGGCACAATGGTCACCTTGAGGAGAGGGTCGGCGTGCTGCAAGTTCCAGCCTGAGGAGCGTGGGCACGGGCGCGCGGGGGGAGGGGGGCCGGAGGGTGTTCGCACAGTGAGGGTTGGCGAAGCGAGAAGGGGGTCTCCTTTCTCTACATGTGGCACAGCGGGGTACTGTACCCGTGTCTCTGAGAGACGTACCGTTCCCCTCCCCCTCCCTCCCTTCCTCTCTCTCTCCCCCCCTCTCCTCTTCCTACCTGCCACGGCATGCCCCGCCTCATGATATGCGACGATGCGTTTCTCTTCGGGTGAAATCAGCTTGTGGCTCTCCAGTCCGGCTATGATGCGCTCGGTCGCCGTCTAGGAAGGGGAGAGGGCCGTCACGGGGAGGGTGAGAGAGGGGGGCGAAAAGACTCGAGCGGGTCGCATCCTCCTCTTTCGACGTGCACGTCATGCACGAGACTCGAGGCGAATGGCCCAAGTAGGAAATAGAGGCAAGGGTAAAAGAGAGGGAGGAGGAAGAAGCCCCACCTCGAAGTCCGCGAGGTCCACGCTCGTCTTGTTGCGGCGTGCCGCCACGATGGCGGCCTCGTTGCAGATGTTGGCGATGTCGGCGCCCGTGAAGCCTGGCAGGTGGAGGAAGGAGAGAGGGAGAGGAGGAGAGAGAGAAGGTGAGGGGGACGATGGGGAGAGAGCATCCAGGTATCCTGACATGCATGCTTTCTACACCCGCGGGCCCGCCGCACCCCCCACGCGTCTCTCCCCACGACTCCTCCCTGTCGCATCCCTCGACCCTCCCGCCTCCTCCCGGTCCACACCAGGAGTCAAGGCCGCCATCCTGTTCGCCACCTCCTCCAGGCCCGTCGACAGCTTCACGGGCTTCAGGTGCACCTACAAAGGAAGGGAGAGGGCGAAATTACAAGGGAAATTTGCTGGTTCTCGGTACATTCCCTCTCGCGGGCGTTTCCCCTCGTACGTAATGCGTGTTACCTGCCCCCCTCTACTTCTTCCACATTCTTCCCTTCACTTCCCTCCCTCCCCCTTTTTCTCCCTTCTCTCCCCACGCGTACCTTGAATATGTCCGCGCGCCCTTTTATGTCCGGTCGGTCCACCTGGATCTGACGGTCGAAGCGCCCGGGCCGCGTCAAGGCGGCATCCAAGATGTCTACCCTGAGGAAGGGGGGAGGAAGGAGACAAGGAGGGAGGGAGGGAGGGACGCAGAGAGCGTGCTGAGACACCGCCTCCCGCACACGAGTCCCTCTCCCCTCTTCGCGACCTCCCATACCCCAACCTCCTCTTCTATTCCCTCCTTGCCGTGCTTCCCACTCCTTCTATTCCTTCCCCCCTCCTTCCCTCCCTTCCCCCCTCCTTCCCCCTGCTCCCCCCTCACCTGTTCGTCCCCGCCAGGACAACCACCCCCGTGGAAGGGGAGAAGCCGTCCATCTCCACCAGGAGCTGGTTCAGCGTGTTCTCCCTCTCGTCGTTGCCCCCCGAGAACCCTGTCGCCGTGCAAGAGGAGGCCTCCAAAGCATGAGCATCCGGCCTACTGCTCCCTTTCCCTCCCTTCCCTTCCAGCCCCGACCTCACCTCCTTTCCCCCGCTGCCGACCCACGGCGTCGATCTCGTCGATAAAGACGATGCAGGGCGCCGACTCCCTCGCCTCTTTGAAGAGGTCACGCACGCGGGCTGGGCCCACGCCCACAAACATCTCGATGAAGTCGGAGCCTGACAGGGGAAAGCGAGGCCGTGAGGATGAAAAGAGACCGGGCGGGGGGCACGCCGGGTGAGCTCCACTGCGCGTGGAGGCCGTCTGGGGAGTCCTACGGGCCATCCGGGCGAGGCAGGGAGGGGTGGAAGGAAGGCAAGAGGGAGGGAGGGGGGAGGGGAAAGAGGAAGTCACCTGAGATGGAGTAGAAGGGGACAGACGCCTCGCCTGCCGTGGCTTTGGCCAAGAGAGTTTTTCCCGTGCCGGGAGGGCCGCAGAGAAGAGCTCCTTTGGGGATCTTGGCGCCTGGGAAAGAGAAGGGGAGGAGGAGAGGGAGGGAGAGAGAGAAGGAGGATTCAGAGAAACGCGCGGTACGAGGTACGGTTGGCACTTGAAGGGGAGAAACGAAGGTAGAGCAGTGCCACAAGGACGGGCAAGAGCACGTGATGAGAGGAAAACAGGGGAAGGCGCTCACCCAGGTCCGTGAAGCGCCTCGGGTTCTTGAGGAACTCGACGAACTCCATCACCTCCCGCTTCGCCTCGTCCACCCCGGCCACGTCCTTGAACGTGACGTTCACCTGACGCAAGGAGGGAAGGGAGGAGGGAGGGGAGGAGCCGATTCGTGGGTGGCGCGGACTGAAGGCGCCGATCAGGCACAGGGTATGTACTTTCCTTCCCCTTCCTGCCCCCCTCCCTCCTCTTCCCCCGCCCTCCCTATCTACCTGCTCCTTGCTGATTTTCTTGGC
>Ga0102934_1001124_pt1 | contig 18572 bp, 22 predicted proteins | sample SalPonR2_A_D1_MG_FD_78175 | JGI IMG/M metagenome (GOLD analysis project Ga0102934, IMG submission 78175) | Salt pond soil microbial communities from South San Francisco under conditions of wetland restoration - Salt Pond MetaG R2_A_D1_MG | ecosystem: Environmental > Aquatic > Marine > Intertidal... | reverse complement strand
TTCACCCTTCATTTTCTAGCTTCCGCTGGGCTCACCATGATTGGGGCCTTGCTTGCGCAGGTTCTGGCCTGGGAGGGCGGGAGGGAGGGCGGGAGGGAGGGAGGGAGGGCGGGAGGGAGGGAGGGCGGGAGGGAAGGGGCGGTCGGAAGCGCCTGGAAGAGCTGGGGAGGCTATCATCGATCGGTACAATGTAGCAGCGAAGAACGCAGTCCTCATGCGTGGTTGACAATGTATTTAAATTCTTTTCAAGTGGACCGGGCATCCGAAGCCAAGCTCCTGCTGATCGGATGGATGACTGCCGTGGCCGTGATGGGTGCCGGGGGGGTGGGGATGTGGCATTGGATCACAGGGTGCAATCGCGGGTTGAACAAGCAATTAGTGACCATCTTAGATCGAGCACGGGTGGTAGCGCCACGTTTGGCATTATCCACCAGCGCCCGCAGCTTGGGAGGCCGGCACGTAGGGACGGGGGGAGGGGAAGGGAGGGACCGGGGGGAAGAGAGGGAGGGTAACCGCCGGGGCGCATTGAGCCTGGTGGGAGAGCGGTCGTCGTCTCTGGGACAAAGCGGGAGGCCATCGATGTCTGGGCAGCCCTTGATGGATGCAGGGCCTCGGCACGCCACTCCAAAAAGCGCTCCCGTGGTCTTGAAATCGGTGGCGAACCAGCCATTGTGGGAGGGGGAGGTCGGCCCGCGTGGGAACAAGGCGGGGAAGGCGGTGGGAGGAGGACAAGGGGCCTGGTTGGTGGCCCACGGTGAGAGAGACGGGACGAGGACAGGGCCCGGCGGGGAAAGACGGGCCGGCTTGGGCCTTGATTCCTCTCCCTCCTCCGCTTCCTCCCTCCCGCCTGACGGCACGGCGGCGATCCCGCCCGCCTCCCCTCTTTCCTCCCTGGGGACGGAGGTCACGAGCAAGGAGGGAGCACGGGAGGAGGATGCCATGACGCAGAATACTCCGAGGGGAGCAGGCAATGCTGAAATAATCGCAGGCCATACAACGGCGGCCGATCCCGCCCGTCGTCTCTCCACTTCTGCAGGGGTCAAATTCCAGCCTCCCGCATTCTACGGGCGCGTGGTGGAGCCAGACTACGAGCGAGACATGGGGCAAAAGACGCTGGAGCGGGGACTAGTCAAAAGCGGGATGGTGCAAGAAAAACGGCCGTCGGGGACCGGTTGGGCGCGTCGGAAATGTTGGAAAGACGTGTACCTGGTGGTGGACGCGGGGGCGGTCACTGTGTACAGACAGCGAGCCGATTCGTCCGTGGTGCTTCACCGGCTCCCCGTGGCGGAGGTGGGCACGCGAAAAATCGTAGGGGGGGACAAGCAGGACGCTGGGATGATTTTAACCTGCGGAGGGGAGAGTGTGGAGCTGCAGTGCCCCGCCGGAGAGGGAGAAGTCGACAAGTGGTTGTCTGTTTTGCAATGGAACGCAGAGGTGGCATTGCGGCGGGCCTAGGTCCGGGGGGCTCAGGGCAGGGAAGGTGAGAGGGATGTTTCGCGACATGGGGAAGGGAAGGAGGCGGTGTGAAATATAGCGCCAAGAATGCCGGGTGGGTAATGGAGTGATAATTGCAGAGCACTCATCATGGGGAATGAAAGATTGACTCAAGTCTCATTCTGACTGCCAAGCGCTTGTTTTCCTTCTGTTGCATCCTCGCCGACCTCCTAGAGCTCGCTTTCACCTATCCCCCATCCCTCCCCCCTATTTCTCCTCATGCCTGTACGACCGACGCGAATTCTTCCCCTTGTACCTCTACCACCACCACACGTCTTGGAACCCCTTTCCTATCCTGTTGTTCTGCGCTTCCTGTAAAAATACAGCGTTTCTCTTAACCTGATGCTCTTGTCTCCAGGGCCCCTCCGGCACGCGCGCTACAGTCGGAGACTAGGCTCGAGGCTCCCCCCCATACATATCAATCAACAAAGCAGTGGCAATTTGGACCAGTCTTCCCATGCATCCTCTTTACAATATCACGCATTTCAATGTGCAAACACCTGACGAGCATCTTTGTGACCCCTAGTGGCGCCACTCTTTCCCAAGCATGTTTCTCCTTCTCGCCCCCACGTCATCCTGCTTTTCGCTCTTCCAATCCCTTTCCACCTCCGCCCTCGGTGCTTCATCTGCCCCCGCCCACGACTTTCCGCCGCCGCCTCCGCTCCCCCATCCCTTTTCCCCCCGGACCTAACACCCGCCGCAGCTCCCTTTCCCGCCGGGCTTCTTCCTCCCTCTCGGGTGCGTACTCTTCGTCCGCGGGGTATCGCTCCAAGAGCGCGTCGTGCGCTTGGCTCCAGGCCTCCTCCGAGGCCGTCGCCGCCACAGGCATCACCAGGTCGCCCACCCTCCCTCCCTTCCTTCCTTCCTCCCCCTCTCCCCAGAACCCCTCCAGGCCCAGCGCCGCCCGTTGGGAGGGCTCCATCAGATGCACAATCACGTTCCCGCCGTCCACGATCATCCAATCCTCACAGTCATATCCCTCCGCCCCCGTCACCCCCGGCGCCTCCATCTCTTCTATGCCCCGGGCTTTCAAGGCGCCGACCACCGTGTCGGCCATCCGACGCAAATGCCCGCCGCTCCTTCCCGAGGCGAAAATCATGGCCTCCGCGTTGAAATTGCCTTTCCCACGGATATCCACGCTGGCCACGTCCTCCCCCCCGAGAGCGACCAACGCCTCCACCACCTCGGCCGGCGTCAACAAAGTCCGAGGCAACACGGGAATTGCCCCGGCCCGCGACGTCTTCCTGCCTTGCGCCTCCTCCTGTGCGAGACGTGAGGGTCGGGCCCACGTCCATTTTTCCAAGCTCTCCTCGGGATCGGAATTGCTGCCAGCCTGGGCCTTCGCCACGGCCCCGCCTTTCGTCCCCTCCCCTTCTCTACCACTTCCTCTACCGCCCAAGCCATGATTGCCCCCCCCCGTGGCCGATGGGGAGTCGTCAGGGTCCTCCCCCCCCCCGCCTGCGACGATCCCGGCATGTAGGGCCTTCATTTCGGCATCGTGGGCCTTCCTCTCCTCCTCGTTCAAGTACTTGGCGTCCGTGCGTGCAAGGGTAGCGGCTGTCGTGGCTTTCGACAATTCCATCCGCTGCCGGGTCATTTCCGTCGCATCGTAGCCATCATGGTGCGGAGAGAGGGATCCCCCCCCGGCCCCGCCCTGGCTCCCTTCCTGGCCCCCCGCCTCGTCGTGTCCGTCTTCTTTCCAGGCCATCGCACTTCGACCCATGCCTTTCCTCTCATTCTTCTCGTAACTCTCGTAACCCGCCTCGAACATGCGCGCCATTTCCTGCCGGCTGGGGGGCCAGGACGGGGAAACGGTGGACGAAGAGGATGTTTTGCTTCTGCCTCTACTCCCGTTACTGACATCCTTGCTGTCCGAGGCTAGGGAGCGGACTGTGTAATAGAGGGTGGGAAGATTTAGAATGAAGGTTACACGAACCCAGCTACATTCACAACCAATGTATGGTTTGTCTTCGCATGGTTTTGATGTAACCGAGGGGAAGCAGCACGGAAATGACAACGTCTCATTTTATGGGCTGAACACCGCTGTAACATTTCCAGAGGCTCGTTTATTTTTGATACAGCATAATACACGTCTATGAAGCACATCGCGCCAAGACAAAACTCATTTGGTCCCTTTCCTTCTAGATGGGTATATGACGGCAGGAGTGTGCCGTTCCGCTCGAGGCCAGGACATAAAAGAAGAAAACAACCAGATGCAATTAAAAACACGGAAGTTGATTGAAACGGCTTGAATAATCGATATGGGCATCGAGAATGAGAATTGTGCTATTTGTTTACCTGTTATTTTTCCCGCGGAGGACCAGAGGGAGGTGTCACGGCGCCCAACGGCAGAACGCCGGAGCATCAATTTGGTCGTGGTAGAAAGCATGGTTGAAAGAAGCGTCCGCAGTGCGGAGCGTCCTTAAAGGGCTGACGGTTATAAGCAGGGCTGTGAAAGTGTTCAGTAAGTCTATGAGGTTTCATACGGTGTTTATTTGCCCCAAGATGGTCACCCTGGCATCTGTCTCCTTGAGCCACCCTCTTGTTGAAGTCGCTCGTCTCTTCCTTGACAGGCCTCCCTAGTAAGCTGAGGCGGGGCACAACACCGCTCCTGATGCCTACATTTACCTCCACACGTCAAAATTTTGTGCAATTGAACGTAAACGCGCGACATTTCAACAAAGTTGGGGTTATATTTTTGACCTTCAAGCCCCCGACGCCACCCTGTAACCTTCTGATCGCTGAGACGGAACGCTCTCCCGTATCCTGCTCGCTCCTCAAAAAAGCCGTACGCAGTCAGCAATAATAATCAGCATTTCACGTTGGCATGGACTCCTTCATGCTTCTAAATCGTTTGTCATTTCCGCAATGACGTTGTGGACGCATTTACTGGCGTCATCTGGGCAAGTCCCAGCAATGTCGTCGGCATTGATAGGAGGTCAACTATTCCAAGAGAGGAAACGCGAGGAAAAAGAACAAATAAATGATGTGCAGCCTGCAGCCTGACGTACTACAGTAGTACTTCTATTTGACTCACAACTTCCAAGGCTCCGCTTGGCGCTAGAAAATGGGTTGTCATCACATGTTCTTCACAGGCGGCATGTTTCCCGGTCTCGAGCGTTGTCTTTGGGAGTCCTTGATTCCCTTCCCTTGCATCAAGCATATACTGAGAACTCCACGACATGCATTTGTCTTTCAAAAAGACACAAACTTGCACAGGATTTTGAGCACAGGATTGAATTGGAGTCAACATGGCATCCCGAAAATACGATCTTGTGTTTTTTGGAGCCACGGGGTTTACAGGTGCGTCATGTTGTCCCGTGCTGAACCACGCGTGCATAAATTATCTCTTGGGCCGGCGCAGGTCTCATAAAATGCTTTCTGATTAAATTCGTCATTGCACGTCTTACATATTGTTGCGGCAAAGTGAGAAATGAATGACCGAACGAAGCGACGGAAAGGATGTTGGTGCTTGTCTTAAGGAATAGTTCAATCAAAAAAGGACGAGCAAAAATGATAAAATGAAGGCAATATTCCATGACCTGACCCACTCCATTCCGCACCACCTGCCTTGCCTTTCTTCCATCCTTCAACAGGTAGTTTGGTGGTTGAATACTACCTTCGTACCTACGGCCCCCCCTCCCCCTCCTTCCAATGGGCCATCGCGGGACGCAACCAAGACAAACTCAGGAAGGTAATCCAGGAATTGGAGACGCACAAAGGCGTGCCCGAGAGCAAGTATTTGGAGACATTGATCGGGTCATCCGAGGATTCGGTCTTTCTGGACGCCTTGACGAAGCAGACGAAGGTGGTGGTCACAACGGTGGGTCCCTATGGGAAGTATGGCAGCAAGCTGGTCGCCGCCTGCGCGGCGAACGGGACGCATTACGCGGATTTGACAGGAGAGGTAGGTACATGAGTGGGGGAGACGGGAGCACAGAGGGAGGACGGGGGGGAGGAAGGGATACAGGGGAGAGGAAGGGAGCAGGCGGGATGACGCAGTGCATACAGAGCCAGGGTGGACAAGTAAGCTGAACGGGCCGCATAGAGGGGCTGGCGATGGAAGGAAGGGAAAGGATTGGAGAAGCGAAGGTCACGGGTGGAAAGCCACGGAGAACTTTCGGAGAGACGAGAAATAACAAGACTACCTTCTCCTTCTTACCTTCCCTTGGTACCCCCTGCTCCTCCCACTCTCCTCAGGTGCCCTGGATCGCCAAGATGATTGCCAGCCACGAAATCACCGCGCAGGCGTCGGGCGCACGGATTTTGCACTGTTGCGGCTTCGACTCCGAACCCTCTGACCTGGGGGCCCATGTGCTATACAACGCCATGCAGAAACGGGGGCTGACCCCGACGGAGATCAAATTCGTCCTGGGATCCTCCCAAGGGGGGGTGAGTGGGGGCACGGTGCATTCCCTGGCCGACGCCATGACGAGTCCCGTGGAGGAGATGACAAACCCGTACATTTTGCTGCCGGACAAGAAGAAGGGGAGCGTGACGGTGAAACAGACGCGGGGGGTTTGGTGGGATCAGGACGTTCGACGGTGGAACGCCCCCTTCATCATGGCGGGAATCAACACCAGGGTGGTGGCCCGCTCCTCGTATCTGATGGACCGGGTCCCGTTCACCTACTTGGAGACGCACAGTTTCCCCAAAGGGCTGTGGGGATGCTTGCAAGCCTGCATGTTGACCGTGGCGGTGGGCGTGGCGATGGTCTCGATGGCGGTCCCGCCCATCCGGTGGATTGTCTTGAAGGTGATTCCGCCAGGGTCCGGGCCCAGCGAAAACGCGCGAAAGAAGGGCTACGCCTTGTTCTACTTGGTGGGCAAAGGCTTGAACAAGGAGGGGAAGGAGGAGGTAGTGAAAGGATCCGTGCGCATTTCGGGGGATCCTGGTTACCAGGTGCGTCTTTCTCCCCTTTTTTGCTTCCTATTTCCCTCCCAATTTCCCCCCTAATTCCTTTCTAAGCCGGCCACCCAGATCTATGATCTTGCTAAGAGGCCATGACTCTCCACAAACCTTTGCGACGGACGCGGCTTTCGTCAAAGAAGACGTGCCCCACAGGACACCGGCTCATTGCGGTCTCCTTCTTCCCCTGCCTCCATCCCAATTTGTGCAGGAGACGGCCAAGATGCTCGCAGAGACAGGCATGGCATTGGCCAAGGACAAGTTAAGCGTACAAGGAGGCTTTCATACGCCGGCGTCCGCTCTGGGGGATACCCTGGTGGCGCGGCTGAAGCGACGGAATCTGATCATTGAGGTGGAAGAGTAGGCTGAGGAGGGGACTGATAGGAGTGTGGCGGAGACGCAAATAAGGTCTGCTTGTGCTACAGAACAAGGAGACGAAGCGAGGCGAAAGAAAGGGTACGAGCGTGGGTGCCATGGGGCCTGGTAGGTCGAAATGGAGGAGAATCGGTGGAGGAAGGGGAAAACAAGGTAGTATGTGGCATCTGTGGGAAGGATATACGGTGTCTCGGGGGGTCGCTCATGCCTGTGCCATGGAAAAGTGGATCGCACGACAAGCAAAGCAGGTGCCACAAGCAAACGTTTCAAATTTTACAGCTACATTGAGGGAGAAGGGGGCAAGTTGTGTTGATTTTTAATTTTGACGCGATAGGTATTGGTCCACAGACAAGACGAAGGTGGGGAAATTTTCAAGAGAGCAGGCATGCTGAGGTTCATCTCGCATAGAAAAAAACGAGCACGACGCTTAACGTCAGGTATGTTACCGACATGTGGAGAGGAAAGGTTTGCTCACGAAGAAAGTGGATTGCTTTTCAATACACCAATCAGCCTGTTCGTAAAGGAAGCAGGAGGGAATGAATGGTTTGGAGGGAATATGGACGCGCAGGACACACGAAGGAAAAGATGAGGCTTCTCCCAAAACGAAAGCTGTCAACGGCCCGACCTGTACAAGACCGAAAATCGCGCGCTGATGCCAGCAAACGAGCCTCGTTATCAACAAACACGGCTTTGTTGACCCTCGTATTTTTCGAAATATTTGTCGCAATTTGCTGTTCATCCTAGCGATATACATCCCTTTTTGCATTTCTCTTGCACTAGCCGCATCCTATTCGAGCTATACTCGAAGCTTACTCTCTCTTTCCCATCCATCTATTGCCAACGCAGCTGCCCTCTCACCATACTCTCACCTCCTCCATCCTCCCTCCCATCTGTCAACGCCCCATCTACAGGCGTCCGACCAACGTCTCCCTGCGGCCAGTCTTCTCCTTTAAGCACCACCTCCCCCTTTCCCGCCATTTATTCTCTCTTGTATCCCATGCCACGTGATCAGGGCGAGCCCGTCCATTTCCGGCGCAGCAAGTCCTTCCTCCCACCGAATGTCCCTCCTCCAGGACCATTACCTAGATCCCCTCTTTTCCAAGCCTCAATGTATCAGGGCTCGACCGGATCCTCCTCCAAGATCCTCCCCAGCTTTTCCCCTCGCCCTCCCGCCTTGACATCCCAGGCTTGCAACCCGACCCCCACGACCCCCTGCACGGTCCACAGCACCTGTAAGGGAGGGGGCGGCTCTTCCTCTTCCTCCTCCTCGATCCCACCGTCAGTCGTCCCGCGGCCGAATCCGTCGCATCCTCCCTCTCCCTGGCCCACGTCTGTCCCCACCGGAATCTCCGTACTTGCCAAGGAGATGTCCGCCGTCTGCCTCCCTTTAGCCCTCCTTCGTTGCTTCGCAGCCACCAGCTCCACCGCACAATGTCGATCAGCCTTGTGCCGACCGACGGCAATGATTAAGGTGTTCAGCGCCTGCCGGTTTCCCTCCAGTACTCGCATCATCTCGCGGGCCACGGGGGGAGAGGAAAGAGGCGACTGAGCTGCCCCCGAGCCCTCTTCCTCGCTGCGTACAGCCTCATGTTCCCTGTGGCCGTCAACCTTTTTGCTGCTGTTGGATTCCATCTCCCCGCCAGGCCCTCCTCCCCCCTCCCTGTCCTCCCGCTCCCCTCCCGCCGCCCTCATCGCGTCCGCCAAGACAGCCTCCGCCCGCGCCAAAGGCTGAAAAAGGGCCAAATTGGCGTGACACGCGACCACCTCCGGATGCTCCTTGCCTAAGACCGGCTCCAACACTCCCAGAGCCCGCACTAACAAGCCCTGTGCGTCCCATGTCATCTCATTGTCTTCCCGGCACCCTGCCGCGGCCAAATGCGAGAGGTCCGTCCCCAGACCCCGCCGCAACAAGGAAAGCAAATGCATGTTTCCCACCGCCGCCAAGCACTGCGCGTATAAAATGGGATTGCAGCGCAATCCCGACCTGCGAGAATCTTGCAGAGCTTGGAAGAGGTAGTACGCAGCCTCCTCCTCCCTGTGCGCACGCGCCAAACAGCGACCCAAAATGAGGCGACGACGGGTACTGCGCTCGTGGAAGGCCAAGAGCTCCACAGGTAAGGCCCAGACCCCCGTGGAAGCCGACTTAGCCTGGATGCTGGCGTCGGACGCGGGCATCGGGGGGAGGTAACTGCCCCCTTTCCTCCCAGGCGTCGCTTCGGTGTCCTCGCCTCCTACGGGCTCAGCTTCCTCCTTGGCGGACGATTGACGCAGCAACGACAAACGCTCCATCTTATCGGTCAGCCGTGCGGCTTTCTCTGCCAGCTCGACAGCCTCCTGAGCGATTCCCTCACCTTCCCCTCCTCCTTCCCCATCCATCATCCACATCACTTCAGCCAAGTTGCTGCACGCCGCCGACACTAAATCCTCGTCGGGTCGGTATGCCCGTCTAGCCATGTACAAGGTCCGGCTTACGTTCTTTTGTGCTGCTTTTTTGTCCCCAGCCAATGCCTTTGCAACCCCCAGGTCATTAAGCACCCCGCCCAAGTCTGTGTACGCGTCATCCCCTCCACCTGCCCCACTGACCCTGATCGCGATGTCCTTTGCTTGTTCCAGGCTTTGAACTGCCTGTGCCACACAACCTAGTTGCATGTAAGCCACTCCAGTTAGGTGATGAGCCATTCGCAAAGCATGCTCGCGCCCGAGGCTGCCATGCTCGCCCTCGGCGGCCGTTTCAATGCTTGCTTTGGCTTTTGCAAGGGCTTCCGCGTACCGCCCGCGTGCGTGTGCATCAAGTGCACTCTCCCACAATGTTTTAAAAATGGCTGAGTCGAGCCCATTGGTGGGCATTTCAGATTGTGTAGGCCATTGAGCAGATGGCAGAGGCGGAGCTCGTGAAAAAGAGGAGAAAGTAGCAGCCTTTGGTAAAGCGTGGAGGCAGGAGGTAGCACTGATCCGAGGAAGTAACCACCTAGATTTACTGATGCACCGCCATAGCATATCCGTCCTGTTTGTATGCACCGTGAGTACTTTGTAAAGATCGGGCAAAGGCAAGGAATCACAGGCAGTAGAGCATGTTGACGTGAAGCAGTCGGTCGCCAGGGTTGTGGCAATGACGTCACTTTTTTCTTTGAAAAGCCGACACGTTTTTTACCCTTTTTCTTGATTTTTTTTCTTCGTGTATTTCCTATTGTCTTGGGGTCTTTGAAGCTCTGGATAACTGTGACATTCATGAAAAATATGCCAGGGAAATGTTGCACTGGACGCTCGGGGCTACGTCTTCGTGAGTGGCGCACGCAAAGGACACCAAAACGCCCTCATTACAACACATGTGAGTGTAATTGTCTGTCTCGAAAGCACGTAGAACATAAATTAATTTTTTTACCTTCCTGACAGAGCCTCTTGGTTCCATTAACGCCATAAACTTTGTCCCGATTGTCCTGATACGCGGATGTAGGGTGTTCGTTCCTTCGTTCCTAATTTTCAGACGTCTCGCATTATTTCTTCTATTTCCGGCTCGTTTTGCCGACACATCCCAAAAGGTCTCAATCTTTCGTTCATTTTAATCCCTTCCAATCACTGTATTCTCCACAAATTCCGCGATCGCCTTGTGCAGCTGGTCGATTCCGGGTTGCTCCAGAGGGTAGTGTCCGGCTTTCTCTAGCGTAACCCGTTTGACAGGGACCTTGCGGATTCGATCCAGAAAAATTTCACTGTGCAGAGATAAGACAGCCGAAAAAGACAGCCGGTTGGCGGGAATGAGATTTTCTACATGGTGGTGATACCAAGAAATGACAAAGGACTTCTTTTCCGACAAAGGAACTACGTCCTTCCTTCCCAGCTCGGTAACCGAGGCCCCACACAAAACCCTAACCCCACACACCTCAAGCGGAGCGGTGTCCATCGATCTTCTTCTGGTTGGGTCAATAAAATCGGACAGGTCTCAAAGTCCTCCGGTTCCTTGGCAGGGGCATAGGTCATGTAGTCCGCGAGAAAACGCATAGAGACCCAGTTTCCCGCCGAAGAACGGTCAGTAATGAAGGCTCGGAGCGCTTTTTGATCGTTGACCAAGGCCCGCATCTAGGAAGAGGGAAGGCGAGGAGAGATTGAATGAAGGCTGAGTTCGGACTGCCAGAAGGGGCAGACGGTCATGGGTTACCCGCTTGCTTACTTTACTGGTCAAGGGCATTGGCAGCCGTATGCCTCCTAACGGTGTCCCTCTAAGCACGCCTGCCAGAGGCACTCCGACGCGCGAGCCCACCAAATCGTGGGCGGTGGTATCACGCACCTAGTAAAGAGGAATGGGAAATGCACATGAGACGGGTCGGTGGTGGGTGACATGGCGGTCGAGTAGTGTATCCCTCGTTGACTTTGATATGAGGCTCCGGGCACGCGAGTGGGAGGAAGGTGGCCCTCCACGCACCTCTTGCACGCGTTGGTCGAGGAAAGTCATGCCGATGACACCTTTTACATTCGCGTTGCGTGCTGCTACCTGGTAAGCCAACATGCCCCCCGCGCTCAATCCGAAGAGGACGATGGGCCGTGTTCCTCTCCCCTCGTTTAACTGTCTCCTCGTCTGGGCATCTACAAAGGCGTCGACGAGGTCCACCCAATCACTGTAGGTCACCTTGCTCTTGGGCGCCACCTGCGTTACGCCGTACCCAGGACAATCCAAAGCGAGAGAGTGAAAACCATACTTGCGGGCCAGGGGCAGACCGACAAGTAAGGACATTTGTCGAGCATTGGTCCCCACCCCTGGAAAATTTGGGTTCATAAAAATGGAGGGATGTGACGCCAAAAAAAAACTTTGACTTCTGGTAGACGACGAAGCATGGGTACCGTCAGATTTTTTTGACAACGACTCGAAACTTGCAGAGCACGGGCATATTTTTCGCTCATGGCGTGGGGGGCGTCGCGACTCCAATACCTACAGACACCAAACCGTACCGTGAAGTAGAACAAGTGTGACAGGAGAGCCGACTGGAGTACCGCAACTGTCCACATGCACAGCATGTCCCTTATACCGCCAAGTCTTTTCCTTCGGCATGTCTTCTGGCTTCGTCAGTTGCATGTTCCCGGGCAAGAAAGTCATTTGGTTGCGCCAGGCGGGGAGGTTTGCGTATGAGGTAGCCATGGTAAAATGTCAATCCACCAATACCCAGTCGCTGTCTGTTATGGCATGTGTCCACGCGGGAATGTCCATTTCCAGAGGGGGAAAGGAACAAAGGTGAGTCTGAGACATAAAAGTCACGTCCAATTTATCATCAACTTAACCAGCGAGAGGGGCGAGAAGACTTTCCCTCGCCCGGCTCCGCGCTCGTATCCTACGGTGGGAAAAGCAGTAATTTGGAGTGCCGAGAAGTTTGATTGCAGCCATTTGTCCTCGGATTCAGTGTCCATCGCCAATATTTTTGGTGTTGTTCTGGTGTATCTGGGTGGTGATAGATGTTTGTTCGTCCTTAAAAATGTAAAGAAGGCGGTTGAATTCTCACGTTACCATGGCCTTCCTCTTGTCTATACTGTCTTGTGGACATTTGATTGCCATTTCCCCCAAATGAACAACTTTCCCAACGTACTTGCGCAATCACATGTATTTTACTTTTGTTAGAACGGTATGCAGCGGTTTATCGCGTTGCGAAAATTGGCAGCGGGGGGGTTCCTTACACCTGTCTTGTCGCCGCATCATGGAAGGTACGTTTCTCTGCTATCAGTTTTGCAGTCGTATAGAGGTGATCGAATTCGTTCTGATTCCATGGAAGCCGACACGTGCAAAAGCTAATCAGTCTCCGCTCTGAGATGGGTGTGGAATGTATGGTAGAACTCTGCACCTGCTTCTTCTCTGCGTGCGCTCTCCTGCCTCGTCGGGCTGCTCACTACTCTTTCTTGTTACAGATATTTATCCTCGATATTTAGCGGGAATATCTCTCCGGATGACTCAGCTGCCCCCACTCTAGGCCAGAACACCAGTCGTGGTACACCCATGCAGGAAGAACTCCGTGCTTCGCCCTCGCCGTCCCCGACGGTTGCCGCGTCTCCCCCCCTACCATCCGCGCAAACCATATCCATAAATCCCTCCTCGAGCTCGGAAGAGCAGGAGAAACTTTTCCAACAAGCAGCACTTGAGCTTGGACAGGCTTGGAAACAAGCGGCAGGGGTCAAACCAGGCATGGCACGTTTCGAACGCCTACTCCAAGGCGAGGATCTAGATGCCATGGAGCGGTGCTGGAGGCAGACGGTGGGAAAGGAAAGGCTGAATTTCTGGCATGTGCACACGTTTTTGGGACTGCTGTTGGACGATCGATTCCTGAATGCACGTCCCCAGAGCGGGGCTGTTCCGGCAGAATTTGAGGGAGGGCAGAAGACAGGGGGTAAGCGCGGGGAGACCCTTCGTCGGCGCTTACGCCTTGCCTCGTCCCTTTTTAAAGACATGGTCATGCAAAAGATTGCACGGGAAAGGAAGGCGGGAGGGTCGCCATTGGAGGGCGGCGCGTTGAATGCAGCCGGGGCGACGGTGTCTTCCGACCCGGATCCCACCCCTCAACATTGGCAGCGTGTCTACAATTTGATGCTGCGGGCCTGTGCAAACATTGCAGACGGTGTGTGCGCTTTGGAAGTATGGGATCACATGCAGGAGACCGGTTTTTCGGCGGGAGAAGAGACGATGAGTTTCGTGGTGATGGCCTTGGCCAAGGCTCGGATGCGGTTGGAAGCCCAAGCTCGGTTCGAGGAGGCGGTCGAGAAGGGGTTGGTTCTATCCCCTGCGGCAAAGAGTTGTCTGATCTCCTGCCATGCCCGGGCGTTGGACGGGGAGGCCGCGGCCCGCGTCCTGGAGGTGACGGTGGAGGACGGGCGGTCCCCGGAGAATCCGGGGGTGGTGTCGGGGAATATGGTCACCAAGGTCTTGGAAGTCGGCATCGAGACAGGCAACGTTAAGGTCCTGCGGCAAGGATTGAACGCCTTGACGATGCCTGTGGATCGGGGGATGGGGCTGCAGATCTTGAACATGGCTGCCAAGCGGGGCGATGGGCAACTGGCGATGGACGTGTTCTATGCGTTGGAGGGGTGGGGGTTTTCCCCGACGGCCTCGGTGTTCAACGCCGTGATACAAGCCTTGGGTATTTCCAAGAACGACGTAGCCATGCTCAAGGCTTTGAATGAAATGTGCGCGTTGGGCTTCACGCCTTCGGAGGGCACCCTTCACTTGGTGGCCCGACAGCTCTCCAAGTCCGTGGCCAGATTGGATGAGGCATACAATAACCTGGTCGCGCTCCAGAAGGCCTACCAGGACCATGTGCGGCAAGAGGCTGAGGGACGGCGGGAACAGCAAGCGGTGGATGGAAAGGACGGGGAGGGGGCGGACCCCGCCTTCGTGCCCAATGCTCCTTTGCCTGTGAGTGGGTCTGCTGTCTATTTGATTGTCTTGGGTTGTGCGTATGCAAACCAGTTGGACCGTGCGTTCGCCACATTCGAGGACTACCAACCTGTCTTTGGGTTGGCCTACGACACCAATGCCTCGAATGCCCTGCTGCTCGCGTGCCTCCGGTCCCGGTCCTTGCAAGTTGGGGCGGCTATCTCAGTGATGAACGAAATGGATCGCCTAGGTATCGCTCCCAACGACGAGACGTGCCATTTAATGGTTCGCATTCTGGCCCAAGCCAAGGAGGCGGATGTGAAGAGGATGGAGAGCGTTCTGTCGCACATGGACGAGAAAGGCGTGGTGCTCCGGCCCGCCACCCAGCGATTGTTGATCCTATGGTATGCGTTGCTTGGAGAGCATGATCGAGCGCAGGAGCTCTTGAGCGGGATGCACGCACAGGGTTGCTATGTACCTTCATATTTTGAAGAGAGGTTAAAACAAATTCGTCTCAATGGGGACCGGTTGTGAAAGTATCGGGTCTTCATGCTGGATTTAAATGCGAAAGATTGCAACAACGATAAGAAGAGTGAGCCCTGGCTAAATGCACTCGTCTTTAAAAAGCAAAATGAAAATAACACCTAGTCGTACGGGGAGTGTTTGTCATAACCTTCGCAGAAACAAAGCGTATTGAGTCGATTCGTTGCGACGCACATTCACACGACTTATGACGTATTTAATTTAGTAATTTCTTGTTTTCTTCCCTTCACGATTATTGTTGATAGTAGAAATAGAGGTCTATGTGCCGCGTTCACATATGCAATTGAAAAAGTTTTTCGAATTTGAATTTAAACTTTTTCGCCCGTTACTCATTTTAGAGGAACGTTTCGCATATCATGATCAGGCCAGTATACATTTACACGCGTCAGATCCGGATGATATGGACAAGTTTCCTTGTATTTGATTGGTAGAGTGGCTCCAATTTTTCCCTCAAATTCTGGCAATCTCCCGAAGTGTCTTGCCTGGAGGACGATGCGCCCGTCACGTGATCTTGGGACTGACATAAATGCCATTGTTGTCGATTCGATTCCCCACCCAAAAAATGCTTTTCATAGACAGAAAATCAAAACTGCTAGAATGGTACACTTTGCCGGCGCCAGACCATTTTTGATGGCATTCATCACCTATCTTATCAGCATCGCTCCGCAGGCCGCGGCTGATGAGGAGCTCAAAACAGTTACACCCTCGGCCATGCCATCAATATCAACCAGAGCCCCCACTACAGTTCCCTCCATTTCTACTAGTGTTCCAAGCATTAGCCCTACGACACTTCCAAAACCAGTCGATGAGAATGCGCCAGAAAATAACAATAATGAGGAGGACCCGTTCGACGATATGTATGACGACGAGGTTGAGAACCCCGTGGTTCAAATTGACTTACAGGTCGCGGGAGCCACAGAAGAGCAAATAGAAGCAGTTGCAGGCCTTGTCCAGTTTATCGCCGGCATGTCTTTTCCGGGTGCTAATCGCTCTGACATCAATGTCACGGTTGAGTGGAGGGGCACTGTTGTTGAGATGGATAGCAGCCAGACCCCACTTCCCCGCCGATTGCGATCAGTAGGGGAAGTACGAGCTCTTCCATCCTCTCGTCGTGAGACTAGCGGCAAAGATAATGAAAACAAACGCTGTAAACTGTCTGTTGGGGACAGCGTGAATGTGACCACTATCACCATCCATGGTCTTCATGGTGAGACCTATGTCAGGCAGATCGAGAGTTTCCTCGCGCTGATCTCGTCCGGGATCATACCCGTGGTGATCCTGGACCACATTCCCGTTTTTAAATTTGTCTGTGATTCAGAAGTGCGCATGAGCAACGAAGCCCCCTCCCTTCGCTTTCAGCCGATGGACGTCCAAGAAACAGAAAAGACAGGAAAAGATAAAACGAATGTAACGGCCATTGTAATACCTGTTGTATTTGGCATCGCTCTTGTCGGAGCGGTTGGATTCCTACTTTTAAGAAAATTCAGTAATAGGGCGTAGTGGCTTTGGGAAGTTTTCTAGCAGGTTTGGGTGGTCTGCTTCCCTACGGATAGTCTCTGTGTTAGAAAGTAATAGCAAAATGTGCGATCACACCGATGGCTTGGATCAAATCAAAGCGGTTTACAGGTCTGACGGGAAGTAAGTAGAGGCGAGAAGGGAGAAGGAGTCAGTGGAAAGCATCCACTGGCAGACCGGGGCGATAAGATCGGTAACACAAGTAAAGCGAGGGGGTAAGTGGAGCTTACGCACCATTTGAGATATTATTGGTACAAGAACAAGAAAGTCTGACCGATGCATCGTCAGATCAAATCTATGTCAAGATTGCACAGACTTCCACGACTTTTTTGATGTCTTTGTGCGTCAATTGGTTAACTTATGAACAGTCGAGAATACAATTTTTCGTGGGCACCTTGCAAAATATCCAGCAATGGATTCTCCTGTCGTGGACCCCTCCCTCCTTCCTTTCCTCCTGTTGCTCTTTCTGAAGCTTCCTGTTCCAGGAAGCGCCCCACCACGGCTTCCGCGTCCCCGTACAACGTCATCTGCAAACGAACCGCAGCCAGGGGACCCACCAGGCCCAGACGCGTGGCAGCTGCCATCAAGTCCCTTAAAACCAGGTAACAGAACATGCGGAAACACGTGACCGCGTCCACCCCTAAAGCCTGACATAGCCAACCAAAGACTGGAGCTTGATGCCCTCTGGCCGATAGGATGGACATGTCGTGTGAAACTCCCAAAGACTCCGATTCGCCCGCCGCGTCGTCCCTGTATCTGTATCCTACCCGCCCTCGGATCAGATCCCTGGCAGTACGCAGCCATTGACAGTGCTGGGAAGAGAGAGAGGGGATGTTGTCGCAAGCTAATCGGAGCAGTGCTAGGCCTTGAGCAGTCGAAGCCCTACGGCCACCTTCCGTGGTTATCAGTGCATGGCATTCTTTATCGAGTGTTGCCCAACGAGATACCATGGACACAGATGAACCGGCATCTGTACACTTTAAGAGTGCCGTCGCGTCCTTCGCTGCATGGTGTGCAGCACTGACCATGGGCAAGAGAAGAGAGGCCTGTTGCTCCATTGTCTGGCGGGCAAAGGCAAGCAAGCCGGTGACACGAATTTCCTCATCGACGCTCTGGAGATCGAAATGCTTCAGTTGCAGCGCTGCTTCAAGGCCATACGAATGCGCGAAACCCCCGGTGGGCAAGTTTGAATCCAGTAATTGCCAGATTACCCACGAGACAGTGGAAGGGGCATAGGATTCCATGGGGTGCTCGCAGGCTTACAACGCTTACACACCATAAGTTCTATTCCCGGGGGTGCATGTTGCTGCGACCAATTTCTCGATGCAGTACTTTCTCAAATGCAAACATGCCTGTGTACGAAAGATTTGTTGTACAAAGTACAGTCAAAATTAGAAGCAGGGTGACGGGTTTGGACGTCAGCATCGCACGATTGCAACGCCTCAAAAGCACACAAGCTGCAGAAAATGTGGACATAAACATGAACTCTCAAAAATCCATGATGCCTTCGGGATGTCAATTTTTGTGCGCCGTGTACGGTTTCTTGATGTACATGCGTGCAACCAACTGGACCAGAATTGACATCAACTTAATCGCGGTTTGGCTGTCGCCACTCTACAGGGGTAGAAAACCCCTTATGCGGCACTTCTTCTCTTTGAGCCCAGTGCGTGGCCAAAAGAATCATCTTGATCTCAACAACACCTACGCATGTCATCTTTCCTCCTCCCACCGGTCAAAGCAGCGCAAGGTGCATTTTTCTTTGGAGCCACACGCCGTTCTTCCTGCCTCGTCGAGGGCTTCTCACGCCGTTCCCTTCGTCTTCTTGTCCACCCTCTTCCTACGCTTACAAAACCGCTCATCCATCATCATGGAAGTAGACGATGAAGAATTGCGGCCCTTGAAGGACCTGCTGGACGATTTATGCGCCTCTCCTTTGCCTATCACCAAAGAGAAAATCTCTAAGGTGGCTGAATGCGCGCTGCGATACGTGCAAAAGTATAAAAAGGTGGTGCATATGATCGAACGGTATGCCAAGCATTACGCCGGAGTCCGCTATCGTTCGGCCGTCATTTGCGTGATCGACTCCCTTTGCACGAAAGCGCACCGGGCGCACAAAGAAAAAGATGTCTTCATACCCCGGTTTCGCCTCCGCCTGCTGGAGACATTGCAAGGCGTGACGACCTTGGAAGGTCGTTCGGAGCGGGCTTTGATGGACCGAATTTTCGTGGAGTGGCGAAAACGAGGATGGTTCGACGTCCCACCCTTGGCAACGCTGGCGGGCGAGAAGGAGGGAAAACCGACGCGCGGCACCCAAAACCCCCAAGGACAGGAAGGGCCCCGCAAAAGAGGGAAAAAGCGAACCGGAAGCACGGAAGTGCTCGAGTCCACC
>Ga0102934_1001123_pt1 | contig 18584 bp, 16 predicted proteins | sample SalPonR2_A_D1_MG_FD_78175 | JGI IMG/M metagenome (GOLD analysis project Ga0102934, IMG submission 78175) | Salt pond soil microbial communities from South San Francisco under conditions of wetland restoration - Salt Pond MetaG R2_A_D1_MG | ecosystem: Environmental > Aquatic > Marine > Intertidal... | reverse complement strand
TCGGGATTTTCCATTGCTTCAAATGCGGAACCTTTGATTACCGGAACATCGTCCCCCGGAAAATCATATTCCTTCATTAGATCACGCATTTCTTCTTCAACCAGTTCGATCAAATCAGGATCGTCTACCTGGTCGGTTTTGTTAACAAATACGATCAAAGCCGGTACACCGACCTGACGGGCGAGCAGTATATGCTCTTTTGTCTGGGCCATAGCACCATCTGTTGCTGCTACAACGATAATAGATCCGTCCATCTGGGCAGCACCGGTAATCATGTTCTTGATATAGTCTGCGTGCCCCGGACAATCAACGTGAGCGTAGTGCCGAGCGTCGGTTTCATACTCAACGTGACGGGTATTAATAGTTATACCACGGGCCTTTTCTTCAGGTGCGTTGTCGATTTGCTCATAAGACATCACCTTACCACCATCGCCTTTTGAGCAGTACATGGTAATCGCCGCAGTAAGAGTTGTCTTACCGTGGTCAACGTGCCCAATGGTACCAACGTTGATATGTGGCTTTGTTCTTTCAAACTTGGCTTTAGCCATCACTTCCTCCTTGTGAATATCCCCAATAAAAAATTATACGACCACATCCATTCGACCCATTTTGGGTCAATAGACACCGATCGCGTCATACCTATTTAGCAAGTGAACGAGTAGAGTGAAAAGGAAGGATCCAGAGGTCATAACATGCCGGCAAAAATGCCCATGCCTGACGTGGCTGATTACAGCGCCTGGAACCACCTTATCATCCTAAAATCACTGCCGTGACATAACGGACGATCGGTTTGGCTACCACAAGCCTGGTGCCTAAGCACCAATAGGTTGTGCAATCCTACGCAAAAAGCGCAGAAAGGTCAAGGGGGTACCCCCCCCTTATATTACCATCTATAATGTGAGAACGCTTTATTCGCCTCAGCCATCCTATGGGTATCTTCCTTCTTACGAAAAGCCGAACCTGTTGAATTGTATGCATCAAAAAGTTCGTTAAACAACTTCTCGCCCATAGACTTACCGCTTCTAGAACGGGCGGCCTGGATAATCCAGCGCATTGCCAAAGCATCACGCCGCTTCTCACGTACCTCAACAGGTACCTGATAAGTAGAACCACCCACACGCCTTGATTTTACCTCAACAGAGGGTTTTACATTCTCAAGGGCTTTCTGAAATACTTCCAGACCTTCTTTGCCTGACTTCTCCGCCAGCTTCTCCAGTGCATCGTACATTACGCGCTGACTGGTAGCTTTTTTTCCGTCAAGCATCATTCTGGTAATAAACTTTGTTACAATCGTACTGCCGTAACGCGAATCGGGCAACACAACTCTCTCTCTAATAAATTTCTTTCGTCCCATCGGTTACTCCTTACGCCTTCGGCTTCTTCGTTCCGTACTTAGACCGGCCTTTCCTCCGATCTTCCACACCGAGGGTGTCTTTTGCACCACGCACGATATGGTACCGAACACCCGGCAGGTCTTTTACACGACCGCCGCGGATCAGCACAACCGAGTGCTCCTGCAAATTATGCCCGATTCCCGGAATATATGCAGTAGCCTCTATTCCGTTGGTTAATCGCACCCTGGCTACTTTTCGAAGGGCCGAATTCGGCTTTTTCGGTGTAACCGTCATTACGCGAGTACATACACCGCGTTTTTGAGGACAATTTTCAAGCGCCCTGGCTTTACTCTTTGATACAATAGTCTTACGACCTTTACGAACTAGCTGGTTAATTGTAGGCATGTACCTGTGTACTCCCTTTCATTCTTATAGTTTTTTTCTCGGCTGTACGGTCCAGCATGCGAGGAAGCAATTCCCAGCACCGGAATTACTCTTCATCGCCATCCGCAGAAACCTGTTCGATTTCAGCGGCGAAACCCTGGCTTTCCTCTTCCCCTTCAGCCTGTTCACGTTTTCTCGCATCAATAATATTTTGTACCGAGGCGTCAAGGTCCTCGGAATTTTCATCATACAACTTCACATCGCGGTAATTTCGCATACCCGTACCCGCAGGTATAAGGTGTCCGATAATTACATTTTCTTTAAGTCCGCGTAGAGCATCATTACTACCAGCAATCGCTGCATTTGTCAATACCCGGGTAGTCTCCTGGAAGGATGCGGCGGAGATAAACGAATCGATGTTGAGGGATGCCCTTGTGATTCCCAATAAGAGCGGTTTTGCAACTGCCGATTGTCCACCTTCACGGATAACCTTGCGGTTTTCCTCGTGGAATTTATACTTGTCCACCTGCTGCCCGTAAATAAAGTTAGTATCTCCAACCTGAACTATCTCAACCTTGCGCATCATCTGCCGAATTATTACGCCGATGTGCTTATCGTTGATGTTCACCCCCTGCAGTCTATATACCTCCTGCACTTCATTTACCAAGAAGGACTGCAGCGCATTTTCACCAAGGATCTCCAATACATCGTGGGGGTCGTAGTTTCCTTCACAGAGCTTTTCTCCGGCTTCTACAAGGTCGCCGTCACGGATGAGCAAATGACGGCCCATGGGAACGCTGTGTTTATACTCGTTGCCATAATCATCAACTACATTAAGGACCCGTTTACCCTTTACAATATTCTTAAACTGAACAGTACCTGAGATTCGGGCAAGTACCGACGAGTTTTTCGGTCGGCGGGCTTCAAACAGCTCTCCTACCCGCGGCAGACCACCGGTAATATCGCTGGTTTTTACACTCTCTTTCAGCAGCTTTGCAAGGGTACGACCCATTTTAACTACTTCACCGTCTTCTACATTCAAGTACGAGTTACCCGGCAGGAAGTAGCCGGCCTTTTCATTTCCCTCTTCATCCTCAAGAACGATACGGGGCTGCAAACTTTCCAAGGAAAATTCTGTAATCTTCTTTTCTATATTACCGGTATCTTCGTTTATTTCTTCCTTAAGAGTAGTACCCAGTACAATATCTTCAAAGCGGACCTTACCGCTTTCTTCAGCAATAATAGGTTCTGAGAAGGGGTCAAAGGTTGCAAGAGAGTCACCGGACTCTACGATATTGTCAATTCCGACACGCAGTTCGGCGCCGTTTCGCACATCCACCTTCTGGTCCTGGGCAACCAGTAACAACTTTCCCTTTTTTATATGGGCGAAGGCGTTTTCCTGGGCGAGAATTTCTTCTCCCCCCTGGGTAACCAATGGAATTGCACCGCTTATTTTATCACCATCTTCCACATGAAGCTTGGCATCTTTTTCTAACTTTATTCTGCGTATTACTTTAGCAACTATAATATACCCCTTTCTTGTGAAAAGAATATCCCCGCCGTCAAGTTGTACGGTATTTCCATGAACCTCTTTCACAAGTACAGGATAGGCAAAGGAAATCCGGTTTTCTTCGCTTACCTTTGTTGCTGCACCACCGATATGGAAGGTACGCATGGTAAGCTGTGTACCCGGCTGCCCGATAGACTGGGCGGCAATAATACCCACCGACTCACCAACATCGACAGTGTCGTTGGTGGCCAGGTTACGTCCGTAGCACTTCCGACAGACACCGTGGCGAGCCTCACAGGTAAAAACTGTACGTATTCTAACCTTTTCTACTCCCACATCTTCAATTTGAGTAGCAAGCTCTTCTGTTATCTCTTCATTTACATCTACAATGATATCACCGGTAATCGGATGTTTTACCCGCTCCAGGGTAAATCGGCCGACAATACGGTCCTGCAGTGTCTCAATAATCTCTTCGCCGTCCTTCAGAGCGCTAATTTCGATACCGTTGATAGTACCGCAGTCCTCTTCGTTTACAACAACATCCTGGGCAATATCAACCAGTCTACGGGTAAGATAACCGGCATCCGCTGTTTTCAGCGCTGTGTCGGCCAACCCCTTACGAGCACCGTTGGTGGAGATAAAGAACTCGATGATCGACAGCCCCTCCTTAAAGTTGGAGCGAATCGGCAATTCAATAATATCCCCCGACGGCTTTGCCATCAGGCCACGCATACCGCCCAGCTGCCGAATCTGAGTTCGGCTACCACGGGCACCGGAATCGGCCATCAGATATATGGGGTTAAAACCACCCCGATCATTTTTCAAAATCTGCATCAGCTCACCGGTAAGGTCTTCGTTGGTCTTGCTCCACACCTCAATTACCCGGTTATACCGCTCTTCCTGGGTAATATGTCCCTGAAGGTACTGATTTTGGATCTCGATCACCCGCTTGTTGGCATCTTCGATCATCTCCCGCTTCTTCTCCGGGATAACGACATCGTCTACACCGATGGTCGCACCAAAGAGCGTAGCGTAACGAAAACCGATATCCTTAATGGAATCGAGCATTTTCACTACAACCGAGGGACCGTGGTCCTTATAGGCTTTGCTTACCAGCGTACGCAGCTCTTTGTCGCCTAATTGCTTATTGACGAATTCCACCTCCTCGGGCATCTCTTCGTTAAAGATGATGCGGCCGACGGTAGTCTCTACCCATTCTCCATTGATTTTTACGTTAATCTTGGAATTATAACTAATTGCCTTCGCCTCTAAAGCGAGCAGTGCATTGTCAAAATTGACAAAGTGCTTCCCCTCGCCCGGCTGCCCGGGTTTGATGCGCGTCAAATAGTTGATACCCAACACCATATCCTGTGACGGAAACACAATTGGGCTCCCGTTGGCAGGGTTCAGTAAATTGGTTGAAGAGAGCATCAAAGTCCAACACTCAAGTTGGGCAGCCTGGGTAAGCGGCACATGGACCGCCATCTGGTCACCGTCGAAGTCGGCGTTGTACGCATGGCAGACCAGGGGATGAAGCTTCATCGCCTTGCCCTCTACAAGTACCGGCTCAAAAGCCTGTATACCCAGGCGGTGCAGGGTCGGTGCACGGTTCAATAACACCGGATGTTCCTTTACCACCTCATCCAATACCGCATAGACCTCCTGGGTCTCCTGCTCTACTAGGGTTTTCGCTTTTTTAATATTGTATACTACGTCCCGTTCAACCAGTTTCTTCATAATAAACGGCTTAAACAGCTCAAGGGCCATCTTGGTCGGCAGACCACACTGGTGGAGCCGCAGCTCCGGTCCGACTACAATAACCGAACGACCTGAATAGTCTACACGTTTACCCAACAGGTTCTGCCGAAACCGACCCTGCTTACCCTTAAGCATATCTGAAAGCGACTTTAAGGGCCTGTTTGAAGCACCCTTTACCACCCGCTTTTTCTTTGAATTATCAAAAAGAGCGTCTACCGCCTCTTGGAGCATCCGTTTCTCATTTCGTATAATGATGTCGGGAGCATTCAGCGACATAAGCCGCTTCAGTCGGTTGTTTCGGTTTATCACCCGGCGGTACAGATCGTTCAGGTCGGAGGTAGCAAAACGCCCTCCGTCCAGCTGAACCATCGGCCGCAGCTCCGGCGGAATAACAGGAATAACATCAAGAATCATCCATTCGGGCCTGTTACCGGAATCCCGGAAGTTCTCAACTATCTCAATCCGTTTAAGCAAGCGTTTATCGGCCTTCGCACCCTTTTCTATCATTTTTCCGCGCAGTTCGGCGGAAAGCATATCAAGGTCTATCTGTTCAAGCAGCGTCCGGACCGATTCCGCACCAATACCGGCGGTAAAACTCATACCGTATCGCTCACGGGCCTCCATATACTCTTCTTCAGAGAGAAGGTCCATCTTCTTTAGGTCGGTGTCGCCGGCCTCAATTACTATATATTTCTCGTAGTACAGTACCGACCGCAGAGAAGCGATTGAAAGATCGAGGAGCAATCCCATGCGGGAGGGCACCGAGCGGTAATACCAAATATGTGAAACCGGAGAGGCAAGCTCAATATGCCCCATTCGCTCACGGCGCACCTTGAAGTGGGTTACCTCAACACCACAGCGGTCACAAATCACACCCTTATAACGGATGGATTTAAACTTACCGCAGTAACATTCGTACTCCTTCGTGGTACCGAAGATACGTTCACAAAAGAGGCCGTCCTTTTCAGGCCGTAGAGTACGGTAATTTATTGTTTCCGGCTTCTTCACTTCTCCGTAAGACCATGCTCTGATCTGCTCCGGAGAAGCAAGTCTTATCATTATATTATCAAAATCCTGGATATCTCTCATATGATATACTCCTGCCTAGAACTGGCTCCCTTTTCGATTGATCAGCTCCTCATCACGTTCGGTCAGCGGTATCTGCTTACCCTTTGAATCGTAAATAGTTACATCCAAAGCCAGACCCCGCAGCTCCTGTACCAGTACGTTAAACGACTCCGGTACTCCCGCACTCGTAGCCGGCTCTCCCTTTACAATGCTCTCATAAATCTTCGAGCGGCCGTTCATGTCATCCGACTTAATCGTGAGCAACTCCTGAAGCGTATTGGCTGCGCCGTATGCCTCAAGGGCCCACACTTCCATCTCACCGAGCCGCTGTCCGCCAAACTGGGCTTTACCACCCAGAGGCTGCTGGGTAACCAGCGAATAGGGGCCGGTTGATCGGGCGTGCATTTTATCGTCCACAAGATGGTGCAGCTTCAGCATATACATCAGCCCTACAAACACCTCGTTTTCAAAGGGCTCCCCGGTTCGTCCATCCCGTACCTCGGTCTTTGAATTGGCCGGCAACCCCGCTTCTTTCAGCTTATCCGATATCATTTCTGGAGTAGCAGACTGAAAAATAGGGGTACTGTACCACTCGTCCAGACCCAGGGCCGCCCATCCCAGTTCGTTCTCTAGAAGCTGTCCAAGGTTCATTCGAGAGGGGACACCCATGGGGTTGAGACAAAGGTCCAGGGGAGTGCCGTCGTTCATATACGGCATATCCTCTTCAGGCAGTACCCGGGCCACAACACCCTTGTTTCCGTGGCGTCCGGCCATCTTGTCACCCTCACGAAGCTTACGCTTAGTGGCAATAAGCACCTTTACGACTTCATCAACCCCCGGCGACAGATCATCGCCTTCCGAGCGCTTGAGGCGCTGTACATCTATTACCGTACCTTCAGTCCCATGGGGAATTCTAAGGGAACTGTCCTTGACCTCTTTTGCCTTTTCTCCAAAGATGGAGTTCAGCAACTTGAACTCAGGGGTCGTTTCAGTTTCCGATTTCGGAGTTACTTTACCAACCAAAATAGATCCTGAGCTCACCTTAGCACCGATATTGATAATCCCCTCTTCATCGAGGTACTCCAGGGCCTTTTCACTTACATTTGGAATATCCCTCGTAAGCTTCTCCGGCCCGAGTTTCGTTTCACGGATATCTATCGAAAACTCTTTTATGTGAATAGAGGTATAAATATCCTCTTTTACGACTTTTTCGGAAATGAGTATCGCATCTTCATAATTGTACCCGTTCCAGGGAACAAACCCTACCATCACGTTTCGTCCCAGGGCCAATTCAGCCTGATCGGTAGCCGGTCCGTCGGAAATTGCCTGTCCGTCGGCAATTTTTTGACCATGGTACACGAGGGGCTTGTGATTAAAACAGGTATCCTGGTTTGTTCGCTGAAATTTGATCAGTGTATATACATCCCGCTCTTCCGGGTCCTTTGCGTCATCCGGTTTAATTACTATGCGCTGATTATTTACATATTCAACTGTTCCGGCCCTTTTCGCCTTCAGAAGAACCCCCGAGTCATAGGCGGTTTTCCCTTCCATACCGGTACCAATACGGGGAGCTTCGGGGAATACCAACGGAACAGATTGCCGTTGCATATTCGAACCCATCAATGCACGGTTCGCATCGTCGTGCTCAAGGAAAGGAATGAGTGACGTGGCCACAGATACTACCTGTTTCGGCGAAACGTCCATATAGACAATATCTTTAGCAGGCTTTGTGTTGTAATCACCGGCCTTACGCACTGAAATCAAATCATCGGCAAATTGCCCATTTTTATCCAGGTTCGCGTTCGCCTGGGCGATAAAGTATTTCTCTTCATCCATCGCAGAAAGGTATTCAATATCATCACTTACCTTCCCGTCTTTAACCCTTCTGTAGGGAGTCTCAAGAAACCCGTATTCATTTACCTGGGTGTAATTAGCCAGGGACATGATAAGCCCGATATTCGGCCCTTCAGGTGTTTCAATAGGGCACATACGACCGTAGTGGGTGTAGTGAACATCCCGGACCTCAAAACCGGCCCTGTCACGGGAAAGTCCGCCGGGGCCTAAAGCATTGAGCCGCCGCTTGTGGGTAAGCTCGGCCAGGGGATTAACCTGGTCCATAAACTGGGAAAGCTGACTCGACCCGAAGAACTCCTTTACCGCGGCAACAATAGGCTTGATCGATATGAGGTCCTGAGGCTTCACCGTATCGCTTTCTTTCAAACTCATCCGCTCTTTGGCAATTCGCTCCATCCGTGAGAATGCGGTTTTTAACTGGTTAGCCATCAGTTCTCCCACCGAACGCACGCGGCGATTACCCAGGTGATCGATATCATCTACATTGGCCTCACCAATGTACACCTTGATAAGAAAGTTCATGGTGTTGTAGATATCTTCTTTACTCAAGACCTGGCTTTTGTTTTCAAGATCATAGTCGAATTTCTTATTGAGTTTATAACGCCCTACCCGGCCTAAATCGTACCTTCGCGTACTGAAAAACATCGACTGAAGGTCTTTTTCGGCACTTTCAAGGGTGATAGGCTCCCCGGGCATCAAGACTGAATACACCGAAATAAGTGCATCCTCCTTAGTGGGCTCGTCAACATTTACATCATCCCGGGTGAATTTTACCTCTTCCCGTTCAAAACAGTTAAGAATAATAGGAGAATGAAGGGATTCAGGATTTTCAAAGTCTATCAGAGTTATTTCCGTCACCCCTGAGTGCAGAAGCTCATCCACATCATGGGGATGAAGCTTCTCACCGGCGCGATACAGTTTTTTCTGCTCCCCTTCACGCTCGATCCACACTGCTTTGGATAAAACTCTTCCAACCAGTTCATCGCGACTCTCGCGACTCTCCTCGACCTTAGCGGTTTCGCTCTTGTAAAAAACATCAATAATTTCTTCCCTCGATTGAAATCCAAGGGCCCTTAGAAACATTGTTCCTAAAATACGTTTTTTGCGGTCGATCTTCGCATAAATAAGTTCTTTTTTCTGGTCTATTTCAAATTCGAGCCAGGACCCACGATAGGGAATTATCCGTGAGGAAAAAACTCCCTTTTCATGAGAAAATATTACCCCCGGCGAGCGGTGGATCTGACTTACTACAACCCGTTCGGCACCATTTATAATAAAGGTCCCTCTATCGGTCATAAGCGGAATGTCCCCAATGTAGATATCTTTTTGCCGTATCTCACCGGTTTCCTGAAAAATAAGATTTATCTGCGCTTTTATGGGAACAGCATAGGTAAGCCCCTTGAGCTTACACTGCTCCTCGTCAAATTTTATGTTTTCCTCATCGAGAGTATAGTGGGTATACTCTAACAGCATATCCCCGTTTGGACTCTCAACTGGAAATACGCTTTGAAACACTTCTTCAATCCCCTGCAGCAGAAGCGGTTTACCCGAAAGCAATCTGTTTCTCTGTAGAAACCGCTCGTACGACGAGAGTTGAATGTCGATGAGATTAGGGAGTTCCATTACTTCACGGAACTCTTCCCCGATATAGGTTCTCTTTCTTATGGCTTGGCTGCCTGAAAGCATCACCACCCCCTGATAAAAAACCCCGTTAGTGGTCGTCGGGGTTAGATGGATTTTTTATTCTAAGACACAACAGGCCACCAGACACTCTGCGGTCTGGTGGCGCTTATGGGTGCTACTAAACTGTGTAAGCATAATGGGAAGCTGCTATTTAACTTCAACAACTCCGCCGGCCGCCTCAAGTTTTTCTTTCATTTCGTTTGCTTCATCCTTCGATATACCCTCTTTCAAGGCCTTATCTCCGGCTTCAACAATCTCTTTGGCCTCTTTCAGGCCCAGACCGGTAATGGCACGTACCTCTTTAATAACCGGTATCTTTTTACCGTCCGCAATGCTTTTGAGAATTACGTCGAACTCGGTTTGTTCCTCTTCCTCTTCAGCGGCTGCGGGAGCAGCACCGGCACCGGCTACAGCAACTGGAGCAGCGGCGGTTACGCCGAACTTCTCTTCCATTGCCGAAATCAGCTCTGATACTTCCAACACGGTCATGTTGGAGATTGCTTCTAAAATGTCGTCCTTTGTCAATTCTGCCATATTAACTTCTCCTTTATATATCGACGATAGCATGGCAATTAGCGAAGACTAACGCCGTAATATCTATATTGTTACCTGCAAACTGCAGTATATTAACTCTCTTCGTTCTTTTTGTCCGCCACTGCCTGCAATACCCGTACAAGTTTCTGAGGTACCGCATGGAGGGTGTACACAAAATTCTGAATAGGCGCATTCATGGTACCCATCAACTTGGCAATCAGTTCGTCCCGGGTCGGCAACTTACTGAACTCTTCCATCTGGGCTACATCAAAGACATTTCCATTGATAATTCCGCCCTTGATTTCAACAGGGTTTTCTTTACCAAACTCCACCAGAATCTTTGCCGCCGGGCCGGCCTCTTTTTTAGGCAGTGCTACTGCGGTAGGCCCCATAAGAATGTCGTTTATTTCCGGCTGCTCAAGCTCTTTCAGGGCAATTTTCGCGTAGCGGTTTTTTACAACCCGCAGAGCCGTTTCTTCTTCACGCAGCTTATTCCGCAACTCGGTAATCTGGGCAACACTCAAACCGCGGTAATTGGTGAATATATAGTCTGCGGATTCCTGGAACATCTCTTTGATCTTGTTTACCGCATCTGTCTTCTCTTTGTTCACTCTGGTTACATATTCTGCCATAGTTTATTCTCCTTCGACGGCACTTTACGCCAGTTCCCGGTACTCAAGCTTTACACCCGGGCCCATCGTAGACGACACATATACCGTCCTCATAAACTCACCTTTTGCGTCGGCAGGACGCTTTTTGGCAATCTCTTTTAACACCGCGTTGATGTTTTCAACCACCTTGGCAACTTCCATCGAAGCCTTGCCAATTGAAAAGTGGACTACACCTGTTTTATCAGAACGATATTCAACACGCCCCTTTTTCAACTCATCAATAGCGGCCTTCACCTCAAATGTCACCGTCTGGGTTTTGGGGTTCGGCATTAAACCACGACGACCAAGAATCGGGCCTAAACGCCCTACATCTTTCATCATATCGGGAGTTGCTACGGCAACATCAAAGTCAAGCCATCCGCCCTGAATCTTTTCGACCAAATCGGAATCACCAACATAGGCGGCACCGGCTTCACGAGCCTCTTCGGCCTTTTCACCCTTTGCAAATACAAGGATTTTCTTTTCACCCTTGAATTGATTAGGCAGAACCAGAGTATCACGTACGGTCTGACTCTTTTTCAAGTTAAGCTTCACCGAAAGTTCGATAGTTTCGTCAAATTTTGCAAAGGAAAGATCTTTAACCAGTTCCACCCCTTCGCTTATTTGGTATTCCTTTACCCTATCAACCTTCTGCATCGCATCTTTGTATTTTTTTCCATGTCTCATTTGCCGCCCTCCACTTCAATACCCATACTGCGGGCGGTACCGGCAACAATTTTCATAGCTGCATCGATATCGTTTGCATTCAAATCCGGCATTTTCATTTCGGCAATCTCTTTTACCTTAGCCGCCGGTATTTTTGCAACCTTTACCTTGTGCGGTTCAGCTGAACCACTCTCAATGTTACATGCCTTTTTGATGAGTACAGCCGCCGGCGGAGTTTTGGTAATAAAGGAAAAACTCCGATCCGCGAACACGGTAATTTCCACCGGAATCGTCAACCCCGGCTCAATGTCCTTTGTACGGTCGTTAAACTGCTGTACAAACTGCGGCGCGCTTACCCCGTGAGGGCCTAGAGCGGGACCAACCGGCGGGGCCGGTGTCGCCTTCTGCGCCGGCACCTGCAACTTAATAACAGCAGTTACCTTTTTTTTCGCCATTGTATATTCTCCATATCGTGGTAATATCGTCCGTATTTTTCAACGAACTCCCATCATCTCCTTCAACGAAGGAGCATTATGCTCTTGCTAGACTTTTTCCACTTGCAGAAAATCTACTTCTACAGGAGTAGAACGGCCGAAGATACCTACGGATACCCTCAACTTGCCCTTTTCAAGATTTACCTCTTCAATAGTACCGGTAAAGGTATCAAAGGGACCTTCAATGATCCGCACATTCTCGCCGACAGAAAAGGTCTGTTTTGGCTTCACGACCTTGTCGGAGCGGATCTCTCCAGCCTTCTGCAATATAGACCTGGCCTCGTCGGCGGATATCGGCTGGGGTTTTGACCCCCCCATAGAACCGACAAAGCCGGTTACACCCTGTATTTTTCGGATTTGGGAGCATATGCTCTTCCAGCCATGCTCCGGCAGATCCATCTCCAACAGAATATATCCGGGTAAAAACTTCTTATTGGTTACTTTACGCTTACCGTCTTTTACTTCTACTACTTCCTCGGAAGGCACCTTTATATCGGAGATAACCTCGTCAAAAGGCGGCTCTTCTTTGAGCTTTCGAATAAACTTCTCTACCTTATTCTCATGCCCCGAGTAGGTATGAAGGACGTACCATCCTTTAGCCATTTCCTTATCCTCTTTCCCTTCTCCAAAAAATTACACACACAAAACCTGTGTGTATTCCGTGCAGGGGATAAATGCGAACTAAAAAACCAGGTCCATACCTTTTAGGAGAAGGAAATCAACTACGCCGAGTACTAAGGCGAAGGCTATCACCGAAATGATTACCACTTTTGTTGATGACGCCACATCCTCACGGCTTGGCCACACCACACGCTTCAATTCGGCGTAACTGTCTTTAAAAAACTGTATGATCTTCTTCATTTCGTCATTCCCCTCATATAAAACAAAAAAAAAGCAGGCCAGGTAGGATTCGAACCTACAACATCCGGTTTTGGAGACCGGCGCTCTAGCCGTTGGAGCTACTGGCCTGTGTGAGGTCTACTTAATTTTTGACTCTTTATGCACTGTGTGTTTCTGATCGAAACGACAATACTTGCTAAATTCGAGTTTACCCTGGATATTCCGTCGATTCTTAGTAGTTGTATAGTTTCGGCGACCACACTCACTACATTTCAGTGCAATCTTCTCTATACTACCTTTTTTCTTACTCGCCATTGTAGATTACTCCTGTATATGATCGCTACTGCATACAATTAAGAGAAAAGCTGTATTCCCCGTGCTATTCTAGAAGCGTTAGCTTATCTAACTACCCATATAATGTCAAGCAGAGAACGGAGAGTCGCCAAGAGCCCTCGATCGGATTTGAACCGATGACCCCATCCTTACCATGGATGTGCTCTACCGACTGAGCTACAAGGGCTTAAAAGTGACTGGGCAAAAGTAACAAAGCATTTCTCTTTTGTCAATACCGGCTGAGGAAAAAATGCAGATTATGGTACAAACCTTGCTGCTGTATTAGTGGGGGATTATTTACTCCCTCTCCCCAAATTATTGGGCTTTAATCCAGTCGAAGTACTCCCGCAGACCTTCTTCAAGGGCGATTTCAGGCGCATACCCAAGTTCAGTCCGGGCACACTCGATAGAGAGGGCCTCACAGCGGGGCATAAGAGTGCCCGGACCAATTTCCGCCGGCTGATGTTCCGAAGCTATCCGTGCCGCGGCGGCAGCAACATCACCAACCGAAGAGGCCTCTCCAGTTGCAATATTATAGACCCTCCGCGGGAGTGAGTTCGCCGTATAAAGCAGACAGATTCCCCGGGCGGCATCCTTCACATTGGTAAAATCGAGCTTCTGATCATACCCCTTTTCCATTCGGAGGTCCTGTAACCCCTCAAGGACTCCGAAGGTATGCCGATACAGCTTGATAAAGCTTGAGGGGAGTTTCCCGGGACCATAAATGAAATACACCCTTGCAATCCGCACATCCAATCCGAAGGTAGATCCGTATTGAAGCCCCACCATCTCCGCCGATGCCTTAGTGGCGCTGTAAAGGTCTTCGGGTTGCGGGAGATGTTGAGTTTCCGAGGCAATACCTTTAACCGCCCCATACACTGCGCCGGTACTGGTGTAGGCAATCTTCTCTATTCCAAAAATGCGGGCTGCCTCCAGCACATTAAGAAAACCGTTCACATTTATCTCGGTATTTTTATGCGGGGCCTCTTGGACAAACTCTCCCATAATTCCAACGGTATGAATAATTCCGACAATTTCTTTGTGGTATTTATGAAATACCTCCGCAAGCTCTTCGAATCTGGTCACATCACAGAAGAGGTGAACAAAACTCCCCTGATAATTCAGCAAACAGTCGGGAACACGTGTTCGAGTATCCAATATAAGGACTTTTTCGCCCTTTTCTATAAGAGTACGGGCCGTCCATGATCCAATATGTCCGAATCCGCCGGTAATTAATGTATACATATGCGCTCCTATCACTTATAATATGAGTAAGTATATCATAAATACAAAATATTGTATACAATAAATTCCAGCTATGGAGGAGCTATGACACAGGTAAAACTTATTTTTGGAACTATGACATTCGGAGCACAGGCCGATCCTGAGGAGAGCAGGAAAATGCTGCAGCTTTTCTTAGAGTCGGGTTTTTCTACCCTGGATACTGCTTATGTGTACAGCGATGGAGCATCTGAAAAAATAATTGGTGAGTGGACCTCCGGGCCGGAAAAACCTGTAGTACACATCGCCACAAAGGCCCATCCAAGGGTAACGGGAAAGTTGGATTCACAGACGGTGCGGAAAGAGATCGAAACCTCCCTGCAGCGCCTGAAGAAAACACAGGTGGATCTGTTTTATCTTCATCAGCCCGATTTAAATCACCCGGTGGAAGACCCTCTAGAGGAGTGTGCCCGGCTATATGAGGAAGGCAAGTTCCGACGGCTTGGACTAAGTAATTATCCCGCATGGCTGGTGGAAAAGGTGTATTATGTATGTGAAAAGCACGGCTGGCCCCTTCCGGAGGTATATCAGGGAATGTACAACGCAATTACTCGCTCGGCGGAACCGGAACTTTTTCCTGCCCTGGATGATCTCGGAATGGAATTTTATGCGTACAACCCACTGGCGGGGGGATTACTCACAGGAAAATATAGAAGCTTTAATAGTACACCTGATTCCGGCCGTTTTGCGGATATGCCCTTCTACCTTGACAGGTTTTGGACGAGAAGCGCCTTCGAAGCCCTTGAGGAGGTTGAAGGTGTGTGTGCCGGACATACTATCTCGATGGCCCATGCAGCTTTGCGCTGGATTGTATACCACTCACAGCTTTCTGCCGAACAGGGGGACGGTGTGATTCTCGGGGCCAGAACTACAGAACAGCTGAAGGATAACCTAAGCGGAGCTAAGGCAGGTCCCCTTCCGGATCCGGTTGTAGAGGCCCTCGATAAGGCATGGAACACCGCCAAATGCGAGTGCCCAAGCTATTTCCGTTTTTACTCCTGAGGCGCTTTCAAAAATCTTTGATTTTTGAAAGGACCTCTCCTGATAAAACACCGACCTCCCACGATATGTGCAAGGGAGGGTCAGAAAAACATCTCGTTTTGTTTTGAGTCCGGCAGTGCCTCTTCGACCATCTTATTAAAAATAAGGGAGGTGATATACGCATCGTAAGCACTTCCGTGGAGTTGATGGGCATCGGCGGTAATTTTATAGCGGCGGGCCAATTCCGCAAGCTTTGGATATTTACCGGAGGTGTTGCTTTTCATTGTACAGAACAGGGGCTTATCATACAAAAAGGGGACGAACTGTGCGTCAAAATCAATATTGTGGGCAACAAATAAACCCGCATCCCGCAGAAAGTCTGTAAACTCTTCATCCTCCGTAAAATAGTGGGGCCAATCCTTGTGCTCCCTCCGCTCACGAATTACCGCTTCCCTCAGCCCGTTTACCCGGAGGGCGGCGTAATTTTCCGGTTCTCTTGAAAAATAGTAACGCTCAAAGCGATCGATGAGCTGCAGCGGACCTGAGACTGGAAAGGAATATGCCGGTGCAGCATCAGCCGCCATATCTTTCATTGTTACCGATTCGTACTTTCTTTCTATTTTCAGCTTGAAAGCACTGCAGGATAAAACGCTGCTGCTGTTAGTGAGACCGTTTGTTTCCAAATCGAAGACAACCACAGGACGTTCAACGAGATTCCGAAGTGCCTGGGGGAGTTCATTTTTCCGATAGTATCTTTGTATCGTGCTCATTTTACCAATTCCTCAAACTTTGATAAGGCCGTGGGAAAGGATGTACGGCCCAGGCCTACTCGAAAAAAGCTGTCCCCCATATCGAACAAGGGACCCGGCAGCATCAGCAGGTTCTTCCTTTGAATGAGCTGCTTTGACACTGTTGCTGCCGAACGTCCATCGATAAAGCGGGGAAATACCACTGAACCTCCCTGCCCGGGAATCAGTTCTATTGTCTCCCGACGGCGGCTTGCAAATTCCTTTAAGAGCTGAAGGTTGTCATTAATTATTGTTCTGCATCTTTCCACCAGTTGTGAGCTGTTCTTTACGGCAGCACGCGCCAGGAGCTCCGAGGGGGCGGAATTACATATGCTGGTGTAGTCCTTTAATTGCGCGGCAGGCTCCAGTAAGCCCTCAGATTGGGCGGCGAGCCAGCCTATTCGAAGGCCCGGTAATCCGTATGACTTAGAAAGACCGGAAAGGCTGATTGCTTTTTCATACATATCACAAAAGGGAGTGGAAGATGCATCCGGGGCGTATTCCAGCTGCTGATACATTTCATCCGCAAAAAGAAGGGTCCCGTGACGGCGTACCAATTCGGTAAGCTGTTCCTTTTCAGCCTGGGTAAACACAAAACCTGTGGGGTTATGGGGAATGTTTACAATGACCATTTTTGTTGCATCCCCTAGTTCCCGCTCCAGAAAGTTAAAATCAAGATGCCAGCGACCCTTGTTCAACTCTACCGGCCAGGGGCTTACTCGACAGCCTAAAGAACGGGGCACTTCAGTCAGCGACTGATACGCCGGGGTGGTCACAATAACATGATCACCCTCTTTAAGATGAGCGGTAAGCAAAAGAAAAATAAGCTCTTCCGGGGCGGCGATAAGTATCCCCCCAGGATCAATATTCCGATAGAGTTTTCCAATAGCCCCGCGCAAGCGCGGATCACCTGCAGACTCAGTATACCCTAGAGTGAGCTCCCCTAAGTCCTGTAAGGGGGAAGACCGACGGGGTAAAGACTGGGAAGGTGCAGTTTGTGAGGCTGAAGAAGAGGCAACTTCCTCCCCATTAAGTCTAAGCAATTCTCCGACACTCATAGATTCACAATCGGAGGCACTAATTTGATGTTCCACATTGAACTCGTATTTCGCAAAGAAGCGCTCAAGCTTAAAGGGTTCCAACTTCATAGTACATACTCCTTATATTTCACTTATATCGGAAACAGCGGGGACATCCCTGGCCGTAAGGTCCGTATTTGTGTCGATGTCGTAAAGACTACCCGGCTCATCTGTTTCGATTTCCAGTACTCCCCGGCCTGTCTTCTGCCGGTGGAACTCAAACACCTTCTGCATAGTCCCATCGGCGGGTAGACCTTGAATACTTTGGGCTACCGTACTGCGCAGCAGGACAGGATGAGCAGGCCGGCCTTGATAAACCGGGCGGATAATGTCGTATAAACCCCTTTCTGCGGCTGTGGTGTGCCCGGCCAGATACGCATAAAGGTCAGGAGGAATTTCCGGCATATCCCCTAAAGCAACGAAAAACCAGTTACTGTGGATTTGGGACACTCCGGCCTGAATTGAGCTGAACATACCACGCTCGAAATATCTGTTTCGTACCCAGTGGACCCTCTCACTACCGCGGTAGCTCTGCCTCAGCAGCTGCTCCAATTCTCCCCCACGGTGACCGGTAACAACAAGTACCCGAGCACAGGCGGAAAGGGCGTGCTCCACCGCACTCATTATGAGGGGGCGACCGCGATACTCGACCAGTGGTTTCCAGCTGCCCATCCGTCGGGACAGACCCGCAGAGGGAATAAGACAATCAAAGGGCAGCGGGCTAAAGCCGGAGTGTGGGGAATGATGACAGTCCTGATGCCTTTGATTCTTCATATACGCCGAGTGTACCGATTTTACCAACATTCGTACAGTTATAATGACATATCTATTCACACAATCAAATTGAATCGCTACAATAGCGGCCATGATAGCAACAATAGTTAATTGTATCGCAGTTATTATCGGCTCTTCGATAGGACTTTTACTGCATAAAAACATGAGTCCTAAAATCAAGGAAGTTGTATACATCGGGGCAGGGCTTATTTCTCTTGCCATTGGAATGCAGATGACCTTTGAATCGCAGCGTATTGTCTATATGGCACTTGCAGTAATTCTTGGGGGGATGCTGGGTACCGCCTGGAATATAGAAGGCGGAATCATGAACTTCGGCGGATGGCTGCAACGTACTTTTGCCAAAAATGCCGAAAGCGGTGCAACTTTTGCCCAGGGCTTTCTCGACGCCTCGGTACTGTTTTGCGTTGGAGCCCTTGCAATTGTCGGGTCCCTAAAGGCAGGTGCCGAAGGGGATTACGATCTTATACTGATGAAATCGGTACTGGACGGGTTTATGGCGATAATGTTTTCAGCTGCGATGGGTATAGGAGTGATGTTTTCCGTTATTACTAT
>Ga0102934_1001121_pt1 | contig 18588 bp, 15 predicted proteins | sample SalPonR2_A_D1_MG_FD_78175 | JGI IMG/M metagenome (GOLD analysis project Ga0102934, IMG submission 78175) | Salt pond soil microbial communities from South San Francisco under conditions of wetland restoration - Salt Pond MetaG R2_A_D1_MG | ecosystem: Environmental > Aquatic > Marine > Intertidal... | reverse complement strand
TAGAATCAAAAAGAATACTTTAATTGCTGCTCAAACAGGGATAGCTGGAAGTACTGAAATTGGTGAAAACTGTATTCTTGGAGGTCAGGTTGGTGTTGGTGATCATGTTAGTATAGGAGATGGAGTGTATTTAACATCTCAAACTGGAACAGCTGGTGATATTGAAAAACCGGGAACCTACAGCGGAACCCCTGCAAGACCATATTCGAAACAGTACAGAATTTTAGCTTATCAAACTAAATTGCAAAAAATGTGGAAAAAATTGAAAAAGCTGGAAAAAGAGATTGATGGGGATAAATGAGGAAAACATTAAAACAAAAAATTTCTTTTAGTGGAATTGGGATACATACAGGTAAAAAATCAAAAATTGAATTACATCCTTTAAAAGAGCCTGGTGGAATTGTTTTTTTAATAAATGGAATAAAAATACCTGCTAAATTGAATTATAAAAAAGACTCCAGAAGAGGAACAATTTTAAAGAAAGATAAACAATCAATAGAAACTGTGGAGCACATTCTTTCTTCATTATATGCTATGAATATTGATGATTGTATAATTGAAGTTTCAAAAGGAAATGAGGTTCCAATAATGGATGGGAGTAGTTATCCATTTATAAAAAAAATAATTAAAACCGGGATTTTAAAAAAAAATCAAAAAAGAGAGATATTTAAAATAAATAACGAAATTAAATACAAAAAAGATGATGTAGAAATTGTCGGGAAACCTTATGAAGGATTTAAAATCAATTTTTTATTTGATGGGGAAAAATTTGGATATAAAAAAGAAGAGATGACTTTTCTTTTAACTGAAAAAAATTATATTGAAAAAATTGCCAGGGCAAGAACTTTTGGATTCTGGCAGGAAATCGAATATTTAAAAGAAAATAATTATGCAAAAGGAGCAGATTTAAATAATGTGCTCGTAATTAAGGATGGGAAACCCTATAAAAACAGTTTTAGATTTAAAAAAGAACTTGTTGCTCATAAAATTCTTGATTACATTGGAGACCTTTCTCTTACCGGAAAAAGGGTAATGGGATTTTTTAAAGTAAAAAGAAGTGGCCATTATCATAATGGCAGATTTTTTAAAAAGATATTGGAGGATATGAATGAATAAAGGTGAAGTAAATATTAATGAAATTATCAAAATAATGCCGCACAGTTATCCTATGTTATTAATTGATAGGATTGAAGAAGTTACTGAAAATAAAGTTATTGCTAAAAAAAATGTAACTTTTAATGAACCGATTTTCCAGGGACATTTCCCGGGAAATCCAATCTTTCCTGGAGTTCTTACTGTAGAAGCTATGGCTCAGGCGTCTGCAATTTTGTTATATAATGGCAAGGAATTTGATAAAAAAGAAAAAGATACTCTTTTCATGGGTATTGATAAGACAAAATTTAAAAAACAAATAAAACCCGGAGATTCAATGTCTTTAGAAGTTGAGATTGTGCAGGAGAAAAAAATGAAGAAGGGGATCATTTTAAAGTTAAAAGGAAAAGTAACAGTCGATGGGAAAATTTGCACTACTGGCAAATTTACAGTAGGTGCCTTTGATAAAAAATAATAAGGGAGGTTGTTTTGGAAGCCAATATACATGAATCTTCTATTATTGGTAAAAGTGTTGATATTGGTGATAATGTAAAAATCGGACCTTTTTGTGTTATTGAAGATAACGTATCTATAGGTGATAACACCGTAATAAAATCCCATGTAACCATTAATGAGTATGTAAAGATTGGTAGGGACAATAAAATATTTTCTCATGCTGACATAGGAGGGCTGCCACAGGATTTGAAGTTTAAAAATAAAGAATCCTGGTTAGAAATTGGAAACAAAAATACAATCAGAGAATATGTAACTATTCACAGATCATCAAAAAAAGATGAAAAAACGATTATTGGAGATAGAAATTTTTTAATGGCCTATACCCATGTGGCACATGATTGTGTATTAGGAAATGACATAATTATTGTTAATTATTCAGGTTTAAGTGGACATGTTGAAGTAGAGGATAAAGCTTTTTTATCTGGAGGAGTATTAGTTCATCAATTTGTTAAAATAGGGTCAATGGCAATGATTGGAGGAGCTTCAAGAATAACTCAGGATGTTTTACCTTATTCGCTTGTTTCAGGTAATCCTCCCAGAGTATATGGATTGAATGTTGTCGGCTTGAGGAGAAATCGGAAACCAAAAAAAATCAGGGATTCAATGAAAAAAGCTTTATCAATAAGTTTAGATTTGAAAAATAAAGAAAAAATCATTAAAGAAATAACTAATCATAAAATTTATGAATATGAAGAGATAAAACATTATGTGAAATTTTTAGAAAAATCTAATAGAGGGATCTTGATCAGAAAAAATGAGTAATAAAAAGAAAAAAATATTTTTATCAGCAGGAGAAGTCTCCGGAGATGTACATGGAGGATATCTGGCTGATAAACTTTTTGAATATGAAAAGAATATCTCCATACATGGTATAGGTGGAGATAACATGAAAAAAGCCGGCGTAAAAATTATTGATGATTTAACAAAAAAAAATAGTGTTGGTATTGTAGAGGGAATTCCTTATTTTTTTTCCAATTTAATTTCACTTTTTCATGCAAAAAGGTATTTAAAAAAAAAAGAGTTTGATGCAGTTGTTTTTATAGATAATCAGGGATTTAATTTAAACCTTGCCAAGACAACCTCAAAAGAGAATATTAAATCTTTTTATTATTTCGCTCCTCAATTATGGCTCTGGGGGACAAAAAAACCTGAGAAGATTGTTAAAAATCTTGATCATATTTTAGCTACATTTAAAAGAGAGTATGAATTTTATAAAGGTTCTGATATCGAAATTGATTATATTGGACATCCTTTGCTTGAAGAGCTCGAGAATAATTACAGCAAAAAACAGATAATAGATGATTTAAAAATAGATGAAGATGGGAAAAAAATTATTTCTCTATTTCCCGGGTCCAGAAATCAGGAATTCAAAAAGTTATTTCCAAAGTATTTAAAAATTGCTGAAAAATTAAAAAACAAATACAGGTTTGTAATTCCGTTTGCTTCCAAATATTTTTTTGATAAGTATTCAGAAGCTGTTCCCGGATATATTAATATTTTTTTAAATAACAGCCATAAAATAATGAAAATATCTGATTTAATAATTTTGTCCTCTGGTACAGCTACTCTTGAGGCAGCTATCTATGAAAAGCCCATGATAATAACATATAAAGTATCAAAAGTTACAGAGTGGATAGCCAGAAAAATTGTTAAAATCAATCATATCGGGATGCCAAATATTCTTATGAATAAGGAAATAGTTCCAGAATTGATTCAGGAAGATTTTACAGTAGAAAAAGTAATTTCTTTTATAAATAAGTTTTTCAATGATAAAAAATATTATAACAGTACTATGGATAATTTAAGTAAACTTAAAAAGATTTTAAAACCGGATAAAGCTGTTTCTAATGCAGCGAAAATTATTTTGGAAAGGTGCTAAGAATGAAAAAGATTAAATATGGTGTAATAGGTGTTGGGCATATGGGTAATTATCATGCAAAATTGTGTGATAAATTAAGAGATTATATTGATTTTGTAGGAGTTTGTGATATAAGAAAAGATAGGGCGGATTATATAGCTGATTTATACAATACAAAGCCATATTACAGGGCTATTGACCTGTTAAAAAAAGTGAATGCTGTTTCGATTGCAGTTCCCACGAACAAGCATTATATGGTTTCCAAAATGGCATTTGATCAAGATGTTGATATCTTACTTGAAAAACCCATGACAGATAATATTGAAGAAGCCAGAGAACTTATAAATATTGCTTCAGAAAAAAAACTTGTTTTTCATGTTGGGCATGTTGAAAGATTTAATTCAGCAGTTCTTGAACTAATGCAGTATTCTGGAGAAATTATGCCGGTTTCATTGAGAGCTAAAAGACTGGGGCCTCCAAGTGATAGAGAAAGAGATTCAGGTGTTATTTTAGATTTAATGATTCATGATATTGATATTATTTTAAATTTGATAAATTCTAAAGTTGTTGATATCTCTGCTTACGGCAAAAAAATTCATACAAATTATGAAGATATTGCATCTGTACAGATGCTTTTTGAAAATGGGACCTTTGCTTCTATTCATGCCAGCAGAATTACACAAAAAAAGATTAGAACACTTGATCTAACCCTGCCTGATAGATATATATATCTTGATTATTCTGAAGAAGATATATATATTTATCGTAAAAGTGCTACAAAAAATAGTAGAAATAATAAAATAAGAAAAGTTATAGATACAAATGTTGAGCAGATATTGATAGAAAAAGGTAATCCTTTAAAATTAGAAATAGAACATTTTATAAAGACTGTTGGAGAAAAAGAAACTTCAATGTTTAGTTCAAAACAAAATCTAAGGTCATTAAAGATAGTTCTGGAAGCACAAAAAAAAGCAAGGAGTTTTTTTAAATAATGAGAATTCTTTTTTTTATTTATAATTTTCTGATGTTTATTGTAATATTAATACTTTTTCCTTTTTATTTTGTTAGGGCTTATCTAACAGGAAAAGATAAACACGGCCTGTTTCAGAGAATTGGTTTTATTCCAGAAAAAATATTTACAAAAAAAAAATATATCTGGGTACATGCTGTTTCTGCAGGAGAAGCAAAAGTTGCTGTCCCCATAATTAAAAAGCTAAAAATAAATAACAATATAGCAGTTTCTGTTGGAACAGAAACCGGATATAAAATGATAAAAGAACATTTTGAGGATCAAGTTGATTTATTTTACATGCCTGTTGATTTTTTCTTTTTCTTGAATAGACTTTTTAAAATAATAAAACCGGAATCTATTGTAATTGTAGAGACAGAGATATGGCCGCAATTAATTCGGCTGGCATATAATAAAAATATACCTATATTTTTAATAAATGGAAGAATGCCACCCAGAGATTATAAAAATTATAAATATTTCAGGTTTTTATGGAAACATATTTTTAGAATGTATACCAGGATATTAGTAACAAATAATAAAGAAAAAATAAAATTCAAAAAATGTGGAGCAGAAGAAGATCTGGTTGAAGTTTTTGGCAATATAAAATTTGATATTTATGAGAAAAAAGATAATATCAATCGAATTGAAAAGATCAAAAAATTATTATCAAAGCGAAGTAATCAGAAACCGCTTCTTGTAGTGGGCTCAACACACAAAAATGAAGAAGAAATAATTTTTGATGATATTTTTAATATTCAAAAAGATTTTGATTTAATTCTTGCTCCCAGACATTTAACAAGGATATCTGAAGTTGAAAATATTATTGATAATTATGGATTAAAACATGAATTGAGAAGTAGCGAAAATTTATCATGGAAAAATGATATTGTGCTCTGGGATACAATGGGGGAATTAGATGTGCTTTATAAGTTTGCAGATGTTGTTATAGTTGGAGGAAGCTGGATAGACCAGGGGGGACACAATATTATCGAACCTGCAATCTGGGGGGTGCCTATAATTGTTGGACCTTACATGTATAATTTTCAACAGGAGTTTAATATTTTTAAAAAGGAAAATGCAATAATACAGGCAGAAAAAGGTGAAATCGGAAAAAATCTCAACAAATTGTTAAATGATAAAAAGTTAAGAAGAAAATATTCCAGGAATCTTAAAAAATGTATTGATCAAAGCAAAGGAGCTGTTGAAAAATATATTAAAGAGATTCAAAAAATGATTGAATAATTATGAAAAAAATACAGTATATCATTGAATATATTTTTTTAAAAATATTTATATGGATTATAAATATCTTCCCATGGAAATATAATAATGGATTATCATTTTTTTTTCTTCCACTTATAAAAGTAATTGGAAATTATAAAAAGATTACAGTTGAAAATATTAAAAAATCCAATATCAATATTCATGAAGATAATTTAAATAAATTTATAAATAAAGTTTTAAGACAAAATATTTTAACATATATAGAAATGATTAAATTGATGAAGATGAATAAAGAAGAGGTTTTTGCTCATATTAACTTTAAAAATAAAGAAATTCTCGAAAAGTTATATGAAAATTCCGGAGAAAAAGGGATAATTTTTGTTTTAGCTCATATCGGTAATTGGGAAATACTCGGTCAGGCAGTAGCTTATAAATATAATCTGGCAGCTATAGCAAGAAGACAAAATAACCCTTATACTGAAAACTTAATAAAAAAAATGAGGGGGAAGTCAGGTTTAGAAATTATTTATAGGGAAGGGAATGTAGCTTTAAAAGTTTTAAGGTATTTAAGAAAAGGGTATGGAGTTGGATTTTTAAATGATCAGGATGGTGGAATTTCTGGTATTACTACAGAATTTATGGGAAGGAACTGTTCTACTCCTCAGGGACCGGCATTTTTTGGTATAAAAACTGAATCTCCAATTTGTTTTTGTTATACATTAAGAAATGAAAAGAATAACATTGATGTTTATTTTGAAGAACCATTTTACCCAAGCAAAAGAAAAAATGAATCAAATAAGGAAGCACAGAAGAGAGTCCTGCAAAAACTCATTAATATTCAGGAAAAAGTTATTAAAAAAAATCCTTATCAGTGGAATTGGTTGGCAAATAGGTGGCGAACAGAAAGATAGGTCAATTTGATAAAAAAAATTAATATTTTTAGATCTGCATTAATGCAGTCCATGGTTATCTTCGGAAGCAGAATTCTGGGACTTTTAAGAAATATACTCATAGCGTCTTTTTTTGGAGTATCTCCTCTGGCATCGGCCCTATCACTTGCCCTAATGATTCCTTATAAGTTAAGAAGAGTTTTGGGGGAATCAGCTCTGGATGCTTTTTTTGTACCTGTATATACCTCATTCAAGAAAGATAAAAGATTAAAAGAACTTAATTATTTTATTTCTAATCTTATAACTTCAATAGTTATGGTTGTTTTACTTATTATCATAATTGGTAGAATTTTTATGAGAGATATTCTATCAGTTATTGCAAGAGGTTTGTCAATATCCTCCCCTGAAGCGTTTATTTTTGGTGTTTCCTTATCAAAAATAACAATTCTATTTTTATTTGTTATGCCAATTATTGCAATATTTATGGGTTTGTTTCACGCTAACGGGAGCTTTATATTGCCTGCAACAAACTCTATTATTTTGAATTTATTTGTAATTTTTTCTCTTGTTTATTATGGAACGGGCAATTATTCCCTGAAAATAGTTGGAATTAGAGTTGGATATGCCTATGTACTGGCAGGATTTTTTATTTTATTTTATCAATATTTTATTATTAGAAAAAAATATAATTTTAGATATCACTTCAAAATAAATCTGAGAGGAAGCGGATTAAAGAGAATTTTTAAAATGATGGTTCCGGCTACTTTAAGTATGGCTGTTTTTAATATTAATTTTTTAATTGATACTTTTCTTGCATCTTTTATAAGGGGAGGGGCAGCTATATCAGTATTTAGATATTCAGAAATAATTGTTCAGTTCCCTATTGGTGTTGTTGGTGTTGCTATCTTTAATACTTCACTTCCTTCTTTAAGCAAACATGTTAAATATGACAATATTGATAAGGCTAGATCTGTTTTTGAGAGATTGTTAAAGTTTTTAATATATATTTCATTACCTATTTCATTTGGATTGTTTGCAATTCAAAATAATTTTATAAGGCTAATCTATCAGTATAAAAATTTTGGTGTTAAAGATGTAACTCTTGTTACAAATGTTCTACAGTATTTTTTAATTGGCTTAATCGGATTTATGGGAGCAAGAATTGTTGCTTTGATATTTTATGCTAAAGAAGATGTTCATATCCCATTAAAGGTAAGTGTTATAACGGTTTTAATTAATATAGTTTTGAATTTTATTTTTGTTGTACATTTAAGTACAGGAGGACTTGCACTGGCTTCTTCTATAGCAGGGATATGTAATATCGTTTTTTTGATAATCATTGTTAATAGAAAATATTTTAAAATTGACTTCAAAAAATTAGCAATCACCTTTATTAAAACTTTAGTCGCTTCTTTTATTATGTATTTATTGGTATCTACAATAGGCGGATATTTTAAAGATACGGGAGTTCTTTCAAGGATAGCTTCAGTCCTAATTCCAGTATTTTCTGGTATAATTATCTACATAATATTATCTTATTTTTTAAAAATCTCTACAATGAAAGACTTGTTATATAATTTATTCAAAAAAAATTAAAAGAAAGAAATAAAAAGAGAAGAATATCATATTCTTCTCTTTTTATTATAATTTAATTTACTCTATAAGTTTCATCATTTTTTTTATAATAATTAATTATATTTTTTACTGCAAGTTTTGCAGTATTTATATTGGCTTCGAGAGTTTGAGCTCCCATTTTTTTAGGAGTTGAAAAATATCTTTCCGGATATTTTTCTTTTATTTTTTTATCTTCATCAAGTGCTAAATCGGTGATGTAGGAAAAATCATCTCTTTCCTGTAACATTTTAACGATTCCATCATCACAAATAACAGCTTTTCTGGCGGTGTTTACAAGTGTGGAATTTTTTTTCATGTTTTTTAAAAGATTATAATTTACAAAATTTTTTGTTTTTTCATTACTTGGCAGGTGAACAGAAATATAATCACATTTAGAATAAAGTTCTTGAACCTTTTCAACAGGTGTAACATTAACTTTTTTCATATCTTTTTTGTCAACGAAAGGATCGTGAGCATAAACTTTCATTCCAAAACCCTGAGCAATCTTTGCTACAAATCTGCCAACATGACCAAAAGCATGAATGCCTAAAGATTTATTTCTCAATTCTCTTCCACTTTTTGGTGTGAATTTGTTTCTGGCAATATAAAGCATCATCCCAAAAGCCAGTTCAGCTACAGCATTTGAATTTTGTCCGGGGCAGTTGAATACTGGAATTTGTTTATTTTTGGCATATTCAGTATCTACATTATCATATCCAGCTCCGGCTCTAACAATAATCTCAAGATTGTTAGTCGAATCTATAATTTCTTCTGTAATTTTATCACTTCGAACAATTATGCCATTTGCATCAGAAATTATTTCTTTTAAATTTTCTTTGTCTCCATCATATTCGTTAATAACCAATTCGAAACCTTCATTTTCAGCTATAGTTCTCATCTCTTTTTTTGCTGGGTCTGCAAATGGTTTATAAACAGCTACTACTATTTTTTTATCCATAAAAACCTCCTTTTTTTATATTTACATTATATTTATAGCTATTCCTGTGTCAAGAAAAGTATCATATAAAAAGTTTTATAATTTAAATGAATATTATATTTTTTTTGGTTTTATAATAATTGATAAATACGAAATATTTGTTATAATATATTAAGATTAAAAGTAGGGGGATTTATGAAAAAAATTATGCTTATAGTATTATATTTTAGTTTAATTAATTTACTATTTTCATTACATGGCAAATTAACATATATCGAGGGAGAAGTTTTTGTAAATTATTCTCCCGCCGACTTGAATCAAAAAGTTGATCAAAATGACCTCATAGTTACTGGAGAAGGTAAAGTTGAAGTTAAGCTATCTGATGGGAAACTTTTTAGATTAGGACCTAAAACAAAAATATATTTAAAAAAACTCGAAGAAAAAGAGAAAAAAGATAAAAAAATTAAGATTAAAGTTATTGTTGGGAAGTTTTGGACAAAGGTAAAAAAAATATTTAAAAAAGAAGAATACAAAGTTGAATTTAAAATGGGAACAGCCGGTGTTAGAGGCACAATTTACAATATTAATCAATTTGTTGATGATAGTGCTGAATTATATGTTTATGAGGGTAAAGTTGAAGTAAGAAGCAAAAAGAAAAAAAAGAAAAAACCCTCTAAAGATTCAAAAAGAGTGGAAGTTGAAGGGCCTGAAGAAATTGAAGGTCCCAAAGAGATTACAATGGAAGAATGGATTGTAATAGTTGAAAAAATGAACAGGATTTCTATTAGTAAAAAAGGAGAGCTTGGTGATCCTGAAAAATTTAAGTATAAAGATTTAGAAGATGATGAATGGGTAAACTGGAACTTGAAAAGAGACAAATTAGCAGAATAGCTTACTTTTTATCTTTATATAAAAATTTTTCTATTAAAATAAATTATTTTTTACTTGTATATTAATAATATTAATTAATATTATTTTAAACATTATCTAATAAATCTTTTATGCATAAACAGCCATTTGTTTATTATCTTATTAAGCAAATGCTTGACATCTTAATATATTATTGTTAATTTACTATTAATTATTAGAAAAGGGGGATTTATGAATAATTTTAGAAAGGTGTTGGTCGTTTTATTTTTAGTATTTTTCATATTTTCATTCAATTATGGGAATGTTGAAAAGGTTAGTCTTGCTAAGGTTCAAAACATTAGATATGACAGGGAGTTGAAATCACCTTTAATAATGAGAGGTGAGTTGGCAGGAATAGGAAAGCAGGGGTTGTCTCCTGAAAAGAACTTTTTCAATAATTATCAAAAGCTTTTTAGAGTTGAAAATTTAAGTGTAAACGTGAAAAAAGTTAAAGAAATAAGAGGGATAATGGGGGAAAAACATTTAAAATATAAACAATACTACCAAGGAATTCCTGTTAGGGGTGGAGAGTTTTATCTTAAAAAAGAAAATGAGAAGATTACCGGATTTTCAGGTAAAATTTTACCTGAAATAAAGGTTAGTATTAATACATCACTATCCAGTTCAAGAGCGGGAAATATTGCTCTAAGATATATCCCGGATAAAGACAACAGAGAGGTTTCTAAATCAGAAAAAATTATTTTTAGAAAAGAAAAAGGAGTTTACAGATTATCATACAAATTGCATATTAAAGCTGAGAAATTTTACTGGGTTGCTTATGTTGATGCAATTAATGGAGAAATATTATTAAAATATAATAATATTAAAAATGTAACAAAAGCTTCTTATTACAATGGAAATGTAGATATTAATATGAATGGTGATGAATATTATGATAGTACAAGGAATACCTGGGTAGAGAATAGTAGTGGCTCAGTTTATACAGAAGGATATGATACTACTCAAAATGAAAAATGTGTTCAGTTATTATGGTCTTCTTCAATGTCAATTGATTTTTATCAGCAGAAATTTAACCATGATTCATGGGATGGTTATGGCGGTTCAGTTCCGGTTGTTTACAATCCTGATGAAAGTGCATATTATTATAATGGAAAAATTACAATTGGAGATATGCCAAGTACAAGTGATATAGGTTTTGTAGGGGATCTGGATGCAGTTGCCCATGAATTTTCTCATGGATTTTGTGCAAATACTGCAAATCTTGAATATTATAATGAATCAGGAGCTTTAAACGAAGCCAATTCAGACATAATGGGTAATAGTGTAGAAAGATGGGTTACAGGAAATTATTCAGATTGGGCAGTTGGAGAAGAAGCAATGAGAAATGGGAATGAATTTTTAAGAAGTATGATAGATCCAAGTGAGAGTTATAACAGTCAACCTGAATATTATTCAGAAAGATATACAGGAACCTCTGATAATGGAGGAGTTCATGTTAATAGTTCTTTGGGTAACAAATTTTTCCAGTTGCTTGTTGATGGTGGAACCTGGTATAGTGAAAATAATGGAAATGTAACTGTGACAGGTATAGGTGATAATGATGCACTGTCAATATGGTATAACTCAATGACTACAAAGTTTACAACAACTACTGATTATTATGAAGCAAGAGATTTAACAATTGCTTCTGCTGAGGATTTGTATGGAACAGATTCTGAACAGGCGGTTCAGGTTCAAAATGCCTGGGCAGCAGTAGGAATAGGTACACCTGCCGGTTCCGGTGGGGGCGGTGGAGGTTCTACCGATGATCCTTACGAGCCTAACGATTCAATGAGTGAGGCTTATGAGGTTTCAGCTGGAAATACATACAGTTCATATATTTCTGAATCAGGAGATGAAGATTATTACAAAATTAGTGTAAGTGAAAGTGGAACACTCGATTTAACTGCAGGAAATCTTGCAGGGGATTATGACATGTATCTATACAATTCTTCAGGTTCAGAACTTGATAAAGCGTATACAACTAATGACCCTGAGACTATAACCCATGAAATTTCATCAGGAACATACTATGTAAGAGTAAATGGATATAATGGAGCTTACAGTAGTTCAACAAAGTATAACTTAACAGTTCAATTTACATCTGATGGTTCTGGGGGCGGTGGAGGATCTACCGATGATCCTTATGAGCCTAATGACTCAATGAGTGAAGCTTATGAAGTTTCTACAGGAAATACATACAGTTCATATATATATGAATCAGGAGATGAGGATTATTACAAAATTAGTGTAACTGAAAGTGGAACACTTGATCTATCAGTTGGAAATCTTGCTGGAGATTATGACATGTATTTATTCAACTCTTCAGGAACAGAACTTGATAAAGCATATACTACTAATGACCCTGAAACTATTAACTATGATATATCTACAGGAACATACTATATAAGAGTAAATGGATATAATGGGGCTTACAGCAGTTCAACCATGTATAACTTAACAGTTCAATTTACTGCTGATGATACAGGTGGCGGAGGAAGCGGTGAGCCACAATGGTATATTACAACACTATCTTCACCAGTTGAAACACCACATCCATATGAAAACAGTCAGACATATTCATATGATTACAGCAAACCTGGGGCGACACAGGTAGCTATACATTTTTCAAGTTTTGAATTTGAAAATGGATATGATTATGTGAGAACTTATAATAGTAGTGGTACTGAGATTAATTCTTATACAGGAACAAAAAGTGCCTTCTGGACTGTAGTTGAAGGAGATTATATAAAAATAAAAGCATTTTGTGACTATATCTATAATGATTATGGATATGTTATAGATCAAGTTGCTTATTATAGTGATACAAATCTTGGATTTTCAAATGGAGAAACAAAATTAGAACTTAATGCAGAAACGGGTAATATAATTCCAAAGATTAGATCTAGCAAATTGAAAAATTATCCAAATCCATTCAATCCTGAAACAAATATTATTTATCCTGTTAAAAAAAGCGGTGTAGTAAAAGTTATTATTTATAATTCAAGTGGAAAAAAAGTAAGGGTTCTTGTAAATGAACATAAAGAAGCACGGGAAGAACCTTATACAGTTCACTGGGATGGCAAGGATAAAAATGGAGATATCCATGCCAGTGGAATTTACTACTGTGTTGTGAAAGGAAATGGATTTAAAAATACAAGGAAAATGATTTTACTAAAATAAATTATTGAATATAATATCTTTTAGGGGAGGAGTTTCTATCCTCTCCTTTTTCTTTCTATGAACGAAATTATTTTATATCTTTATTGATTTTTTTTTTAATACATATATAGTTCTTTATGGAGGTTTTTATGGGGAATATAAAATTTGTTAATGGTAAAATTTATACAGGAAGAAATAATTTTATTGATTCTTTTGGAATAAGTGATGGCAAGTTTGTTATCAAATCCCTTGGAGGCTTTGATAAGGTGAAAGATTTAAATGGAAAATGCGTTCTACCTGGTTTTATAGATTCCCATACTCACATAACACATGCTGGAATTCATAAGTTAGGATTAGATTTAAAAGATAGTAAAAAACTTGATGAAATTTTTGAAAGAATAGATGATTTTATAAATAATAATGAAAGGAATATTTATTTTGCTTATGGTTTTGATGAATCGATTCTAAAAGAAAATAGATTTCCCACAAAAAAGGAGCTTGATGAGATAGTAAGTGGCAGGCCCTTTTATATACAGAGGAGAGACCAGCATTCTTTAATTGTTAATTCAGAGTTTGAAAAAAAATATGGGATTTCTTCAAAGGATGGATTTGTAAATGCTTCAACATATGAAAAAATTAAAATCGAGCTTTTGAAAAATTTTCAAAGAAAAGATTACACAAGAGCCCTCAATATAATGCAGAAAATAGCTTTTAAAAATGGAATAACTACACTGCATACAATGGAAGGAGCTAAAAACTATAAAAAGCCCATTGAATATCTAATGAAGAATAAAGATAATTATAAATTAGATTTTATTATTTATCCCCAAATACTTGATATAGATTGGGTTGTAAAGAATGGGTTTGATAAAATTGGTGGATGTATTTTACTTGATGGATCCTTTGGTTCAAGAACTGCAGCATTGAAAGAAGAATACTCGGATTCTTCAGATGGAAAGGGAACCCTTTATTTTAAAGATTCAGAACTTTATAAATTTGTAGAAAAAGCTCATCTAAAGAATCTGCAGCTTTCATTTCACGCAATCGGGGATAGGGCAATAGAACAGATTTTGGATGTTTATGAAAAAGTTTTAAATAAATATCCCAAAAAGAATCATCAATACAGGATTGAACACTTTGAACTGGCTACAGAAGAAATGATAAAAAAAGCTTCTGATTTAGATTTACAAATTGCGTATCAACCTGTGTTTGAATATTTGTGGAATTATAAAAACGGTATGTATGAAAAGAGATTGGGGAAAAAAAGAATGATGCAGACAAATAGGTATAAAACAGCATTAAATCATAATTTAAAATTTTCCTTTGGTTCTGATTGCGATGTTACTCCTTTAAATCCCCTGCTGGGTATTTATTCAGCAGTTAATAGATTTAACATTAAAGAGAATATTTCAGTAAGGGATGCAATAAATGCTTTTACTATAAATAGTGCCGAAATGGGTAAATCTTCAAATCTATATGGTTCTATTGAAGAAGATAAAATGGCTGACTTTATCATACTAGATGAAGATATTTTTGAAATTTCTAAAAGTAAAATCAAGAATATTAAAATAAATGAAGTTTATAAAAAGGGAAAAAGTGTTTTTAAGGAGGATTTATGAAAGATTGGATAAAAAGTAATAAAAAGAGAATATTAAGTGACCTGGAAGAATTTATAAAAATTAAAAGTGTTCAAACCCAGCCTAAAAAAAACAAACCGTTTGGAGAAGGGGTGGATGAGGCCCTGAAATTTATTCTTAATTATGCAGAAAAACTTGGGTTTAAAACAAAAAATTTGGATAATTATATAGGATATGCTGATTGGGGGGAAGGTTCTGAGATGCTTGGTATTTTATGCCATGTAGATATTGTTCCTGAAGGCTCAGGGTGGGATACGGATCCTTATAAAATGGAAATTAAAGACAATAAAATTATTGGCCGTGGAGTCCTTGATGATAAGGGCCCAACAATATTAATATTAAATGCGGTAAAATATTTAATGGAAAATGATGTTTACAGTAATAAGAAAATTAGGATAATTTTTGGTACAAATGAAGAGAGTGGGTGGAAGGGAATTGAATATTATCTTGAGAATGAAAAGGAACCTGATATTGCGTTTACTCCTGATGCAGAGTTTCCCGTTATTTTTGCTGAAAAAGGGATTTTACATTTTAAATTGAAATCAGATTTTGCAAATGATGATATAAAAGAAATAAAGGGTGGGAATGCACCCAATATGGTACCTAATGAAGCTTATGCTGTTGTTAAAAACAAATTCAAATTTAAAAACATAAAAGATATTGAAATTATTGAAAAAGGGAATGTGGTTAAAATAAAAGCTCATGGAACTTCTGCTCATGCAAGTACTCCACAGCTGGGAGATAATGCTATTTCAAAATTAATAAATTATTTAAATAATTATATAAAAGATCCTTTTCTTGAGTTTTACAAAGATAAAATTGGATTATTATATAATGGAGAAAATATAGGTGTAGGGTTTGAGGATGAAATCAGTGGCAAACTAACATTTAATACTGGAATTGTTGATAATCAAGGCGTTGTTGTTGATATAAGATATCCTGTTTTTGTAGATAAAGGTCAAATAGAAAAAAATATTAAAAATAATTTAGAAAAAAATATCAAATATGAAGAAATGGCACACAAAAATCCTCTTCATGTTTCAAAAGATAGTGATCTGGTTCAGGAATTAATGATTGTTTATAATGATATAATGGAAGATAATAAAACTCCTATAGCAATAGGAGGAGGAACCTACGCAAGAGCAGTAAAAAAAGGTGTTGCTTTTGGGCCCTTATTTCCGAAACAGGAAGAAGTTGCACATCAGGCTAATGAATATTTTGAAAAAGATAAATTTTTTAAATCCCTGGAAATATATATAAAAGGAATAAAAAAATTAATAAACTGATTTATATTTGAAAGGGTTGACTGTTATTTTTAAACTATTATAATTTTTATACATGGGGTGGCTAATATATGCCTGAGAAAAACCCTTTGAACCTGAACAGGTAATGCTGTTTAGGGAATTAAATGGTATATATTGGCCGGTTTATAACCGGCCATTTTTTATTTTAAGAAAGGAGAGTTAGAAAAATGACACAATTAGAAGCAGCAAAAAAGGGTATTTTTACGGAACAAATGAAGATTGTTACAAAAGAAGAGAATGTTGACAGAAATTACTTAATAAAAGCAGTTGCAAAAGGTGAGGTAGTAATTCCTTCAAATAAAAATCATGCAAATCTACATCCTTATGGGATAGGTGGTGATTTAAGAATTAAAGTAAATGCTAATATTGGAACATCACTTAGGAATATAGACCTGAAAAAAGAGCTTGATAAAGTTGAGATGATTGAAAATCTTAATGCTGAATCAGTTATGGATTTAAGTACAGCCGGAGATCTGGATAATATAAGAAAAGAGATAATAAAGAATACATCTATGATGGTAGGTACTGTACCAATATATCAAATATTGACAGAGAACAGTGAAAAGATTAGCAATATTGATATTGATGATATTCTCCATACTATTGATAAACATGGGAAACAGGGAGTCGATTTTATAACAGTTCATTGTGGTATTAAAAAAGAAGCATTATCTCTGATAAAAGATAGAACTATGGGGATAGTTTCACGTGGAGGGTCTTTTATTTCAAGATGGATGAAAGAAAAAGGAGAAGAAAATCCTTTGTATGAATACTATGATGAGATTTTAAAAATTGCACAGAAATATGACATGACACTAAGTTTGGGAGATGGTTTGCGTCCCGGTGCCATAGTAGATGCTACAGATAGAGCGCAGTTACACGAATTGAATGTTTTAGGAGAATTAACAGAAAGAGCTAGAGAGTCCGGGGTTCAGGTAATGGTTGAAGGTCCTGGACACGTTCCATTAAATGAAATTAAAAGAAATATGGACCTGCAGAAAGAAATTTGTAACAATGCTCCTTTTTATGTTTTAGGCCCATTAACAACTGATATTGCTCCAGGGTATGATCATATTGTAGGAGCAATTGGAGGAAGTTTAGCTGCATATTTTGGAGCTTCTTTTTTATGTTATGTAACACCTGCAGAACATCTTCGGTTGCCTACTATAGAGGATGTAAAAGAGGGAGTTGTCGCATCAAAAATAGCAGCACATACAGCTGATCTTGCTAAGGGAAATAAAAAAGCATGGGATATGGATCAAAAATATGCACAAATGAGACATGATTTTGATTGGGAAGGAATGTTTAAAAATTCAATTGAAATGGAAAAACCATATCGTTATAGAAAAGAAAGTACAAATTTCGATACAGAAGAATGTTCAATGTGTGGAGATTTTTGTGCTTTAAAAATGCTAGAAAAGGAGCTTGAATAAAATGAATATTAAAGAATTAGGTGGGGAGTTTCAGTTTATAAATAGAATCAAAAAGAAATCGAAAAATAAAAATGTTATTGTAGATATTGGCGATGATTGTGCTGTAACAGAATATAATGAAGATTCATATCATTTATACACTACCGATATGCTTGTTGAAGGAGATCACTTTTCTCTTGATTATTTTTCTCCTTATCAAATAGGTATAAAGGTAATGGAAAGTAATACTTCAGACATTGCTGCAATGGGAGGGAAACCTGTTTATAGTTTAATTTCTATATCATTAAAAGAGGATACCACTGTGGAGTTCATTGATGGGGTTTATAATGGAATTAATGAAATATGTGAGAGATATAATTTTGATCTAATAGGTGGGGATACAACACATGGAGAGAAAATTGTAATTAGTTTAACTTTAATTGGCCAGGTGGATAAAAATAAGTTAAAAATGAGGTCTGATGCTGAAATTGGGGATCTTATTGTTGTTAGTGGGCCACTGGGTGGTTCGACAGCAGGATTAAAATTATTTTTAAATAATATTGATGGATTTGATAATATAAAAAAATATCATACTAATCCTATCTCTGAGATAAAGAATCTACCCAAAATATTACCTGTTGCAAAAGCTATGGAAGATGTGAGTGATGGCCTTGCTTCTGAAATCAGAAATATCTGTAAAATGAGTAAAGTAGGGGCGAAGATATTTAGAGAGAAAATACCTCTCAATAAAGGAATAAAAAAGTCATCTTCTTTACTTGATGATGACCCTTATGATTATGCGCTTTTTGGGGGAGAAGATTTTAAACTTGTATATACTGTTAATAAAAAAGACCGGCATAAAATATATGGAACAGTTGTTGGAGAAATAATAAATGGAGAAAAGATTTTACTTGATGGGAAAGAGCTGAAAAATTACGGGTATGATCACTTCTCCTGAGATTCAATTTTGTTTATAATAGATAAAAAATTTTCCCAGGTTTTTATTATATAATCCGGTTTT
>Ga0102934_1001115_pt1 | contig 18609 bp, 11 predicted proteins | sample SalPonR2_A_D1_MG_FD_78175 | JGI IMG/M metagenome (GOLD analysis project Ga0102934, IMG submission 78175) | Salt pond soil microbial communities from South San Francisco under conditions of wetland restoration - Salt Pond MetaG R2_A_D1_MG | ecosystem: Environmental > Aquatic > Marine > Intertidal... | reverse complement strand
TAATGCTTTATCAAAATGGTTGAAGGCTGAGGTTCGTAGAGATGGTAAGAAGTATGTACAGGAGTATAAGAAAGGTGTTCCAGGAGGAAAGGTTAAAAAAGAGAAAGGAAAATATGATAGTACAGGAACCACAGTTACTTTTAAGCCAGATCCAGAGATTTTTACAGATAGCGCCAGGTTTAATTTTGATAGGATAATTAATCATCTTAGACAGCAGGCTTATTTAACTAAAGGTTTAAGGATTGATGTTTTAGATAAAAGAAAAGATACGTCCCAGTCTTATGGTTTTTATTTCGAAGGAGGTTTGAAGTCTTATCTTCAGTACCTTGTTGGTAATGCAAGGGTGCTTCATAATAATGTTTTTTACGTGCATAAAGAGCAGGATAATATAGATATCGAGGTAACTTTTGCATATACAGATGACGTAGAATGCGAAGAACATACTTTTGCGAATAATATTGATACGGCTGATGGGGGAATGCATTTAACTGGTTTTAGATCAGCATTAACTAGGTCTTTGAATGATTATGCTAGAAGTGAAGGTATTTTGAAGGACTCTGATGATAACTTTGCTGGTCAGGATGTAAGAGAAGGTTTAGTTGTGGCTGTTTCTGTAAAGTTGAGTTCTCCTCTTGAGCCGCAGTTTGAAGGGCAGACAAAAGCTAGATTAGGCAATCCTGAAGCAAGAAGTGCAGTGGAGACAGTTATGAATGAAGCTTTAACTGAGTTTTTGGAAAGACATCCTTCTGATGCCAAGAAAATTTTGAAGAAGAATATGCTGGCTGCTAAGGCAAGGAAAGCTGCTAAAGCAGCAAAAGATACTGTTTTGAGAAAAGGAGCGCTTGATGGACTTTCTTTACCAGGGAAGTTGGCTGATTGTATCTCAAGAAAGCCTGAAGAATCAGAGTTATTTATTGTAGAGGGAGATTCAGCTGGTGGAAGCGCTAAAGGAGGGCGTAATAAAAAAACTCAGGCAATTTTACCGCTAAAGGGTAAAATATTAAATGTGGAGAAAGCAAGAATTGACAGAATGCTTAAAAACAAGGAGATAAAGTCTTTGGTTATTGCTTTGGGTACGGCTATTTCTGATAACTTTGATATTTCTAAATTAAGGTACGGGAAAGTAATAATTATGACTGATGCTGATGTAGATGGGGCTCATATTAGAACTTTATTGCTTACATTATTTTATCGGTACTTTGAAGAAATTATAGAACAAGGACACTTATATATTGCTAAACCTCCTTTGTATCAATTAACTAAAGGAAGAAGAAGCGAGTACGCTTATACAGAAGATGAACGTAAGGAGTTAGAGAAAGAAATGGGTGATAAAATTAGTGTGCAGAGGTATAAAGGTTTAGGTGAGATGAATCCTGGTCAGCTATGGGAAACAACGATGAACCCTGAGAATAGAATTTTAAAGAGGGTAGAGATAGAAGATGCAGCGGAGGCGGATAAAATGTTTGATGTGTTGATGGGAGGTGATGTTAAGCCAAGAAAGAAGTTTATTCAGGCTCATGCTAAAGCAGTAAAGAATCTTGATATTTAATTTGACAATTAGTTGTTTTAAGTATTACTCTATTTAAGAGTTAATATATAAAAGAGATGTTTAATAAAATAAAAAATTTTTTAAAGGAGGCTCGTCAAGAGATCAAAAAGGTTAATTGGCCTAGCCGAAAAGAGACCATGAAGTATACCTTGTTTGTGATAGGTATTTCTTTGGCTGTTGCTATTTACCTGGGTTTGCTTGATTATGCTTTTACTAACATCTTAAAGATTATCGTATAAATTTATGAGTAAGGATAAAAATAATAATCATCAAACGATTTTAGGAACCTCTGATGAAGGAAAAGAAAGGCATTGGTATGCTGTTCATACATATTCAGGATACGAAGATGCTGTAACTAGATATTTAAAACAAAGAGTAGAATCATTAGCAATGGAGGATAAAATATTTAATGTTATTGTTCCTAAAGAAGCAAAAATAAAAATCAAAGGAGGTAAAAGAAAAGTTGTTGAGGAAAAGATTTTCCAGGGGTATGTGTTAGTTGATATGATTTTGGATCAAGATTCCTGGTATGTGGTAAGGAATACACCTAGAGTAGCAGGTTTTGTTTCTTCAGACCCTAAGAACCCAACTCCTCTTTCTAAGGAAGAGGTTGATGATATTATGAATAGAATGAAGAAAGAGGAGCCTACTCATAAAGTTGATTTTGAGAAGGGTGAGTCTGTTAAGATTACAGATGGTCCATTTAAGGATTATGACGGTAAGGTTGCTGAGATTGATGAAGGTCGAGGAAAGATTAAGGTGGTTGTTCCAATATTTGGTCGAGATACAACCGTTGAATTAGACACCTTACAGGTAGAGAAAATATAATAAATAATAAAAATATGGCAAAGAAAATAAAAACAACATTGAAGCTTCAAATACATGCGGGTCAAGCTACTCCAGCACCTCCTATTGGTCCTGCATTAGGTCAGCATGGTATTAATATAGGTGATTTTGTGAGCAGGTTTAACGAGGAGACTAAAGACATGAACGGAGAGCTTATTCCTGTAGAGATTACAGTATATGAAGATAGAAGTTTTGATCTTGAGTTTAAGACTCCACCTGCTTCTTTCTTGCTGAAAAAAGCAGCAGGTATTGAAAAAGGTTCTGGGGAACCAAACAAGAACAAAGTAGGAACTGTTACCAGAGATGATTTGGAAAAGATAGCAGAAAGAAAGATGGAAGATTTAAACGCTGATGATATGGATGCAGCTGTGAAGATTATTGGGGGTACTGCTCGGAATATGGGAATTGAGGTGGAAAAGTAAAAATAAATATTATTGCGTTTTTAAATGGCTCAGAGATGAGCCATTTTATTTTTTAAGTTTAAATTTTTATGTATAATTAACGTATATGTCTAAGGAAAAATATCAACCGACAATAGGTTTAGAAATACACGCTAGATTAGATACAGACACAAAAATGTTTTGTTCTTGTTGCAATGATTCGGGTGAAAAGAAACCAAACGTTAATGTTTGTCCTGTTTGTTTAGCTCACCCAGGGACGCTTCCTGTGATAAATGAGGATGCGGTAGAAAAGGTAGTAATGCTTGGTCTTGCGTTAGGAGGTAATATTGCAAAGACAACGCATTTTGATCGTAAAAGTTATTTTTACCCAGATCTTCCTAAAGGATTTCAGATTTCACAGTATGATGAGCCTCTTGTGTCAGGAGGTAAGCTTTGTGGTGTCGATATTACAAGGGTTCATTTAGAAGAAGATGCTGGTAGTTTAGTGCATGCTGAGGATGGAGATAGTTTAGTTGATTATAACCGAGCAGGAACTCCTTTAGCAGAGTTAGTAACCGAGCCTGATATGAGAAGTGTTAAAGAGGTTGTGGAGTTTGCAAAAGAACTTCAGCTTATTCTTAAATATCTTGGAGTTTCAAAAGCAGATATGGAAAAAGGTGAGATGAGAGTTGAGGCGAATATTAGTTTGAATATGGGAACTAAGGTAGAGTTAAAGAATATAAATTCTTTCAGAGCAGTAGGAGGAGCAATTGAGTATGAAGTGAAAAGACAAAAAAAGATTTTAGAAGATGGTGGAGAGGTAGAGCAGGAGACAAGAGGTTGGGATCCTAAAAAGCAGAAGACTTTTTCTCAGAGGAGTAAGGAAGAAGCCCATGATTATCGTTATTTTCCTGAACCTGATCTGCCGCCACTTGATTTATCTAATTGGGATATTGAAGAGATGAAAAGGGATCTTCCTGAACTTCCTGATCAAAAAAGAAAAAGGTTTATGGATGAGTTTGGTTTATCAGAAGAAGATGTTGAAACCTTAGTTAATAACAAGCGTGAGGCAGAATATTTTGAAGAAGCTGTTTCCGAGCTTAAGACATTTGATGATGTGGATATAAAAGCGTTGTATCATTACTTAACAGGTGACCTAAGAGGTTTAATGAGTGATAAAGGGGTAGAGTTTAAAGATATAAAAATAGATCCAGAAGATTTTGCTCATTTTGTTCATCTTTCTTCCTCTGGTGAGTTATCAAGCAGGTTGGCCAAGGATATGTTGTTAGAAATGTTTGAGACAGGTAAAGATCCGGAAGCAATAAAAGAGGAAGGAGACTTTGAGGTAATTGGAGCAGGGAGTGAGTTAAAAGAGATGGCTGAAGAGGTAATAGATGAAAACGAAGGTGCCGTTTCTGATTATAAAAGTGGTAAAGAGGAGGCGATAAAGTTCTTAGTTGGTCAGATGATGAAGAAGAGCAAGGGACAGGCAGACCCTCAAAAATCAGCTGAAGTTTTGAAGGAGGTTTTGGATGAGAATTAGGATAATTTGCAACAAATAATGGTTGATTTATAAATAACTCACATATGTGAGTTATTTTAATTTGAAGAAGCTGGTCAGTATTTTTTTGAGTTTATTTTAGAAATTTTTGGATTAGTTTTATCGCCTTATCTTTTTCTTTGTATTTTATCCAGTGGATGGATTTGTTTCTTTTAAACCAGGTCATTTGGCGTTTTGCATATTGATAGCTTTCAGTAACTATTTTTTCAATCATTTTTTCTTTTGATATTTTGTTTTGTAGGTATTGAGCAGAGTAGCGGTATTCTAGGCCGAAGGATTCTAATCTTTGCCACGAGACTCCATTTTTATGAAGTTTTTTTACTTCTTTCATTAAACCTTTATCTATTCTTTTTATTAGTCTTTTTTTCAATCTTTTTTTAAAGTTTCTTCTTTTTATCTTTAGTCCTATAAATAGGGGGTTGTATGGTGATTTAGAGTAATCGTTTTTTGGAACGGGTTTTCCTGTTATTTCTATGATTTCTAAAGCCCGGATTATTCTTTGTTTGTTGTTTGGATGGATTTCTTTTACTCTTTTGGGGTCTTTTTCTTTTAGTTCTTTATATAGCCATTCTTTTGGTTTTTTGTTTAGCCTTTCTCTTATTTTTGGGTGAGGAGGAACTTCCGGAATTTTTAGATCATAGATTAGAGCGTCGATGTAGAAGCCGGTACCTCCAGCGATGATTGGGAGATGGTTTCTTTCTTTAATTTTTTTGATGGCTTGTTGGGCGAGTTTTTTAAAATCAATGACGGTGAATTTTTCTTTCGGGGTTGCTATATCAATTAAATGATGGCGGATGTTTTCAGAATAAAGTTTACCGTCCTTTTTGGTTATGGTGACTTTGTTGGAGCCGATGTCCATGTTTTTGTATACCTGGCGGGAGTCAGCAGATATTATTTCTCCATTAAAATCTTTAGCGACCTCGATAGCGAGGTCGCTTTTTCCGGAAGCAGTAGGTCCTACTATGCAGACTACTTTTGTTTTGTTTGTCACTTTTATTTTCTTTCTTTAATTTCGGAATTGATTTTATTGAGAAAACCATCAACGTTCATGTCTTCGGTGTTTTCTTTTCCTCTTTCTCTTACGTTTACTGAGTTGTCTTTAATTTCATTATCACCAATAACTAGAATGTATGGGATCTTGCTTGTTTCAGCGTTTCTTATCTTTTTGCCTAAACTATCATCAGATTTATCTATCTCAACATATATTTGATTTGCTTCAAGTTTTTCTCTTATATTTTCGCAGTATTTGAAGTGATCTTCTGCTATTGGAAGAATTTTTACTTGAATTGGAGAAAGCCAGGTTGGGAAGTCACCGTTGTAGTGTTCTATTAAAATTCCGAAGAATCTTTCTGGAGAACCAACTAAAGCGGAATGGATCATTACAGGGGTTTGTTTTTCTCCGTTTTCGTCAACATATTCTAGTTTGAATCGAGAGGGCATATTGATATCTAATTGAATGGTTGATATTTGCCATTCACGACCTAGGGAATCTTTTACAATAAAGTCCATTTTAGGGCCGTAGAAGGCGGCTTCACCTTCTTCAATTTCAAAGTCTATGTTTTTCTTTTCTACTAATTCTTTTAGTTTACTTTGGGATTTTTCCCATAGCTTTTCATCTCCTAGGTATGAGTCTTTGTCTGATTTGTCCCAGAAGGAGAGGCGGATGAAGTAGTTGAGTCTATAGGTGTCTAGAGCTTTGTTTACTCCGTTTAAGGCTCTTTCGAATTCTTCACCAATTTGATCTTCACGGCAGAAGCTATGGCCATCATCTTGAGAGAATGAGCGGAGACGAGTTAGACCGGATAGTTCACCAGGTTGTTCATCTCTATACAGCATGGCAAAGTCGGCGTATCGGATAGGGAGATCTCGGTAGCTTCTTAACTTGCTGGCATAGATTCTGGTGTGTTGCGGGCAGTTCATAGGTTTTATGTAATATTCATTGTCTGTGTAATGAGATTGGGCTTCAAACATATCATTTTGGTATTTTTCATAATGGCCTGATTTTTTGAATAGATCAGCCTTATTTATTTGAGGTGTTTGTACTTCTTTATACCCCATCTCTTTTCTTAACTTTCGGGAGTAGTTTTTTATAGCGTCTAGGATTCTTTTTCCTTTAGGAGTAAAGAGGGGAAGGCCTGGTCCAACTAAATCTGAAAATACAAAAAGACCAAGTTTTTTGCCAAGTTTTCTATGATCTCTTTGTTTAGCCTTTTCGAGGTTTTCAAGGTATTCATCAAGTTCTTCTTTTGTTTCAAAAGCCACCCCGTATATTCGGGTGAGCATCTGGTTTGACTCATCTCCACGCCAGTATGCTCCGGCGATGTTTGTGAGTTGAAAGCCTTCAGAGTTTATTTCTTTGGTGTTATCTACATGATTACCACTACAAAGATCTGTGAAGATATCTCCTGTTTTGTATATAGAAAGTTTCTTTCCTTCTTTTGTGTACTCATTAATTAAGTCTAGTTTGAATTCTTGGTCTTTGAATATTTTTTTAGCTTTTTTGTCGGATATTTTTTCTTTTGAGAAAGGCAGACCTTTTTTTATATAGGTGTGCATCCTTTCTTCTATTTTTTTGAGATCATCTTTACTTATTGAGGTATCTTCAGGAAAGAGGAAGTCGTAATAGAAGCCATTTTCTATTGTGGGGCCTATTCCAAGCTTAGTGTCTGGGTAGGTCTCTAAAACTGCGGCAGCTAAAAGATGTGAAAGAGAGTGACGGATATTTTCAATTTTTTTGTTTTGATTCATTGTTTTGATTATACACAATATGTGTTTAATGTGTAGGGGATTAGATAGATTTTACTTTATTACATATTAGTTTAGGTTCTTCGTCTCTTTTTGATAATCTTCCTTTTACGATAACTACTTTATTTTCTTTCCAGAGGTTACTGTTTTTTTGAAGGGTATCGGCAAAGACTAAAATTTCCATGGAGTGTTCTTGGTCTTCTAGTTTTACGAATAACATGGGTTTACCATTTTTGGTAAATATTTTTTTTATGTTAGAGATCAAACCAGCAGTTATATAGTATTTTTTATGTTCTTCTTCGTTGATTATTTCACCAATTGGAGTGACTTTATTGCTTAGCTTGTTTACGTATTTATTGAAGGGATGATCTGTAAGGTAAAGACCTAGGAGTTCTTTTTCCCAGGAAAGAAGTTTTCTTTTGCTGACTTTGTCAGCTGATCTGAGGTTTAATTTCATCATTGATTTTTTACCAAACAGGTTCCCCTGGTTGCTGTTGGAGGCTTTTTTAGAAGCTTGGTTAAATTTGAGCATTTCCTCCATGTTAGCTAGAAGCTTACCTCTGCTTTGATTAAAGGAGTCTAAGGCACCGCATTTGATAAGGCTCTCAAGTGATTTTTTATTCATGTCTTTATGATGGACTCGAGAGAGGAGGTCAGTAATTTTTTTGAACGGTCCGCCTTGAGATCTTTGTTCAATGATGGCTTCAGCGATATTTTCCCCAATGTTTTTAACAGCAAGAAGGCCGAATCTAATGTTTTTATCTTCATCGATGGTAAAGTTTTTGTAGCTTTGGTTTATATCAGGAGGAAGAACCTCTATGTTCATGTTTCTGGCTTCATTGATTAAGAAGCTTATTCTGTCTACATCGTTGCCTGATACATTAAGGAGAGCGGTCATGAACTCAACAGGGTAGTGAGCTTTGAGGTAAGCGGTTTGGTAAGCGATCATAGCGTATGAAGCAGCGTGACTTCGGTTAAAACCATACCGAGCAAAAGGAGGGAAAAGCTCCCATATTTTTTTAGCTGTTTTTTTATCGATTCCGTTTTCTACCATTCCGTCAATTAACTTCTTCTTTTGTTTATCAAGGAGGGATTTTATTTTTTTTCCGATGGCTTTTCTTAAAACATCAGCTTCTCCTAATGAGAAACTAGCCAGGTCTCGAGCAATTCTCATCATTTGTTCTTGGTATATTCCTATGCCGTAGGTGGGGGCGAGAATAGGTTCAAGCTTAGGGTGGAGGAAGGTGACTTCCTCTTCTCCGAATTTTCTTTTTATATAGTGGGGGATAAGATCTATTGGGCCTGGTCGGTAGAGAGAGATCATAGCAATGATATCTTCAAATTCGGTAGGTTTTAGCTTTCTTAAGTATTGTTTCATGCCAGATGATTCTAGTTGGAAGACGCCGGTAGTTTCACCATGGCGTAAAAGTTCATATGCTTTTTTATCGTTTAAAGGAATCTCATTAATGTTTATATCTTTCTCATGTTCTTCTTTTATTATTTCTAAGGCATTTTCGATAATGGTGAGGTTTTTTAAGCCTAGAAAGTCCATTTTTAGAAGGCCAAGGTTTTCAACGCTGTGCATCTCAAACTGAGTGATAATATCGTTGTCTCCTTTAGGAGCATATTGGAGAGGAACGTAGTTTGGAAGAGGTTTTGGAGAGATTACTACTCCACAGGCATGGACGGAAGCATGGCGGACCACCCCTTCGAGTTTTTTGGCGGAGTCAATTAATTTTTTAACATCTTCCTCGGAATCATATCTTTCTTTTAGTTCGGAGACAGATTTCAAGGCTTCATCTATTGATGTTTGAAAAGGAATTAATTTTGCCAATTTATCACAGAAGCCATATGAGTATCCGAGAGCTCGACCGGCATCTCTTATGGCTGCTCGAGCTGCCATGGTTCCAAAAGTGATTATTTGAGCTACGTTTTTTTGCCCGTATTTTTCTCTGACATAAGCGATGACTTCATCTCTTCTTGTATCAGTAAAATCAATATCAATATCAGGGACCTGGATTCTTTCAGGGTTAAGAAATCTTTCAAAAAGAAGATCGTATTTGATAGGGTCTATATCGGTAATACCTAAGATATATGAAACGATGCTTCCAGCGGCGGAACCTCTTCCGGGGCCGACTACGATGTTGTGTTTTTTTGCCCAGAGGACAAAGTCTTGGACGATAAGGAAGTAATCAGCGAAACCAGTTTTTTTGATAACATTAAGCTCCATTTTTATCCTTTCTTTTATTTCATCAGTAACCTCGTCGTATTTTCGGGGAAGTCTTTTTTTAATTAGTTTTTTTAAGTATTCTTGGGCACTTTCACCATTGGGAGTTTCGAAGTTAGGAATTTTGCTTTCGTTTAGTTCTATTTCGACATTACACTTTTTTTGTATTTCCTCAGTAGTTTCGACTGCTTCAGGGGTGTTTTTAAAGTATTCTTCCATCTCTTTTGGAGACGTAAAATGAAGATCGAATTTTTTGAGGGACATTCTATCGTCGTCTTCCACCGGGCTTTTTGTTTGGACGGCGAGGAGAGTTTCATGAGCGTCTTTGTCTTCTTTTTTTATGTAATGAACGTCTTGAGTAGCTACGGTTTTAGCGTTTATTTCCTGAGCTATTTTTTTGAGGGGTTTGTGGGTTTCTTTAGAGTGTTGTTGGAGTTCTATATAGTAATCGTCTTTAAAAATTGATTTAAACCACTGAGCTCTTTTTAGAGCTTTTTTCTGTTTGTTCTTCTTTATCAGTTGTGGGATTTCTCCGGCAACACAACCTGAGAGGCAGATAATTCCTTCGTGATGTTTTTCAATTATTTCATCATCTATTCTTGGTTTGTAATAAAAGCCTTCGAGGTGGCCTTTGGTAGCAATTTGAATGAGGTTTTTCCATCCGGTTTTATTTTTAGCAAGAAGTGTAAGGTGGTACCTGCTTTGGTCTCCTTTCTTTTTTACCTTACGTCCTTTGGTGGTGTAATATGCTTCTAGTCCTAAGATAGGTTTGAGATTATTCTCTTTTGCTTTTTTATAAAATTCTATGGCGCCATATAAATTGCCGTGGTCCGTTAAGGCCACAGCTTCCATATTATATTCTTTTGCTTGATTTATTATTTCATCTATTTTCGCCAGTCCATCTAGCATGGAGTAATGAGAGTGGACGTGGAGATGGGTAAATTTTTTCATAGTGTGGTTTTTTGGTTGGAGTTTTTTATTGGTTCATTCAAGATTATACTCCATAATTTTTTGAGATTAAAGTTTGAGGTGATTCGAGTTATTTATGTTGAGGATTAATTATATGGATAAAGCGTGGTATAATATTTTTATATGACAGGTTTAAGAAAAATTTTATTTTTAATAGTTGGATTTCTGCTTGCTTTCGGGGTGGCTTTGGTGCCTTCGGTTTTAAAGATTAAGCAGGTGGAAAAACAAGCTAGGGTTGTGATAGATGGGCAGATTATTTTAGCAGATGTGGCTTTAACGAATGAGGACAGGGAGCAAGGCTTGTCCGGGGTAAAATATATGGGAGATAATGAAGGAATGTTATTTATTTTTGAAGAAGAGAAGAAGCATGGAATTTGGATGAAAGACATGAGAATCCCAATTGATATTTTATGGATTAAGGATGAGGTTATTGTTGATGTTGATGAACATGTTATGCCGGAACCGGACAAGGATATATCTGAGCTTACAATATACAAACCTTCTGAACCGGTGGATAGAGTGTTGGAGATAAGAGGAGGAAGGTTTGGTATGTTTGATGTTGAGGTGGGGGATAAGGTTGAGATAGAGTCAGTTATTCCAAATCAAAGTTGGGCAGGTAGTATTATTAATGCTGTGAAAGGTTTGTTTGGTTTAAAAAATAATTAGGTCGTTGGTTTAAATTTAATTTTTAAAATAATATGTGCAAAATTGCTATAAATGGTTTTGGACGGATTGGCCGTCTGTTCTTTAGGGAGGTTTTTGATAAAGAAAATTTTGATGTTGTAGCCATTAATGATTTAGCTGATATTGAGAACTTATCTTATTTATTAAGTTACGATACAGTTTACGGGAGGTTTTTGGAGGATGTTGAGGTAAAAGATGATGATTTGTTTGTAGGAGATGAAGAGGTAAAGTTTTTTCAGAAGAAAGATCCCAAGGAGCTTCCTTGGGAGGAGTTAGAGATTGATATAGTAATTGAAGCTACTGGTGCCTTTACTGAGTATGATAGAGCTAAAAAACATTTGGAAGCAGGGGCGAAGAGAGTAATAATTACAGCTCCTGGTAAAGGAAGGGAAGGGGTTGAAGGAACAACGGTGTTGGTAGGAATTAATGAGGATGATTTTGAGAAGACAGTATTAACCTCAAATGGTTCTTGTACAACAAACGCAGTATCTCCGGTAATAGATATTTTAAAAAATAGTATAGGTGTAAAGAAAGCTATCTTAAATACAATTCATGGTTATACATCAAGCCAGAATTTGGTTGATGGTCCTTCGAAAAGAGTGAGAAGAGGAAGGGCAGCAGCTTGTAATGTTGTGCCATCTACTACAGGAGCAGCAATTGCTGTTTCTAGAGTGATACCTGAAATGAAAGGAAAGTTTGATGGAGTGGCCTTGAGGGTGCCTGTCCCAGCAGGTTCTGTGGCGGATATAACTTTTGTTTCAGAGAAAGAAACTTCAGTAGAGGAGGTAAATAAAGTTTTGAAAAACGCAGCTTCAAACTCTGAATGGGAAGGAGTATTTGGAGTAACTGAGGCCCCGTTGGTTTCTTCAGATATTGTGGGGCAGTCATATGGAGCAATTGCAGATCTTTCATTTACCAGAGTAGTTGATGGAGACTTAGTAAAAATATTTTCTTGGTATGATAATGAGTTTGGTTATGTGTCTACATTAATTAAACACATGGAGAAGGTTGCAGAGTTGATATAAGTTGATTAGTCTGAGAATAAGATGTTTAATATCGATAAAAATATAGAAAGCGGTGGTGTTGCCGTATCACATGAAGAAAAGAAAGATGTTAATGAAAGTGAGCAAATAGAGAATATATTTAAAAAGCAGGATAAGGTTTTTGAAAAGATTGTAAATATGAGAGATGAGATAGAAAGAGAGGATTTGATAGGTTTGATTGATAAAATATTTGAGCACTCTGTTGATGATGGGTTGATGATGTCTAAAAAATTAAACCTTACACCTAAAGAGGTTGTCCATGCGTTGGGACGACCTCAATTTTATATAAAGCACCCTGGTTTTGCTAAAAGGTTTAAAAATGAATTTAATTCTAAGTTAGAAAAAATTGATAATAAAGAGATTGTTGAGGGGTTGATTAATAATTATGATTATTTTGAAAAAGAGATAGAAGATGAAAGAGGGGAAGAACTTTTGGATCTTTCGGTAGAGGTTTCATCAAGTGATAGAAGGGTTGGTGATGTTATAGAAAAGTTAGATGATATTTATGCTGAGTATTTAAGAGCGAGAGAGTTAGAGTTGCAAGAAAAACAAGGTTCTGGAACTTTTAGTAAGGGAGAGATTTTAGCTCGTCGCAACTTAGAAAAAGCAAAGAAAGCCTTTGATAAAAATTATTTAACAGGAGATGTTTTAAAAACAGTTTTTAGAAAGCTTGATTCTGACTTTATAAGAGAAAAAGCAAAAGAAAAGTTTAAGGAAAGCAAGGTTTTACAAGAGAGGTATGAAAATGTTGATCGATATTTGAAGTTTTTAAAGAGAGAACGACCTTCTGATGTTTCTGATATAGCAATCGAAGGTTTAAAAGAAAAAGGGTTAGATGAAGATGATGCAGAGAAGTTAAGTTGGCAGAATCTTGTTTCTAAAGATGTTGTTGATAAGATAGTTCGGGTTTGTGATTTAGATGATGAGATGTCTAAAAAAAGAATAGAAAAGGCTTTGTATAAACCCTTGGATATTGCTTTTCGGGTGGAGAACAAGGATGCTAAAAAAGAATTAACAAAGGAAATAAATGAGAGCCTTAAGGCAAGATCTATAAATAAACGAGTTGTTTATGACAAAGAAAAGGATAGATACAAGCTTGAAGTAAAAACAGAAGAAGAGAATGAGGAGGGCTTAAAACATGAACGTGAAAGCCTGGATTATTTATTAGAAAAATATGATAAAGTGAATTTTAAAGGGGTCATAGAGGTAAATGATAAGCTTGTGTTTGGGGTAGAAAAAGACGGAAAGCAATTTATCGCAACAGAGGATGGCAAAGAATATGGAAAAGCGTATGATTTTAAAGAAGCTGTTCGTTTAACGAAAATAGGTAACGGATTTGCATACGTAGGAGTAAAGAATGCCCAGTTTGTTGTTTTAACAGAGGGTGGAGTTATGAGTAAAAAATACGATTGGGTAGGAGATTTAATAGGAATCGCTGATAAATTTGTGGCTATAGTAAGACAGGGTGAAGAGATATTTATCGTAACAGAGGACGGCAGGGAATACGGCAGGGAGTATGATAATGTAGATTTTCCAAGAGAGGTAGCCGGCAAGCTTGTGTTTGAAGTAAAAAAAGACGGGGAATGGTTTATCGCAACAGAGGATGGCAGGGAATATGGCAGGGAATACGGTTATGTAGGTTCTCCAAGAGAGGTAGCCGGCAAAATTGTGTTTCTAGCAAAAAAAGACGGAAGATATTTTATTATCGCAACAGAGGATGGCAGGGAATATGGCAGGGAGTATGATGATGTAGATTCTCCAAGAGAGGTAGCCGGCAAAATTGTGTTTCAAGCAAGAAAAGACGGAAGATATTTTATCGCAACAGAGAATGGAAAAGAGTATGGCAAGGAATATGATAGCGTAGGTGATCCATATGAGGTAGCCGGCAAAATTGTGTTTCGAGCAAAAAAAGACGGAAAGTGGTTTATCGCAACAGAGGACGGTAGGGAATATGGCAGGGAGTATGATGATGTAGATCTTCCAAGAGAGGTAGCCGGCAAAATTGTGTTTCGAGCAAAAAAAGACGGAAAGCAATTTATTGCATCAGAAGACGGGGTGATAAGCAAGGAGTATGAGGAGATATTAAGTTGGTCTAAAAGCGGAAATTCCGTAACTGTTATATTTAAAAATAAAGGTGAATATATAAAGGATACTATTCCTGTTGGGCTGGAAAAACGTGAGAAATCTTTTGGTTATTTGTCAGAAAAATATGATGAGATTATACCGTTTATGGTTGGGGACAGGGTTGTGTTTAGAGTGAAAAAGGATGGAAACAATTTTATTGTAGATGAGAATGGGAATGAATATGGCAAGGAATATAGGAAGGTAAAAAAGGTGGTAGAAGTCGGAGGCAAGTTGGTGTTTTCCGTTTGGAAAGAAGAAAATGGTGGATTTATCACAACAGAAGATGGGAGAGAATTTGGTAAAGATTATGTGGTAGCAAGGGACGCTTTTAATTTTTCCGGAGAGGTAGGTTTCGTGGGGTGTGAAGAGCATGGGAAGGGTCATTTTATTGAAACAGAAAGTGGAAAAAGGTATGGAGAGCAATTTGGGTTGGTGATATGGGCTCCTAGAGTAATAGATGGCAAATTATATTTTGTAGTTAATGATGACATAAAAGGTTGTTTTGTTGTAGATGAGGACGGTAATGAGTATGGAAAAAACAAAGGTTATTGGATTGATGAGGGTCATAATATTAAAAAAATTGGTGGTAAAATATTTTATGAGATAGAAAAAGATGGAAAGGGATTTATTGTAGATGAGGATGGTAAGGAATACGGCAGGGAATATGATGGGGCACGAAACCTAAAAGAAGTTGCTGGTAGGATGGTGTATGAGGCACATAAAGGTAATGATGTTTTTTGGGTAGATGAGGACGGTAATGAGTATGGTAAAGAATATGATACTACGGGGGGGGCAATAGAAATAGCCGGGAAGCTTTTTTATAGGGTAAGGATAAGATCAAAGGATAAAGAATTTATTGTAGATGAAGACGGTAATGAGTATGGTAAAGAATATGATACGGCAGGGAATCCGATAGGAATAGATGGTAAAATTTTCTTTATTGCCAGAAAAAAAGGAAAATATTTTATTGTTGATGAGGATGGTAATGAGTATGGTACGGCGTATGATAGTGTATGGGCTCCAAGAAAAATGAATGGCAAACTTTTTTATAGAGCAGAGATTAATAAAAAAACTTATTTTGTTTATGAAAATCAAAGGATAAGCAAGGGGTATGATTCTACGAAAATTAAAAAATGTTTTTATGAAGATGGTTTTGTTGTTGTTATATACAAAGAAGAAAACGGAGAATATAAAAAGGATGTGATTCCGGTAGGCGGGGGAGTGCCAGAGAAAGTTTCTGACAAGCTTGATCTTTTAAATATTGTTAACTCTCCTAATCAAGAAAACGTAAGAGGGTATTTGAAAGAAAGAGAAGAGGTCGGCGAAGAAGGGGAAGGGTTTAGAAATAAAATAAAGAATTTTGTAGAAAGTTCTAAAACAATAGCCAGAAACTTTTCAGAAGTTATCAAAAAGTCACCTTCATTGTTTTTAGATACAATTTCAGGGAAGAAAGATAAGCTTGTTAATGTAAAAGTGCAACAGTTGGTGGAGAGAATGTTCCCTGAGGCGTATAAGCGAGAAAAAGGAAGTTTTGGAGGATATTTTGGGTTTGAAGAAAGTGGGGGCATGGAAGGTGAGTTGAGTCCAAGTAGTTTTCTGGAGAGGCAAGAAAGTGTAGCTATGGAGGGGAGTGATTTTGAGAAGGGGGAGGTATTTGATATAGCAGAGCTTAGAGAGTTTATAAACTCTATTTTGGTTAGTAGATTATGTGGAGGGTATTCTTCAGGGAACTGGTTGAGTTTGGAGTTTCCTGTAAATCAGGACTTAGGAGTATCAACAAGCGAGAAGACAATAACTTTGCCTGATGTTTCTGATGTTTCAGAGTCTGTTCTGCCGAAGACGCTTCATTCAAAAATAATAAAAGAGAGAGTTAAGGGGATAGACAGAAATGGGGGAGAGGTAGATTTAGAGGTTGAGGTAAATAGTATGGGAGAAGGGTTTGCGAAGGTACCTGATGAAGTTAAGAAACTTGTCTATTCAATTGAGGTACCTGATGTTTCTCCAGTTATGGATAATTTGGGCAAGAAGGAATATGAGAAATTTAAAAAAAGCTTTTTGAGAAGTGCTCCAGAGAAGATGGTAGAGGATATTAGTGATTTGCCTGATGAGGCAGAGCTTTTCTTGTCTCAAATAAAGGATAAATCCCCGAAAGATAAAGTGATTGCTATTGAGAATTTTGTGAGAAAGATAGGGTATTATGATTTTGACAACGGAGAGGTTTTGTCCTTGAAAAGAGATAAAAGTTTAGAGGAGCAGTTTTATATAATGAGACAGAGAGCAGAAGAGTTAAAAGAAAAAGGAGAACAGCTTGGCGGTAAGAAATTTGCCGGAGTCTGTGATGATTTTGCTAATCTTACTTTAGCGATGCTTCGGGAAGCAGGTTTTGTTTCGGGTAAAATATCAGGCTTTATGCCGGATAGCAAAAAGGTAACATCAGATCGTGCTCATGGAACAGCTTTTGTTGTTTGGCCGGACAAGGAAGGAAAAACTAAAGTATTTTCTATAGATGGTACACCAACAGGTGCGACACTAGAACAACAGAAAAAATTAGAAGAGTTAGGGATAACAAGTTCATCTATAGAAGAGAAAGAGAAAAAAGCAGAGAAAGAAATGAAAAAAGAAAAAGAAAGAGCAGAAAAAGAGTTGAAAAAAATTATGGATACTATTGAGGGTGATGATATAGAAAAGATAAGAAAGCTAGATAATGGAAAATTAGAAGATACTTTGAACACAATATTGAGATACGAGGTTAAAAAGTCTCATCTGAAGGTTTTGAACAAGGTGTTGGATTCATTTTGGTATACTCCTGCTAAAGATATAGATTTAGAGGAGGAGAAAGGCAGAAAAGAATTATCAAAATGGTTTGAAGATCAAATTAAAAGTCAAAGAAAAGAGATAGAAAAGGAGGATTTTGAAGATCCGGCCGGGACTTATCTTTTTGAGGCTGTGGAAGGTTTTGTTGATAAGTTCATTAAAGCAGGATATGTTGAGAGCAAGGTTCAGGCTTTCAATGTTTTAGATGGTGTTATTGATAATGCAAGCGAGAGTTTGAACTCTGTAGAGAAAAGGGCAATAACAACAATAGTTACTTATCTTCGAGCTAAAAAAATGAAAGGGAGTTAATTTTGACTTTCCTTTTTAAGGTTGTATGATAAAGACGGTTATTTAAAAAAATAAAAAAGGAGTAAGAAATGAAAAAAGTGAAGGTAAGGAAGGTTCTTGTAGTAGATGACAGGAAGGAAAATTTAGAAGCTGCCAGGAAAGCATTTGGTTCAGATTTTGATTTAGTTTGTGTTGATGATGTTGATAATGCTAAAAGAGAGATTGTTAATGCTTATGAGAGAGATAAATTTGATCTGGTTTTATCAGATATGAAGATGGGGGATGATAAAAAGGCAGGGATGGAAGTTATTGAAACCGCTTATACATATCAGATCAGACTGTTGCTTTTGTAGTTACAGAGGGAGAAGGTCATCATGGTCATGGAAACCAAACTTATATAGAGCCTGATGTTGGAGTAATTTCAGGGAAGAAGAATAAGGTTTCTGTTTGGAGAAGTATCAAAGAGGCAGTTACTGAAGCTTTAGATGGTCATTGGAGAGAGAATTATTTAGCCCTGGAGCGTTATTATAATTATGTAGGTTCACCAGACGAAGGAAGCGCTAGACTGATTTTAATGTTGTTTAAATAATTATAACAACCCCTACTTTTATAAAAGTAGGGGTTTTTTATTAAGCGTGATATAATGAGAAAAACTGATAATTTTAAATAATGAAAAGAAAGTATATATATTTAACAACCATTGTTTTTTTACTGGTTTTGTTAAGTATCTCTTTGGGGGCTGTTTTAAAGTTATGGGTGAAAAATAAAGAGCTCTCAAGAGAGCAAACCCCGAAGACGAAGATATATCAACCAGGTTATAACCAGAACTCCTTTATTTATTCAGGGGATAATAATAATTCAGGAAGGTTAAGTTTTATTGATAAAAAAAAGGAATTTATAAATGATGGAAAAGATTTTGTGGCAGTCAATTTAGACAAGATGGAGCTAACCTTACATGAAGAGGGTAATGAAAAGCAATCATACCCTGTGTTGAGCAAGGGGAGGGAGGGTAGTTGGTGGGAGACACCAACTGGTTTATATAATGCGTTAACAAAAGAGACAAACCATTTTTCATCAATTGGTGATGTTTGGATGCCTTGGAGTATACAGTTTTATGGTAACTTTTTTATCCATGGTTGGCCTTATCATTCTAACGGAGAACCGGTAGCTCAGAGTTATTCAGGGGGGTGTATTAGATTATCTGATGAAGATGCAAAACCTGTTTTTGAGTTTGTAAAAAAAGGAATGCCTATTCTAGTTTATGATACCGAGGAGAAGCCAGATTTATTTTCTAAAATTGTACCTGAAGATGCGGTTTTGAGGCCGCCTAATATTTCAGCTGAAGAAGCTTTTGTAGCTGATTTAGATACCGGAGAAGT
>Ga0102934_1001114_pt1 | contig 18620 bp, 15 predicted proteins | sample SalPonR2_A_D1_MG_FD_78175 | JGI IMG/M metagenome (GOLD analysis project Ga0102934, IMG submission 78175) | Salt pond soil microbial communities from South San Francisco under conditions of wetland restoration - Salt Pond MetaG R2_A_D1_MG | ecosystem: Environmental > Aquatic > Marine > Intertidal... | reverse complement strand
TGGGTGCCGGCGTGGTTGCCAAGATCCACAAGTAAGCACGCGGGCGTGTTCCGGTCCGCCGCGGGCGGGCCGGATCCCGGTCAGTTTTCAACAGGCGAGTAGCTCAACTGGCAGAGCAGCGGTCTCCAAAACCGCAGGTTGGGGGTTCGAGTCCCTCCTCGCCTGCCACTCAATCAGCAGAAGTGCGATATGGCAGCCGAAAACAACGCAACGCGTGACATCCCGCTCTGGATCGTCGCCATCCTGATCCTCGCCGGCGGAATCGTCGGATACGGGTATCTGGAAGGCCAGGTGCTGGACCTCGTCCGGATCGTCGTGCTGCTCGCAGCCGCGGGCCTGGCGGTGTTCGTCGCTTCGCGCACCGCCAAGGGCGGCGAGTTCTTCAGCTACGTCCGCGAGGTCGACGTCGAGCGCCGCAAGGTGGTCTGGCCGACTCGCCAGGAAACGCTGCAGACCACTCTGATCGTGCTCGTGATCACGGTCATCGTCGGGATCATCCTGTTCGCAATGGATACGCTGTTCGGCTGGTTCGTGCGACGGCTGATCGGGCTCGGCGGGGAGCTCTGATGAGCAAGCGCTGGTACGTGGTACACGCCTACTCGGGCTTCGAGAAGCAGGTTCAGCGGTCATTGACCGAGCGGATCGAGCGCGCTGGCATGGGCGACCAGTTCGGTGAAATCCTGGTCCCGACCGAAGAGGTCGTGGAAATGAAGAAAGGCGTCAAGCGCAAGAGCGAGCGCAAGTTCTTCCCAGGTTACGTGCTGGTCGAGATGGATATGAACGAAGACACCTGGCATCTGGTCAAGGACGTGCCGAAGGTGATGGGATTTATCGGCGGACGGCAGGACAAGCCTGCGCCGATTTCGCAGGCCGAGGCCGACTCGATCCTGAACAGGGTCAAGGAGGGCGTCGACAAGCCGCGACCGAAGGTTCTGTTCGAGCCGGGTGAAATGGTCCGCGTCATCGACGGCCCCTTCAACGATTTCAACGGCACCGTCGAGGAAATCAACTACGAGAAGAGCCGGCTGCGCGTGGCCGTTTCGATCTTCGGGCGCTCGACGCCGGTGGAGCTGGACTTCCAGCAGGTCGAAAAGACGTAATGAATTCGAGTGCGGCCGCGGCCGCACTCGAGGCCGGTTCGCCACGAGGCGAGCCGGAAGAGGATCACACGACAACGATGGGGAGCCGGATCGCGCCTGACTTCGTTCAGGACTGGATCGGCGCTTGGACCCGAAGGAGATATAACGATGGCGAAGAAGATCTCGGCCTACATCAAGCTGCAGGTGCCTGCAGGCCAGGCCAATCCGAGTCCGCCCGTGGGCCCCGCGCTGGGCCAGCACGGCGTGAATATCATGGAATTCTGCAAGGCGTTCAATGCGGCGACCCAGAGCATCGAGCCGGGCCTGCCGACGCCGGTGGTGATCACGGTCTACAACGACCGTAGCTTTACCTTCATTACCAAGACGCCGCCGGCCGCAGTGCTGCTGCGCAAGGCCGCCAAGATCCAGAAGGGCAGCGGCGAGCCGAATACCAGGAAGGTCGGCACGGTGACCCGTGCCCAGCTCGAAGAGATCGCCAGGATCAAGGAGCCCGACATGACCGCCGCCGACATGGACGCCGCCGTGCGGACCATCGCCGGCAGCGCACGCAGCATGGGCCTGAACGTGGAGGGTGTCGAATAATGGCTGCCAATACCAAGCGTCGTCGCGCAATCCGGGAAAAGGTCGAAGCCGGCAAGTTGTACGGCATCGACGAGGCCCTGGAAATGCTGAAGGATCTCAGCAAGGTCAAGTTCACCGAAAGCGTGGACGTGGCCGTTCGGCTGGGTGTCGATCCGCGCAAGTCCGACCAGGTGGTTCGCGGCGCCATCGTGCTGCCGCACGGCACCGGCAAGAATGTTCGCGTGGCGGTATTCGCCCAGGGCGAGAACGCCGACAAGGCCGAGGCCGCCGGCGCCGATATCGTCGGGTTCGAAGATCTTGCCGAGACCATCAAGGGCGGCACGATCGATTTCGATGTCTGTATCGCTACGCCGGACGCCATGCGTGTCGTAGGCCGGCTGGGCACGGTGCTCGGTCCGCGCGGCCTGATGCCGAACCCGAAGGTCGGAACCGTCACCACCGACGTCGAGCAGGCGGTGAAGAACGCCAAGGCCGGCCAGGTCCAGTTCCGGACCGACAAGGGCGGCATTGTGCACACGACGATCGGCAAGGCCGATTTCGATACCGATGCGCTGAAAGGAAATCTCGTGGCGCTGATCCAGGAGCTGGTCAAGTCCAAGCCGGCCGCATCCAAGGGTCAGTATCTGCGGAAGATCGCGCTGTCGACGACCATGGGTCCCGGCATCACGGTCGACAACGCAACGCTGGATCTGTAGATCCCGGCGTGAAGGATTCGCCCGGGCGTTCGCGTCCGGACGGAAAGCGGGCGTATCGCGGAGACCGTTTCCGCGCCCGTCCAAGACCGCAGGTCCGAAGGTGGATGTCCACCCGAGGCTAAAGGAAGCAATTCCGCCTGCGCAGATGGTGTCGCCCGAATACCCGAGTACATGACGGGGAAACGGCCACCAACGAGGTGCCGGATCGAAGTTCGATCCGGTGTGGCTGGACGGTCGGAATTATCCGACCTTCCGACTTGACGGAGGTAGCACATGGCGCTCAGTCTTGAGCAGAAGAAGGCGGTCGTGGCGGAAGTGGCCCACGTGGCCCAGTCCGCGCACTCAGCCGTAGCTGCCGAATACCGTGGCATCACCGTAGAGAAGATGACCGAGATGCGGGCAAAGGCCCGTTCCGAGGGCGTCTATCTCAAGGTGGCCAAGAACACGCTGGTCAAGCGTGCCGTCGAGGGTACCGAGTTCGAATGCATGGCCGAGGAACTGACCGGCCCGTTGCTGTTCGCGTTCTCCATCGAGGACCCGGGCGCTGCAGCGCGGCTGATCAAGGACTTTGCGAAGGACGATGACAAGCTCGTCGTTCGTCTGGTTGCCATGGGCGCGACGCTCTACCAGGCTTCGGAGATCGAACGCCTGGCCAGTATGCCGACCCGCGACCAGGCCATCTCCATGCTGATGGGCGTCATGAAGGCGCCGATCGAGAAGCTCGCACGTACCCTCGCCGAGCCGCACGCCAAGCTGGTTCGTACGGTCGCCGCGGTTCGCGACAGCAAGCAGGCTGCCTGATCCTTTCGTTTATTTCGTTTAATGGAGTTTGAACAATGGCCGTTTCCAAAGAAGATATTCTCGAAACCATTTCCAACATGACCGTCGTCGAGGTCGTTGACCTCATCGAAGCGATGGAAGAGAAGTTCGGTGTCTCCGCAGCCGCTCCGGTGGCTGCTGCTGCAGCTCCGGCTGCCGGTGGCGAAGCCGCTGCCGCGGAAGAGAAGACCGAGTTCGACGTCGTCCTGGCAGGCTTCGGCGACAAGAAGGTCCAGGTGATCAAGGCCATCCGTGGCATCACCGGCCTGGGGCTGAAGGAAGCCAAGGACATGGTCGAGGGCGCTCCGTCACCGGTCAAGGAAGGCGTGAGCAAGGAAGAAGCAGACGACATCAAGAAGCAGCTCGAAGAAGCCGGCGCTACCGTCGAGGTCAAGTAATCTCGCCGGTCGCACATTGATGCCAGGCATGGGCTGGGTGTCTTCGGACGCCCGGCCCGTTCCTGTTTTCGATGCGGCCAGAAGCATCAACGGCCAGGGCCCGTTCCGGGTGTCCTGGCGGTTCAGTCTCTCATGAAGTGTCCCGGATCAACTGCACCAGCACGCGGGTGAAATGCCGATGAACTACTCGTTTACCGAAAAGAAGCGAATCCGGAAGGAATTTGGGGAACATGTGCAGGTTATTGACCCGCCGTTCCTGTTGTCAACCCAAGTGGAGTCGTACAAGGAATTCCTGCAGGACCAGGTTCTGGAAGCTGACCGTGATCCCAAGGGGCTGCACGGCGCGCTTTCGTCGGTGTTCCCGATCTCGAGCTACTCCGGCAATGCCGCGCTCGAGTACGTGAACTACGAACTCGGCAAGCCCGAGTTCGACGTGGTGGAGTGCAAGATGCGCGGCATGACCTATGCCGCACCGCTGCGCGTGACCGTGCGCCTGGTCATCTACGACAAGGACAGCCCGGCCCGGAACAAGAAGGTCAAGGAAGTCAAGGAGCAGGATGTCTACATGGGCGACCTGCCGCTGATGACCGAGACCGGGACGTTCATCATCAACGGGACCGAGCGCGTCATCGTCAACCAGATGCACCGTTCGCCGGGCGTGTTCTACGATCACGATCGTGGCAAGACCCATTCCTCCGGCAAGCTGCTTTACAACGCCCGCGTGATTCCGTACCGCGGCAGCTGGCTGGATTTCGAATTCGACCCGAAGGACAGCGTGTTCACGCGTATCGATCGTCGCCGCAAGCTGCCGGTGACGATTCTTCTGCGTGCGCTGGGTATGGAGGACGAGGAAATTCTCGATACCTTCTTCGAGAAGTCGAAAATCACGCTGCGCAAGAGCGACGCGAAGATCGACCTGGTGCCGAAGCGCCTGCGTGGGGAAACCGCGCTGGCCGACATTGCCGACAAGGACGGCAACGTCATTGTCCAGAAGGATCGCCGCATCACGGCGCGCCACGTCAAACAGATGGAAGAGGCCGGCGTGAAGGCGCTGGACGTGGGTGACGAGTATCTGATCGGGCGCATCCTGGCCCGCAACGTAGTCGATACCGACTCCGGCGAGTTGATCGCGGCGTGCAACGACGAGATCACCCCGGAGGTGCTCGAGGCGCTGCGCGAAGCCAAGATCAAGTCGTTCGAGATTCTCTACGTCAACGACCTCGATCAGGGCCCGTACATCTCGAACACCCTGCGCATCGACCCGACGTCCAGCGAGCTCGAAGCGCTGTGGGAAATCTACAAGATGATGCGCCCGGGCGAGCCTCCGACCAAGGAAGCGGCCCAGAACCTGTTCAAGAACCTGTTCTTCACCGACGAACGCTACGACCTGTCGCCGGTTGGCCGGATGAAGTTCAATCGCCGGGTCGGCCGCGACGAGCTGGAAGGTCCGGGCACGCTGGATCGTGAAGACATCCTGGCCGTGCTCAAGGTGCTGATCGACATCCGCAACGGCAACGGCACGGTCGACGATATCGACCACCTCGGCAATCGCCGGGTGCGGTCGGTCGGCGAGATGGCCGAAAATCAGTTCCGGATCGGGCTGGTTCGCGTCGAGCGCGCGGTCCGTGAACGTCTGAGCATGGCAGAGAGCGAAGGCCTGGGTCCGCAGGACCTGATCAACGCCAAGCCGGTAGCCGCCGCGATCAAGGAGTTCTTCGGCTCCTCGCAGCTTTCGCAGTTCATGGACCAGAACAATCCGCTGTCGGAAGTCACCCACAAGCGCCGCGTCTCGGCGCTTGGCCCGGGCGGCCTGACCCGCGAACGCGCGGGTTTCGAGGTCCGCGACGTGCACCCGACCCACTACGGACGGCTGTGCCCGATCGAGACCCCGGAAGGCCCAAACATCGGTCTGATCAACTCGCTGGCGGTCTACTCGCGGACCAACAGCTACGGCTTCCTGGAAACGCCGTACTGCAAGGTCGTCAACGGCAAGGTCACCGATGACGTCACGTACCTGTCGGCGATCGAGGAAGGCGACTACGCCATTGCCCAGGCCAACGCGGAGCTCGACAAGAACCGCAAGTTCACCGCCGAGCTGATTCCGTGCCGTCACCAGGGCGAATTCACGCTGAAGACGCCGGAAGAGATCGACTTCATCGACGTTTCGCCGCGCCAGATCGTCTCCGTGGCCGCGGCGATGGTTCCGTTCCTCGAGCACGATGACGCCAACCGCGCGTTGATGGGTTCGAACATGCAGCGCCAGGCCGTGCCGACGCTGCGCGTAGACAAGCCACTGGTCGGAACCGGTCTCGAGCGCGTTGTGGCAACCGACTCGGGTGTGACCACCGTTGCGCTGCGCGGCGGTGTGGTCGACCAGGTCGACGCTGGCCGTATCGTGGTCCGCGCCAACGAGGACGAAGTCGGCGAGGACGATCCGGGTGTGGATATCTACAACCTGGTCAAGTACGAGCGCTCCAACCAGAACACTTGCATGAACCAGCGCCCGCTGGTCAAGGTCGGCGACGCGGTGAGTGCGCGCGACGTGCTGGCCGACGGTCCTTCGACCGACCTCGGCGAGCTGGCGCTGGGCCAGAACATGCGTGTGGCGTTCATGCCCTGGAACGGCTACAACTTCGAGGACTCCATCCTGATTTCGGAGCGGGTCGTCCAGGAAGACCGGTTCACCTCGATCCACATCGAGGAGCTGACCTGCGTTGCACGCGACACCAAGCTGGGCTCCGAGGAGATCACCAGTGATATTCCGAACGTCGGCGAATACACGCTGAGCAAGCTCGACGACGCCGGGATCGTCTACATCGGCGCCGAAGTTCGCGCCGGCGACATCCTGGTCGGCAAGGTCACGCCGAAGGGCGAGACCCAGCTGACTCCGGAAGAGAAGCTGCTGAGAGCGATCTTCGGTGAGAAGGCGTCCGACGTGAAGGATACCTCGCTGCGCGTGCCCTCGGGCATGGACGGAACGGTGATCGATGTCCAGGTCTTCACCCGAGAGGGCGTCGACAAGGATTCCCGCGCCGTGGCCATCGAGAAGGAGCAGATCGACCAGGTTCGCAAGGATCTGGACGACCAGCTGCGGATCATGGAAGACGCGATCTTCAACCGCCTTCGCTCGCTGCTCCTCAACAAGATCGTCGACAAGGGTCCGGGCCTGAAGAAGGGTGCCAAGGTCACCGCCGACTATCTTGCCGATCTCAAGCGCGACCAGTGGTTCAAGCTGCGCATGCGCTCCGACGAGGCGCAGGACGTGCTCGAGCGCGCCCAGCGCCAGATCGAGAAGCAGCGCAAGCTGGCCGACGATCGCTTCGAGGAGAAGAAGGGCAAGATCACGCGCGGTGACGATCTCGCACCGGGCGTGCTGAAGATGGTCAAGGTCCACCTGGCCGTCAAGCGCCGCATGCAGCCGGGCGACAAGATGGCAGGCCGCCACGGCAACAAGGGCGTGATCTCGACCATCGTCCCGGTCGAGGACATGCCGTACGACGTGAGCGGCACGCCGGTCGACATCGTGCTGAACCCGCTCGGCGTGCCGTCGCGCATGAACATCGGGCAGGTACTTGAAACGCACCTCGGCCTGGCCGCGCACGGCCTCGGCAAGAAGATCGAGGCGATGCTCGAAGCTCAGGAGAAGCCGGCCAAGGTCCGCAAGTTCCTCGAGGACGTCTACAACTCCGACCGGAAGGGCCGGGTATCGCTGAAGGATTTCTCAGACGATGATGTGGTCGAGCTGGCCAGCAACCTGCAGGGCGGCGTCCCGATGGCTACGCCGGTGTTCGACGGCGCCGACGAAGAAGAGATCAAGAAGCTGTTGAAGATGGCCGATCTGCCGGAAAGCGGCCAGATGACGCTGTACGACGGCCGAACCGGCGACTCGTTCGACCGTCCGGTTACCGTCGGTTACATGTACATGCTCAAGCTGAACCACCTGGTCGACGACAAGATGCACGCGCGCTCGACCGGACCGTACAGCCTGGTCACGCAACAGCCGTTGGGCGGCAAGGCGCAGTTCGGCGGACAGCGCTTCGGCGAGATGGAGGTCTGGGCGCTGGAAGCGTACGGCGCCGCCTACACGCTGCAGGAAATGCTGACCGTCAAGTCCGACGACGTGCAGGGCCGGAACCAGATGTACAAGGCCATCGTCGACGGCAACCACCGCATGGTGGCCGGGATGCCGGAATCCTTCAACGTGCTCGTGAAGGAAATCCGTTCTCTGGGCATCAACATTGAACTCGAAGAGTCCTGATCGAGGAGGATCACGATATGCGCGATCTGCTGAATTTCTACAAGCGCCAGCATCAGATCACTGATTTTGATGCGATTCGGATTGGTCTGGCCCAGCCGGACATGATCCGCTCCTGGTCGTTCGGAGAGGTCAAGAAGCCGGAAACCATCAACTACCGGACCTTCAAACCGGAACGCGAAGGGCTGTTCTGTGCAGCCATCTTCGGGCCGGTAAAGGACTACGAGTGCCTGTGCGGCAAATACAAGCGCATGAAGCACCGCGGTGTGAAGTGCGAGAAGTGCGGAACCGAGGTCACGCTGACCAAGGTCCGCCGGGAGCGCATGGGCCACATCGACCTGGCGAGCCCGGTAGCGCACATCTGGTTCCTGAAATCGCTGCCGTCCCGTATCGGTCTGATGCTGGACATGACGCTGCGCGACATCGAGCGAATCCTGTACTTCGAGTCCTACCTGGTTCTCGATCCGGGCATGACGCCGCTGGAGCGCGGTCAGCTGCTGACCGACGACCAGTATCTCGAGGCCATGGAAACCTATGGCGATGAGTTCGACGCCAAGATGGGCGCCGAGGCCATCTACGACATGCTCAAGCACGTCGACCTGGCGACCGAGCTGTCTCAGCTGCGGGAAGACATCGCAGCGACGAACTCGGAAACCAAGATCAAGCGGTTGACCAAGCGAATCAAGCTGGTCGAAGCCTTCCTGGATTCCGGCAACCGGCCGGAGTTCATGATCCTGACCGTGCTGCCGGTGCTGCCGCCGGACCTGCGTCCGCTCGTGCCACTGGACGGCGGCCGGTTCGCGACGTCGGACCTGAACGACCTGTACCGCCGCGTCATCAACCGCAACAACCGTCTCAAGCGCCTGCTCGAGCTCAATGCGCCCGACATCATCGTGCGCAACGAAAAGCGCATGCTGCAGGAAGCGGTCGATGCGCTGCTCGACAATGGCCGTCGAGGCCGGGCCATCACCGGGACCAACAAGCGCCCACTGAAGTCGCTGGCCGACATGATCAAGGGCAAACAGGGGCGGTTCCGCCAGAACCTGCTCGGCAAGCGCGTCGACTACTCCGGCCGCTCGGTCATCGTGGTTGGTCCGACGCTGAAGCTGCACGAGTGCGGCCTGCCGAAGAAGATGGCGCTGGAACTGTTCAAGCCGTTCATCTTCTCCAAGCTGCAGCGCCGGGGCATGGCCCCGACCATCAAGGCCGCCAAGAAACTGGTCGAGAAGGAGGAGGGTGAAGTCTGGGATATCCTCGAAGAGGTCATCCGGGAGCATCCGGTGCTGCTCAACCGCGCGCCGACGCTTCATCGACTCGGCATCCAGGCTTTCGAGCCGGTGTTGATCGAGGGCAAGGCCATCCAGCTGCATCCGCTGGTCTGCACCGCGTTCAACGCCGACTTCGACGGTGACCAGATGGCCGTGCACGTTCCGCTGAGCCTGGAAGCCCAGCTGGAAGCCCGCGCGCTGATGATGTCGTCCAACAACATCCTGTCGCCGGCCAACGGCGAGCCGATTATCGTGCCGACCCAGGACGTCGTCCTCGGGCTGTACTACATGACTCGCGAGCTGGCCGGCGCCAAGGGCGAAGGCATGGCGTTCTCCGATACGGCCGAAGTGCATCGTGCGTACCTGAACAAGAAGATAGAGCTGCAGGCGCCGATCTCGGTGCGCGTCACCGACTTCATCAAGAACGAGAAAGGCGAGTTCGAACCGAACACCCAACGGCGCGAAACGACCGCCGGGCGCGCCCTGTTGTTCGAGATCGCACCGAAGGGCATGCGCTTCGAACTGTTCAATCAGGCGCTCAAGAAGAAGCAGATCTCCAAGTTGATCGACGAGTCGTATCGTGAGCTGGGCTTGAAGAAGACCGTGGTCTTTGCCGACCAGTTGATGTACACCGGTTTCGCGAATTCCACGCGAGCCGGCGTCTCGATCTGCCTGGACGACCTGCAGATTCCGCCGGAGAAGAAGAAGATTCTCGACCAGGCCGAGCAGGAAGTGCTCGACATCCAGAACCAGTACGCCTCGGGTGTCGTCACGGCAGGCGAGCGCTACAACAAGGTGGTCGATATCTGGTCGCGCTGCAACGAGGAAGTCGCACGCGCCATGATGCGCCGAATCGGCAAGGACATCCGCGTCGACAAGGACGGCAACGAGGTCGAGCAGGACTCGATGAACTCGATCTTCATCATGGCCGACTCCGGCGCGCGTGGTTCTGCCGCCCAGATTCGCCAGCTTGCGGGCATGCGCGGCCTGATGGCCAAGCCGGACGGTTCGATCATCGAGACGCCGATTACCGCGAACTTCCGCGAGGGCCTGAACGTTCTCCAGTACTTCATCTCGACCCACGGCGCTCGAAAGGGCCTGGCCGATACGGCGCTGAAGACCGCTAACTCGGGGTACCTGACCCGTCGCCTGGTCGATGTGTCGCAGGACCTCGTGGTCATCGAGGTCGACTGCGGTACCGAGAACGGCCTGGAAATGATGCCGATCGTCGAAGGCGGCGACGTCGTCGAACCGCTCGGCGAGCGCATCCTGGGCCGAGTCGTGGCCGAGGACATCTACCCGGCCGACAGCGACGAGGTGCTGGTCGCGCGCGGAGCGCTGATCGACGAGCGCTGCGTGGCGCTGCTCGAAGCCAATGCGATCGACCGTGTGCTGGTTCGCTCGCCGATCACCTGCGACACCCGCTACGGCATCTGTGCCACGTGCTATGGCCGAGACCTGGCGCGCGGCTCGGAAGTCAACATCGGCGAGGCCGTCGGCGTGATCGCCGCGCAGTCGATCGGGGAGCCGGGTACACAGCTGACGATGCGGACTTTCCACATCGGTGGTGCGGCGTCCCGTGCGGTCGCGATCGACCAGATCGAGGTCAAGTCGGCAGGTTCCATCCGCCTTCACAACCTGAAGTCGGTCGAGAACAAGGACAACAAGCTGGTCGCCGTGTCGCGTTCCGGCGAACTGTCCCTCATCGACAGCCACGGACGCGAGCGCGAGCGCTACAAGATTCCGTATGGCGCGATCCTGAGCGTGCGAGAAGGCGACAAGGTCGAAGCCGGACAGGTCGTCGCCAACTGGGACCCGCACACCCATCCGGTCGTGGCCGAGGTCGCAGGCCGGACCTCGTTCCAGGATTTCATCGACGGCGTGACCGTAACCGAGCAGACCGACGACGTGACCGGCCTGAGCAGCATCGTGGTCACCGATCCGAAGAAGCGTGGGTCGGAAGGCAAGGACCTGCGTCCGACGATTCGCCTGGTCGACAAGAAGGGCAAGCCGCTGATGCTTCCGGGTACCAACCAGCCGGCGCAGAACTATCTGCCTGCCGGGGCGGTGATCAACTGCCGTGACGGGGACGAAGTGCAGGTCGGTGACATCCTGGCGCGTATCCCTCAGGAATCGTCGAAGACCCGAGACATCACCGGGGGTCTGCCGCGCGTGGCCGACCTGTTCGAAGCGCGCAAGCCGAAGGAACCGGCCATCCTGGCCGAGGCCTCCGGAACGGTCAGCTACGGCAAGGAGACCAAGGGTAAGCAGCGGCTGGTCATTACCGACGAAGCCGGTGACACCCACGAGGAGCTGATTCCGAAGTGGCGCCAGATCCTGGTGTTCGAAGGCGAGCATGTCGAGAAGGGCGAGACCGTCGTCGACGGCGAGCCGAACCCGCACGACATCCTCCGACTGCTGGGCGTCGAGGCGCTGGCGAACTACCTGGTCCAGGAAATCCAGGACGTCTACCGCCTCCAGGGCGTGAAGATCAACGACAAGCACATCGAGGTGATCATTCGCCAGATGTTGCGTAAGGTCGAGATCCTGGGATCCGGCGACAGCAAGTTCCTGCCCGGCGAACAGCTCGATGCGGTTCGTGTTGTGGAGGAGAATCAGCGGCTGGAGAAGGACGGATTGCACCCGGCCCGGTGGCAGGCGGTGTTGCTGGGGATCACCAAGGCATCTCTGGCTACCGAGTCGTTCATCTCGGCGGCGTCGTTCCAGGAAACCACGCGGGTGCTTACCGACGCCGCTGTTCGCGGCACGGTCGACAACTTGCGCGGTCTGAAGGAAAACGTGATCGTGGGCCGGCTGATTCCGGCCGGAACCGGCCGCGTGGCGCGCGAGCGTCGCCGCGAGGACGCAGAGGTGGTCGGCGATACGGAAGCGGAACTGGCGGCGCTGCTGCGTGCCAACGAAGCGGAATCGGCCGAAACGGTCGATGCCGGCGGCGAGGACAGCGCGGCCGAGTGAACCATCGGCCCGGGCGGTTCGCCGCCCGGGCTCGAATCAAGGCGAGTACCAACCGGGAACGCGAGTACAATCGCGCGTCCTCTATGAATCAATCATGCCGACCGGGATGATCGACCGGTCCATCGAGCAGGAGTCAATATGGTCAAGATCCGACTGGCACGTGGTGGTGCCAAGAAGCAACCGTTCTACCACATCGTGGTTACCGACAGCCGTAACCGCCGCGACGGCCGTTACATAGAGCGTCTCGGGTTCTTCAACCCGGTCGCTCGCGGCCAGGCCGAGCGCCTGCGCGTGGACCTGGAGCGCTTCGATCACTGGGTCGAGGAAGGCGCCCAGGTGTCCGAGCGGGTCGGGCACCTGATCACCGAGTCGCGCAAGGCCGCCACGGCCGACGCCTGATTCGCGATGGGCGGGCCCGTCAAGGACGCGCCGGACGAGGATGGGTTCATCCCCGTCGGTCGCCTGAATGGGCCCTGGGGTGTGGCCGGCGCAGTCAAGGTGTTTTCCTACACCGACCCGCCCGAACGGATCTTCGACTACCAGCCCTGGCGAACCGACGGTTCGCCAGGGCTGTTCCATGTGCGGTCCTGGCGGAAGCAGGGACCGCGGCTGGTCGCCGAAATCGAGGAAATTCCGACGCGTGAGCAGGCCGAGCGGCTGGCCGGAGTGGACCTGTGGATTCCTCGTTCGGCCCTTCCGAAGGCACCCGAAGGCCGATATTACTGGCAGGACCTCGTCGGACTCGAGGTCGTCAACCACGAGAACGTGTCGCTGGGCCGGGTGCGCGAACTACTAGACGCCGGCGTGCACGACGTTCTGGTGATCCAACGTGCCGGCCCTGGCGCGGACCACCTGGTACCGTTCGTCCAGGGGCGCTACGTCCACTCCGTCGATCTCGAGAACCGCCGTATCGTCGTGGATTGGCAGACTGAATGGACCGACGCGGACTGAGCGTGCTGGCCGAAATCCACATCGTCACGATCTTTCCGGACTGGTTTGACTCGCTCGAGTCGCTGGGCCTGACCGGCCGTGCCCTGGCCGAGGGTCGTGTCCAGCTGAAAACCTTCGACCCCCGAGCGTACGCCGAGGGGGTGCATCGCAGCGTCGACGACCGGCCCTACGGTGGCGGTCCGGGCATGGTCATGCGGCCCGAACCGCTGGCCAGGGCGATCGAGGCGGCCGCCGCCGGTTCCGAGTGTCCGGTTGCGGCCCTGACGCCGCAGGGTCGACGGCTCGACCAGGCCGCCGTGAAGCAGCTGGCCGCAAGGCAGCGCCTGGTCCTGGTCTGCGGACGTTACGAGGGCATGGACGAACGGGTGCACGACGCACTGATCGACGAGGAGTGGTCGTTGGGTGATTTCGTGCTCTCGGGCGGTGAACTGGCCGCCGCGGCGTTGATCGACGCCGTTGTCCGCCTCCAGCCCGGGGTCCTCGGCCACGCCGATTCGGCCGCGCAGGATTCGTTTTCCGACGGCCTGCTCGACTGCCCGCACTACACGCGCCCCGATCAGTGGCGCGACCGCGGCGTACCCGAGGTGCTGCGTTCCGGCGACCATGCCGAGATTGCCCGCTGGCGCCGTCGCGTTGCCCTGCAGCGAACCCGCGTCCGCCGCCCGGACCTGCTCGAGCGGCTCGAGGCGACCGGGCAACTCGATGCCGAGGACCGGCGCGTGCTGGACGCTCCCGACGAGGATTGACGCCCACCGCAGGGGTTCCACCCGGAACGCACTTACGCTATACTTCTCCGCTTGACTTCGCGGGGTTATCTTCCCGCGCCGAACTCACCGACGAAACGTCGAAGAACTCGCCGAGCGGATGGAATTCGCACCATGAACATCATCGACCAGATCAACGCAGAACAGACCCAGCGGGAAATCCCCGATTTCGCGCCCGGAGACACCGTCGTCGTCAACCTGTGGGTTCGAGAAGGCGAACGCCAGCGCCTCCAGGCGTTCGAAGGCGTCGTGATCGCCCGCCGCAACCGCGGTCTGCATTCGGCCTTCACCGTTCGCAAGATCTCTCACGGCACCGGCGTCGAGCGCGTGTTCCAGACCTACAGCCCGCTGATCGAGTCGATCAAGGTCAAGCGCAAGGGCCGCGTCCGCCGCGCCAAGTTGTTCTATCTGCGCAATCTCGAGGGCAAGGCCGCCCGCATCCGCGAAAAGCTCACCGGTCGCGCGCGCGCGTCCTGAATCGCAGATCGGCAGCTGCGCGCCGCGCGCGCTGCCCGAAGAACACACGGCCCGGCGCTCGCGTACCGGGCCGTTTTTCTGACCGGCGCCGGCATCCCCGAATCATTCGCCGGGCGTTTTCAAGACCCATCTCGACGAGGCACCCGCAACATGCGACCGGGGTTGTTCCGATGGATCATGAACCTGTGGCCGCCGTATCGCGGTGCGGGCGTGCGCGTCCGCGAGATCGCGCCCGACTGGCGTTACGTGCGCGTCGAGCTCGTTGCCACGCTGTTGAACCGGAATTACGTCGGGGTTCATTTCGGCGGCAGTCTGTTCTCGATGGCCGATCCGTTCCTGATGCTGATGTACATCAAGTCGCTGGGACCCGAGTTCATTGTCTGGGATCACTCGGCGTCGATCCGCTTCGTTCGTCCCGGGCGCGGCACGGTGACGGCGGAGTTCCGGATCGACGAGTCGATGCTCGACGAAGTCCGGGCGGCGACCGAAGGCGGGGAGCGATATCTCAGGAGCCATCCGGTCGAGGTCGTGAACAGGGACGGCGAAACCGTCGCGAAGATCGAGCGGACGCTGTACTTCCGCCGCAAGGACCCAGGCGGTTCGAGCGGACGATCGCCGTCGTCAGGCGGGTGACGACGACTCGCCGGCAGGCATCTCCTTGCCGGGTTTCTTCGCGTTCGATGCCTCTGCTGCGGCAGCCGGCGTAGCCGGACTCGCACTGGGGCGGTCCGAGCGGATTTCGCTGGATCCGTTGAACCGGCCGCCCGGCTCGATGACCAGGTCGACGGTGACCACGTTGCCTTCGACCACGCCGCCGGCCACGATCTCCAACCGCTCGGCATCGATGCGGCCATTGACCTGGCCGCTGATCAGCACGCGGCGGGCGTTGATTTCGCCTTCGAGTCGGCCACTCTGGCCGATGGTGACATCGCCTTCGGACTGGATGTCGCCGTCGATTCGACCGTCGAGGTGCAGGCCGTCGCTCAGGGTGAGATTGCCGACCAGGTGGGTGTCGGATCCGATGATGGTGGATCCAGAACTCGAACCTTGCTGCGGACGGTCTCTGCCAAGGATTCCCATTCCACGCGCTCCTCTTCGTTGAATACCAGGTCGTAGCGGTCGAAGGACCAGTCCAGGAACGGACGTGGATCCAGTCGCCGGCCGAGATAACGGACTTCGTAGTGGAGGTGCGGCGCGGTCGAGCGGCCGGTGTTGCCGGCCTTGCCGATCGGCTCGCCCTCGCGCACGTACTGACCGACCCGGACGTCGGCCTCGTCGAGGTGCGCGTACAGAGTCGTGAATCCGTAGTTGTGCACCAGCTTGACCATCGTGCCGAAGCCGGAATTCGGGTTGGGACCGGCCCATTCCACGACCCCGTCGGCCGTGGCCAGCACCGGTGTCCCGGGACGGGCCCGCATATCGACCCCGCCATGCAGCCGGGTGCCCTCGTTGACCGGGTGATTGCGCATACCGAACCCGGACGTCACGGTGGTTTCGCTCAGCGGATACCCGCTGGGCACCGAGCTGAGCAGAAGCCGGCGTTCGAGCGCGGTGTGACTGGCCACCGAAATCCGTTCGCCGACCGGCAGCGAGGCCGGGGGACGAACGCCGATGATCGTTTCCAGCTGCTCGAGTTCGTCGCTCAGCGCGATCAGTTCGCGTGCGCGCGTGTCGATCTGCTGGTTGAGCTCGGTCTGGTGGGCGAGCAGTTCGCGGTTCCGCTGTTCGACGGCGAGATTCTGGCCGCGAAGCTCGGCCAGATCGGCGTTCAGGCCGTCGACCCGGCCCGAGAGCAGCTGGATTACCAGCAGGCTGCACAGGAATACCAGCGCGATCACGCCGGCACCGCCCAGCGCGACGCGCCACATGACCTGCGAGAGGGTGTAATGGCGCGCGCTCCGGTAGTCGGAAATCGTGATCCGGTAGTGCTGTCGCATCCAGTCCAGCCGTTGCGCGCCGCCCGGGGTGGGCATGGCGCCGGAACCGCCCATTATCCCCACGCCGCTGGCGCGGTGCAACGGGCGCGTCTTGAAAAACCGTCGAGTCCCGCCCATGTACGGGCTCCAACCGTGAAGCTTTCGTCGAGAGTCATGACCGAAACCCGACCGTCCGACACCGCCCCCGCCGAGACCCGTGCATTCGGCGCGGAAGTCCCGCAGCTGCTCAAGCTGATGATCAACGCGCTGTACTCGAATCGCGAGATCGTTCTGCGCGAGCTGATTTCCAACGCGTCCGACGCCCTGGACAAGTTGCGCTTCGAGGCGCTGACCGATGAGTCCGTCGCCGCACTGGCGGCCGAACCGGCCATCCATGTCCGCATCGATGTCGAGCGCGGCACCTTGAGCGTCGAAGACAACGGGGTCGGCATGACGCGCGAGGAGGTCATCGACAACCTCGGCACGATCGCTCGATCGGGCACCGCCCGGTTTCTCGAGCAGCTCAGCGGCGACCGCAAGGCCGATGCTCGACTGATCGGGCAGTTCGGCGTGGGGTTTTATTCGGCGTTCATCGTCGCCGACCGGGTGACCGTGGACACGCGGCGCGCCGGCATGCCGGCCGGCGAGGCGATCCGCTGGCGGTCGGACGGGCAGGGCGAATACACGCTCGAGACCGTCGAGCGCGACCGGCCCGGCACCACCGTGGAACTCGAACTCGGCGAGGAGCACCGCGACCTGCTGGACGCCGATCGCCTGCGCGGCATCGTCCAGCATTACTCGAACCACGTGGCGTTTCCGATTCACCTGGACCGGAAGCCCGAGGGCGACGCCGACGCCGAGGCCGAGGCCGACCACGGCCCGGTCAACGATGCGCAGGCGCTGTGGACTCGTCCTCGCCAGGAGCTCGACGACGAGGCCTACCGGGAGTTCTACGAGGGGCTGACCGGCGACACCGAGCCGCCGTCGACCTGGGCGCACCACCACGTCGAAGGCACGCAGCGGTATTCGCTGCTGCTCTACGTGCCGGGACAGGCGCCCTACGACCTGGCCTGGAACCGGGACGATCGTCGCGGTGTGCGGCTCTACATCCAGCGGGTGTTCATCATGGACGCCGCCGAACAGCTGGTGCCGCGCTACCTGCGCTTCCTGCGCGGAGTGGTCGACTCGGCCGACCTGCCGCTCAACGTGTCGCGCGAACTTCTCCAGGACAGTCCGCTGCTGGCGAAAATCCGCGCCACGGTGGTCAAGCGCGGGCTGGCGATGATCGAGCGGCTGGCCGAGACGGGCGGCGAGCCCTGGGCGAACTTCCAGCGTGACTTCGGCGCCATCCTGAAGGAAGGCCTGATCGAGGATCCCGACAACCGCGAGCGGATCGCGCGGCTGGTGCGATTCTCGAGCACCGGGGACGAGCAGGCCCATGCGGTCGGCCTGGCCGACTACAAGGAGCGCGTCGGGGAGGCATGCGACGCGATCTGGTACCTGACCGCCGAGAGCGCGGCCCAGGCGCGCACCAGCCCGCAGCTCGAAGCATTCCGCGCCCGAGGGATCGAAGTCCTGCTGATGACCGACCCGATCGATGCCTGGGTGGTCGGACACTTGTTCGAGTTCGAGGGCGTTCCGCTGAAGCCGGTGTCCGAAGGACCGCCGGATGCGGTCGGCGAGCGCGACGCAGCCGATCGCGAAGACGACGCTATCGCTGAGGACGCGAGGGTGGGCCGGGTCGCCGAGGCCCTGGGCGATCGCGTCAGCGAGGTGGTCCTGTCGCGCCGCCTGACCGATTCGGCAAGTTGCGTGGTCGATCCGGCCGGCCTGGATCCGCGAATGCGGCGGATGCTCGAGCAGGCCGGTCAGCCGATGCCGCCGATGCGTCCGAAGCTGGAAATCAATCCGGCCCATCCACTGGTCGAACTGCTCGCCGCGCTCGACGCCGACGATCCCCGCGGCGCGGAGATCGCGGAGCTGCTGTTCGACGAGGCGGTGCTGCTCGAAGGCGGCGAGCTGCCGGATCCGGCGGCGTTCGTGCGGCGTGTCAACGCGCTGCTGCACTCGGCCTGGACGCCGGACGCGCCAGAGAACTGAGCAACGTCGCGAGCCGGGGCCAGCGCAGTGATTCCCTCGGCGCCGTCGACGACCTCGTCATGCCTTTGCCGAGTTGTTCGGGGAGCGCTCGAGGCGCCGGCCGCGGCCGGCTCGTCCGGCGCCTCCGATGCCGGCATCGTGGAGTGATTTCGTCGTCCGGGCTTGCAAAGAAAATCGTCTTCGGCTACAATTCTTGGCTCGATTGCGGGGTGGAGCAGTCTGGCAGCTCGTCGGGCTCATAACCCGAAGGTCGCAGGTTCGAATCCTGCCCCCGCTACCAGGTCATCGGTGCAAGAAAGCCCCTGGTCTTCAGGGGCTT
>Ga0102934_1001113_pt1 | contig 18622 bp, 18 predicted proteins | sample SalPonR2_A_D1_MG_FD_78175 | JGI IMG/M metagenome (GOLD analysis project Ga0102934, IMG submission 78175) | Salt pond soil microbial communities from South San Francisco under conditions of wetland restoration - Salt Pond MetaG R2_A_D1_MG | ecosystem: Environmental > Aquatic > Marine > Intertidal... | reverse complement strand
GAGATAATTGGGGAAGCCATTAACAGAATACTAAAAATTAATACTGATATTGAGATTTCCGAAGCTCGCCGGATTGTTGATTTAAGAAACTGGGTAATTCACGGCTATGATAATGTGGATGATGTTATTATATGGGGAATTATATCAAGAGATATTCCGAAATTAAAAAAACAAGTAGAGAAATTACTGAAAAAATAACCGTCAGTCTACAACATATCATAAACAACATTCGGGACGGATTGTAGCATCTTTGATTGTCGGTTTACATAGCTTTCCTTTATACTTAAATCCTCACGAGCAAAAATGGTTTATAAAAAGAGCTTTTCTTTTATTTCTCTTATTTTTTCTATTTTTATGATTACTTTATTATCACAATAGTTATATATGAGTAAAGTTTCTGAAAAATATAGTACCCAGGAAATTCTTGAAGGAATCAAAAATTCCAGGAGTGCTATTTTAACATTCATCTATGAACAGTTTTATCCAATGATTTACCAATATGTTCTTACAAATAGCGGGAATCATGAAGAAGCCAGAGACCTCTTCCAGGACGGAATCATTGTATTGTATGAAAAATCACTCCAGTCTGATTTTAAGTTAACTTCAGGTATCGGAACATTTCTTTATGCTGTATGCCAAAAAATGTGGCTAAATAAACTGAACCGGCAAAAAAAACGAGAAAGTCTTCAGGATAAAATTCCTGAACAGGCAGAAGAAAAAGATTTATTGAATGAAGAAACTACTGAAAGACAATATTTGCTTAATCAACTCTTTAAAAAAATTGGAGAAAGCTGCCGGAAAATTCTGATGAAAAAGTATTATGAAAAAAGAAAGGACAAAGAAATAGCAGAGGAACTGAACCTTTCAGGCGCTGATTATGTAAAGACACAGCGCTATCGCTGCCTGAAACAATTAAAAAAACTATACAAGGAGATGCATACTAATTAAACAAAAAGACATGAGTTTATCAGAAAAAGACTTGCAACAAATTGAAAGTTATCTGCTTGGAGAATTAACGCATACAGAAAAGGAAAAGATTGAAAAGCGGATAAAAGAAGAAAAAGAATTCGCTGAAGAGGTTGATTTTATGCGTGATGTGATGCAGGCAGCAAGGCTGGAAGGAAGAAAAGAGCTCAAAAACAAATTAAATAAAACAGAACAAAAACATGCAGCAGATATTGAATCAAGAGTGAGAAAAGAGATGAACCAGGAACCAGGCGGGGAAAAAATTATACAGCTCCACCGCCGGAAATGGCTCTATGTTGCTGCCACTATTGCTGCAGCTACCATTGGGTTCTATTTTGGGATTATTCTCCCTTCCAATCAGGGTCCGAAAATGTACGCTGAATATTTCAAACCTTATCCGAATAAAGTGATCCCTTCAACACGAGGAGAAGAGGTACCGGAACAATTTGCCCACTATTCACAGGAAGAATACAACCTGGTTGTGCGGGCTATGAAATATTACGAAAGGAAAAATTATGAAAAAGCAACGGAGCTATTTGAGCAACATGTGCCTCTAAGAGAAGAAAATGCAGCATTGATTTTATATAAAGGCATTTCTCAGCTAAAATCGGGGGATGAACAAAAAGCCCTGAAAAGCTTCAGATATATTTTAAATTTCAGGGAATCTGATTTTCAGGATCAGAGTCAATGGTATCTGGCCCTGACTTACTTAAAATTGAAAGATACTGAATCAGCCTGGAATATCCTGAAGAAAATCTCTGATAACCCTTCAAATCCATATAAAAGAAAGGCAGACAAGATAATACAAAGATTAGAAAACCAATAAAAGATTAATATTCATTTTCACCACCAAAGAAACCTGACCATAGGGTATCTGTAGACTCCCACATCACTTATAAATACAGGGGAATCAAACAACTTTTTTGCATGAATTCTCCATTCTTTTCTGTCCTTTTTTTCTGAAAAACTTTTAAGCCATTTGCCAATCTTTTTTTGATCCTTTTGCTGGTCGTAGCTATAAAGCATGAAATAATAAGCAGGAAAAAATAAAGGATCTTTCTTAATTGCTTTTTTCAAATATTCTCTCCCTTTAATATATTGTCCTTTATCAGCATACAACCGGCTCATATAAAAATACCCGGAAGGTTGATCCGGAACCAAATCAATGTATTCCTTCATGTATTCTCTGGCTTTTTCAAAATGCCCGGAAGCAAGCTTGCACCTTGCCACTCCATATTTTGCCACCGGATCAAACGGATTTTGTACTGTTACACTGGTATAAAGATGAAAGGCTCTGTGCAATAATTTATGGGGCTTTTCTTCAGGCAAAACAACCATTAGTTTATTCCACTTGTCCTGTTTCAGCTTGCCTTTTAGTTGATAAACTGTAAGATACAATTCAGCCAATGATTTCTTCGGCCCAGGTAACCTTGGGAATTGCTTGTGAATATTGTATAACTGCTGATAAGACTTTTCAAGCAACAAATCTCTCACCTTTCCGGTCTTTTCGTAAGAGTCAAGAAACCGGTAGTGAAACATCCTGCCCAGCAAAATCTGGCTTTTTGAATAATCAGGATAACCTGCTATACATTTTTTCAGGATTTTCTCAGCGCCCGAAAAATCATTCTTCAACAGTCTCAATCGTGCCTGCCGATAAAGAATACCTGCATTCCCGGAATCTTTCTTTTCCGCAGTCTGGTATTCCTCTGCAGCTTTCCCGTAATTGCCAAGAAAAGCATATACATCGCCCCTGTATTTATAACCCTTGGCAATTTCCGGTCTCAACTCTATAATTTTGTCAAATTCTTTGAGAGCTTCCTCATAACTGCCCTCTTTAAAATAAGCCTGGCCGAGGCTAGCTTTAGGCTCAGTCCATCCGGGTATTCGGTTGGCTGCTATTTTGCCTGATTCCTTTGCTTTCTTCAGTTCGTTTAAACGTCGATACAAATTCGACAGGGTGTTATAGGTATAGGAAGCATCCTGATGTACATTCATAATCTCTTTTACCTTCTCAATAGCTACAGGTATATTCTTATACTCATGGGCGATCATGATCTCAAAAATATCCAGCAATTTATTATTGATTTCAATTCTTTGGGTAATGACATTTTCTTTTTTATAGAGCTTTTCAGCATAATGCAAATAAGTTTTGGCCTGCTGAATTTTTTCCATGGATGGCAGATTGTCCTTTCCATTTATGAATGGATTTAAGACCCCAATGGCAAATGATTGCAAAGCAGATGCAAAATAGCCCCGGATTCGGTCATGCAGATGCTTAATTTCGGGTGAAGACTGAAGCAACAAATAATTCTCGTATGCATTACCGGCCGGAGGTGGTAAAAGATTCTCCAAATGAATACTGACTCCATGTCCGCCAAACATCACACCCGCAAGTATCCCCTGGTAAGGATTCACATCAAGCCTGGTAATTCCTCTTGGAACCTCTATTTTTCTCATCACTTTACCGTCTGTCAGATTGAAAATTATAATTTCATGAGCTGTTCCGCCAAGAAAAAGATAGGATGCATTGGAAGCACCGATAATTGTATTAAGAGGAGTTTGAGAGACACTCCATTGGTTGAGCTGACTAAGATCATCCGATGCCAGCCTGGTTAAATCTCCTGATTGATCAACTGACATCAACCATTCATTATCAGACAAATAAAACAAATCCTGAACCCCTGCTTCCTGTTTTGCCTGGTGCAAAACAGAACCATCTTCCAGAGAACGTTTGATAATCTTGCCATCGGAACCTGCAGTTACAAATGCCTCAGGAGAAATAAACAGCAGATCATTCACAGCCCCATTATGAATCTTATGATAAGACCGGATAATCTGCCAGCGACTCAAATCCCAAAGTTTAACAGAATCACCATATCCTCCGGTTGCCATATATTTCCCATTCCGGCTAAAAGAAATAGTAAGAATATCATCAGAATGAGCCCTGCTTACAAATTCTGTTCTTCTTTCCTCAAGGTTCCAGACTTTCACCTGGTTATCCCAGGAACCACTAATTAAACAGCGATCATTGAATGAAAATATCAAAGACTTAACTCCACGGTGTTCCAGGGTACCTATTTGTTCAAGGTTTTCTGTGTTCCATAACCTTATCACCTGATCGCGGCCTCCTGTGGCAATAATTTCTCCATCATTTGATACAGCTACCGCAAAGGCATTTTTCTTATGAGCCTTGAAATGTTTGATTCCGGAAACATTAAAAGAACCAATACTTTTTGAATCTTCTGTATATTCAGGTACCAATTTCCCCTTCTCTACCATCTTCTGAAAATGATTCAACAGATAGCGCTTATGAGAGGGAACCCGATAAAAATATTCATTACCTGATCTTTCAGTATCAAAAATTAAAGGTGTATATTCTTTCTGTAGCTTTTGTTCTTTTGATACTTTTCCCTTCTGAGGGTATGAAGCAAGTGCTTGTTGTTTTTCTGCTTCATCCACCTGAAATAAAGAAACCGTTTCATCCCCTTTTGCTTTAGGAATTTGCTTATAATTTGTTGCTTTCTGTACTTTCTCTTTTACAAAATCATAAAGCTCAAAAAACTGCAAATAATCATCTTTATTTTCATCTGCAAGGCCCTTTAAACCATAAAGCAGGTAATAAGTAAATACGCCATGTCCGCCTCCCCATTTCTTGCTTTCATAAGAAAGTTGATTAGGTTGACAGGAAACCAGTTTATAAGTCCTCTCCCATTCCTGCAATAAGGAGGTAAGAACTTTATTTGCAGCTTTCTCATTACTCACTAATTTCCCCGAATGACAAGCATCCGTGATTAGTAATACTTTAACACCATTCGGAGCCAGTGATATATACTTTTGTATCTCACTAATTTCAATCACATCATTCCCGGGAGCCATGTAATCACCATCCCGGGAGACATTATGAAGCAATAAAAAACCTTCCTCCGTGGAGGAATTAAAATTCTGAATATCTCCATGCCCCGCATAATAGATAATTACCAAATCATTTTTCTCAGATTCTTTAACAATTAGATTGTAGAGTATAGTCTTGATCTGGATTTTATTTGTTGCCTCTTCATTAAAAAGGGCAATAATATTCTGAGGTTTAATAATATCCGGCCGGGATTTTAAAAACTTATAAAAACCCATTGCATCATCTGTCGCATAATCCAATTGCTTCTCCAGTGGCAAATTCCTGTAATTTGAAATTCCAACCACAAGAGCACGCACCTCATTAAATTCATTTTCAGGTGCTTCAGGCCTGCCGAAGGGTATCTCATCCTGTGAATAAACTACCAGAGGAACAACAATCAAAAAAAACAATGCAAAAAATTTCTCTTTCATGCTAAAAATATTATTACCAACAAATTTAAAAGATTTCTTTACAACAGTATCATTATTCCTTATATTTGAATATGCAAAATAAAAACTAAAAAAAGAAATTATGACAGCAATAGGAAATTTATTTCAAAGTGCAAACTGGAAAGAAGAAAAACATGTTCCGGTCATTGAATGCCCGGACGAAGTTCAAGCAGGCGAAATGTTCCAGGTAAAAGCCTCTCTTGGAAAAGAAATTGCTCATCCCAACACTACGGAGCACCACATCCGATGGATTCAGTTATATTTCAAACCCGGTGATGAAAACTTTGCATATCATATTGGGAATTTTGAATTTAACGCGCATGGTGAATCAACTGAAGGAGCCAATGAAGGACCTGTTTACACGAATCACTCAGTAACAGCCGAATTCAAAACCAACAAGCCAGGAACTCTTGTCGCGGCTTCTTATTGTAATATTCACGGACTATGGGAAAATTCAAAAGAAATTAAGGTAAATTAACAGAAAATTCTACTGGCAGATAAATAATTTGCTCACGCCTTATCTTTTAAAACTTTAAGTTTCATCTTATTCATAAAGGATGGTTAATAATTTAGCGGTTAACCCATCCTTTTTTTCTGAAAAATTGTTTTTTCGTGGAAAATACCTAATATTTGTTTTTTCTTTTCGTTAGAAAGTCAGAAAAAATTAAAATTGTGAAACATACTAAACTCATCTTAGGGACTTTTATCCTTTTCATACTCTACCTCCTTTCTTCCTGTGAAAAGGAAGTCTTTATTACCGATTCATCAGCAGAGCTCCGTTTTTCCACTGATACGGTTTTCTTTGATACTGTTTTTACCACGATAGGATCCACCACAAAACGCTTTACAGTAAAAAATACACATAACAATAAAATTAAGGTCTCTTCAATCAAACTGGCTGGAGGAAAAAATTCATTTTACAGACTGAATATCAATGGACAACAAGCCACTTCCCTCTCCAACGTTGAAATACCCGCCAACGACAGCCTATATATCTTTGTAGAAGTAACCATTGATCCGAACAACTCTTCCAATCCTTTGGTGGCGAAAGATTCTATTATTTTTCAAACAAACGGGAATATACAGGATATAAAACTGATATCCTGGGGACAAGATGTCCACCTAATTGATGGCAAAATTCTTAATACCCAAACGTGGACTGCTGACAAACCTTACCTGGTATATAACTCGGCATTAGTAGACACGAACCAAACACTAACCATCGAGGCAGGAGCACGAATCCACTTTCACAGAAATTCACGGTTTTATGTGGCAGGTACTCTAATTTGTAACGGCACAAAAGAAAACCCGGTAATATTAAAGGGAGACAGACTGGAAGAAGACTACTCTGACATTCCGGGACAGTGGGATGGAATCTGGTTAATGCCGGGTTCAAAGGCGAACGTTATCAATTTTTCTGAGATAAAAAATGCAATCATTGGTATCCAGGCAGATACCCTGGGAAGTGTGACAGAGCCCACTCTTACCCTGTCAAACTCAAAAATTGAACACATGAGTTATGCAGGAATTTATGCCCAGGGAACTACAATAAAAGCTCATAACACTGTCATCAGCGATTGTGGGTCGTTTGCAGTAGCACTGACTCTGGGGGGAGAGTATGAATTTTATCATTGCACAGTTGCCAATTACTGGAACAGTACAACACGAAATACACCTTCTGTCTTTTTGAATAATTACTACATTGATATCAATGATAATCTGCAAATCCGGGATCTTGAAAAAGCCCTGTTTGCCAACAGCATCATTTATGGCAACCAGGAAAACGAAATAGGTTTTGATTATGAAGCCGGCGGCACTTTCAATTATTCGTTTCAGTCCAGTCTGCTAAGAACTGACCCTGATACAGATACTACGCTTACAAATTACCAAAATGTACTCCTGAATGAGAACCCCAAATTCATCGATGCCTTTGATTACAACTATCAACTTGATACTCTTTCCCCTGCAATTGATGCAGGCAATGAAACCATCGGAAATCTTTATCCGACAGATATTTTAAATAATGACAGGACCAATGATGATGCGCCGGATTTAGGAGCGTATGAACGTATCCCCGGCAATAATTAATGTTTTAAAAAGTGATGACTAAAATTATTTTCTTCTTTCTTTTTTTTATGATGATCCTGATCCCGGAATCTCTGAGAAGCCAGTCTTTCAATCCGGAAAGGGAACGTTCTCTGCGCATCCTTTTTTATAATACCGAAAACACTTTTGATACACTCAATGACCCGGCAACAGATGATGATGAGTTTACTCCCGAAGCAATCAGGCGCTGGCACAGTTACCGATACTATACAAAAATTAAAAAATTATACAAAACATTTATAGCAACCGGTGGTTGGCAGCCCCCGGAAATAATTGGTCTTTGTGAAGTAGAAAACAAAAAAGTACTGGAGGATCTGTTTCATAACACACCTTTCAATAAATTCAAGTACAAAATTATTCATAAAGACTCTCCTGATCAAAGAGGAATTGATGTAGCTGCTATCTATAATCCGAAGAAATTTAAAGTGCTGAAATATCAGTTCTTCCCTGTTGAACTGCCGGATTCATACAGGAACACACGGGATATTTTGTATATTAAAGGGACCACAAAAATAAAAGACACTTTACACCTGTTCATTAATCACTGGCCGTCGAAATGGGGAGGTACTCTGAAAACCGAACCTAAAAGAATTTGTGCAGCAAAAACATTGCGCAAAAAGATAGATTCATTGTTTGATGTAAACAGCTCAAGCAAAATAATTGTTACCGGAGACTTTAATGATCTGCCAAAAGCCAAAAGCATAAGAAAAATACTGAAGGCAATTCCTGTCGGGGATAGTATAGAAGAAGGGAAACTGTATAACCTTTCAACACGATGGGATAAATTTTACGGAACACATAAATATCAAGGAAAATGGTCAGTTATTGATCAGGTCATTGTAAGCTCTGCACTACTAAAAAGTAAAAAAGAGAATTATTGCAACCCCCATGATGCTTTTATTTATTACTCCGGTTTTCTTCTTGAAAAAGATGAAAAATACACAGGAAAAAAGCCATTCAGAACTTTTATTGGTTACAGGTATAATGGCGGATACAGTGATCACCTCCCGGTCATATTGGATCTGCACTAATTATTTGGATTAAGACCCAGTTCCTTTCCTTTTTTTAACATATAACGGTATGCCTCCTCATGATTATTACCGATCTCTCCATCCAGGATCGCGTCTTTAATCGCGTCCTTGATAATTCCTACTTCCTTGCCGGGCTTTAGATTAAAGGTTTCCATAATCTCTTCCCCGGATACGGGTGGCTGAAAATTCCGAACCCGGTCTTTCTCCTCAATATCTTTCATTTTTTCCCTGACACGCTGAAAATTTTTTAAGAAACGCTTTATTTTATATTCATTTTTCGAAGTTACATCAGCTTCGCAGAGCAACATCAAATCCTCAATATCATCTCCTGCATCAAATAAAAGGCGCCTGATGGCAGAATCTGAAACATCATCACTCACCAACGCGATGGGCCTGAGATGCAAAGAAACTAACTTCTCCACATATTTCATCTTTTCATTCATCGGAAGACGCAATCTACGAAACAAGGGCCTGATCATTTTTGCACCCACAAATTCATGAGCATGAAAAGTCCAGCCAACTTCTTCATCAAACCGTTTAGTTCGGGGTTTTCCTATATCATGTAATAACCCTGCCCAAAGCAACCATAAATTATCTGATTTAACTCTCAAATTATCAATCACCTCTATAGTATGAAGGAAATTATCCTTATGAGCCCTTTTTTCTTTAATTTCTACTCCTTTCATGGCATCCACCTCTGGCAAAAATTGCTTCATCAAACCGGTCGTTGATAGCAATTCTAATCCCCTGGAGGGTTTCGGGGATAACAATATCTTATGCATCTCCTCTACTACACGCTCATTCGAGACAATATTAATCCTTTCAAAATTCTGTTCTATCCCTGCCAGTGTCTCATTATGAATAACAAACTGAAGCTGTGAAGCAAAACGGATGGCACGCATCATTCTTAAAGGATCATCTGAAAATGTTTGTAACGGCTCCCGGGGTGTACGAATAATCCCTTTCTTAAGATCATCCAGGCCATGAAAAGGGTCAAGAACTTTCCCGAAATTCTCCTTGTTTATACTTATCGCCAGCGCATTAATTGTAAAATCTCTTCTTTGCTGATCATCTTCCAAAGTACCATTCTCCACAATCGGTTTCCGACTGTCTCTGCGGTAAGATTCTTTCCTGGCTCCTACGAATTCAAATTCCAGCCCCTTGTACTTAAACATTGCAGTGCCAAAATTTTTATAATAACTTACATTTTTTACTTCTAATTTATTAGCAACCTCCTTTGCTATTTCTATCCCGCTGCCCAAAACCATAATATCCACATCTTTCGACTCTCTTTTCAAAATCAAATCCCTTACATATCCCCCTATTATAAAGGCTTTTACCCCTTTATAATCCACAACTTCGGATATAAGATTAAAAATCGGATCATTAAGACTTTTCTTCATATGTATATATGACAATTTTTATGTTTATATGACAAAATTACAATTATTTGAATGAATTTGCCTTTTCGGTCCTTTTTATTTTTTTTGGTACAGGATTTGACACTCACTTGTCAAACAATTATCTTTATTAATTGTTACGTAAATAAAAAATAGTAAATAATAAAAACAAAGACTGATGATTGAACATTTAACAAAAGAGACGTTTAAAGAAAAAGTTTTCAACTTCGAGGAGAATAAGGATTGGAAATTTGAAGGAGACAAACCGGTTATTATTGATTTTTATGCAGACTGGTGTCAGCCGTGTAAAATTGTAGCGCCGATTCTTGAAGAGATTTCAAAGGAATACGATGGTAAACTAAATGTATATAAGGTAGATACCGAAGACCAACAAGAGCTTGCAGCCATGTTTGGAATTCGAAGTATTCCATCCATCTTATTCATTCCCAAAGACGAACAACCACAAATGGCACAGGGTGCCTTACCCAAAGACTCTTTAGAGAAAGCCATTAATGAAGTACTAAAAGTGGAAACTAATTAAAAGACCAGGTATATCAAAAGGAAGCCGGCAAGAAACTCGCCGGCTTTTTTTATGTAAAAATTTTTTCCTAATTTTAACCTCTTATTAGGGGTGCCCAACCCACGGGCTGAGATCATACCCTTCGAACCTGATGCAGTTAGTACTGCCGCAGGGAAAAAGAAAAGACTCATCCCACTTTTAATAAAGCACCCCCTTATTAATCTGAGCTATTCCAACTTAAAATAGCTTTAAAACAATTCGTTATGAACATCTTTGTAAACAACAAAAAACGGGCAATCAATGAAAATCTCACTATCCGTTTACTTTTGGAAGAAATGCAACTAAGCCAAAAATCAGGAATTGCTGTGGCTCTTAATCAAAAAGTAATTCCCAGGGATAAATGGAATCAGACCGTTCTGGAAGAAAGCGATAACGTTCTCCTGATTAAAGCATCCCAGGGTGGATAGAAATATTTTCTTTTCAAATTATAAAGCCAAACCTATTAAAAAATGTCAGCAAACCAACAGGTAAAAAATATTTGTATAAACATCTTATTTTATGGTAAATAGAAACTTATGTACAAAGCCGTAAGGGTGCCAGGCAAAAAAAGCTGACTTTGCTGTAAGTTAAGTCTCAGCTTGTCAAACCAATAAATTAACTAATACCCATGAGAAACATTACACAAGAACCCTTTCCGGGTTCACAAAAATTATACATCAAAGGAGAATTACATAATATAATAGTGGCTATGAGAGAAATTTCACTCTCGCCAACCAGGGATAATAAAAACAATTTGGAACCCAATCCTTCTTTACCTGTTTACGATACTTCAGGACCTTATACCGATCCCGCGAAAAAAATAGATATTGCAAAAGGAATTGACAAAATACGGGAATCATGGATAAGAAAAAGAGAGGACACAGAAATTTCAACACAACCAAATTCTCAGTATGCCAAAGAAAGATTGCAAAACCCTTCTTTGGATTATTTGAGGTTTCCGCGTGGAAACAGAAAACCGTTGAAAGCTATCTCCGGCAAACCAGTTACTCAAATGTATTATGCCAGACAGGGAATTATTACTCCTGAAATGGAGTATGTGGCGATACGGGAAAATCAAGGCAGAGACCGGTTAGAAAGCCACATCCTCAATGAACAGATAACACATGATCCAGGTAAAAAAAATAACGAATACATTACACCGGAATTTGTACGCTCCGAAATTGCAGCAGGAAAAGCCATAATACCTGCCAATATTAACCATCCGGAGAGTGAACCCATGATCATTGGTAAAAATTTCTTAACCAAAATTAATGCAAACATAGGAAACTCACCCACCACATCAAGCATTGAAAAGGAAGTAGAAAAAGCCGTTTGGGCATTCCGATGGGGAGCAGACACTGTGATGGATCTTTCAACCGGAGACAACATCCACGAAACACGTGAATGGATCCTTCGAAATTCACCCGTTCCCATCGGGACCGTCCCGTTATACCAGGCACTGGAAAAAGTAAAGGGCAATGTGGAGAAACTGACCTGGAAAATATTCAGGGACACCCTCATTGAGCAGGCAGAGCAGGGTGTTGATTATTTCACAATCCACGCCGCATTACTTTGGGAACACATTCCCATGACAGTTAAAAGAGAGACCGGAATTGTTTCGAGGGGCGGATCAATCATGGCCAGGTGGTGTCTGCTTCACCATAAGGAAAACTTTCTCTATACCCATTTTGAAGACATCTGCAAAATATTAAAGAGATACGACGTAGGGATATCACTGGGTGACGGGCTAAGACCCGGTTCAATAGCAGATGCCAGCGATAAGGCACAATATTCCGAACTTAAAACCATGGGGGAACTATTAAAGTCAGCATGGAAACATGATGTACAGGTTATGATTGAAGGTCCCGGACACGTTCCTATGCACAAAATTAAAGAGAATATGGAAGTGCAGTTAAAATACTGCCAGGAGGCTCCTTTTTACACTCTCGGACCACTGGTAACAGATATATCTCCCGGTTATGACCACATCACCTCGGCAATTGGCGGCGCCATGATTGGCTGGTACGGAACAGCCATGCTTTGTTACGTAACACCTAGAGAACACCTCGGTTTGCCTGACAAACAAGATGTAAAAGAAGGTGTGATCACATTCAAAACTGCAGCTCATGCCGCTGATCTGGCAAAAGGACACCCTGGTGCCCAGGCACGGGACAATGCGATGAGTAAAGCACGTTTCGAATTTCGTTGGCGCGATCAGTTCCACCTGGCTCTGGACCCTGAGAAAGCACTTGAATATCATGACAGTACCCTGCCTGATGAAGGGGCAAAGGTTGCACATTTTTGTAGTATGTGCGGAGATAAATTCTGTTCTATGAAATCGTCACATGAAGTCAACAAGCTGGCCGAAAAAATGGAAAAGAAAAAAAACGAATTCAAAGAGAAAGGAAATGAAATTTATATCAGAAAGTAAGAACAAAAAATTAGTGGTAATTTCTCATCCCGAAATAATAAGAAAGGAAACAGATGCAATTAAAAAACTATTTTCCATGGGGTTGAAATATTTTCATCTGAGAAAACCCGGGCTTAACAGAGGAGATCTGGAAAATTTTCTTAATGCGATTCCCCGGATATATCATCAGAGTATTATTTTACATGAACATTACAATCTGGTTAAAAATTACAACCTGAAAGGCATTCATATTACAGAAAAGAATAAAAATTCAGGTTTTGAAACAAAGTTTAAAGGATATCATCAAACCATCTCTGTGCATAATACTAAAGAATTTTTTCACTTAAAAAATGATTACAGCTATGCATTGTTAAGTCCTGTATTCAATAGTATTTCAAAACAAAATTATAAATCAGGCTTTCAGCTAATAACTTTAAATAATATCTTTCAGCAAAAAGGCATGCAACAAAAAGTTATAGCACTCGGAGGAATAACTCCTGAAAACATCTTAAAATTAAAAAATATAGACTTCAAGGGTTATGCTGTTCTGGGCTATCTCTGGGAATCCTTTTCTCAAAATGCTGATTTAAATATTCTTGAAGAAAAATTTAAAGAACTAAAAAAAAGTATCTATGAATAAGAACAATATTAAAGAGAAAGAGCTGCAATTTATAACTAATCAATGGAGTAAGAATAGTATTTCAACTCAGATAGAAGAAGTATGCAAAGGGGGCTGCCGGTGGATTCAGCTGCGACTCAAGGATATGACTCCTGAAGAGTGGATTAACACAGGGACTGAAGCCCGGGCCATTTGCAAAAAATATGGAGCCAGACTAATCATAAATGATCATGTGGAATTTGCACTTCGCCTTGATGCCGATGGAGTTCATCTTGGCAAAGAAGACATGGACCCGGGAAAAGCAAGAAAATTGCTGGGAAATGATAAAATCATCGGAGGTACAGCTAACCAGTTAAAGGAAATACTGGCTCTTCATAAAAAACAAGTTGATTATGTAGGTCTTGGTCCTTTTCGATATACAAAAACCAAAAAAAAGCTGGCTGAAACTTTAGGAAATGAAGGGTATTTAAAAATTATGAAGACATTGAAAAACAAAGAAATAGACATCCCGGTCTTTGCTATTGGGGGTATCAGAAAAGATGACATCCGCCAGTTATTTAAAACAGGTATTCATGGAATTGCTGTTTCTTCTTTTATATCTGAGAGTTCTGATATAAAAGAAACAACCAAAGATATCATTCAAATAACAAAAAATAACACGTAAATGCTAAAGATTGGTAAACACACATTTAACTCCCGGCTATTTACCGGAACCGGAAAATTCAGCTCAAACCAGATAATGCATGATGCTATTAAAGCCTCAGGTTCAGAACTGGTAACAGTAGCCCTCAAAAGGATTGATTTGAAAAACTCCGAAGATGATCTTCTTGCTCATTTGAATGTTTCCAGCTTATCAATTCTGCCCAATACATCGGGCGTGAGAGACGCAAAAGAAGCTGTTTTCTCAGCGCAACTGGCAAGAGAAGCATTGGGCACAAACCTTATCAAACTGGAGATCCACCCTGATCCAAGGTATTTATTACCAGACGGGGAAGAAACCCTTAAAGCTACTGAGGAACTTGTTAAGGATGGTTTTACAGTTCTCCCTTATATCCAGGCAGACCCTGTGCTTTGTAAAAAACTGGAAGATGCAGGAACAGCAGCTGTGATGCCTTTAGGTTCACCAATTGGGAGCAACCAGGGACTGAATACCAAAGACTTCATTAAGATCATTATTGAACAAAGCAACGTGCCTGTAGTTGTTGACGCAGGTATTGGTGCCCCATCGCATGCAGCAGAGGCTATGGAAATGGGAGCTGATGCAGTACTGGTAAATACAGCTATTGCCGTGGCAGGCGACCCGGTACAAATGGCAAAAGCATTTAAATTAAGTGTGGAAGCCGGGAGAATGGCACTGGAAGCCAAACTGGGTGAAAAATCCAACCAGGCAAACGCTACCAGCCCCCTCACCTCATTCTTAAATGATTAAATAAACAGAAGAATATGAGTTTTTATAACCTAATAAATGAATACTCCTGGGGAAAAGTTAAAAAAGAAATCTACAATAAAACAACCAGAGACGTAGAAAACGCACTTAATAATGCAGGATGTGGTGATATGAATGACTTCATGGCTCTGCTGTCGCCGGTAGCTTCAAATTATATCGAGGAAATGGCTCAAATAAGCCGGAAACTCACCCTTAAAAGGTTTGGAAAAACTATACAGCTATACATTCCTCTCTATTTATCAAACGAATGCACAAACGGATGTGTGTATTGCGGTTTCAATCACCAAAATAAAATCACAAGAAAAACCCTCTCAGAAAAAGAGACCAGGGAAGAAACCGACAAGATTAAAGAAATGGGATTTGAACACATCCTGCTGGTTACTGGAGAACATCCCCAAAAGGCCAGATTTAAGTATCTTATGAACGCTATAGAAAATCTATCTCATAAATTTTCCCTGGTTTCCATGGAAGTGCAACCCTTAGATACTGAAGAATATAAAAGACTGGAAACGTGTGGACTAAACTCTGTATATATTTACCAGGAAACTTACCATCAGAAAAACTATCCACTGTATCATCCTGCAGGGAAAAAATCAAACTATAAATACAGACTTGAAACTCCGGACAGAATTGGAAAAGCCGGAATTCACAAGGCAGGGCTGGGTGTTCTGCTTGGTTTAGAAGACTGGCGGGTGGATTCATTTTTCACAGGACTTCATGTGCGATACCTTCAGAAAAAGTACTGGAAAACCAACTACTCTATTTCTTTTCCAAGATTACGTCCTTTTGAAGGCACTTATAAACCCAATTATGAGATATCAGATAAAGAACTCGTTCAACTCATTACTGCGTATCGGATTTTCGATGAAAACCTTGAATTAGCTCTAAGTACAAGAGAAAGCGCTCACTTCAGAGATCATGTTTTTCCTCTGGGAATCACAACGATGAGCGCCGGATCTAAGACAGAACCAGGAGGATATAACAAGCCGCAAAAAGAACTGGAACAATTCCAGGTAGCCGATGAAAGAACACCCCATGAAATAAGGGAAGCCATTCAGAAAATGAATTATGAAGCAGTCTGGAAAAACTGGGATGAAGCTTTTCTCTGCAACGATTCTAACCTAAATTAGATACAAATCACCAATGAAAAAACTGACCCAGGAAGAAAAAGAAAGATACAGCAAAATGACCTCCCTTGAGCATATGGGAGAAGAAGATTTATTAAAACTCAAAAATGCCAGTGTTTTAGTCATTGGAGCCGGTGGATTGGGTTCGGGTGCTCTCCCGGTTTTGGCAGCCTCCGGGGTGGGACACATTGGGATTGTGGAATATGACAGAATTGAAAACAACAACCTGCAAAGGCAAATAATTTATAATATTGAGGACATTGGTGAAAGCAAACTGGAAAAGGCTGCATCAATGATCCATCAAAAAAACCCCGGTTCGAAAATATCAAAATACAATGAAGAATTAGACAAAAGCAATGTACACTCAATTTTCAAATCGTTCGACATTGTCCTGGACTGTACTGACAATTTCCATACCCGGTATTTAATCAATGATACATGTGCCAGTATGAATAAGACATTAATATATGCCTCGGTTCGCGAATATGAAGGAATGGTGAGTATTCTGCATCATCAGAAGAAAAAAAGTCTGAGAGACCTGTTTCCCTTACAACCCGAATTTCCTCATGAAAAGGGTATCTTCCCAACTCTTCCAATAATTACCGGAAGCTTTCAGGCTAGCGAAACACTAAAAATCATTATCCACAAAGGAAACAACCTGGATGGAAAACTTCTTCTTTTGAACATTCTGGAAAATACATACCACGTTATAGAGTTATAAGAGTTACAAATTCATTTATATAACATATTCATTCTAACAGAATTTAATTAATTTTGCAATTTATAATTTGATTAAATAAATATAAGGTGGGAAGAATCTTAGCAATTGATTATGGCCGTAAACGAGTAGGAGTTGCTGTTACCGACCCAATGAAAATGATTGCAAATGGGCTTACAACAGTTCATCCGAAGGACTTATTTGAATTTCTACAGGATTATTTTAATAAAGAAACAGTGGATATCCTTGTGGTTGGATATCCAAAACAAATGAATAATCAACCCTCAGAGGCCCTTCATTATATAAATCCATTTTTAAAAAAATTCAGGAAACAATTCCCTGACATTTCGGTTGAATTAGAAGACGAAAGATTTACTTCAAAAATGGCACAACAGACAATGATAGATGGAGGGATGAAAAAAAGTGACAGGCAAAATAAAGGAAACATTGACAGGATCAGTGCCACAATTATATTGCAATCGTATTTACAACATCAAAATTTTTAAATCATGGTATTGCCGGTATATGTATACGGAACCCCGGTACTGAGAAAAGTAGCACGGGAAATAGAAAAAGACGAGGAGGGTCTTGACCAGTTTTTCAAAGATATGTGGGACACTATGTATAAATCGGACGGAATAGGTTTAGCTGCTCCCCAGGTGGGTAAATCTGTTAGATTATTTGTGATAGATGGTACGCCACTTGAAGAAGATGATCCCACCCTGAAAAATTTTAAGCAAACTTTCATTAATCCACAGATTTTAGAGAGAGGAGGAGACGATAAGACTTTCGAAGAAGGTTGTTTGAGTATACCGAATATAAGAGAGGAAGTAATACGTCCGGAAAAAATAAAGATAGGTTATTACGACATAGATTTTCAATATCATGAGGAAGAATACGGTGGAATTGCTGCCCGTATCATTCAACATGAATATGATCATCTGGAAGGAATTCTGTTTACCGATAAAATTTCTCCATTAAGAAAACGAATGTTAAAAGGTAAGCTGGGTGCTATCATGAAAGGAAAGTTCGATGTAAGTTATAAAGTAAAAAAAGTAAAGTAAAATAACTCGGCATAACATTCACAAAATACCAAAAAAGAAGCCATTTCAAATCATAATGAAATGGCTTTTTATATTATTTGTTGTTAAAAATTATTTCTTTTTCTTTACTTTTTCAGATATCTCCTCAGCCAAATCGGGATCAACCAGAATTCTGCCACAATACTCACAAACAATGATTTTTTTCCTGCTCCGAATATCTAATTGTCGCTGCGGGGGGATATTATTGAAGCATCCGCCACAGGCATCCCGTTCTACAGTTACAACAGCAAGCCCGTTCCTTGCATTTTCACGAATTCGCTTATACGCATTCAGTAAACGAGGCTCTATCACTTCTTGTATCTTCTCGGATTTTTTCTTTAATTGCTCTTCATCTTTTTCAGTCTCTTCAATAATTGAATCAAGCTCTTTTTTCTTTTCATCAAGATCACTTTTGCGCTCATCCACCTCTTTCTGGGCTTCATCGAGTTCTTTTTGCCTTTTATCTATCTGTTCTTTACTCTCCTTAATTTGTTTCTCGCGCAATTCAATTTCCAGTGTCTGAAACTCTATCTCTTTTGCCAAAGCCTCATACTCACGATTGTTTCTTACATTATTCTGTTGTTTCTTATATTTTTCGATCAGTTGTTTGGATTCCTCAATCTCATTCTTTTTGTTATTGATAATATCCTGAAGCTCTTTCACTTCTTTTTCATAATTCTTCAAACGAGTCTCCAAACCAGCGATCTCATCTTCCAAATCCTGAACTTCCAGGGGGAGTTCCCCTCTCAGCCTCTGAATTTTCTCAATCGATCAGTCGACAGTTTGTAATTCTTAAAGAGCCTTCAGTTTATCTTC
>Ga0102934_1001111_pt1 | contig 18624 bp, 7 predicted proteins | sample SalPonR2_A_D1_MG_FD_78175 | JGI IMG/M metagenome (GOLD analysis project Ga0102934, IMG submission 78175) | Salt pond soil microbial communities from South San Francisco under conditions of wetland restoration - Salt Pond MetaG R2_A_D1_MG | ecosystem: Environmental > Aquatic > Marine > Intertidal... | reverse complement strand
GTCCTCCTCCTCGTCCGCCACGGCCAGTAAGTCGCCGGGAATCGCTCAAGACGTCTCCTCCGTCTTCACTTCAGTGTGAACCCCCAAGACAGCCAGGACTCGTCCACCTCTTGTCGTCGCACCCGTAAAAAGTCCGTACAGTGTTTTGTGCGGGTGTCAGACATGTGGCTTCGTGCAGAGACACATTGTTCTGTGACCTTTTTAATCATCACATGGCGAGGAAGGAGGTCATCCCTGCCTCTCTAGCGGCTTGTACCGCGCTCAAACGTACATGTATGTGCTGAAGGGTTAACTCATCAAAGTTGTAAAGAGTAAGACTTTTTTAATTTGATGTATGCATGCATGTGGATCATTTTTTAACACAGGTTCCATACTTTTTGCAGCCTTCGTGAGTATGGCCATTCCCAGGAGTAGCAACAATGAGGAAGGAGGGCAACCGCCGGGGCGGGAGAAGAAAAAAGAAATTTGGAACATGGCCACCTTTGCACTCATGTGTGCTGAACCTTTTATTGACAACACGGAGCTTGAGATGGGGCACGTTGCTCAATCTGCGTCCCTGCTAGGCTTTCTGCTCAACAAGATGATTAGCGATCGAAGGAGCCGAGGCCGCCTGGATTTATTCCGAGATGCCGACTTGCTCATCTTGGGGAAAGGAATGCGCTTGTTGAAGCCATGCATTGAATTGAGCACCGCGGAGATCAAGGACACATCAGCCTTTCAAGATCTGCTACTGAAAGTAGTCAAAGGGATAGAAGACATGGCGCCTGGAGAGACCTTACTGTTGCCCGGCGGTTGGGATGGGAACGCGGGGGGTTCCACGGTAGTGCATTTAATCGAGCGCCCGTCCGTAGATTCTTACGCTTTCGTCACCTGCAATGCGGGTCAAGGCTTGGCCTACCATGTCAGCGCTCCCGCCGAGTCCCCCAAGATGAAGTACAAGACGTGCTTACGATTGGAAAATATTGCGTCTGCTCGGATGACATCGATGGCTTTTTGGGCGACAGCATTGTCGCAATGGGTGAAAGCCCGCTCGGATTATCACCGGGTGGAAGTGCTGTACGACGTCTTACTGCCTTGGCTGATAAGCGATAGCCCAGCAGCTCTTGAAGGAGGTATTCCTGTATATCGGACTCCACCCCCTCGTCGGTTGCTCCTCCCTCAGGCGCTGATCGAGACTCGGAACGACCCTGCTGCGGACTGGAGGACACCTGCGCGGACTGGCAGCACGCCTTACAAATCACTATGGGAGGGTCTTCGGTATTATTACCGACGACAAGGCCTGTCTCATGCCCAACTCAAGCAATTGAGCTTCCTATTCCGCCAAGAGCTCCTGATCAAGGTGCAAGCGGACTTGAACAGCTTAAAAAATGGCGAGGTGGTACAGCCTGAGCGGCCATACCATGAAATTTTAAGTGGGGCATGTCTCGTGAATGCCGCCCAACAGCATTTTGGGTTGGAGCACCTGGCAGGGCATTATGTTGGTGTCTTCTTCGGCTCGAAGGAGTCGACAGACAGCGTCTCATTCGCACGTTTTCTTGCCGAGACTTATGACCGCGTTCGAAGTCGTACCGATACTGGAGCTTCGGTTCTTCCGGATGCGGGGCCTTTCAGTGTGCTGTACGTCAGCCAAGACAGGACCGGGTCGGAGTTTTGGAGTTTCTTCCGCGAAGCCATGCCGCCGACCTGGCTCGCCATCCCTCACCAGGAAACTGCTCTCCGAGCCGAGGTGCAGCGTCTCTTTGGAGTAACCACACTTCCCACGCTGATCGTGATAGGCCCCGACGGCCGTGTCGTCACAGCGGAGGGTCGCGTGCGCGTTTTGGCGGATCCTGCGGGCACTCAGTTCCCTTGGCGCAACCCTCCGGCGTTGGAAAGACCAGACTCCACGGACATGGAGGGCACGAGCGAGGGACCACAAGATAAAGGGGCAGATATGGCAGCCGTGGGGCCAACGATCAGCAGCAAGGAAGTACAACTTATTCGCTACGGATGTCGAGACCTAGGGCTTCGCGCGGTAAAAGAGAACAGAGCGGGACGGCTGGGGCTGGAGGGCTTGAAAGGAGTACGCGAAATGATTGAGTTCGTGGAGCGGGAGGTTCAAAGCTTGCCGCTCGAAGACGACGAGGCGGCCACAGGGGACGGCTGCCTTCCGCCCCGCCTGGGCGCTAAGGGGATAAGCGAGGGTGAGAAGAACGCTACTACGCTCCATGAGCCGTATGCCCTGCCAGGCTTCGACCTTTTGAAAGGCTCAGGCATGGAAAATTTTGCTGGAAAGGCAGCCGGCATACGTCGGCCACAGCTGGCCAATCTCTTGGAAGTGCCGGAAAGTGTATCCTCCCCTGAGCTCGCCATCGCGGCTTTGATGCGGTGCGAGGCTGTCGTGCGTAGCTTGTTGGAGAGGGCGCAGGATGGCTCTTCATCTTCTCGATTGATTCTTCAACTACAAGCTCTCCATATGATTGATGCCACTTTTACACAGGTGCTTCCCGTGCCCAAGGCACCTGACGCACCGGACGCCGCAACCTGCATTTGGTGCCTCCGCCTTTCCCGTGACACGCAACGCCGTGCTCTTACATTGGTCTACTCTTTATTATTGACCTTCGCGACCTTATGGCAGGCGGTGGATCTACCACCACGGGCCGCAGAGTGTGAGCGGGCGCTGGTAGCAACAGCAGCTCTTGCCCTTTATGACCGCATTTTGAGGACCGCTGCATTTGACACTCAACTGGCAGTAACAGCCGTGTTGGAGGAGGATGGAGGTTACTATCTATCAAGCGCTGTCACACGAGGAAATATACACTTCGAAACCCTTGCAGCCCGTCTGGAATTGGTACGGCCTGAGCACACAGTCGTCCGCAGCCAGCTTTTGGCCTATCTTACTGGCACACAGAAGATGAATCGCTGCCCTCTCTTCGAGTTGCGGCAACCCGCTCAGGTGGAAATCAAAAAATACGGGTCAACTCTAACTTTTCTACGCCGCTTACTGGAGCGATGCGGATATGAACTCATCCCTCGCGATACTCCGGAGCCTCCTTCTGAAATGGAAGCGCTGATGGAATGGATGTTAGGCGACGCCACGGCTCTGGCCAACGAGCATCCAGAATTTGCCCTTACTCGGGACGTGGTTGCCTTGTACAAATTTTTGGCGACAATGGAGAGTCGTGAGGCGGAATTGATGCGCCGTAGGGTGAGTACCGAAGAAAATCGATACATGTCATGGTCACTTTCCTTTGATGACGAGGGCGGTGGGAGGTTCGCGCACTCCTTGCACCCAACAGCGTTGCGATGGGAAGTGACCAACTTCCGAGGGTTGGATAAAGACACCGCTGACGTTAATATTTCGGGCTTCGGAGGCCGTAAACTCCAGTGGGGGGAAGGCGCGGCCATTCAGAGCCCTGCAGATGTAGCAAGGATTTTGCCAGGCCTGACTTCAGCATCCGAAGATGACATATTGCATTCAGAAAAGCTTCCCACATTTGGGGACACCTTAAGCAGGGAGGAGTCAGAGACCCTCTTATCCTATTTGACCGTAGAATATATACGAATTCCTCTTGTCGTCAGCTTCTTCGCGTCCAGGGACCGGCACACCTACCTCTTCAACCAAGATCTTCAGGCTCTGCTTCGGGCTGTACTTTTCGAGCCTGGGGCTTGGATACCTCCCAGTGGACATCAACCTGTCACGCTAGTTCCAGTGCGACGCACGGCAGAGCAAAAGCGGCAGAATGACATTGCCAACATGCTCAACGCCAAGCGGGCTAGGCAAGGCGAGAAGGAAGGAGGCATTCTTGCCACCACACCGGGGCTGTTCTTGAACGAGTTGAAGCACGCGCCTAAAGGTGTTCTTGGACCTTTACTGGCTATGTTTCATTCAATAAGTGACATGGCAAAAGCTCCTGTCGATTCCCCGGAGGCGTCTTATATCTTTTACATAATTAGCTTGGCAGTGGCCACGGAAGCGTACGTGATTTATGCTCTTCGCATGGCCACTGCTCCGGGTCACGCGTTTTTGACACTGAATGCTGGAGATTTTCGCCTAGGAAGCGATCATTGGATTGTCCAGGTGCACAAGGAGCTGCAAGCATACCGACACCAACTGACCTGCTTTTTGCAGGGGCCCGCGGCGGAGATCCTTGAACGTTGGCGGGTTGAAGCAGAAAGAAACCAAGATATGGCTACGGCATCGGTTGTATTGGGGTATCGAGCCTTGCTTTGGTCAAATTTGCTGGCGGACGAGTACACTCCGAAAGCAGCTGCTACCCTTTTGGCATCTCTGGCCTATGTCCACAATTGGCATGGCTTTGGATTGGGCAAGCTTGCGGCGAGAGGAGACGGACTACACGGAGATACTGCCAATGATGAGCGGCGCCTGTTACGCTTTTTGCAAGCTTACGGGGTAGACACTTCGCATGTTCGGCCAGGATCGTTGAAAGGGTACCTGCGCGGTCGGCCCCTCTTTCTCAGATTGCATGGACAGACAATTCGAGCACCGGTCATGGGCTTTGACGCTGATGCGAATGCTGTGAATAAATCTCCCCCGGCCGACGTGCCAGAGTACGAATTACTCAGCGTACTCCAAAAGCAACGTCGAAATTTGGTTGCCTATCTTCAGGGAATGTGCGAAATGGAACGCGACGTCCTATTGACCATTGTTGTGAAGGAGGCTTTAAGGAAACCTGCCTTGACAGAAACTCGGTGGCATATAGGGGCTGGTTGTGGGGATCAGCAGCCGTTGCCAGGACAGTATCAAGCCCTGGACGAGGAATTGACCATGGATGTACAGGGTGCGGAGGTCTTGTGGAGGAATGACGGACTCCGACCCGTGCCGGATTCTATGTCTCAAATGGGAGACTATGAGGCTTTGTTTGGAAAAGAGGCTCTTCAGTGCGGACTTGTGCTACGAGAGGAACACCGCCTGTGGGTGCACGTTGTGGGAACCGAATGCGATTTGATCGAATGGGACGAGCCACCCTCCGAGCGCCAGGGGGTAGGGATGCCCGAAGAACCACCGGAAATTTCGAAGGATGAGAACGCTGCAGACGCCGCATCTTTACCAATTTTCTGGGAATGTGGAGCGTGTACAACATGGAACGAAGGCGGGAAAACTTGCAATGTTTGTCAAACTCCTCGTCCCGGCTTGCCGCCTCCGTGTACCGTGCAGAGAGGGGAAGGTGCTGGCTTTCTTTCTCGGCCTCGGCGCAACAACACTTCTCTAGCGGGTGGCGTAGGAAGACATTTTGGGTACGGCCGTTTTGCACTAGGGCTACAAGAGGAGGAAGAGGAAGAAGGAGAGATCCCATTGCCCCCCGCTTTGAAATATCGTGGTGTCCTGTATGACCGTGCTTTCGACCCCGAAGCGCAGGAGCCTCACCCCCATCCATCCGAGCGATGGATGGTGGAGATACTTTCAGTCCTGTTTGCAGGTGACGATAAGATGCCCGTCCTGTTCCCGCATGATCCTGTGCCGATAAGTGCCACGGAGGCTCGGCTGCTCGGGTGTGCGAAGTACGGAAAGAAATCGGCGACTTGGAAAGAGCTAGTCTTTTTGCCAGAGCGGAAAGTACTCCATGTCTACAATTTAGTTAGCCATGGACGGCGTATGTATCGGACTTTGGCCTTCTCGTCTGACTCGCGTGTGGCATTTCATGGATTCTCGCCAAACACGGCAGCACGCAGTAGTGGCCTCCCAGCACACTTGCATCGAGCTGTAGGATCGTCCAAGGCGCTGCGTCCCATAGAGCGTACTTTGTTGATCATTCGAAAGAACATCGCTGTTGGCGGTGTGGAAACGTATTTGCCTCCGCGGCTTTTGCAGGGCTTGTTGCCGAGCGCCCTGCTCGAAGCTTTCCGCTTCTGGGAAGGGGCTGATGGACTTTTTCGAGGCGAACCTGTGGACACTACAGGCATGTTTAATTACGCGGTCGATTTGAAGCTGGTCCCTGATGCGCAGGATGGCTGGCGTGCGATCATTATGCGACGGCCTGAAGGTGTGGGTCACCGGCGAATCCGTGGGAAAGGCGGAAGATTGGCTGACGCCAAATTGTCGACCATGGTACCTGCAGAGAGGGAGCAAGATCCAATGACGAACGTTGTAGGGAAACCGGGTCGTGCAGGACCTTGCTTGAGTGGTATTGGGCAAGGTAATTTGACAGGCGGCAGTAGCGGGAAGCTGTACAAAGTGGACGAGAATTTGGTCAAAGAAATCGCCTCGATGGGCTTTGGTGGTCCATCAATGGCTCGGCTTGCATTGCGGCGCAACAATATGAATCTCGCATCGGCTGCACAGTGGCTATTGGACGATGCCCATGCAGAAGAAGCAGTCTTGTATGAATCCAAGGTGGAGTCGATGGAGACCGCAGCCCACAGAGTCTCCCGGCTCCTTGTGGAACACGCACTAGAGGCATTTGGAGGGGATCGAGACGTAGCTTTAGCATGGCTGACAGATAAAAGTAATGCTGTAGAATTACATCGACTGAAAGCCTTGTACAGTGATGATGGAGGGGGGAAGACTTCCGCAGCTGATGTGGACAGAGAAGACATGGATGTCGACATTTCCTCAGTCGCTCTTGGGGATGTACCAAGAGAAGAGAGTGACAAAGACGAGGGGAGGACGACATCTCCTCTCATGACGGAGCCTAATGAGGAGACCGATGAAGAGTATGGTGAGGGTGACTTGGTTTTGTTTGATTTGGTACACGCTCCTCCTACCCGCGCACTGGGTCGCCTGACAACACTTCTGATGCGCATTGAGGACCTCTCTCACATCTTGGTCTGGGGTCGACTACTCGACAAAGATGACGCATATAGAATGACAGATGATATGGTAATTACGTCAGAAGGCTGTAATCGCTCACAGTTAGTGCTGGTAGAAATGCCTCGCCTGAAACTTACTTTCAAACCGCGGCAAGATGAGCACAGCGGTGAGTACCGCTTGTACTTAATGGATCATGCCGGCTGGTTCATCAGCGACCATTGTGTAGAGGACTTCCCTGATGATGTGGCTGGACGTATGATTTATCCAAGCTCTTGCCCTGGCCATTCGGGAAAGCAACGGCTGAAGTGCCTGCTGGGGGGCTTGGGAGCCAGCCTGATCCTAGAGAACGCTGGAGAGGAGTTGCAGGCACTTGTTGCCAATCACGACGCGTTTCGGCCCATCGTAGGCGGTAAGCCCTGGTCGACTATGCTAGTCTTTGACCGTGCTTCATTGGGATGGCAGCAAGCCATGGAGACTAGGTATTACATGTACCCTATCCACACCAGCCGTGCTTTTTTAAGCCCTCCCACCCTCGCAGCTTCTCTGTACCTAATTTTGCTACGCTTTCTCAACCGGATGTACGCAGAGGCTTTTAAAGCAGCAGAAGGATGCTCAGTAGACGTACCTTTCACAGCAGAAGAAGCCTGGGTGTGGAGTCAATTTGAGCGTACCCTTGACGATGCTCACCCAGACGCCCACGCCGTGCGCCTCAAGCTGTCGCTTGCGGTGCAGTATTCTCGGGCCAGCAACCGTGTGAAATGGGAGCAGCACAAGGAGATGGATCGCTATCTGGCTAAACTTGCCCACGTGTCTGCTGCATGTCGCCTCACACTCGAGGAGGAGCTCGAGGCCTTGCATCTTTGCAAACAAGGTACGCCTCTCATCAAAAATAGGCTCGCTTATCTCAAGGCAGCTGAGGCGGGCAACGTCGACGTCGTCACTCTTAAGACGGAAAGTCCACGTTGGGGGGGGCAGCCGTGGATGAAATTAAATATGCAGACGCTGGATCACCTCACTCAACATGGTACGAAAATCTCTCGAGTGCAGTACCGGCGACCCGTGCCCGAAGGTCAGATTTTGGCCGGTGAAAAGGCGCTAGACTTGCTTTGGTCGGATACATTGCTTATGGACGAAGAGAGTGGCACAAATCGGCAGCTGGGTTTCCTTTTTCTGTACGAGTTGGCACGCGGTACGCTGCCGGTAAAGATTGGAGGGAAAGAAGTGGGTCGGCATCTTGCAGAGATTTTGGCATGTTGTTTTCATCTGAAGGCTTCGCGATGGGGCAGAGAGCAGGTGCAGGAGGGAGAAGTGGAAGCCAGTAACTCGACTCATTTGGCTCAACTAGCGGCTGTTCTTGCTTTGCCGCGTGTAGCCTGGCCATCGGTGCCGTTTGATGCGACAAGCCGCTCCCTTTTGGACCGTGGTGTCGGGCTTTTCACGCCTGAAGGGAGAGGTACAAGCGTCAAAGCATGGTTCGATCTCATGGATGTACAATTTACAATGGTGCTGTCCTCAGGGGATGACCAATCCAGGCGCGTGATCGCTCTAAAAGAGGCCATGAACCATATTCGGAAAACTTCAATGGGTCATACAACCACGGTCCGTCTGGATCTTGACGATGTTCGAAGGGCTCGATCGGAGATTGGACGGACCGATAGAAACGGGACCAGTTTTGCAGATACAATGGTAAATATGACAGGGCGTTGTGAACTTCCCCATGCATATGATACCTCCTGCTCAAAACTTCTTATTACCCCTCTTGCCATTGAAGGCGGTAATGGCCTCGTCTCATCCTCTCTGCATGCTGTATCGTCCGAGAATCTGGCAATTTTAGGATCTATGCCTTTAAGTTCTATTGCCCTCCATAGATACATAACCATGGAAGACGGAATGGAGCGGATAGCATCCTGCCTGCCCGTGGACGTGACGTCGCACTCAGCAGCTCGAACAGTCGTTGCGCGGGAGATGCTCGCTCGGCTCGAGGACGATATCGTTGGGTATGCGCAGACACTTTCCAAGACATCAGTGCCACGGTTGTCCCAGCTCACAAATAATCGATCGGAGGCGCTAAAAAAAAAAGGGTTCGACCTCATATTAGAAGAGACGGACGTCGAACCGATCAAAGGGAGTATCGAAAATCTGATCCGTGACTTAGGCAACGTCCTAGAGGCTGACCGTGATTTTTCAGAATGGGCACAAAGTGAAGCTGTCCGTTTGGCAAATGGGTTGGTAGTGGCTCCAAGTTCGCCCGCCGTACATAATTCTCACCATCGACAAGCGACATCGGCGTTGCACGTGTTTTGGACACAACGATATGCAGGTCTTCGCCCGGCTATCGACATCACATATCTTATCCAGTGTTTAATGTCCACACGGGCACATGAGGACTTGCTGGCTGTCAATCCTTTCGCTGGAGAGGCAAGCACGCTCACGGCGGCATTAAACCTAACTGCATTGGCACTTTTGCACATAAATCGGGCGGCGCACGCAAGTCGGACAATTATGGCTGCAGGACAAGCATTGAAAGCGGTGAAGGCTCTTGTGCATTCAGCTCGCACTGTGATTTCTGGCGATTTATCTTTCTCTGTATCACTGGCAATGCAGCGTGTGACTCAAGCTACTGACAACTTGGCGGAGCTTCTGACTGCAGGGCGATATTACGGCACTTCAACGGCTGCTGGTTTGGAAGTTGATCCTCGCTTTCTGGTTTTCGAGGCCGTATTTGATTTGATGTTGCGGAAACGGCAGGTCGAGATGGTGACATGGTTTCAAGCATCCTTGGAGCAAGGTGTAAGCAGAGTGCAGCAAATGATTATGGGGGCGGGTAAAACGACTGTTGTGGGACCTCTACTGACGCTTCTTTTGGCAGACGGGCAGCAGCTCGTCACGCAAGTGATGCCTACGGCTCTACTCGAGCAGACTCGGTCTATCATGCGCAGCCGCTTTGGCCAAATCATAACTAAGCGAGTCTACACCTTGGAATTTGAGCGCAGTGTCGACGATGACGTTGAACTAGTTGCTGAAATCTTTGGCAAGCTAGACGCAGCACGTCGTAGGCGCAGCGTCGTTTGCACGTCCCCTGAGGCAATCAAAAGCCTGCTTTTAAAATTTGTGGAACACCTGCATGCTCTGGAGCAGGTCGAGGCGAGCGACCTGACGTATGGGGAGTCAGCTCGGGCCAATCGTGAGATAGGTCGAGTGCGGGAGGCCTTGCAGTGCAAATCCGACATGGCAGATGCGATAGTACGTGTGCTGGACATGTGGCGTGGTGGTGTGCTGATCATGGACGAGGTGGATCAACTTCTGCATCCACTGCGATCGGAGCTCAATTTCCCCATTGGTGCGAAAGATCCCATTGACATGGCCGGTTACCGATGGGACTTCCCCATTTTTCTTATAGATGGTCTTTTTAGTGCCGCAGAGGGTCACCCTCTATCAGAGCGCCTCAATCCTCAGATGTCAACCCGAATAAATTTCGGTGCTCAAGCAATATTGGACGACTTGAGGGATGCCGTCGCTGAAGGCTATTCGCAACATGCTCTGCAACGAAGTCCGCACATGATTCTGCTTGATAAGGCCTTTTACGAAGCTCGACTGAAGCCAGCATTGGCTAAATGGGCATTGTTATGGATTGCCGAGCGCTTCATGGGAAGAGTTGAGTGTCCGCAGGATGCGCTTTTGGGGTACTTGAAAGGGCAAATTGAAAAGAATCGACAGACCATTGAGAAAGGCTTGCCTCCCGAGTCCAAAAAGCTTCTCAATCTGGGACGCGAATGGGTCTGCACTCTTATGCCGCATTGTCTCTCCAAAGTTGACAGAGTCGGGTACGGTATTTTGAACGCTGCTGATCTCGCGGGACTTAATTCCCGCGCACCTCTGAGCCGGAAGTTAATGGCTGTACCATTCGTGGGAAAAGATGTTCCCAGCGCGTCCTCCGAATTTGCTCACGTTGACGTCGTGATCGGACTGACTGTGATGGCGTATCGGTATGAGGGCTTGCGCTTAACGGATCTTCGCCGTCTGGTCACACAACTGAAGGCGGATTTCTCGCGACAGGGGGGCCCTCGTAATTCCCGACCAGCGTCGCTCCTTTTTAAGTCATGGCTGCTGCAAGTGGTGAATGCGGGGAAATGCTTGAAAGTCCACGAAGAGGGGGACGCAGGCGAGACGGTCGATGCAGAGCACAAAGTGGCAGGAGCAGAGGAGGTCCAAGCACCAATGGATACAAGTGATCAAGCGGGCAGGATGGAAGCTCAAATTAGGCACGAGAAAATGCATGTGGGACTTCCCGTCTCGCCCTTGCCCTTGTTTCAACCTGGCGACATGAAGCAGTTGGTCGCCTTGCATGGCCTCGTTCGGCTTCTTCCGGACGTCCTGCACTATTACCTCAGACAGCATGTTTTTCCTGCTACAATGAATTTCCAATCTATCAAACTTTCTGCCGCCGGCCATGAGCTAGGCTCCTCTATCCTTTTTGCCCGTCGAATCGGCTTCTCTGGCACACCGTCAAACCTTCTGCCTATTGATCTTGGCACTTGTCAGTATGAACCAGGCTCCGATGGCAAAGTAGTACATGTCTTGACTGACCCAGCCGTGGTAACAGCTTCGCGGAAATATTATTGGACGGCGCACTCGCTTTTGCGCGACGTTGCACGCGTTAGTCCGGCCTTCCATGCACTGATTGATGTAGGCGCACTCATAACGGGCATGGACAATGAGGAGGTGGCAAGATATTTGCTGGAGCATTTGCCTGCGGAGCGTTTCGACGGTGTCGTCTTTCTTGACCGGCATGATCGGAAGATGATCCTGCAACGTTCATCAGGCCGCTGTCTGGCTTTGGAGCAATGCGGCGTGGATGTTGATCGACGCTTTACATTCTACGACCAGGTTCACACGACAGGAATGGACATTAAACAAGCTCCGGATGCCCGGGCGGTGGTCACGATTGGGAAGGATATGACCTTCCGGGACTATGCGCAGGGGTGTTTCCGCATGCGAGGTATTGGACGCGGGCAAAGCATCCATTTGTATTTGATACCGGAGGTAGAGAACAGACTTAAGCAGGAGCTGGGCAACCATGCCACCGGCAAAGTGGAGTTGGATGTGACAGGATGGCTTTTAGTAAATTCTATGCGGATGGAAGGCATGCAATTCATCCAAATGAGCGTGCAGGAGCTGTTCAATACTTGGCGGAAGCGTGCGCTTGGGACACTCACCGGTGAGGCTGCAGAGCATGCGTCGTCGGCGCAGAGACAGGAGGTGGAGCGTCGGGTTGTGCGTTTCCAGGGTCACGACGAGGCAGCATTGTGGAAACGTCGCTGCATCCAGCTTTTCCGGGAACCGGTCGGCTACCCTGTGGCAGATGCGGTGCCAGTGCCGCACAGCTTTCATGATAAACTTGAAGCGATGATATCGACAAATTCTGATTTCACGAAAGATCCTTGGGAGATCGGTCGCATCAAAGAGGTTGCTGCCCGCGTACATCAAGTGAATCAAGCTCACATGGAGGACGATAGTACACGCCACTTGACTGCGGAGATTGTGCACGAGAATGAACAAGAAGCCGAGGAAGAGGCAGAGGAAGAAGCGGAAGAAGAAGAACAGAAACTGAGCCAGTTTACGCGCGAAGATGAGGAGCCCAACCAGTGGAGCACCCGATACTTGACGAAGGCACCTTCAAGCACGCTGAAAGCAACAGCGAGGGGTGACGAGCCTTTTTATCGATTAGCTGACTTTCGGGTTCGACCACAGCAGCCCCGGTTGTCTTTTCCAGAACCCCTACTTCTTTCCGACAATTTTTTCCGCCCCCGATGGTGTGGCATTGGAGATCGGAGGCTTAAGAATGTGGGAATTATCATGGAATGGGTTCCTGAGATCGGCAAAGCCCACCTGCCACGTGTCTTGGCTGCTCTAATCCCCAAACTAGTAGCCGAAAAAGGGCTTCACCGAACCGTGGCCGCAGCACAGGCATTGGGGCTTGCTCTGTCCAACGCAGACATCATAGGGGAAGATGAACTAGCACCCATGACACCTGAACAGGTCGCGAATGTCCAAGCACAGCCTCGTTATATGGTCGCTTTAGCACTGGCAGAGGCCGAGACAATCCGTTTAATATTGCACACGAACGAATCTGCGCTCTCATGGGCAGGTATTGCCTTGAGGACGGCGGATGGAGCGCTCATTGAGGCGTCGACACGCTTCTTGGCCGCAGAGCGTGCCTTGAAGGACACGAGTGATAAGACGGACATCAACGATGACCATAAGAAAAGGAACAGTCGGCAGTCTGCGACGGATTTAGTGGATACGTGTGTACAGTGCCTGCGGTTTGTCAACAACGATATGTACTTTACGCCGAGGGAGATTGAGTTGTTACAAACCGCGTTCAGATCCTCACCTGTGTCGGATCGCATCCGCTTTTTTGAAGATTGTTTGCGGTTGCGTCGGCGGGAGCGACATTTGTGGGGAGACACACCGTTGGCGCAAGTTTTTACCGAGGAAGGAGAGCGACACTTGCTTCGGGTGCGTACCCTGCTCCAGCAGATGAAGGAAGCGATTCGTCGTGCCATAAAGAAGCGCCGCATCGACCCCATAGCAGCTTTTTCCAGGCATGATACCGACCACGATGGATCCTTGTCATACACAGAATTGCAGCAGGTGGTTAGTAGTATATGCCTGGGATTCTCGGCGGGAGATATTGCAGACGTGGTACGATTCTGTGATCGGAACGCAGACGGGTCGGTGCCTTTCGAAGACTACCTTGAGATGTTTGATTTGACTATGGACATGGTTCCTGAAGAGAGTGTCGATGGCGGTACTCGACGTGCGGAGCGCTGGCAATGCACATCTTGCACTTATGTTAACTTCGCTTCGGACAAAGGATGTTATGTATGTGGATACGGGCGGGATGGACGCTTGTTGGTACCACCGAAGAAATGGATGTGCGATGTGAGTCAGGGTGGGTGTTCATTTTTCAATGATGAAACACAATTTTATTGTGAGCAATGTGATCTTGCGCGGCCGTCCTTGGCGAGCGTCCGCTTTTAAGGATAGCGAGGAAAGCAAAACGAGGGACATTAAATGTATGTAGAAAGAAATGCTATGTATACAACCGAAATGTGTCTGAACACAATTCTCAAGAATCTGAGGCCCGAAAAACGAACGACGATCGTTATGGAAAGGCTTGAAATATCGATTGCCTTCTCATCCTCGCTGGCTGCCCGTATGTTACATATGTGGACTTGCTTTTCTTCGTAAAGCGCAGCCAAATCCACCATCAAACGCCCCTTTTAGCCCCTCGCCTGGAAGTACCTTCATTCTCAATGGCCGGCCCTCATTTTCTGCGTCCACCACTACCTCAAGGCCAAGCTCCTTACATGCTTTCTCTACCATCCCTTCGTCCTCTCCCCATAAGATGGAGCACGTCAGATACCATATTTCGGCATGACGGTTTGTCTTTGACAGAAGCTCCTCTTCTGCGTGCTTAAGAAGAGAAAACTGAGTCGTCTCCAACTCTTTCAGGAAAACTCCATCCTTTAAACGCCATCGAGCCTCTGGCCGACGGCCTAAAACACCAGCATTCGAACAAGGAACGTCCAGCACAACTATATCGAATCCATTCTGCTCTATAACAGAACCAACAAAACTGTCTGTCTGATTCGCTACATCCTTCTTCGAAAGGCTCGCTCCGTCGCCAACAGTAAGCTGTACCTCCTGTGACAAACCAAACCTCGCAAGATTTTCTGCGATTCGAGCCTTTTTGGCTTCATTTACGTCGTTCATCACCAGAGAGACTCTCCTCCCTTGACCCTGCAGTATGTCCCAGACTGCCAAGCCCTTTCCCCCGGGGGCAGCGCAGACGTCCAGCACCTGCAGCACGGGATCTCGGGATTCCTCTGCCGCGCTGTCTGCCAGAACACGTTTCGCAGCCCCTTGCGCCAGGCGAGCAAGTAGTCCAGCAGGCGTGCCGTTGGTGATGTACCAGCCGTCATTTTGAGTCAAGAGCTGGAGCAATACATCGGAGTGGACAACCCCGAGGGTGTAAGGCAAAGGCAATGGAGCATGTAAGGCCATCGGAAGACTCTCCACTGTTTCCCAGGAGGCTTTCCCACGTTTCAAAGAATCACTTAAGGATGATGCCGCCATCTCGGGCGAAAGATCCACAGCAGAGTGTACCTCAGTGCCCATGCCCTTTTCCTCCTTATCCTCAATCGCCTCCCCGGAGAGCTTGGGTGCCTTAGCCTCTGGGATCCGTGAGCGGGCCATCACGGGTGGGAAGATATTACTGGCCTTCATGATGCTTATAGCATGCGACTTGCCGAATTCCTGCACCAGTGCTTTGACGAGGAAAGGCGGGTAAGACAAGCGCGTGGCCAGGGCCTTTTCGGAATTCCCCTCGGGCAAGGGTAGATGCCGGATGTCACCATCTGCTCCACCATGTACGAATTTCTCCCCTTGGTGTACTCTGGTGTTGTCCGCCTCGCTTGCTTTCTTGTCCAGAGAGGTGGGATCGGGATGGAGCTTGCGGAGCAGAGCATTCGTAAAGGAAGCGAAGGCGATACCTCCGCCATATTCTTTCGCGAGCTCCACAGCATCATTCACGATGGCGTACAGCGGCATTCGAGTGCAGTACCTGGAAAAAGGAAAAACGTGTAAAGCGGGATTTACGATAAGATGGAAGCTCGCTGACCAGTCAGTAGGACGACGACTCCCACACGAAGGAGGAAATGTACTTTTGTTGCCTCCCTCCTTCTTCCATCCCATCCTCCTGAGCATGTTCCCTTGCCATTTCTCGCTATTTACCGTACTTGTACTGTGCTAAAGCCGTCCGCAACACTGCGCGTTGACGGCCCTTGAGCTTGACTGACCTTCGCCCCCCACGCACGTCCTCCGCGCCAGCCAAGGCTTCGATCGCAAAGTCCAGGCTTGCGGCTTCCCGACAGGCCACGTTGGCCACCAATGTTGCCAGACCTATCTCGGACGAAGAGGGTCGTTTCCTCCGGCTCCAGTCCGCGAGATAGTCGGCTATGAAGGCTTGGTCTCGCTCAGCCGCCAGGACGGCCAGATAGGCGGCCTCGCGCGGGCTCCGGGCGCGGGAGGGAGGAATGAAGCGGGGGATCGCCCGATGAGATGCGTCGGAGGATTGCGTGGATGTTTGAGGAGTGTCTTCCGGTTGCTTGCCTGGAGGCCGCTTTCCCTCAGGTCGACGGCCGCGGCGGTTTCCGGGGTGTTGCTGGCCTGTGAAGGCGGGCACGAGGTCGAGCAGGAGGGCGACAAGAAGGAGGAGGAGCAGTCTCCTTGTCAGGAAAGGCGCCGACGACTGCATGCGACAGCGGGGCACCAGGCCCATCCCCGCCGCGTGGCCTGACCGGCACCGGCCCCGACCTCCTCAACGCAGCGTCCCTGTACGGGAGGGGAAAAGAAGAAGAGGATCGTAACCCCCGTGAGCAACGAATTGCACTGAACACAAGAGTGAAGTAAAAGTTACCACCGGCGCTACAGCGGCATTGCATCCGCGCGCCTGCCTCAAAGAGCAACATATCCCAGCCAGTCGGCGTTCCTCAATCTCGAATTTGACCTTTTCATCCTGTCGTCCTGACCACATGGACCTCCCAAAATCGAAAGTAGACAAGCTCTAGATGATGTTTATCCAACCGTTTCCACGACTGTAAGTAGTGGCTGAGCAAACTACTCTTTTTAGTTTCCCATCGACGAATCTTATTACGACTAATCTCATAAGCACCCCTCCGTGAAACGTAGTCGCTTCTCTGTGCCATCGTCCGGGCCTTTCCCCCTGCGTATGTACACGCTACTCATCAATTGGTCCCTTCATCGAAATAATTGTGTCTTCAGCAAGCAAGCCTCAGGGGCGGCCCTCCAAGTCCTCGATCCCCTCTGTCAGTTTTTTCTCGTCGGCGCCGGCGAACGTGCCCACAAGTTTGCCCTTGCGGTAAAAGTGAAAAGCCGGAATGGTTCGAATATTGCTTTTGCTTGCGGCTTCCTCGTTGGCATCCACCTACATGTGATATTTTAAAGAGAGTAAGAAAGAATCACAGCGCCTTCCAGGTGAAAGAGTTTTATGTTCGTAGATCCCTGCGGTAAGGGTACCGCTGAGCACGTCGAGAGAGATTGCATTTATCACCTACACATTGGCGTGCAAAAACAATTTCTTTCCTCCGTCATGTTCAGTATGTCCTTCCTTCACTTACATCTATTTTCAAAAATTTGACGTCAGAGTATTTGCTGCTGAGAGTCGAGAAGACAGGGGAGATAGTCCGGCATGGTGGACACCACGAAGCTGTAAAGTAGGCCACAACGCGCTCATTGACCGTTGTTTCGTCTGAAAAGGCTTTGAAATCCTTTGCAAGTACTACTTTGTCTTCTGCCTCTGCGGCTGCTGCAGCAAACGTCCGTCCGCTTGCTCTTTTAGTAAATGCAGCAAGGCGGATAGGACGAGTTATGCACATCATCATGGTGGAACTTGAACAACCTGCACCTACGAAGGAATGTGTACAGATTAATCGTCTATATTCCGGCAAGGACGATCGGAACTCTCACGCGGGGCTGGAGACCAAGGCGAATGTGCGTCGCCGGGTCTAATTATGGCACGGCCAGGGGCAGGGGGGTGGGAGGTCGGGTCGAGCGGTTCGAAGCCCGCGGGAAAGCCGTACACGCAATGATAGTCACGTAGACATAAGTTTGTCTCCTGATATTTGCCGTTCACGACACCGAACTAGTTATTTGTCGTCCCTGACAGCTGAACCGCCCGGGCGGGCTTGATATGAGAATGTTCTCTCTGATTTGTGAGCAGCAGGCAAGAAAGACTTTCTTCGTGAGGTAAAGAAAATCTCTAACAAGTACTGTTACATGCATCCCTCGAACTCACAGGGCACATCATGGCAAGCCGACATACCATTCTGCTTGTTCAGCCCACGCGTGCCGCGTCCTCCCGCACTTTCTTTGACTTTCCCACAGTGTACGAGGCGATGGACGGTACGTTTCTGTGCGTGAGGATGCTTTGGTCATGCCCGTCGTTTTCATACCTTGAGAGCAATTTCTCAAATTGCATGTTACGACTGTATTTATCAAATGTATGCTGAAGCAAAACGCACGGCCTGGAAAACTGACGATATGATTGTTCAATTTCGCACTCCTTCGGTTCTATTTTGATGTTCTAGGAGGTGGTTTTGTGGTACCTTACTCCCCTATATTTTTGCAATGTCAAACCCCGTGACTCCTTCTTGTTTTTCTTGTAGAGGTAGTCAAGATGTATGAAAAGCAGCTGAAGCAACTTAATCCCAGCATCCCGCATATAACCTACGACATTACGGTAAGTACCACACTGACTGGTTCACCGAATGCTTTTCCGAAGTCCATCAACTGCTGTCAGAGCTTGATTACATCTCTTTGAGGCACATCGGATGCCAAAAGTCGCATTCAATTCACAGTGCATACCCGCCTCTTTCTCCACAGCATCTTCTCAGATTCGTAGACGACCTCGTCGACCTCTCTGCCCTCGTGTGAGTAGTTGGTGAAAGAAAGGGCACACTTTTGGGGTTGCGACTCTCTAGGACCCAACATTGTCTTCTGGTCCTCGTGTAGCATCTTGACCTGTTCGACGAACAAAAATGGGTCTGCCTTTGGCGCGCGTGAAGAGCGCTTCTACGGAATCACATCCAACCAATTTTCTCATACATCCATGTGCACCAATCCTATCTCTTCCACTTTCCACTCATGTTATGCGCCACCTTCCCTCCCCATCCGCTACCTGCTGCGGACAGTTTTGACCCTTGAACCACTCATGTTATGCGCCACCTTCCCTCCCCATCCGCTACCTGCTGCGGACAGTTTTGACCCTCGAACCACTCATGTTATGC
>Ga0102934_1001108_pt1 | contig 18673 bp, 17 predicted proteins | sample SalPonR2_A_D1_MG_FD_78175 | JGI IMG/M metagenome (GOLD analysis project Ga0102934, IMG submission 78175) | Salt pond soil microbial communities from South San Francisco under conditions of wetland restoration - Salt Pond MetaG R2_A_D1_MG | ecosystem: Environmental > Aquatic > Marine > Intertidal... | reverse complement strand
TGACGAGGCCGGTGATCGACGCGGTACGGACCGACCACCGCGGCGACGGCGCCGGCGCGGCGCGGGCGACGGTCCGTTGCACCTAGCGCCGCTCCCCTTCGAGAAGCCCGATGAGCAGCTCGAGCGCGTCGGCGAGCCGGGGACCGGCGCGCGTCAGCAGGTCCACGCCAGCCTGATCGAGCTCGATCACCGCGCCGCCTCGCAGCGCGGCGATCGCGCCCCAGCCGGGCCGGGCCGCGACGGTCTCGGCGCTCTCGCCGAACGGAGCGTCGAGCAGGATCACCACCTCGGGATCCTCGGCGACGACGAGCTCCGGATCGACCTGCGGGAAGTCGCCCAGCCCCGCTGGAACGATGTTGTCGGCTCCCGCCAGGGTCAGCAGCTCGCCGAGGTACGAGCCCGGACCGACGCTGTACGGCGTGGCGTCGAGCTCGACGAACACGCGCGGTGTCGGCAGGCCGGCGACCGACGCCGCGAGCGCCTCGACCCTGCCCTGCGTCCTGCCGACGAGCAGGGCCGCCTCGCTCTCGAGCCCCAGCAGGGTGGCCAGCGCCTCGGTCGTGCGCCACACCTCGGCCACCGTCTGCGGCGTGCCGGCGTACACGGGGATCCCGAGCGGCGCGAGCGCCTCGGCGAGACCGCTGTACTCGTCCGTCAGGACCAGGTCGGGCTCCAGGGCGATCAACGCCTCGAGATCGGCGTCGAAGGCGCTGCCCAGGTCGGGCAGGCGCGACACCCGGGCGGGCACGTTGCTGAACGTGTCCACCCCGACCAGCCGGTCGCACGCGCCCAGGGCGCAGACGGTCTCGGTATGGGTGGGGACCATCGCCACGATCCGCTGCGGCACGGCCTCCAGGACGACCTCGCGCCCCAGGTCGTCGACGACGGGTCCCTGCGCGAACGCGAAGGCGAACGTCAGGACGATCAGGGCGAGCCAGCCGCGCGCCACCGCGCGCGAGACGAGCGAACGGGCGTAGGTCCGGTGATCACGGGGGTGCTTCACATGAGCCTCCTCGGGCTCCTGCGAAGGACGATCCGCCGGTTCGGGCGTCGGGATGCCGGGGAGGCCAAGCGACGTGCGCGTTGCGTACCGTGCGTGTCGTAGCGACCGGGGCGCCCCATCCTCGTCCTCGCAAGGGGGTGCCGTTCCGCCCGGGACTCGGTGATCGGGCTTCCGCCTCGTGGACGGATACCGTTGCGGGACAGCGCCGGAGTCTCACCGGACTTCCCCGAACCGCGGGCTCGCCCGATGCTACGCGCTGCCGCGCCCCTCCGTCAACGTGGACGCGACGGGACGCGTGGTAGCGTCCGCGCGTGCCGACCCCCTCCTGCGCGCCGCGTCCCCCCGTGCCCCGAGTTGCGAGCGACGGCGTCCGTGGACTGCCGGCGCCCAGCGAGACGCAGCCGGCCGCGAGCGTCGACGGACTCGTCCCGCCGCCCCGCTTCGGCGCGACCTCGTTCGAGGCGTACGCGCCGGTGCATCCGTCGCAGGCCGAGGCGCGCGACGCGGTGATCCGGTTCGTCGAGGCCGCCTCGTCCCGGCCGCGGCGCCAGACGCTGCCGTGGCGCCGCCGACCGGAAGGGACGGGCCTCTATCTCGACGGCGGCTTCGGCGTGGGAAAGACGCACCTGCTGGCGGCCGCTTGGCACGCCTCGCCGCTCCCCACGGGCGCCAAGCGCTACCTGTCGTTCCAGGAGCTCGTCTACCTGCTGGGCGCGCTGGGGCGGGAGGGCGCCCGCGACGCCTTCGCCGAGGTCTCGCTGGTGTGCTTGGACGAGTTCGAGCTGGACGATCCGGGCAACACGCTGATGATCGCGAGCTTCCTGCGCGAGGCGTTCGCGCGCGGCACCTCGGTGCTGACGACGTCGAACACCGAGCCCGCCTCGCAGGGGGCGGGCCGGTTCGCCGCGGACGACTTCCGTCGCGAGATCCAAGGGATCGCCGACCGGTTCTCGGTGCTTGCGATCGACGGTCCCGACCACCGTGCCGGCGCGCGCCGGACCGCGTGGACCTCGGCCGCGGAGATGGCGGAGACGGCCGCCACGACCCGTGGAACCGTCGCCGCGACGACCGGCTCCGAGCTTGCCGAAGCCCTGGCCGGGATCCACCCGATCCGCTACGGGGGGCTGCTTCGCGGAGTCGACGTGCTCCTGATCGAAGCGATCGAGCCGATCGAGGACCAGAACGACGCGCTACGCTTCGTGCACTTCATCGACAAGCTCTACGACGCGGGCGTCCGGCTGCGCGCCAGGGGAACCGTCCCGCTGGAGGCGGTCTTCGACCGGTCGTACCGCGAGGGCGCCTACGCCAAGAAGCACCACCGGTGCCTGTCGCGCCTCTCCGAGCTGATCCAGGAGCCGCTCGACGCGCAGCGCCCCTGACCCGACGTCGCTCAGCGGCGACTGCTCTCGAGCGGGACGGCGACGCCGCGGGCGTGAAGGGAGGCGTGCTGGCCGGCCCGCAACGTGGCGGCGGGTCCGGTGCGCACGATCCAGCCCTCGTCCGCACCCGCACCCGGCTCCACGGCACGGCACCGGAACACGAGGTCGTGACCTTGGAAGCTGCGCTCGGTGATCACGACGGGCAGACCGCCCACGCTTCCCGGCGGGCCTTCGAAGGCCGCCGCGTCGGCATCGTACGCACGGCCGGCCTCGGGCTCGGCGCCGGGATCGTGCTCGGGGCCGGGCACGAGCACCAGGTCTTCCGGCCGGAGCGAGACGAGCACCTGACCGAACGACGTCCGTGCCAGCGGCACCTCCCCCAGGCTGGTCCTCACCGTCTCCCCCGTCGCCTCGCCGCGGACCAGGTTCGTCCTTCCCAGGAAGCCGGCGACGAACGCCGTCCGCGGCGCGAGGTAGGTCTCCTCGGGCGCGCCTTCCTGCTCCAGCCGACCCGCCCGCATGACCGCGAGCCGGTCTGCGAACGTCATCGCCTCCTCCTGGTCGTGCGTGACGAGCAGCGTCGTCGCTCCGCTCCGCTCCAGGATGCGCCGGACCTCGTCGCGCGTCCCCGCCCGCAGGGCGGCGTCGAGGTTGCTGAACGGCTCGTCGAGCAGGATCAGGTCGGGGCCGGGCGCCAGCGCGCGCGCCAGGGCGACCCGCTGCTGCTGACCGCCGGAGAGCTGTCCCGGGAAACGCCGGGCGAACACGGTGAGGCCCACCAGGTCGAGCACCTCGCGGGCGCGCTCGCGACGGGCCTTGGCGGAGCGCTCGCGCAGCCCGAAGGCGACGTTTCCGAGCACGTCGAGATGCGGGAACAGCGCGTAGTCCTGGAACACGAACCCGATGCGGCGCCCCTCGGGCGGTACGAACACCGTCGTGCTGGACACGGTCCGTCCCGCCACGACCACCGAGCCGGAGTCGGGCGCCTCGAAGCCGGCGATGAGGCGTAGCAGCGTCGTCTTGCCGCAGCCCGACGGACCGAGCAGGGCGACGGTCTCGCCACCGGCGACGCGGAGCGAAAGCCGGTCGACGGCGGGGTGCGCGGGATCCTGGTAGCTCTTCGTCACCGCATCGAGCTCCACGACCGCCTCGCCCGCGGCCTGAGGGGCCGATGCCGTGCGGTCGGGACGGTCGGGGTTCGGGGGCGTGGTCACGTGGAGTCTCCGGAGGGAGAGGCTACCCTCGCCGGCCCGTTCGGCGCGTCGGCTGCGTGGTCGAGCACCTCCGCCGCGTCGGCCAGCAGGTCGGCCGCGACGCGGCGGCCCCCGCCGGCGGGACCCATACGCTCCGCGCCCGCCCGTGCTCGACGTGCCCGCTCGGCGGGCCGGACGATCAGCGCGCGAACGGCCTCGGCGACCGCGCCGCCATCGGCCGCGACGACCTCGACCGCATCGCCCAGCAGGCGACGCTGCCGGGCCAGGAACGACGGTCGATAGCTCGGACCGCACGGGAACGCGACGACGGGAACCCCTCGACCCGCGGCCTGCTCGTGCGCGGTGCCGCTGGTTCCGATCGCCACGCCGGCCCAGGCCAGCGCCTCCTCGAACCGTCCTTCGACGACGTGCACCACGGCGCCGTCACGGTGCCAGGCGATCCCTCCGAGCGGCCCTTCGTCCGCACGCCAGCCCGGCGGCACGGCCGGGGGCGCGTCGCCCGGCCAGGGAAGCGCCGCGACGACCGGCGCCAGTCGGTTCAGCGCGTCCAGCATGACGCGGAGCGCGTCGGTCGCGTAGCCGCGGCCGCCGGGCAGGAGCACCACGCCGGGCGCACCGTGCGGCAGCGGCAGCGGAAGGGGAGCGACGTCCAAGCCGTCCATCATCGGGTTCCCCAGGCTGCGCGCCTGGCGCACGCCCCGGTCCCGTAGCGCGGCGGCGCTGGCCTCGTCCCTCAGGTAGACGCGCCGGTAGGCGGTGCGCAGCAGGGTGCGCTCGGCCAGCGTGAACCGCTCGCGAAACGCGCCGATGCCCCAACGGTGGCGCTCTCCCGCCATGCGCACCGAGAGGAGCGTCTGCACCGCGTAGCGCAGCCTGGCGCGCGGAAGCGTGCCCAGCGTCTCGATCCAGACGTCACCGACCGCGAGCACGACGTCCGGCCGACTCGCGCGCAGATCGCGGAGCTGCGACAGCGTGGAGGGGATCAGTCCCGCTCGCAGATCGGCGCCGAGCACGTCGTGCCGCTCGAAGGTGAGCCCTTCGCTGGGCAGCGACCTCAGCGGCCCCACGCGCCTCGCGGGACCTCCGCGGTAGGCGCGGCCCGGTCCGACGGTCGGGAACGCCCGAAGGTCGAGGTCGGGCCGGAGCGCGCTCAGCTCCCGGGCCAGCCGGGCGCCGACGACGTCCTCTCCGTGTCCGTTCGAAAGCAGCAGAAGGCTGGGCCGCGACGTCACGACCGGCAGTATAGTCGTCGTGGCGCTCAGTTCAGCTCGCGGGCCCCCGCCCAGAGCACGCTGACCGGCACGCCGCTCGGCGGGTGGTGATGACGCTCCTGCACCGGTCCGAAGCCGCCGGACGCCTCGAAGTACGTCCGCACCAGACGCAGGTGGGCGGCGTCGTCCGACGCGCGCCAGGCCAGGACCGCCTTCTCCTCGAACATCCGGGTCGAGATCGCCACGATGAAGCGCGCTCCTGGACGGAGCGCGCGGGCCAGCGACGCGAACGTGTCGAGCGGTCGCGTCATGTACTGCACGCTGACCGTGCACACCGCTCCGTCGAAGCTCGCCGCCTCGAAGGGAAGCTCGGCCCGGCGGTTGAGGTCGAACAGGACCGGGGAGCCGACCCGCGGGTTGGCGTGAAGCTCGTCGGCGTTCAGTCCTAGCCCGACGACGTCGCCGTAGCGATCTCCCAGGTGCGAGCGCGCACCGGCCATCAGGTCCAGGATCCGCCCGCCCGCTGGAAGCAGCTCGTCGTTCGTGGCGCGTACGAACCGCATCGCCGCCTCGTCGAGGTGCGACGCGGACCGCGGCCGCCGGTAGAACAGCGCGTCGGGACGCTCGTCGAGGCGTCGGAAGAATTCGGGGCGAAGGTCGTTCATTACGTGATCATCACCGGTGCGGAGCGTCGCTCGCTAGGAGCCATCACACGGTTTCGTCGGCGCTCCCGGGCGTAGCGGAGCCGTGGCTGCCGCCCGAGCGTGCGCCGGGCTGCCGGCTCAGCGCCGGGCCCAGCCCCCAGCCGAGCTTCTCGCGCATCACCCCGTACGGCCCCAGACGACCGCTGCTCACGAGGAGCACGGTGCCGTGCGCGGCCTCGATCTCGACGCGGTCGCCCTCGACCAGATCGATCCGCTCCTGGCCGTCGGCGAGGAGCGCCAGCTCGTCGATCCGTCCGCGCACGACGAACTCGACGGAGACGTCGGCGCCGACGACGATCGGACGGTTGGTCAGCGAGTGGGGCGCGATCGGCGTGATCACGAACGCCCGTAGCCCTCGGCCCAGGATCGGCCCGCCCAGCGACAGCGAGTACGCGGTCGATCCGACCGGGGTGCTCACGACGAGGCCGTCCGCCCGGTAGGCGATGGCGTGCTCGCCGCCGACCCACATGTCGATCTCCAGGAGCCGGGTCATCACGCCCTGCGAGACGACGACGTCGTTCAGCGCCACGTGCGGCTCGCCGCCGTTCACGCGCGCCTGGACCATCATCTCCTCGTCGACGCGCCAGGCGCTGGGCGACGCCCCGTCGAGGTAGGCCTCGAACTCCTCGGGCGAGAAGCCGGCCAGGAACCCGAGCTTGCCCAGGTTCACGCCCAGCACCGGCACGTCGCCCCCCACCAGCCGTCGCGCCACGTCCAGCAGCGTGCCGTCGCCGCCGACGGAGACGACCAGATCGGCGTGCCGTGCCCGCTCGGCCAGCGGCCCGTTCCCGTCCACCTCGAGGTGCACGTCCGCGCCCATCTCGCGCAGCCGGTCGGCGAAGCGGTTCGCGATCGGGACCGCGTCCGGCTTGTGCCGGCTCGCGGTGACGACGACGCGCCGAAGCTCGGAGGCGGCGGCGACGACGACGTTCATCGTCTCGCGGCGCGGCGAGAGGCGACGACCGCGAGGACGCGGTCCACGACCTGGTCGAGACCCACGTCGCTGGTGTCGATCACGGCCGCGTCGTCGGCCGGCGCGGACTGGCGCGCGTCGAGCGCGTCCCGGCGCCGGATCGCGTCGGTGACCTCGTGCAGCGCCGCGGCACGCTCCCCGACACGCCTGGCTGCCCGGACCTCGGGTCGTGCGGTCAGGTAGACCTTCGCTTCGGCGTCGGGAAACACGTCCTTGCCCATGTCCCGTCCGTCGATCACGAACGACCCGTCGATCTCGCGCAGCCGGGCGTTCACCCAGGCGCGCACGCGGGGCCGCGCGGCGACGGCCGAGACGGCGTCGTCGACGCGGTCGGTGTGCAGCCCGTCCGTCACGTCGCGACCGTCGACGAACACCCGGTTGCCGTCCGCGTCGGGCACCAGGCGCACGTCGTGATCGGTCAGAAGCGTCAACAGGCCCTCCTCGCCCTCCGGATCCGCCCCGGCGTCCAACGCCAGCCGCGTCGCCGCGCGGTAGAGAAGCCCGGAGGAGACGAACGGAACGCCCAGCCGGTCGGCGACGCGCCGCGCCACCGTGGACTTGCCACTGGCCGCGGGACCGTCGAGCGTGACCACGTCGCGCACGCCGCCCATCATAGCGCCGTCGGGGCGAGTCGCGACCAGTCCTCGAAGAAGCCCGGATACGTCTTCGCGACGCATCCCGGATCGCGCAGCGACACGCCGGGAAGGCGCAGCCCCGCCACGGCGAACGCCATCGCCATGCGGTGATCGCCGTACGTGTCGATCGCCACGGGGACCTGCACCTCGCCCGCTTCGAGCGGATGGACGGTGAGCGCGTCCTCCTCCTCGACCACGGTCGCGCCCAGCCGTCCGAGCTCGCGCGCGAGCGCCGCCAGCCGGTCGGTCTCCTTGATCCGCAGGTTCCAGACGTTCTCGATCCGCACCGGCGCGTCGGCGAACAGGGCGCAGACCGCGAGGGTCTGCGCCTGATCGGGCATGTCGTTCAGGTCGAACGTCCCGCCCTGCAACCGCCCGGACAACGGTCCGAGAACCTCGACGCCGTCCGCGTCCCAGGTCGTGCGGCACCCCATGGCGTCCAGCACGTCGGCGAGCCTTCGGTCGCCCTGCACGCTCGTCGCCCCCACGCCGGGCGTGCGCACCCGGCCGCCCGTCACGGCGGCGGCGGCCCAGAAGTAGCCGGCGGCCATCGCATCGGCCTCGATCTCGTACGGTCGCGGGCGGTAACGGGCCGGCGTCACCTCGAACGCGGCGTAGCCGTCGCGGGCGACCGTGACGCCGAACGCCTCCATCACCGCGAGCGTCATGTCGGCGAACGGCTTCGAGAGCAGCTCGCCGTCGACCTCGATCCGCACCGGCCCGTCGGCGCACGGCGCCGCCATCAGCAGGGCCGACAGGTATTGCGACGAGCGGCCGCCGGCGACGCGCACCGTACCGCCGTGCAGGCCGCTCGCCTCGATCCGAACCGGCGGACAGCCGCTGCCCGTCTCGTCCACCGCGTCCGCGCCCAGCGCGCGCAGGGCGCCGAGGAGGTCGCCGATCGGCCGTTCACGCATGCGGGCGTTGCCGTCCAGCCGGTAGCTGCCGTGGCCCAGCGAGCAGATCGCCGCGAGGAACCGGATCGCCGTGCCCGACAGGCGCAGGTCCAGCTCCGCCTGCCGGGCCGGGATCCGGCCGCCCGCGCCGTGGACGGAGAGCGCCTCGCCCGCACCCGCGACCTCGATGCCGAGCGCGCGCAGCCCGTCCACCATCACGGCCCGGTCCTCCGCGACCAGCGCGCCGGTCAGCTCGCTCACGCCGTCCGCGAGCGCCGCGACCGCGAGCGCCCGGTTCGTGAGCGACTTCGAGCCGGGCACGCGGATCTCCAGATCGACCGGGCCGGTCGGCACCAGCGGAAGGGGATCGGGCACGGCGGACATGACGCGGAGGATACCACCGGCTCCCGCGAGGTTCCGCCGCGGTGCGCGTCCGACGACGGCGAGACGGACGGACTATGCTGCCGCATGCCCTCCACGCATCTGATCGTCGTCGGCGCCGGCCTGGCCGGCTCGTTCGCCGCGCTGGCCCTGGCCGAGCGGGGCGCCCGCGTCACGCTGCTCGAGGCGCGAGCGCCCGGGCACGACCGCGGCTCGTCGCACGGCGGCTCGCGCATCTTCCGTCACGCCTACCCCGAGACGGACTACGTCCGGCTGGCCGTGCGCGCGGACGAGGGCTGGCGCGCGCTCGAGCGCGACGCCGGCGAGCGCCTGGTGTGGCGCTCGGGCGGGCTGGACCTCGAGACACGGGGCGGCCCGGAGCTGGCGCGCATCGAGGCGGCCCTGCGCGCGCACGGCCGACCGCACGAGCGGATCGACGCCGCCGAGATCCGGCGTCGCTTCCCCGCCTTCGCGCCGGCCGAGGAGGTCGAGGCGATCCACCAGCCGGACGCCGGGGTGCTTGCCGCGGACCGGGCGCTGCTGGCCGCGCTCCGCCGCGCGGCCGGGCTCGGGGCCGAGCTGCGCTTCGAGACGCCGCTGGACGGACTCGAGCCGCACGCCGGCGGGGTCGTCGCGACGACCGCGTCCGGCGAGCGGATCGCCGCCGACGGGGCGGTCGTCGCGGCCGGCCCGTGGCTGGCGGAGGGCCTCCTGGCGCTGGACGTTCCGCTCTGGATCGAACAGCAGCAGGTCCTCTACCTCGGCGCCCCGGCCGGGCCCGACCACGATGCCGCGTCGATGCCGGTGTTCATCGACCGGGACACCGACACGTACGGCATGGGCCGGCTCGAGCACCCGGCGGCGGTGAAGGTGAGCGATCACTCGGGCGCGCCGCGGATCCATCTGGCCGAACGCGCGACCGGACCGGACGAGGCGCGCGCCGCGCGAACCGTCGCGCGCGTCCAGCGTCTGCTCCCCCGCGTCGGTCCGCTCCGGTCCGCCTCGCTCTGCCTCTAAACGAAGAGTCCCGACGCCGACTTCGTGATCGGTCCGCACCCCGCGGTGCCGTCGGCATGGGTCGCGGGCGGCCTCAGCGGGCACGGCTTCAAGTTCGGTCCCGCGCTGGGCGCGATGCTGGCCGACCTCGCGCTCGAGGGGAACAGTCCGTGGTGGACGCCCAGGTTCGCGGTCGACCGCTTCGCTGGCGGGGCTCCGCCTGCGGACCCCGGTGCGGCCCGGACCACGGAGCGCGACGCGTCCAGCGGATAGGCTCGGCCCATGAGCGTCCCAGACTCCCTGCAGCACGTGATCGACCAGTTCGAGCGCGCACCGCGCGCCTTGCGGCTCGAGCTCCTCCTCGAGTACGCGAACAAGCTTCCTCCCCTCCCCGACGAGCTGGCGTCGCAGGGAGACCGCTTCGAGAAGGTCGAGGAGTGCCAGACGCCGCTGTTCCTCGCGAGCGAGGTGCACGACGGCCGGGTGTCCGTCTGGTTCGACGCCCCGCCCGAGGCGCCCACCACCCGCGGCTTCGCCTCGATCCTGGCGCACGGCCTGGACGAGCGTAGCGTCGAGGAGGTCCTCGCCGTCCCGGGCGACGTCTCGAGCCGGCTGGGCCTGAGCGAGCTGATCAGCCCGCTGCGGCTGCGCGGCATGGAGGGCATGCTGCAGCGGCTCCAACGCCAGGTACGCGCGTCGCGCGACGGCGCCTGAGGGGGATCCCCACGACGCGTTCCCGCGACGCGTCGCCACGGTCGGCGGACGGCTCGCGCAGAGGTGGCGGCGCGGCTGCAGGTCTGCTACCATTACGCGGTTGGGGTCGGGCGCTCTGCCAGGCGGCGCCGGCCCGCAAGCGTCGAACGTCGTCGCGAACGCGATTCCCGAACGCGATTCCCGAGTCCCGAGGAGAACGCCATGAAGAAGGACATCCACCCGAAGCTCGTGCCGTGCAAGATCATCTGCGACGGCGAGGTGGTGCTCGAGACGTACAGCACCAAGCCCGAGATCCACGTCGACGTGTGGTCCGGCAACCACCCGTTCTATACCGGCCAGCAGCGCTTCATCGATACCGAGGGTCGGGTCGAGAAGTTCCAGAAGCGCTTCGGCACGAGCTACCGCAAGTAAGCGTCGGCCGCTGCGGCCCTCGGGTCGCGCCGGCCGTGGCGTCGAGCGGGGCCCGGGCGCGTGCGCTCGGGCCCCGCTTCGTGGGGCGCGCACCCCGCGCCGCGTGGCGGGCGCTCGCGCGCCTCAGTACACCGCTGCGCGGACCCGCGTTCCCTCGCCCGGCACGCTCCGCAGCTCGAAGTCGCCGCCGCGGGCCTCGACGCGCTCGCGCATCTGACGCAGGCCCAGCCCGCCGGCGCTGGTGACGCGGTCGCCGACGTCGTCGACGTCGAAGCCCGCACCGTCGTCCTGCACCTCGACGAACGCCCGCATCCGATGGTCGCGCCCCAGCCGGACGCAGACCGAGCGTGCCCGCGCGTGCTTCGCGACGTTGTGCATCGCCTCTTGGAAGATCCGGAACAGCACCGCCTCGCTGCGCACCTCGAGCTCGCCGATCTCGCCGATCTCGACCTCGACCTGCACGCCGTTCTGGGGACCGAAGTCGGAGGCGTAGCGCCGGACCGTCTCGACGAAGCCGTGGCGCTCCAGGTCGACGGGCCGGAGCGCGAAGATGCTGCGCCGCACCTCGCGGATCGACTCGCGGACCGTGTCCCCTGCCTGTTGGAGCTCGCCCCGCGCACGGTCCCCGTCGCGCTCCATCAAGCGCCGCCCCAGATCGATCTTGAGCGCGGCGAACGCCAGCGACTGCGCCACGCCGTCGTGGATCTCGCGAGCGATGCGGGCGCGCTCCTCGCCGATGGCGAGCTCTTCGCTGTGCAGGTAGGCGCGCGCGTTGCGGACCGCCAGCGACACCTGCCCCGCGAGCAGCGAGAGGAACGGCAGCTGGGCCTCCCGGACGGCCCCCTCCCGGTCCATGCCCAGCACCAGCACGCCCAGCAGCTCGTCGTCGGCGAGGAGCGGCAGCACGACCGCGCAGGCCGAGTCGCGAAGCAGGCCGCCGGCCTCGGCCCGGATCTCGGGTCCGAGCCTCGAGACGAGCTGCGGACCGCCGCGCGTCGCGAGCCTCGCCAAGACGTCCTCGTCCGCGTGCAGCGGGCCGATCGGCTCGTCGGGTCGAACGACCTTGGGCTGGAGCAGCGGTCCGGCGTCGGTCAGGAACACCGCGCCCCGCGACGCCTCGACCCGCTCCAGCGTCCGCTCCAGCAGCGATCCCAGCAGCCGCTCGAGGTTCCCTTCGGCCCGGATCGATCGGTCGACGTCGAACAGGGTGAGCAGGTCCCGCATCCGGCTCTGCGCCGCCTCCGCGACGGACGCGAACTCGGACGCGAGGATGCGGAACGCCTCGCGCGACCTCGGCCCCGGCTCGGCGGCGAACACGGCGTGCACGCTCCCGTCCACGCGCTCGCCTTGCCGGATCGGGACGGAGAGCAGCCAGCGGGACCCGGCCGGGCCCTCCTCGCGCTCGGGAGGCTTCTCGTCGCGCCGGACGGCGGCGTCCCGGGCGTGGATCCGCTGGCGCAGCTCCGCGTCCACCCCCTCCTCGCCCGCCAGCTCCCGCATCTCGACGCCCAGCACGACGGCGCTCGCGTCGGCTCCGGTCGCCTCGCGAATGCCGCTCGCGGCGGCGTGCACCGCCTCCTCGAGATCCGTCGCGGCGGCGAAGCGCTCGGTGACCCGCTGGATCGCCGCCAGCAGCTCGTGGCTGTCCTGCAGCTCCAGGTACGTCGTCGCCAGCTCGGACTGGGCCTGCTCGCGAGCGCGAACCTCGCGGACGATCCACGACAGGGTGAGCACGGTGGCCAGCGGCCCCAGGATGCTGTAGAACGCCAAGCGGACCCACGGCCCGATCGCCGGTCCGAGCACGGGCACCAGGCCGAGCTCGAACAGCACCACGATGCCGACGATCGAGAGGGGGAGCCAGACCCGGGCGCGGTCCACCTGCCTTGCCAGGCTTCCCCGTGCGGCCGCCTCGGACCGCCCGGGAGCGGGCCGGACCGGGATGGACGCGTGACGCGTCTCGCTAGGCACCATGCCGGCAAGCGTACCCGCCGCGCGCCGAACCTCCCATCGCGCCGGCGACGCGCGCTGCGGCCGCGCGGGTGCCGGGCTCGCGGCCCCGACCCGGTCGGCCGGCACCCCGTGGCGACGCGAGCCGGTACACTCGGACGCCATGGACACGGACTCCCTGCACGCACCCGCCGGGTCGGAAGACGCGGCGACGGCGCGCCCCGCCCCCGAGGCGCCCGGCGGCCCGTCCGCCACGGTCGACGTACGCGGCGTGCCGGTGACGCTGCTCGGAACGGCCCACGTGTCGCGCGCCAGCGCCGACGAGGTCCGCCGGCGCGTCGCCTCCGGCGAGTACGGCGCGGTGGCGATCGAGCTGGACACGTCGCGACACGCCGGCCTGGTGGACCCCGATCGCATGTTGAAGACCGACCTGTTCACCGTGATCCGTCGCGGCCAGGCGGGCGCGATGGCCGCGAACCTGGCGCTGGGGGCGTTCCAGCAGCGCCTCGCGGACCAGTACGGGATCGAGCCGGGGCAGGAGATGCGCGACGCCATCGCGGCCGCCAAGGAGGCGGACCTGCCGCTGCTCCTCATCGACCGCGATATCGGCGTCACGCTGCGCAGGGTCTACCGGAACGTGCCGTGGTGGCGTCGGCTCGAGCTGCTTGCCGGGCTGGTGGCAAGCGTCCTCTCCCGCGAGCAGATCTCGGAAGAGGAGATCGAGCGGCTCAAGGACGGCGACGTGCTCGAGGCGACGTTCGCCGAGTTCGCGGAGCGCTCGGAGCGCCTCTACGAGCCGTTGATCGCCGAGCGCGACGCGTTCATGGCCGCGCGCATCCGCCAGGAGGCCGAGGCGATCGCGCGAGCGGCGAAGGAGGCCGGTCGCGAGCCCGCGCCGCTGCTCGCCGTCATCGGGGCCGGGCATCTGACCGGGATGCGCGCCGCGCTGCGCGAGGAGGCGACGGAGGACCCGAAGGCGCGCATCGACGAGCTTTCGACCGTGCCGCCCCCCTCCCCCGTCGCGCGCGCGCTCCCGTGGGCGATCGTGGCGCTGGTCCTGAGCGGATTCGCGATCGGCTTCCTGCGCGACCCCGAGCTGGGCCGGCAGCTCATCGGCGACTGGTTCTGGATCAACGGCGTCGCGTCCGCGATCGGGGCGACCGTGGCGACCGCCCATCCGTTGACGGTGATCGGCACCGCCCTCGCCGCTCCCCTCACGAGCCTGAACCCGACGATCGGCGCCGGCTTCGTCGCCGCCGCGTTGGAGCTGTGGCTGCGCAAGCCGAGCGTCGGGGATTTCGCGACCTTGCGGAGCGACGCGACGAAGCTGCGCGGCTGGTACACGAACCGGGTGGCTCGGACGTTGCTGGTGTTCCTGGGCGCCACGCTCGGCTCGGCGCTGGGTACCTGGCTGGCGGGAGCCCGCATCGTGACCCGCCTGCTCTGAGCCTCGCTGCGGGTGTGTGGCCAGGCGCCCATGGGCGGCCGCGCCGTGCGGTTAGCATGCGTCCATGTACGCAGACCTGCAGCGGTTTCTGAGCTTCCTCGAGCAGAAGGGCGAGCTGGTGCGGGTACGCGAGCCGGTCCGCGCGGAGCTCGAGATCACGGTGCTAGCCGATGCCGCCGTCAAGTCGGGGGGACCGGCGCTCCTCTTCGAGAACGTCGAGGGCCGTGACGTGCCCCTCGTCATCGGCCTGTACGGCACCCGCCAACGGATGGCGTGGGCGTTGGGCGTCGAGACGCTCGACGCGCTCGGCGACCGCGTTCGCGACCTTCTGGACGTGAAGGTCGGTGGCGGCCTGATGGGGCTCGCCTCGAACCTTCCCAAGCTTCGCGAGCTGACCTCGCTGCCCCCCAAGCGCGTCCGGCGCGCGCCGGTGCAGGAGACCGTCTGGCGCGGCGACGAGGTCGACCTGTCGCGCCTGCCGGTGCTCACCTGCTGGCCGGGCGACGGCGGTCCGTTCGTGACCCTGCCTCTCGTGATCAGCCGCGACCCGGTCGAGGGCGACGTCAACATCGGCATGTACCGCATGCAGGTGTACGACCGCGCGACGACCGGGATGCACTGGCAACGCCACAAGACCGGCGCGCGCCACCTGGAGAACGCTCGGAAAGCCGGCCGCAAGCTCGAGGTCGCCGTCGCGTTGGGCGGCGACCCCGCGCTCACCTACGCCGCCACCGCGCCGCTCCCCCCGATCCCGGGAATCAACGAGTTCTCGCTGACCGGCTGGCTTCGCGGCCGCGGGGTCGAGCTGGTGCGCGGGGTGAGCGTCGATCTCGAGGTGCCGGCACAAGCGGAGATCGTGCTCGAGGGCTACGTCGATCCCGACGAGCCGTGGCGCGTGGAGGGACCGTTCGGCGATCACACCGGCTTCTACACGCTGGAGGACCTCTACCCGACGTTCCACGTCACCGCCGTGACGATGCGCCGTGACCCCGTCTACCCGGCGACGATCGTGGGGCGCCCGCCGATGGAGGACGCGTACCTGATCGAGGCCAGCGAGCGGCTGTTCCTGGCTCCCGCGCAGCTGATCCTTCCCGAGATCCGCGATTACCACATGCCTCCGGCGGGCATCGCGCACAACCTCGTGAACGTCGTGATCGACAAGGCGTACCCCGGCCAGGCGTACAAGGTCGCAAACGGCCTGCTGGGGTTGGGGCAGATGATGTTCGCGAAGGTTCTGCTCGTCTCGGACGATCCCGCGGTCGCGCCGCAGGACCACGCCGCGTTCTGGCGTCACGTCCTGGCCCGGGCCAGGCCGGGTCGCGACCAGCAGATCGCGAAGGGACCGATCGACGTCCTGGACCATGCGAGCCGGGCGTGGAGCTACGGCAGCAAGCTCGTTCTCGACGGCACCACCAAGCACGAGGAGGAGGGCGGGGACGTCCCGTGGGAGGCGGCGCCCGCTCGCCACGCCGAGACGCTTCCTCACCACGCCGAAACGGTGGCCCAGGATCAGCCGGGGGGCGGGTTCTGGTTCATCACCACGCGCAAGATCCGTCCCGATCAGGGCCGCCACCTCGGCGAGTGGGCCGCGCGTCAGTACGCCGCGCGGGGGATCCGCTGGATCGCGGTGCTCGACGACACGACCGATCCCACCGACTTCGAGGACTGCATCTGGACGATGCTGAACAACATCGATCCCGAGCGCGACGTGCAGGTGGTCGACGATGCCGTGGGCGGCCCGACCTGGGTCGTGGACGGCACGCCGAAGCTGCCCGAGGAGGGCTTCTCGCGCGCCTGGCCGGAGAAGATCACGATGGATCCCGAGGTCGAGGCGGAGGTCGAGCGTCGCTTCCCGGAGCTGTTGCGCCGGCTCCGCGGGGACGGCGACCTCGACGACGCGGCCCGTCCCGCCCTCGAATCCGGCGACGATCGCGGCGGCGGCGAGCTGGCGAACGTCTCGGACGCCTCGGACGCCGAGACCGATCCCGCGAAGCGGAGCTGATCGACGCTCGCTCGGTCGGACCGGTTCAGCGACGCCCGACGATCGTGGCGACCAGGAACACCGCGGCTTGCAGCAGGATGATCGCCGAGCCGCTGGGCACGTCGGCGAAGAAGGAGATGACGAGCCCGGCGACGGTCGTCGTCGTCCCGATCGCGATCGCGCCGAACGTCATCGCGGCCAGCGTGCGCGCCAGCAGCCGCGCCGCGGCCGCGGGGATCACGAGGTAGGCGGCCATCAGCACGATCCCGACCACTTGCGCGCTCACGACGACCGCGACCGCAGCGACGGCGAACAGCGCGTAGTCCAGGGCCCGCACCGGAACGCCGTCGCTCGCGGCGAGCTCGGCGTCGAAGGTGGCGTACGCCAGGCGACCCCAGGCGGCGGCCAGCAGGCCGGTCACGAGCGCCGACGTCACGACGATGATCGTCAGGTCGCCGGGTCCGACCGCCAGGATGGAGCCGAACAGCAGGTGCCAGACGTCGACGACGTTGCGGTCGGGCGGGATTCGGGAGAGGAACAGCACGCCCAGCGCCACGGAGACCGCGAAGAACACGCCGATCGCGGTATCGCTGGAGAGCTCGGTGCGGTCGCGCACCCAGGCGATCGCGAGCGCCGCGGTCAGCGTGAACGGCAGCGCCACCCACAGCGGCTGCGAAAGCACCCCACTGCCCGCGGCCCCGTAGGCGACCAGCGCTCCGAGCGCGATCCCGCCGAACGAGGCGTGCGCCAGGCCGTCGCCCAGGAACGCCAGCCCTCGCTGGACCACGAACACGCCCAGCAGTCCGGTCATCAGCGCGATCGCGACGCCTCCGACCAGCGCACGCTGCATGAACGCGTAGTCCAGCATGCCCGACAGCTCGGCGATCACGGCACGACCAGGCCGTGCCCGTGGCCGACGTGCCCGTAGGCCCGCTCCAGGCAGTCGCCGCTGAGCGCACGCTCGGGCGGACCGAAGCCGATCACGACGCGGTTGAGCACGAGCACGTCGCTAGCGTGATGCCGCGCGGCGGCGAGGTCGTGGGTGACCATGACCACGGTCGCGTCGGCGTCACGCTGGTACCCCTCGAGCAGACGGTTCAGGTCGTGCTCGGCCAGGAAGTCCACGCCGGTGGCGGGCTCGTCGAGGATCACCAGGTCTGGACGGCGGACGAGCGCGCGCGCCAGGTACGCCCGCTGAAGCTCTCCACCAGAGAGTCGCGCCAGGGGGCGGTCGGTGAGCCGTTCCGCCCCCACCCGCTCCAGCGCCTCGCACGCCGCGTCGTGCTCGTGACGCCGCACGCGTCCCGGCCAGGCACGGCGGATGCCAGAGACGACGAGCTCCAGCGCGGTCGCGGGAAACGACCGATCGAACGTCTTGAGCTGGGGCACGTATCCGACCCGGACCGGATCGCTGCCCGCGGCGCGTCCGAACACCGTCGCCTCGCCCCGGTCGGGGGCGACGAGCCCCAGCAGTACCTTCACCAGCGTCGACTTGCCGGCACCGTTCGGTCCGATGATCGCCAGGAAGCGGCGCTCACCGAGCTCGAGGTCGATGTCGCGCAGGATCTCGACGTCGCCGCGCCGGACCGTGACGTGGCGCATGCGCAGCGCTGGGGTCGACGTGGGGGTCGAGGTGGGGGTCGGGGTGGGGGTCGCGTCCATGCCGTCCTCCCCTCGCCGGGCCATCGGTCCGGCGGCGCCCAACGGCGCACCGGCGGCCGCCTTCGCGGCCGACCTCACCGAGGGTCGGCGTCCGGGCGGAGCGTCGCTAAGATCTCCGCGGCATTGTAGCGCAGCAGCTCGGCGTAGCCGCGCCGGCCTGGCGCCCCGCCGATGGGATCCAGAACGCCCAGACGCACGCCCGCTTCGTCGGCGAGCACGCGTGCGGGACGCTCGGGCAGCTGCACTTCGGAGAACACGGCGACCGCCCCGGCACGCGCGATCGTGTCGATGACCTCCGCGAGCTCGCCCGCGGTGGGCTCGCGGCCCGGGAACGGCTCGATCTCGACGACCAGGTCCAGCCCGAAGTGCGCGGCGAAGTACGGCCAGGCGTCGTGGAACGGCACGAACGGCGCTCCCCTGACCGGAGCGAGCATCCGAGCGATCTCGGCGTCGAGCGTGTCCAGCTCGGCCAGGTAGGTCGCGGCTCGCTGGCCGATGGCGTCGGCGCGGGCAGGCTCCAGCTCGCTCAGGCGCTCGGCCAACGCGGCCACGATGGTGCGCATGTGGCCCGGATCGAGCCACACGTGCGGATTCACCTCGCCGTAGCCGGCGGGCGTACCCGCGTGCTCGTCCTCGCCGTGCTCTTCTTCCTCTTCTTCGCCGTGCTCCTCGTCCGCGTGTTCCTCGTCGGCGTGTTCCTCGTCGGCGTGTTCCTCGTCGGCGTGATCGTGATCGTGGTCGCCCTCGACCAGCTCGCTCAGCGGCAGCGACTCGATCGCGACGAACACCGGCACGTCGTCGCCCAGCGCGTCCACCATCGTCAGCACCCAGGCGTCCAGGCCGCCGTTCGCGATCACCAGGTCGGCGTCCGCGAGCCGGGCCACCTGCCGCGGCGTCGGATCGTAGGCGTGCGGGCTGGCGCCGGGAGGAAGCAGCACCTCCACCGTGCCGTCGTCGTCCAGCAGGCGCTGGACCGCCTCGCGGTACGGCTCGATCGACACCACCACCCGCGACTGGGCCTGGGCGACGACGCTGATCCTCGCGGTCTCGAGCCTCCTCGTCGGCGCCCAGGCCCAGTCGCGGGTGGTGGTGTCGATCGAGCCGTACCGCGAGGGTCAG
>Ga0102934_1001107_pt1 | contig 18677 bp, 18 predicted proteins | sample SalPonR2_A_D1_MG_FD_78175 | JGI IMG/M metagenome (GOLD analysis project Ga0102934, IMG submission 78175) | Salt pond soil microbial communities from South San Francisco under conditions of wetland restoration - Salt Pond MetaG R2_A_D1_MG | ecosystem: Environmental > Aquatic > Marine > Intertidal... | reverse complement strand
TCGGCCATCGCCGAGGAGACCGGCATGCCGCTCGGCACGGTGAAGAGCCTGCTGCGGCGGGGCCTGCTGCAGATCCGGGAGCAACTCGGTGAGACGGGCGCCGGCGACGGGGGGGCGTTGTCATGACCGCACGCAACGACGAGATGCTGGACCTCCTGGTGGCCAGGGCCACCGAGGGGCTGTCGCCGGAAGAGGAGCGGGAACTCGAGCGGCTGCTCGCGGCCGACGGCGCGACCGACCCGCAAGACATGGAGCTCGCCGCCGCCGCGGCGACCAATGCCTTCGCCGCCGGCGCCGGCTACGGTGAGGAGATGCCCGCCGGGCTGAAGGAGCGCCTCCTGGCAGACGCCCGCGCGGACAGCGACACGCCGCGCGCGCCGGCCACGGTCACCGATATCGGCAGCCGGGCGCGCAGGAACGAAGGCTCGCAGCAGAGCAGCGGGAGCGGCAACAACGGCCTCGCCGGCAGCACGTTCAACCGGCTCGGCTGGGCGGCGGCGGCAATGCTGCTGGTGGCGCTGCTGGTCGTGAACCGTCCGCTGCCGGAAGAGCCGGGCGGCGCGGATCCGGTCGAGGCCCGTGCCGAGCTGATCCGCGAGGAACCGGGCACGGTGGTGCTGCCATGGAACCCGCCGGACATCGACGAGTATGCGGGCGTCAGCGGCGACGTGGTCTGGAACAACGAGAAGCAGGAAGGTTATCTGCGCCTCGCAGGCATGCCGACCAACGACCCCGTGCGCTCACAGTACCAGCTCTGGATCGTCGATCCGGAGCGGGACGAGCAGCCGGTGGACGGCGGCGTCTTCGACATCCCGGCCGGCACCGGCGAGGTGATCGTGCCGATCCGGGCGAAGCTCGGCGTCATCGATCCCCAGGCGTTCGCGATCACGCGCGAACAGCCCGGCGGTGTCGTGGTATCGGACGGGCCGCTGCTGGTGGTCGCCAGCGCCGGCTGAGCGAGCGCGGGCCGCTCGCTGCCACCGCAAGCCGGCAGGGCCGCCCGCCCCGGGGCGGGCGAAGGTGATCGGCCGGGCCACGGGACTCAGAGGATGGCGGGCTCCGGCTCGCCGGGCGCCGACTGCCCGCCGCCGGTGGTGCGATAGGCTTCGCCCGTACCCTCGGCCTCGAGCAGCCGGGCCAGCTCGGCCGCCTTGCGGCGGAACAGGGACTCCTCGCCCTTCATGCGCATGGCGTGTTCGATGTGAGACAGCGCCCGGCCGTAGTCGCCGGCCTCCTCCGCCTGCCGCGCCAGCGCGTAGTAGTAGTAGGGATTGCTCTCGCGGACCCGCTGGATCTCGTCGAGCCATTTCCCCGCCTCCTCGTCGCGGCCCTGGCGGTGCAGCAGCACGGCAAGATTATTGATGGCGGAGGTATTGTCCGACTCCAGGGCGAGGGCGTGGCGCAGCATCTCCTCCGCGCTGCGGGCGTCGCCTGCCCGCTGGTAAAGGAGGCCCAGGTTCGACCAGGTATCGCTCCAGCGGGGCGCCTCGCGGATGGCCGCGCGGAAATATACCCAGGCACCGGCATAGTCGCCGGCCGCCAGCCGGACCGCACCCAGGTTGTTGTAGAACTGCCCTATCGCCTCGCCGTCGGTGAGCATCCGGCGGCGGCCGCGGGGCTCCTCCGGAAACGGGTAGAAATCCATCACGTAATCGCCCCAGCCGCGCAGGTGGCCGTACACGTTGACATGGCGCGCGGCGAACAGGACGTCGCCCTCCATGTCCCACTGCGGCACCACCTCCACCTGCTGGAAACGGGCGTCGAGGCCGAGTTCGCGGGCCATCGCCACGAACAGGATGGACAGAGACAGGCAGTTGCCCGTCCGGCTGCGGAAGGTTTCTGCGGCGGTGCCGGTGCGGCGCGCATCGTAGTCGATGCCGAGCAGGCCGGGATGCAGCAGCAGGCGCGACAGAGAGCGGACCTTGTGGGTCCGGAAGCGGCTGCCGTCGATGTGGGTCTGGAGATAGCCGAGCATCTCGGGCGTCAGGTCGAGAATCTCCTCGGCGGCGGGCGGCGGCTGCACGGCGGCGACCTGGCTCAGGTAGGGTTCGGGAAGAGGCTGCGGACGCGGCGCAGGGCGCTGGGACTGGACGGTGGCACAGCCGACGGTCAGCAGCATTGCCAGACACCCGGCAAGACTGGCGGCCGCAATGGCCATGCTCTTTCCGGTCCTGAGGACCCTGGCCCCCGTTGGTTGCATCGCCGCCCTCCGCGTCAGGCCGCTCCCCGCCGTTCGGGCCGGCGGATGCCCATGGCGCGCATGCGGTCGGTCAGCGTGGTCGGCCGCAGGCCGAGCAGCTCGGCGGCGCCGCCGGGACCGGAGATCTTCCAGTCCGCATGCTCGAGAGCGGTGACGAGATTCTCCCGCAGGCGCTCCTTCATCTCCGCTTCCGTCAGGAAGGCGCGCGGCGTCTCCGTCTCGTTGCGCGGTCGTTCCTCGCGCCTTCGCTCGCCGGACGCCTCCCCTGCAGGTAGAGACAGATCCAGCCGCAGAACGTTCCCGGCCGAGAGTATCACGGCCCGCTCGATCACGTTCTTGAGCTCGCGCACGTTGCCGGGCCAGTCGTAGGCGCGGATGGCCTCGACGTGGGCGGTGCTCAGCGTCAGCGGCTTGCGGCCGAACTCGCGGCAGGCCTGTTCCAGGAAGTGCTGGGCGATCTGCACGACGTCATCGCCGCGCTTGCGCAGCGGCGGTACCTCGATGGGAAAAACGCCGAGCCGATAGAACAGATCCTCGCGGAAGCGGCCCTGCTCCACGTCCTGGCGCAGGTCCCGGTTGGTAGCCGCGATCACGCGCACGTCCACGGTGCGGGTGACGTCGTCGCCCACCCGCTCGAACTCCCGTTCCTGCAGCACCCGCAGCAGCTTGCCCTGCAGCTCGACGGGGATCTCGCCCACCTCGTCCAGGAAGATGGTGCCGCCGTCGGCGAGCTGGAAGCGTCCGACCCGGTCCCGATGGGCGCCCGTGAAAGCGCCCTTCACGTGGCCGAAGAACTCGCTCTCGAACAGCTCTTCCGGGATGGTGGCGCAGTTCACCTTCACGAGCGGCGCATCGGCGCGCGGGCTGCGCGCATGGATGGCGCGCGCCACCAGTTCCTTACCCACGCCGGATTCGCCCTCGATGAGCACGTTCGCCGGCGTTCGGGCCACGGCCTCGAGCCGGCCCAGCATCGCCTTCAGCACCGGACTCTCGCCGACGATGCGGCCGTAGTTCATGGCCACGTTCACCTCTTCGCGGAGGTAGTCGCGCTCACGCTCCAGTTCCTCGCGCAGCCGGGCGTTCTCGGCCAGCGTCTCGCGCAATGCCCGTTCGGCCCGGTTGCGCTCCGTGACGTCGGTGGAGGCCACCAGTAGTTGCACCACCCGGCCCTTCGCGTCGCGTTCGGACACACTGGACATGATCGTGTCGATCACCCGGCCGTCCCGGGTCACCATCTGCCGGTCGCGGCCGCTGACGTTGCCCTCGCTGATCAGACGCTGCAGCCGGCCGCCGCCGAGCTCGGCGCGGTAAGACTCCGACAGGAAATCGAGGATCGAACGGCCCAGCACCTCCCCGGCCCGGTAACCCATGGTCTTCAGCCAGTGATCGCTGACCTGGGTGATGCGGCCCTCGGCGTCCACGATATGCAGCATGGCCGGCGTGGCCCGGTAGAGCTGACGGTACTTGCGCTCCACCTTCCCCGAGTCGCCGAGCTCCTCGTAGACCGCCACGGTGCGGATATAGCCGCTCTGCGGTTCCTGTTCGATCACGGCGCTGGAGACCAGGAACACTTCTTCCCCGGAAACGGACAGGAATTCCACCGGTTCGTCCACCGCCCGTCCGGTGCGTCTCAGCTTGGGCAGTATCTCCCGCTCGATGCGAGCCGCGCAGGTGACCGTCGTGAAATCCAGCGGCCGGCGGCCGACCAGGTCGCCGCGCTCGTAGCCGAAGCGCTCGCAGAACCGGTCGGTCACGTCGATGAACTTGCCCTCCTCGTCGAGGAGCGCGCCCATCACCGGCACCCGTCGCAGCAGCCGGCGGTATCCCTGTGCTACATCCATGGCCGAAATATACGGAATCCCGTGGATCAGGTCACGGGATTTCGTATTTCACGGATTTCCGTGAGAAGTCATGACGAGGATAAGCCGCTGTTTTGAAAGGAAAACGCGAACTGGCACGGACCGTGCAATGAGACGTGCAATGAGAAATCTGAAAGTCGTGAAGGCCCAGGCCTCCCGACCAACAGTGTTTTCGAGGCGTCCGTTACCGGCCGGTCATTCTCTCCCCCGCCACCGGTAGCCGGGCGCCGACAAAAATCCCGGCGCGAAGCCGGGCTTGCAGGACCCGCGACGGGTCCGTCGGCACCAGTCTCCCCCGCCGGTGCCGACCATCAGGGGCCGGAGGGTGATCCGAGTCGGATGCCCCCCTGCTGAAACGACGGTTATGCCTCCGGCCCCTGTTTTCTTTTCTCACCGTTCCCATCGCTGCCCTGCGCTTCGGCCGCACTACGGCGCTGGTCTGCACCCCGTGACCGGCTCGCGGAGGCGGCATCGCTGATCCGTTGCCGGATGTGGCGCAGCCAGCGCCGGGCCCAGGCGAATTCGATACTGAGTATGGCGAGACCCAGGGGAATGACGATGAACGCGGGCCCCGGCGTCACCAGCATCACGATGCCGGTGATCGCGACGGTGACGCCCACCACGAAGACCACGATGCGCTTCGCGGCCTTGTAGGTGATTCTGGCAGCGTTCTTGATCATTCGGGACTCCCCTGCCCGCCGGGAGCGAGCGCGCATATTGTGCATCAATATGCGTCCGGATTATCGTTGCACCCCATGCGAAGACTCACTCTGCGACTCTGGCTGATGACGGCCTGGCTGTGCCTGGCTGCCGTGCCCGGCCGTGCCGGCGTGCTCGAATTGCAGCAGGCGCTGGAGGGTTCCGGCGCGGCGCCGCTGCTCGGCGAGCGCGAGCCCGTGCGCTTTTTCCTGAGACTCGTGGCCGCCTGCGGCGACGACGAGGAACTCTCCTCGCTGTCCGTATCCATCGCCGACACCCGGCTCGCGCCGGACCCCGCCGGCCTGGACGACGACGGCAGTACCGAGGTCACTCTGGCCGTCTCGCCGCGCCAGCTGCAGGGTATCAACCGGCGCCTGCTCTGTTCGGACAGCGGGGCCGCGGAAGGTTCCCTGAAGCTGTTGCGGGGCGCGTTCAGCGCCACGGCATCGGCGCGCTGCAGCCACGCAGAGCGGGGCTCGCGCCTGCTTTACGCGAGCACCGACGTGGACGTCTCCTACTGGTGCCCGGGCGCGGATCAGCCGCCGGAGGATACCGACGGCAGGTGATCGGCGAGGAACTCCAGGGTCAGTGCCCAGGCATCCTCGGCCGCTTCCCGATCGAAATTGTTACCCGTGGGGTTGGCGAACGCGTGGCCGACGTCCGGGTAGATCTTCAGCGTCAGGTCCTTCTCCAGCTCGTCCATCGCAGAGCGGAATGCCTGCACGGATTCCAGCCTGATGCCGGTGTCTTCCTCGGCGAACAGACCCAGCAGCGGCACCTGCAGCGGCGCGAGCTCCTCCTCGTCCAGGATGACCTGCCCGTAATAGATTACCGCCGCGTCCAGACGCTCCGGGAACAGCAGCGCCGTGCGCAATGACCAGTGGCCGCCGAGGCACCAGCCGATGGAGGCCACGCCGGGAGCGCCCACTTCCTGCAGGAACGCGTGGGCCTGGCGCAGGTTCTCCTCCGCCTGCTCCTGGTTTTCGAGCAGCTCCATCATGAGCGTGCGGGCATCCGACGGCGTAGCGGCCGTCCGGCCACCGTAGAGGTCGACCGCGAGCACCATGTAGCCTGCCGCAGCGAGACGATCGGCCATGGCGCGGATGTTGTCGTTCAGGCCCCACCACTCGTGGATCATGATGACCGCCGGCAGGGGCTCCACCATGTCGCCAGGGGCGGCGAAATAGCCGCGCACCAGGCTGCCGTCGACGTCGGCGTAGGGCAGCTCCTCGCTCACCACGCCGCCGGCCGCCGCGCCCGCGGCGCCGCTCGGCACGGCCTCGTCGTCCGCATGCTCCCGGGACATGGCGTCGACGTTCTCGCGGCTCATGGAGGCGGCCGGTTTCTCACCGGACGGCGGAGGGGCGCCGCGCTCGCCACCATCGCCACCCCCGCCGCCGCAGGCGGCGGTCATCAGGGCGACCATGACAATGACGATCCAGGAGGCGAACGGAAAGCGGCGGGCTGAGATAATCATGCCCGAAGTGTAAACAAAAACGAGCCCTCGCGGCTCGTTCCCGGCGTTTGCCGGCACAGCGCCTCGCAAAGGCTTGCTGCCGGTGCTTGTTGCCGGTCGGGGGACCGGATGACACACTACCGCCACCGCCGGCCGCCCGGGAAAAGAGGAACGTGGGGTACCTGCACGAAGCGCTCGTCTACCTGATTACGGCCGTCATCGCGGTGCCGGTGGCCAAGCGGCTCGGTTTCGGATCCGTGCTCGGCTATCTGCTGGGCGGGCTGGCGATCGGCCCCTGGGCCCTCGGCCTGATCTCCGAGGTCGACCACATTCTGCATTTCTCCGAACTCGGGGTCGTGTTCCTCCTGTTCGTGATCGGCCTCGAACTCCAGCCCTCGCGGCTCTGGGTATTGCGCCGCATGGTGTTCGGGCTGGGGGCGGCCCAGGTGCTGGTGACCGGCATCGTAATCGGGGGGCTGGCCTGGGCGGCCGGCATGCCCGCCGAGGCGGCCGTGGTCGCCGGCGGCGGGCTCGCCCTCTCCTCCACCGCTTTCGTGCTGCAGTTGCTGGCCGAGAAGCAGCAGCTGACGAGCCGCTTCGGCCGCTCGGCGTTCTCCATCCTGTTATTCCAGGACCTCGCGGTGATCCCGATCCTCGCCGCCGTCCCGCTGCTGGCCACCACCGCGCCGGACGGCGGCACCGGCGCGGGCCGCTGGCTGCTCGGCATCGCCGCACTGCTGGCGCTGGTATTCGGCGGCCGCTACCTGCTGCGCCCGGTGCTGCGCTGGGTGGCCGGCACGGGCATCGAGGAGCTGTTCACCGCGGTGGCGCTGCTGGTCGTGATCGGCTCCGCCACCCTGATGGAGGTGGCCGACCTGTCCATGGGGCTGGGAGCCTTCGTGGCCGGGATGCTGCTGGCAGACTCCGAGTATCGTCACCAGCTCGAAGCGGACATCGAGCCCTTCAAGGGCCTGCTGCTCGGGCTGTTCTTCATCGCCGTCGGCATGTCGGTGAATCTCGGGCTGATCGCCTCGCGCCCCGCCGACGTCTTCGGCATCGTCATCGCCCTCCTGCTGGTCAAGGCGACGGTCATCTACGCGCTTGCCCGCCTGTTCGGCCTGGGCAATGAGGAGCCCCGCTCGCTGGCGCTGGTGCTGCCGCAGGGCGGCGAGTTCGCGTTCGTCATATTCACGGCCGCCGTGGCAGCCGGCGTACTGGACCGCGCAACCTCCGAGTTGCTGATCGTGGCAGTGATCCTGTCCATGGCGGTGACGCCGCTGCTCTATATCGCCAACGAGGCCTGGGGCAGACGCACGGCACCCGCAGTGCCGGAGCCGGAGTACGACCGGATGCCGGCACAGCACAACGAGATTCTCATCGCCGGCTTCGGCCGCGTGGGACAGATCGTCGGCCGCATCCTGCGCTCCCGCGGCATCCCGTTCACCGCGCTGGAGAACAGCCCCGAGCGACTGGACGCGGTGAGGCGCTTCGGCAACGTCGTCCACTTCGGCGACGCTTCGCGGCCCGACCTGCTGAAGGCGGCCGGGATAGAGCACGCCCGCTTCTTCGTGCTGGCGTTCGGCGACGTGGACAAGTCCGTGAAGCTCGCCCGCTACGTGCGCCAGCATTTTCCGAAAGTGACCATCCTGGCGCGCGCCAGGAACCGCCTGCATGCCTACGCGCTCATGGATCTCGGCGTGCAGGTGATCATCCGCGAGACGCTGCACTCGAGCCTGGTGATGAGCGAGCGCCTGCTGCGCGACTACGGTGTCGGCGAGCAAGAAGCGGGCCGGATCGTCGAGATGTTCGCCGAACACGACGAGGCCACGCTCCGCCGCCAGCAAGCCGTGGCCCACGACATGGACAAACTCGTGCAGACCACCCGGGAAGCCGCCCGCGAACTGGAATCCCTGATCCGCGCCGATCGGCGCGACGACTGATCCGCGCTCGCCCGACGATCCGTGGAGGATCAGTAGACGGTCAGTCCTGGACGGCGGGCAGCAGATCGTTCCGGGTCTGTTCCAGCAGCGGCCGCAGCGGATGCCCTGCCGGTGCCGCGGCCAATGCGCGCTCGACGAAGCGCAGCGCCTCGGCCGGCCTGCCGGCACGGCCGAGAGCCTCCGCCAGGTTGTTCAGGGCGACCAGGTCGTCGGGATCGTCATCGAGCAATGCCCGGTAGTGAGATGCCGCCTCCCGGGGTTCGCCCCTTGCCAGGGCGATATTGCCGAGGCCGAGCCGGGCGAGGCGATTACCGGGCCAGCGTCCGAGGACAGCCCGGTAACCGGCCTCGGCCAGCCCGAGTCCGCCCGTCGCCTCCACGGCGGTCAACGCGCGCAGATACCCGCCTGCATCGTCGGCCGCCGGCAACTCGCCGGGCCCCAGCATGACCAGCCCCCAGTTCCCGCTGCGCGACCAGGTGCGCAGGAACAACCCGCGGCCGGTCACGCGGCGGCGCTCCGTGCCCGAACGCAGCACGTAGGCATCGCGCGCCGGGTCCATGCCCACGACGACCGCGTAGTGCCAGCGTGGGAAGGCGCTGACGCCGAGATTCTGCAGCACGAGCACGGGCCGTCCCGCGGCGAGTTCGGCGGCCAGGGCCTCCTGGGACGGCGGCAGCCGATAGGGCACGCGGCCGCGGCGACGCGCGGCCGCGATCAGCTCCGCCTGCAGGGAACCCTGCCTGCCGGGCAGGAAGACCTCGTCCACCAGCGCCGCCGGCGCCACTGTCACGCCGGAGGCGGACAGCACGGTGGCCAGTGCGGCGGGACCGCACTGGTAGCGCTCCTGGGGGAAGAACGGAGTGCCCTCGAGCTCGAGCGGCGCCGACGCCATCTCGGCCACCGGCACGCCCGGTGCGGCGCATCCCGCCAGCGCCAGGACGCCCAGGCAAAGCGCAAGCCGCTGTCGCCGGCGCATCGGCGCCGGGCGCCTGGGTTGCTTCAGGAGGTTCGCCTCAGCCTCAGATGCGGCTGAAGACGTCGGTGACGCCCACGAGCTCCAGAATCAGCAACACCACGAATACGACGCCGATGACGGCCAGCAGATCGCCGCCGGCCGCCGCGTCGGCGATACGGCCGTCGAGTTGCGCCAGTTCCGCGTCGGACAGGGCAGCGGCCCGCTCCGTAGCCAGGGCCGGATCGACACCGAAGCGCTCGAGTTCGGCAGCCACGTCCTGGCGGGCCAGGAACGAGGACACGCGGTCGAGACGTTCCATACGCTCCGCGACGACGGCGGCCTGTTCGGTGGAGATGACTCCGGCCGAGGCGCTGACGGCGAAACCGGACGACAGCAAGGCCGCGGCGACGATGCCGGTGACGAAGCGGCAGAAAACGGAACTGGTCATGGGTTCTCTCCTGTGAGGACGGACAAGCGCGACCGCCCCTGGTTGCAGACGGCCCAAGGATACCACCGGAAACGTCCGACTCAGTCCCGCTCCTCGTCCACTTCGTCGTCCCAGGTGCGCAGCTTGTCCTTGTCCGCTGCCCGCCACTGGGCCTCGCTGCGCCGCATCATCTGGCGGAGATACATCACCAGGTAGATCGCGCCGGCGCCGAGGAACACGAGTAAGAGGATCAGTTCGGTGCCCATGGGCCCCATGCTAGCACCGGAGAACCGCCGCACGTGCCTGGCTTGCCGTGCCCCGCGTCCTGTGCCGCACGTCCTGGGCCGCGCGTCGGCGACGGGGTAGGATTAGCGTTCCAGGAAGGCAACCGCCGGGACCGCACCATGACCCTGCTTCGCGACACCCACCACGGACCGGAGGGCGGCTTCCGCCCCCGCCAGCGGCGCTTCGAACTGAAGGAATCCCTGGCGCAGGACTGGCACGGCGGCAGCGCCTTTCGCACGGCCTGGTTCAACGCCATGTCGATGCTCTTCCCGCTGGGCGAGAAGTTCTTCATCGACAGCGTCCGGGCCTACTCGGACCGTGTCGAGGAGGACGATCTGCGTGCCGAGGTGCGGGCCTTCCAGGGTCAGGAATCCATCCACCGCCGGGAGCATCAGCGCTACAACGAAGCGCTGTGCGAGGCCCGCGGCTACGACCTGGAGGAGTTCGAGGGTCCGGTCCGGCGGCGCATCGCGTGGGCGAAGGGCCACTTCAACGAGCGCCGCCTGCTGGCCGGCACGGTGGCCAACGAGCACCTGACTGCCATCATGGCCCACGACCTCCTCTCCCATGACGACGTGCTCGCCGGCGCCGATCCGGAGATCGCCGAACTCTGGCGCTGGCACGCGGTGGAGGAGACGGAGCACAAGGCCGTCGCCTTCGACGTCCACGAACTGGTGGGCGGCACGGTGAAGGAGCGCCGGCACGCGCTGGTGATGTCCAGCTTGTTCTTCCTGAAGGACACTTTCCGCAACGCGCGCATCATGCTGAAGCGCGACGGTCAGCTATGGCGCTGGCGCACCTGGCGGGACGGCTTTCAGTTCCTGTTCGGCCGGCCCGGCACGCTCAGGCGCATCGTGCCGGCCTGGTTTTCTTTCCTGCGCCGTGGCTTCCATCCCTGGCAGCACGACAACAGCGAGCTGGTGGCGCGCTACGAGCTGGCCCGCAAGGGCTGAGGCTCTGGCTTACGAGGGCTGATGCCCTCAGGCGACGCCGAATTCGATCATGCTGTCGGCCATGTCCTGCACCATGGTCGGGAGCGAGCGCGGCTGCCAGCCGAGCACCCGCTTGGCGCGTTCGTTCGAGATGTCCATGCGCAGGCCGATCTCGGGGACGACCAGCCGCGTGGTCTTGTCGAACAGCGCGGCGAGGCGAAGGACGAAGCCGGGCAGCCTGCGGGTGGGGATGCGGTAGCCGCGCTCGCGCAGGTGTTCGTCCAGTATGTCCGCGATCTCGCCGAACCAGGCGTGCTCGATGGCCAGGATGAAGCGCTGGCCGGCGGCCTCGGGCACGTCCATGGCGCGTAGGTGCGCGTCCGCCACGTCACGGACGTCCACCGGTGCATAGCCGATGGGCGGGCAGCCGGGCAGATCACGGCGCATGAGCTTGCGCACGGCCTCGCCGCTGGTGCCGTAGTCCTGGTCCAGGATGGGGCCCAGGACCAGGCCCGGGTTCAGCGCGACCAGCTCGAGTGCGTTGCCGTCCGGCAGCGATTCCATGAACTCCCAGGCGGCGCGCTCGGCCAGCGTCTTGGACTTCTCGTAGGCGCCGGCGGTCTTCTCCGGGATGCTCCAGCTGGATTCGTCGTAGACCTTGCTGCCGTCGCGCTCGTGGCCGTACAGCACGGCAGCCACCGACGAGGTCATCACCACGCGCCGGACGCCGAGCCGGGAGGAGAAGCGCAGCACCCGCAGCACCCCCTCGCGGGCCGGCACGATGAGGTCGTCCTCGTGTTTCGGCGGCGTCCGCGGCAGCGGCGAGGCCACGTGCAGGACGGCATCGCAGCCATCGATGGCCTCGGCCCAGCCCTCGTCGTCCATCAGGTTCGCGGTGTGGAACGAGAGCCGGTCGTCGGCGTCGACGTGCTTCGCGAAGGTGGCGCGCAGCGACGTCTCCCGGGACGGCGAGCGCAGCGTACCGCGCACCCGGAAACCCTCCTGCAGCAGCTGCAGGATGCAGTGCATGGCAATAAAACCGGACGCGCCGGTTACCAGTATGGTTCTGTCGCTGTTCTCGGCGCTCATGCCTCTCTCCCTCTGCTCGGCGGACCGCCCCGTAATCTGTCAGGGTCCTACCTTGATCTCGTCTATCAGCGTCCTGCGCACGCAGACCCCCTCCTCCAGCCAGTGCCAGGTGCGCGAACGCCGGTCGTCGTACTCGTTGATCACGATCATCTCGAACAGCTCCATGCCCGGGTTCTCGTGGCGGGTCCAGGTGAGCAGCACGATGTTCGGCGCCCCTTCCCAGGCGACGCCGGTGAGGATGTCGTTGTCGAAGTGGACCCTGCCGTCCCGATAGGTGCCCGGCAGCTCCGCGTATTTGGACCGCCCGTCCGGCCAGACCCAGCGGTTCTTCTGCACGTAGTCCCAGGGGCCGTTCTTCGGGAATCGCACCTCGACGGTGGAGTGATGACGTTCGACGATCCTGCCCCGCGCGTCCAGGTGACGGTATTCCCCGTCCCAGAAGCCCTGGTGCCGCAGAAAGCCGGGCAGATTCTTGGCGATCGTCATGTCGGTGCCTCTCGGGATGCGGATACGGCTACCATACTGCACTCGCACGCTCGCGGGCAGACCCTGAAGGCGCGGCAACGGGGACGCGCGGCGGTTTGACCGCCTGCGGGCTGCCGGGCATGCTCCTGCGATGCCGCCGCCGCCTCCCCTGATCGAGATCCGCGACGCCGTCGTCTGGCGGGGCGACACACGGGTCTTCGACGGTCTGGATCTCGTCATCGAGTCCGGGCAGCACACCGCGATACTCGGACCGAACGGCGCCGGCAAGACCACGCTCCTGAAACTCGTCAGCCGCGAACTCTACGCGGAGGCGCGGGAAGAGCCCGCGGTACGCGTGCTCGGCCGGGGCCTGCAGGTGGTGAGCGACCTGCGCAAGCGGCTGGGACTGGTCTCCCACGACCTGCAGCACGAATACATGGACCGCGTGCCGCTCGCGACCGCCGTCCTGTCCGGCTTCGCCGGCAGCCAGGGACTCGCTGGCGTTCCCTTCGAGCCAGGTCCGGAGCACCTCGCGCGCGCCGGGGAGGTGATGGCCGAACTGGGACTCACCGGACTCGAGGAGCGGCCTTTCCGCTCGCTCTCCACGGGCCAGCAGCGCCGCTGCCTGCTGGCCCGCGCGCTGGTCCACCGCCCGCAGGCCCTGATCCTGGACGAGCCCACCGCCGGTCTCGATCCCGAGGCGGCGTTCTCCTTCCTCGCCCGCATACGCACGCTGATCCGGGCAGGCACCACCGTCGTGCTGGTCACCCATCACGTGAACGAGATAGCGCCCGAGATCGACCGGGTGATACTGCTGAAGGCCGGGCGCGTGGTGGCGGATGGCCCGAAACGGGAGCTGCTCACCGCGGCACGGCTCAGCGATCTGTACGGCACCGCCGTCCGGGTGATCGAATCAGAGGGCTTCTTCGTCGCGCTGCCCGGCTAGCGCCGTCCGGCACTCGCCGGGCATGCCGGCGATCCATTCGCGGATCAGAGCCACGCCCTCCTCGTGCACGAGGGCACGGCCGAGTTCGGGCATGGCGGCGGCCGGATCGCCGGTCTGCATGCGGTAAACGAGTATCGAGGCGTCCGGATCGCCGGGCACGATGGAGTAGCGCCGGTTGCCCGAGCCGCGCCCGGCCGCGACGGGCGGCTTGCAGCGGCCGAGTCGCCGCGCATCGGCAGTGTCGATGTCGAGGAAAAGGCCGGAGGTGTCCGCCGCACCGCGGGGATTGTGGCAATGGCCGCAGTTGACGTCCAGATAGGCCCTGGCGCGAGCCGCGACGTCGCCGCCGCCGGAACCGTCCCAGCGCGCCAGCCGCGGCGCCTCCGCGGCGGGCGGCGCGCCGGCGAGATACCCCGCCTCGGTCCAGGCGGCGAGCTGATCGCCGCCCGGGGCCGCCGCGCCGGCGGCGTTGAGGTGCCGGGTCTTCGGCCCGAGGGGCCGCAGTTCTTTACTCGTGTGGTCGGGGCGATGGCAGCCGCCGCACTGGTTGGCATCGGGCACGACGTAGGTGAACGGCCGCTCGCGGCCGTCGGCGGCGACCAGACGCAGCGCCAGCATGTCGCCCACCGGGCGCAGCGTCGCCTCGGTCTGCGCTTCGTTCCAGACGTAGGGGTAGGCCTCCCAGCCGTCCGCCTGGTTCACGAGCAGGCGGGTCTCGACCAGGCGCACCCGCTCGAGCGCCAGCGCGGCGCCGTCGAACAATGGCTCCCGGGCCTGTGCGTAGACCGCGTCCGGCCCCGCGACCGGATAATAGAACGTCTTCGTGAGTACCGTGCCCACCGGGAAGTCCCAGTCGCCGGTCGCCCGATAGCGGGCCGTGCGGCCTTCCGGCATCCACACCGTGCGCAGCTTCTGCGCATAATCGGAGAACAGCGGCATATTCAGCGTGTAGGGCAGCACCCGCTCGTTCGGCACCAGCCGGCCGCCCTCGGCCAGCACGAGCCCCCATTCGCTCAGACGCTCGGGCGGTGTCTCGTGGAAGACGGGCGCCCGGCGCTCGCCGCAACCGGCAGCCAGCAGCAGCATTGCCAGTGCTATTGCCATTGCCGCAGCCCGCGCCATCGCGGCCGCCACTGCGGCGCGTGCACGGCCCGGGTTCATGCCTCGCCGTCGGCCAGCGCCAGCTCCACGGCCGGCAGCTTCTCGTGGCTGCAACGGTGGCCCGTCATGTCCGTGGTCACGTCCTGGCTGCCATTGCCCATGTCGGCGTTCAGCACCAGGGCCGGCTCGTTGTCCACGCAGATCGCGTACGGCGGCTTCAGCGTGCCGGTCTCGTCAGTCTTCGCCGGGTTGGCGTAGCCGTCCCAGAGGATGTCCGGCAGCGAGCCGCCAAGCCCGAACATGGCCACCTTCAGGGTCTTCAGCGCGAGGGTATCGGGCGAGTCGCCGCCGCCGGAGAAGCGGTTGCCGTAGACGTAGATGGTCTCCGGATAGGGGTCGTAGTCCTCGGCGACGTCCATCATGCCTTCGAAGCCGGAGGAGAAATAACTGGAAACGATCACGTTGGCCGTCTCGTTGTCCGCGATGTCGTTGTCGAATATCTCCACCCGGTCGTTGGCGTTGATCAGCACCCCGGTGCCGGCCGGGACGCCGGACACCGCAGTGCCTTCCGCCGCGAAATTGCCGGTATTGTTGGCGATCACCCGGTTGCGGTAGACCCGCGTCGAATGCCCCGGCTGGGGCAGGTCCGGCATATTGAAGACGAGGATGCCGCCGGTGTTGTTGGCGGCGAGATTGCCGTAGACGTCGGCGCCGATGGTGTTCTCGATCTCGATGCCGGCCACGTTGAACTCGGCGCGGTTGTTGCGCACCACCACGTTGCGGGACTGGCCCACGTAGATGCCGGCGTCGGATGCCCCTATCGCCACGCAGTCCTCCAGCAGCAGGTTCTCCACCTGCACCGGATAGAGGCCGTAGGCGCCGTTGTCCGTATCCGGCCCGCCCGTCCATTCGGCACGCACCCGCCGGATGACGATATTGCGGCCCTCATTGACCTTCAGCGCGTCGCCCACCGTGTCCTCGATGCCCAGGTCTTCTATCCGGAAGTCGCTGGCATTCACCAGCAGCCCCTCCGCGCCCTGGATCTGACCAGCGAAGGAGAGCACCGAGCGGTCCATGCCGGCACCGCGGATCGTGACCCCGTCCGTGTTCAGCGTGAGGCTGCGGGTAATGCGATGGACTCCGGGCGGGACCTCGATGACGTCGCCGGGCCGGGCCGCGATGAGTTCCTGCAGCAGCTGATCCTGATACGCCGTATCCGGCAGCTCCCCGGGATCGCTACCGTCGGGCGGCTGGCCGCAACCCGCCGCGAGCGCGGCGAGACCGATGACGATCCACAGATGACGTATACGCATGCTCCCCCTCCCGTTCCGCGGCCGACGCTGTGCGGACCGCCGTATTGTAGCGAACCCGGGCGGCGCGTATTCGCGGACGAGCCCGCAGGCAGGCCGAGCGGCGGATGGGCCGGATTGTGACCTGCACCCGGGCAATCCGGCCGCATTTCCGGTGCAATCGGGCATGGAGCGGCCTGTGCCGTCGCCTCCGGCCACGGCGAGGGCGCTGCCGCATCCGGCGCGCTTGACATAATACATGGAGGCCCACGGGGCCGTGGAGACCCAGGTGACGGACTACTCGCCGGTACTCGACAACCCCTACGCCCGGCAACTGGCGTCCGGGTTCCGCTGGCTGCGCTTCGACCGCCGGCTCGAGGAGGAATACCAGCGGCATCACCTGTCGATGACGCTCCTGCAGACTCGTGCCGGCCTGGCACTGGGGCTGGTCCTGCTGTTCGCGCTGATTGCCGTGGACCACTACTTCATGCCGCCCGAGTATGCCGGGATCTCGAACCGCGTCCGACTCTTCGTGATCATCCCGGCGGTACTCGGCGTCCTGTTGCTCTCCTACTGGCGACCCGCCCGGCACACGATCAAGCCGCTCACCATGATCGCCGCGATCGTCGCCGGCCTGGGCTCGCTCTCCATCGGCGCACTGGCGGCCGACCTCGGCACGCCCTATTACTTCTCGGGCTTCATGACCATCACGGTCTACATCTATTTCTTCCTCGGCCTCGGCTTCTACTACGCCGCGGCCACGGCGCTCACGCTGCTCTTCACCTTCGTCGGCCTCAGCCTGGCGCTGCAGGGCGTCACGGTGGACCTGATGTACAACGGCCTGTACATCCTGTTCACGAACTTCATCGGCATTTTCGGCGCCTACTCGCTGGAGCGCGGCCGGCGGCGGAGCTTCCTGGAGGCCAATCTGATGGAGCGTGTCGCCGGGCAGGACAAGCTCACCGGCCTCAGCAACCGCCGCGCCTTCGACGAGCGCTTCCGCTCGGCCTGGCAGAAGGCGTCGGCGGATGAAGCGCGGCTGGGCCTGCTCCTGATCGACGTCGATCACTTCAAGGAATATAACGACCAGTACGGCCACCAGGCCGGCGACCGGGCACTCATCACGGTAGCCAAAATGGTGCGCGCCGCCGTGCGCCGGCCCACCGACATGGCGGCCCGCTACGGCGGCGAGGAATTCGTGGTGCTGCTCACGGGCACCACCGAGCAATACGCGGCAAAACTCGCCGAGCACATCCGCATCAGCCTCCTGCAGGTCGGCATCCCGCACCGTGTGGATGGCCGGCCGACCAGACTGAGCGTCAGCGTGGGCGTCGCCACGACTCAGCCCGCCGCCGACCGCCGCAGCTCGGAGGGACTGATCCAGATGGCGGACGAGGCGCTCTACGCCGCCAAGGCGGGCGGGCGCAATCAGGTACAGGTCGCGGCACCGGACCCCGACATGCAGACGGGCACCTTCCGCATGGGCGCCGCCTGACGGCCGACGATTCGACGTATCAGGCGGCAGCGTCCGCCGGCGGCAGATGGCCGGTCTTCACCCAGAACACGGCCCCGGCCTCCGAACTCACCGCATGGCCGCTGCCGGGCGGCAGGCGCAGCCAGTCGCCGGCAACGTATTCCCGCTCGCCGTCCGAAAGCCCGCCCTCGATCAGGAACACCTCCTCACCGGCGGGGTGCTCGTGCTCCGGCACCCGGGATCCGCTCGCCATGCGGTAAAGCGCCACCCGCTCGCTGCCGTGGGCGTGCAGGCGCAGGCGCTCCACGCCCTCGATGCCGGTGGCTTCCCACTCAGCGGCGTGGGTGTCGACGACCACGCGCGCCGTGTCGTCGTCGGCGAACTGCCGCAGCTTCACCAGCAGGACGCAGCCGCCGGGGCTGGCGGGCGCGTGGGACGAGCCCGGCGGATTGCGCACGTAGGTGCCCGCCGGGTATTCGCCGTGCTCGTCGGCGAACACGCCTTCCAGCACCAGGAACTCCTCGCCCTTGCCGTGGGTGTGTTCCGGGAAACGGCTCTGCGGTGCGTAGCGCACGAGACTGGTCGCCCGCGCCACCTCGTCGCCGACGCGGTCGAGCATGCGGCGCTCGACGCCCGCGGTGGGCGACGGCACCCAGTCCATGCCGCTCGTCCGCTCGAACGCAGGTGCGGCGAAATCCGCATTCACTCGCATGGATCGTCTCCGCAAAGAAAAGGGCCCCTGATCCTGCGACCAGGGGCCCCGTGATGGCAAGCAGCCGGACGGATCAGGCTGCTCAGAACGAGTATTCGGCCTCGAAACCGATGATCCGGCCCTTGTTCAGCGGCGAGAACGTGGCGTTCGGTCCGGGCGTGATACCGAAGACGATCTCGGCCAGCGGTCCGCCGGCGAAGACGTCGGGCAGCTGGGTGTCGCCGCCGATGGTCACCTCGTCCTTCAGGTTCTTGCCGTAGACCGACAGCTTAAGGGCGCGGTCCATGAGATACAGCGAGATGCTCGCGTCCAGCATGTCCGCTTCCTTCAGCAGGCCCTCGTTGTTGTCCGTGTACGGCGCCTGGTCACGGTGATTGAAGCTCACCAGCGCATTGACCGCCATGCCGTTGCCGATGTCGCGGTCGTAGATGAGGCTGGCGCCGTAGGACCAGGGGGCGAGCCGCGGGATGTCCAGCTCCTTGTCCTGATCATCCACCTCGCCGTCGCCGTTGAGGTCGAACCTCACCTCGTCATACTGGCCGTCCACGTAGCCGGCGTTGACCGTCGCCGTGATGCTCTCGGTCACGAACGCCCGCGCCTCGAAGTCGAAGCCCTGGATGGTCGCATCGGCAGTGTTGTCGATGATCTGCACGACGCCGGCAACCGGATCCGAGAGGTTCACCTCACGCTGCAGGTCTTCCAGCTTGTTGTAGAACACCGCCGCATTCACGCGCACGCGGCCGTCCAGCAGGTCGGTCTTCACGCCCACCTCGAAGGAGTCCTGGGTCTCCTGGTCGAAGGGCCCCGGCGAGGCAGTGGGCGAGGTGTTGCGCAGGTTGTAGCCGCCG
>Ga0102934_1001106_pt1 | contig 18679 bp, 15 predicted proteins | sample SalPonR2_A_D1_MG_FD_78175 | JGI IMG/M metagenome (GOLD analysis project Ga0102934, IMG submission 78175) | Salt pond soil microbial communities from South San Francisco under conditions of wetland restoration - Salt Pond MetaG R2_A_D1_MG | ecosystem: Environmental > Aquatic > Marine > Intertidal... | reverse complement strand
TTTTAGTCTGGAGGACACATGTTAGACGAAATTGATGTAAAGATATTAAATATTCTACAAGAAAATGGTAGAGTTCAGAGAAACCGAATTGCTGAAGAAGTTGAATTAACTATACCTGCTGTTAGTGAGCGAATTAAGAAGCTTGAAAAGAATGGTTTTATTAAAGGATATTATACTGAGGTAAATCATCAAAAACTTGGTAAAGATATTACTGCCTTTGTCCATATTTTTTATTCCCATTCAAACGATTATAAGTATCGCAATTTTTTAGATAAAATCAATTCAGAGCCAGACATTACTGAGTGTTATTCCATAACCGGTGATAGTTCCCATATTGTTAAAATCTATACTGAAAGCACTGAATCTTTGGAGCATCTCCTCAACAGAATTCAATCCTGGCAAGGGGTAGAAGGCACTAAAACTTATGTAGCCCTATCAAATTTTAAATATTCGCATTCAATCCATCCTTCAGAAGACAAAATGAAATAAATAATAGGGGAATTTTCATGACATTGGAAATCGACATTCACGAAATGATCGACAATCTACAACCTCGTATTGAAAGACTTCGGGGGTTACTTTGACCTGGAAAATAAAATAAAAGAAAAAGAAAAATTACAGGAAGAGGCCTCTTCACCAAATTTTTGGGATGATACAAAAAGAGCCCGCAAAGTATCAAAACGCCTCACATTTCTAGAAAATATTATCAAAAAATTTCACGAGCTTAAGAATCGTTATGATGATCTGAAAGAATTGGCAATGCTGGCTGAAGATGACGAAGATATGCAGGCCGAATTGCAGGAAATGGTGCCAGCCTTAAAAAAAGAAGTCGAGCAAATTGAACTAGAAAATATGCTAAGCGGTGAAGATGATGATAAAAACGCAATTCTCAGTATTCATCCCGGCGCTGGTGGGACAGAATCTCAGGATTGGGCTGAAATGCTTTTGAGAATGTACACCCGCTGGATAGATAAAAATGATTACGAATACAAAGAATTGAATTTTATGAAGGGCGAAGAAGCGGGGATAAAAGATGTAACTTTGGAGGTTAAAGGTGAATATGCCTATGGATATCTTAAAGCTGAAGCCGGAATTCACAGACTGGTCAGAATCTCCCCTTTTGATTCCAATCAAAGGCGACATACTTCCTTCGCTTCTGTATTTGTCTATCCGGAAATTGACGACACAATCGAAGTAGAAATAGATGAGAATGATCTGCGTATTGATACCTATCGAGCTAGCGGAGCCGGTGGTCAGCATGTCAATAAGACTGAATCAGCAATTCGCATTACTCATGAGCCAACTGGTATCAAAGTCCAGTGTCAGAATGAACGCTCCCAGCATAAAAATAAAGAAACGGCAATGAAATTGCTGAAAGCCCGTATCTATCAAAGAAAAAAAGAGGAACGGGAGAAAGAACGCAATAAAATGGAAAATAATAAAAAAGATATTGCCTGGGGAAATCAGATTCGCTCCTATGTATTTCACCCCTATCGCAAAATAAAAGACCATCGCACCAACTTAGAAGAAGGCAATGTCGATGCTGTTATGGACGGCGATATTGATAAATTTATCAAAACATTTTTACTGCAAAATCAAAATAACAAGGAGTAAAACTTGAGCACAAACAATTCCGAAGGGAAATCCTTACAGGAAATCAGAAAAGTAAGAACAGAAAAAGTAGAAAAAATAAAAGAATTAGGCTTTAATCCCTATGATTATAAATTTGATCGAACTCATACAGCTGCAGAAATAATTGATAATTATGAAGATATCAAAGAAGAAGTTACTATAAAAACAGCAGGTCGGTTAGTTGCTATCAGAAGAATGGGCAAAGCCAACTTCTGCGATCTGCGCGATAATCAAACCAATCTACAGATTTACGTTCAAAAAAATAAAATTGACGAAAATCAATATAAATTGTTTGAACTTCTTGATATTGGTGACATTATTGGAGTGACCGGAAAGGTTATGAAATCCAGAACAGGTGAGATCACTATTTTTGTAGAAAAATTGGATATTTTAACCAAAAGCATTCGTCCAATTCCAATTGTCAAGGAATCTGACGAAAAAACCTATGATTCTTTCAGCGACAAAGAACTTCGCTATCGTAAAAGATACCTGGATCTGATTGTCAATCCCGACGTAAAAGAAGTCTTTGAAACACGTAGTAAGATTGTGGAATGGACTCGTGATTTTCTAAATGGCCACGACTATTTGGAAGTCGAAACTCCTATCCTGCAGCCTCTTTATGGAGGAGCCAATGCTCGGCCCTTTAAAACTTACTATAATGCTCTCAATTCTGAATTTTACTTGAGAATCGCTGACGAGCTATATTTAAAACGCCTGATCATTGGTGGATTTGATCGGGTCTATGAATTATCAAAAAATTTCCGCAACGAAGGAGTTGATAGAAACCACAACCCCGAGTTCACTCTTCTGGAATTTTATCAGACCTATGTTGATTATGAATATATGATGGATTTTGTTGAAAAATTTTTCAAATTTATGGCTGATAAACTTTCCAAAACAACTTTTGAATTCAATGGTCATGAAATTGATCTTGAACAATCTTTTGCCCGCCATTCTATGTTTGAATTGATCGAAAAATACACAGGCGAAGATGTATCCGAAGCTGACGCCGATAAGCTCAAAAAAATCTGCAAACAAAAGGGTATGGACGTTGAGCCCCAGGATCATTATGGCAGTTTCATTGAGTATCTTTTTGATGAATTTGTTGAACCCGAACTCGTGCAACCAACCTTTGTCACCGACCTTCCCAAAGCCATTTCCCCACTGGCAAAATTAAAAAGAAACGGATCCAAAAATCTTGTCGAACGCTTTGAACTTTTTATCGGTCAGCAGGAATTTGTGAATGCCTTTAGCGAATTGAATGATCCTATTGATCAGAGAGAGCGTATGGAGAGCCAAAAAAGACTGGGCGATTCTGGTGATGAAGAAGCTCATTCTCTTGATGAAGATTTCTTGGAAGCGCTGGAATACGGCATGCCTCCTACTGGAGGAGTTGGAATAGGCATAGATCGATTGGTAATGCTACTAACAAATCAAAATTCTATTCGCGATGTTCTTCTATTTCCCCAAATGAGACAGTAGTAAAGCTCCATTATGAGAATTTCTTCCTTTATAGCAAAGCGTCATCTTTTTAGCCAGCATAAGGTAGGCTACATCTCTTTTATCAGCATTATTTCTACAGTTGGCCTGGCCATTGGAGTTGCAGCATTAATATTAACAATTTCTGTGCTAAACGGTTTTGAGAAAGAATTAAAAGGCAAATTGATTAATTTCGATTCTCATGTTCGCTTGCGACTTCTATATAAAGACTCAATGGACTCAACTCGCACAGTTTATCAAAAACTTGATAGCATCAAAGCCATCCAAACAATTGTCCCCTATATTCATCGCAATGTTATCATTCGAAAAGGCAAAAATACAGATGGCGTTATTGTAGAAGGAATTCGTGATAAAGACATCAAAAAAACCCTTAATATATCCCGGTTTATAGTCAAAGGTAAATTGCAGCTCAAGACGGCAGACGGATCGGACGGGATTTTAATGGGTAGAAAATTGGCCAATTACCTTGAGGCAGATATTGGAGATCAGGTTTATCTCTTCAATATTAAACAGAAGAGTTCTTTTTCTAGCAGCCCCAAAATTGGAAAGTTCACTTTGACCGGCACTTATCATTCCGGTATAGCAGAATACGATGATATTTTTGTCTATACCAATTTGAAAGCCTGTCAGGATCTTTTTGATATGAATAATTTTTCCGGTTTTCAAATGAATATAATCGATCCTGATAATGCTAGCCAGATTGCGGCCCAAATTAATGAGAAACTCGGATTCCCCTATCATGCTTTTAGCTGGGACGACCTCCACAAGAATCTTTTCAAATGGTTAAAAGTTCAACGTTTTCCTATTATTCTTGTTTTTGGCCTAATTGCTCTAGTAGCTCTTTTCAATCTTGTAAGTGCCTTAACAATGATAGTGATTGAAAAGACTAAAGACATTGGAGTTTTAAAAAGCCTGGGACTCAATCGATCTCAAATAATCAGTATATTTGTTCAAGAATCTGTTCTAATTGGATTAGGCGGGATTGTGCTAGGATTTGGCCTGGCTCTGTTATTAGCCTGGTTACAAAACACCTATGGAATAATATCAATACCGGAAGATGTCTATTTTATGAAAAATGTTCCAATTTTACTTAGAATCAAAGATTTTATCATGATTGGCGGGGCAGCTCTTATTTGCTCATTATTAACAACAATTTATCCGGCTTACAAAGCAAGCAGTGTTTTTCCCGGCGAAGTTATGCACTATGAATAGATCAGGAACAAAATGAAAAAATCAACTTTAACCTGGATAGCATTAAAATATTTTAGATCCAAAAAGGAGACAGGACTGGTATCGTTCACCTCCTGGGTTTCTATTATTGGAATTGGTCTGGGTGCTTTCGCCTTGGTCATCACTCTCAGCGTTCTAAATGGCTTTGAAAAAGAGATTGCTGAACGGGTCATAAATATCGAATCCCATTTAAAAATTACAGGAAAAAATATAACAGATCCGACAGTGCAAAAAGTCAATTCAATTGCTGGCCGTCATGAATTCAAAATAGATAAAATTTCACCCTTTGTGACTCGCAAAGCCATTTTGAGTTCAAATGGAATAAACTCTGCCATTCGCTTAAAAGGCATTGACAAATTGTCAAAACAAAAAATTTTTACTGACAGGCAGTCAATCATCAGAGGGAGTTCAGATTTCTCCAGCGAAACTTCAGATATGCCCGGAATACTACTCGGATTTCGCCTGGCCGATAAACTGGGACTTTTCATTGGCGATACTGTCAATATAATAAATCCCACTAGTATTGGTGGCACTGTCAATATTCCCTACGTAGGTCAATTTCGTCTGGCCGGAGTTTATAGATTGGATCTTTTTGATTATGATAATGGCGCAGGTTTTGTAAATATATCAGAGGCCCAGCGTATTTTTAGGATGGGACAAGATTTTTCTGGTATAGATATTACTTTTGATAATTATTCCGGAATTGAGAACAAGCAGAGTATTTTTGAAAAGGAACTTAAGCAATCTTTATCGGTTAAAAGCTGGGAAGAATTGCATAAGTCCCTGTTCGGGGCCATGAAATTGGAAAAATATGGAAGCTTTATAGCGCTCAGCTTTATTGTGCTAGTTGCTATATTTAATTTAACAAGTTCACTGGTTATGATGGTTATGGAAAAGATCAATGAAATTGGAATGCTGCAGGCTTTGGGGATGAATAGAAAGCAACTCAAAACTATTTTTCTTAGACTGGGCTTTTTCACTGGTTCTATTGGGCTTGGAACTGGAATATTGTTGTCATTATTGATTTGCTACATTCAGCAATCTTACCAGATAATTCCTCTTCCATCTGTTTATTTTATACCTTATGTTCCTGTAGAAATAAAAGTACTTGATATTATTTTGATAATGGTAACTGGATTAATTTTAATCTACCTGGGTACCCTTTATCCCAGCAAAAAAGCCAGTTCTCTGGTACCTCTGGAGGCTATTAATTATGAAAAATGAATCTGCCAGAAACGAAATTCTGAAAATCAAGAACCTGTCCAAATCCTACCATAGTCAGGGTGAGGATATTACCGTGCTTTCTGAGCTTTCTTTTAGTGTTAATAGAGGAGAGATTTTGGCAATAATGGGCCCCTCTGGAGTAGGAAAATCCACTTTGTTAAATCTTATTGGTACAATTGATAAACCTGATGCGGGAGAAGTTTTTTTCAATGGTAATAATCCTTTTCTTCTTTCTGACAGCGAAATGGCCAAATTTCGCAACAAAAATATCGGTTTTGTATTTCAATTTCACCACCTATTGCCTGAATTCACTGCCCTAGAAAATGTTTACTTACCCTCTATTATTTATGAAGATTCAAAAGAGGAAAAAATCGAAAAAGCGAGGCAGATGCTGGATAGAGTTGGCCTAACTCCCCGCTTGCATCACAAACCATCCCAACTTTCCGGTGGTGAAAGACAGCGCGTTGCTGTGGCACGAGCACTGATCAATAATCCATATGTTATTTTAGGAGATGAGCCTTCGGGTAATCTGGATCTTGATAACAGCAAGAAACTGATAGATTTACTCTTTGAACTTAATGACAAATATGGCACAACCTTTATTTTAGCAACTCATAATCCCAAAATTGCTGAGCGCTGCCATCGTACAATTAATTTGAAAAAAATGCCTGATTAATTCAAAATAATTTCTAACTTTAATACACAATTAGGTTGAAATAAATCAATTAATGATTTAGCTTGTAATAGATAAATGAGATAAAAAGGATAAATATATAAATGAAAGCCAATTTTTCAAAAAGAATACAACAGTTAATTAAATTAGCCCGCAATGAAGCCCGCCGACTCGACCAGGAGTATGTTGGTTCTGAGCATCTTCTTTTAGGATTGTTAAAGCGGTCTAACACATCAGTCGCAGATATATTGAGTAATTTGAATGTTAACACTGACCGTTTAATAAACAAGGTGGAAAAACTTGTTAACAATGATGCCAATGAACCGGTTCTGGGGCCTATTCCTCTCTCTAAGAATGCAGAACAAATTTTGCGAAGTGCCTACAAAGAAGCCAAAAGCGCAGGTTCAGGTTCGATCAGTGATGAGCACGTGATTTTATCCATTCTGAAAATTGATGATGGTATTGCCAACAAAGTTCTCTCCGAAGCTGGAATTAGTTATTCCAATTTCAAAAGTTCCATCAAATCGCCTATAATTTCCACCAAAACAAAAGGTAAAAAAAGTGAGAAAGAGACACCTGCTCTGGATCATTTTTCCCAGGATATCACAGAAAAAGCCACAAATGGTGACTTGGATCCTGTGATTGGCCGAGAGAAGGAAATAGAACGGGTCAGTCAGATTTTAGCCCGGCGTAAGAAGAATAGTCCTGTTCTGATTGGTGAGCCAGGCGTTGGAAAAACTGCCATTGTTGAAGGTCTGGCAACCAATATTATAAAAGGTCAAGTTCCAAAAATTTTGCAGGGTAAACGGGTCATCTCGCTTGATCTCGGTGCCTTAGTAGCCGGTACAAAATATCGCGGTCAATTTGAAGAGCGCATGAAAGCCATCATGAAAGACTTGGAGAAAGCAAACGATACAATTATTTTTATTGATGAATTGCATACTATTGTTGGTGCAGGTGGAGCCGGTACTTCACTGGATGCTTCTAATATGCTAAAACCCGCACTTGCTCGTGGTGAACTCCAGTGTATTGGAGCAACAACTCTTACAGAATATCGTAAACATATTGAAAAAGATGGTGCTCTGGAACGTCGCTTTCAAAAGATTCTGGTTAATCCTCCACTCAGGGATCAAACTCTTGATATTTTAAAAGGCCTAAAAAAACGCTATGAAGATCATCACAGAATCGAATACACAGAAAAAGCCCTGGAAGCTGCGGTGGATCTGAGTGAAAGATACATAACAGACAAATATCTACCTGACAAAGCAATTGATGTAATGGATGAGGCCGGTTCTCGGGTTCATATTCGTGACGTAGTTGTCCCTGATGAGATAGTTGAATTAGAACAAAAGATAGACAATCTTGAAACGAAGAAAGAAAAAGTAATCCAATCACAGAAATTTGAAAAGGCAGCCCAGTTACGAGATGTTGAGAAAAAATTGCAAGAACAACTTGCTGATAAGAAATCCCAGTGGCAAGAAGAAAAGGGCAATGAACCAGTCTATGTTTCTGAAGACGATATGGCAGATGTTGTGACTATGATGACAGGAATTCCCGTCAATCGCATCAAATCCGATGAAAATAAAAAATTAATTGGAATGGAAGATGAACTCAGCAAGTCTGTAATTGGTCAGAATCATGCTATTATGAAAATATCGCGAACTATTCGACATGCCCGGGCTGGTTTGAAAAGTCCTGATCGACCAATTGGCAGTTTCCTTTTTCTGGGTCCAACTGGTGTTGGAAAAACCGAGCTGGCAAAAGTTCTGGCAAAATTTCTTTTCAATACCGAAAATGCCTTGATCAAAGTTGACATGTCTGAATACATGGAAAAATTTTCTGTCTCTCGACTGGTCGGCGCACCTCCTGGCTATGTGGGCTATGATGAAGCCGGAGAATTGACCGAAAAAGTTAGACGGCGCCCCTATTCTGTTGTCCTGTTCGATGAAATCGAAAAGGCTCACCATGACGTATTCAATATTCTGCTACAGATTTTTGACGAAGGGATTTTGACTGATAGTTTTGGACGCAAAATTGATTTTAAGAACACTGTTATCATTTTGACTTCCAACATCGGTACTAAAAAGATTGAAGGCGAAGGCATTGGTTTTTCTACTGCCACAAATAAACAAAAAATGGTTCATGACAAAATTCAAGGAGAATTGAAAAAATTATTCCGCCCTGAATTGCTTAACCGGCTTGATGAAAGAATCATCTTCAATAGTCTGAGTAATGAAGATATTGCCAAAATAATTGACCTTGAGATTTCCAAAATAGTTAAAAATCTACGTTCATCAAATACTGAAATAAAAATTGACGAAAAGGCTAAAGATCTTTTGATCAAAGAAGGCTACGAGCAGAAGTATGGTGCTCGTTCTATCATTCGTGCTATTCGTGAAATGATTGAAGAACCTTTGGCTGATAATATTCTCCAGGGCAAACTGAAAAAATCCGGTACCATCAAAGTTTCCGCTCGTAAAGGCAAGATTATTTTCAAGCAGAACGATCAAGAGGCCATTGAAGCCCTTAAAACTGAATCAGTGAATTATTCAATGTAATTAATAAACTATATTTCTATTATTTTTCTTTAAAAATCTCCGTGGAGTAATTCGCGGAGATTTTTTTTATGATCATTCAAATTTTCAAACTATTCAAAGCTCACAGCCAATTAACAAAAAGCTTTGTCAACTTTTCATCCTAGGGTGACAAACGGCCTTCCCAGGGTAAATATTATGACTATATGTCTTAATAAGACTATGGCATAGGATTTGTGTTTAAATTTAGCGAGTAAATAATAATGAAAATCAGAATAATAAAATAAAGGAGTAACATATGGGAAAAATAATAGGAATCGATTTAGGAACAACAAATTCCTGTGTAGCTGTAATGGAAGGTGGAGAGCCTAAAGTACTGGAAAATTCCGAAGGTAATTCCACTACTCCATCAGTTGTAGTATTCAAAAAAGATGGTGAAAGGGTTGTAGGCGACACTGCTAAAAGACAGATCGTAACAAATCATAAACGAGCCCTTTATTCCATAAAAAGATTTATGGGAAGAACATACGACGAAGTTCAAAATGAACGCGAAGAAGTTCATTTTGATGTAGTAAAAGGTGACAAAGGCGATGCCCGTATTAAAGTTGAAGACAAGGTTTATTCTCCTCCTGAAATCAGTGCTATGATACTTCAGAAAATGAAAAAAACAGCTGAAGAAAAATTAGGCGAAAAAGTTGACAGAGCTGTAATTACTGTCCCAGCCTACTTTAATGATTCACAACGTCAGGCCACAAAAGACGCTGGTAAAATCGCAGGATTAAAGGTAGAAAGAATTATTAACGAACCAACTGCTGCTTCCATGGCCTATGGTTTGGATGATGATCGTGATCAAAAAATCGCTGTATATGATCTTGGTGGTGGAACATTTGATATTTCTATTCTTGAAGTTGGTGATGGCGTTTTTGAAGTCAAAGCAACCAGCGGTGACACCCATTTAGGTGGTGATGATTTTGACAAGCGTATTATCGATTGGATGGTTGAAGAATTCAAAAAAGATAAAGGCGTAGATCTCAGTAAAGATGAAATGGCGCTTCAGAGATTAAAAGAAGCTGCAGAGAAGGCCAAAATCGAACTCTCATCCAATAAAGAAACCGAAATCAATTTGCCTTACATTACCGCCGGTGCTGAAGGCCCGCTCCATTTAATGATGAAATTAACCAGAGCAAAATTTGAATCTCTTGTCAATGATCTAATTGAAAGAACAAGAAAACCTTGTAACCAGGCCATGCAGGATGCTAGTATTTCATCTTCAGAAATAGATGAAGTTATTCTCGTTGGTGGTTCAACACGAATTCCAAAAGTACAGGGACTTGTCAAAGAAATCTTTGGACAGGATCCTGACAAAAGCGTGAATCCTGACGAAGTTGTCGCTATTGGTGCTGCGATTCAGGCTGGTGTTCTCTCTGGTGAAGTTGATGATCTGCTCCTTCTTGATGTTACACCATTATCACTTGGAATCGAAACTCTTGGTGGAGTAACTACAAAATTAATCGAGCGCAATACGACTATTCCAACAAAAGAAAAAGAGGTTTTTTCAACTGCCGCTGATAATCAAACATCAGTAGAAATAAATGTTCTTCAAGGTGAACGAGAAATGGCCAAAGACAATAAAAGCATTGGCCGTTTCCATCTTGATGGAATTCCACCCGCTCCACGTGGTGTTCCTCAGATCGAAGTAACCTTTGATATTGATGCCAATGGCACCCTGAATGTCTCGGCTAAAGATAAAGGAACTGGAAAAGAACAGAGTATTCGTGTCGAAACTTCTAGCGGGCTTAGTGAAGATGAAATCGACGATATGGTTGAAGAAGCCAAAAAGCATGCTGAAGAAGACAAAAAGCGCAAAGAAAAAATTGAATTGCGCAATAGAGCCGATGCTCTCATTCATCAAACTGAAAATAATCTGGACGAATATGGTGACAAACTCGATGATAGCCAAAAAAGCAAAATTCAGGATGCTCTAGAAGATCTCAAGAAGGCCAAAGAGGATGGTGACCAAACCAAAATCAAAGAAGCTATTGATAATATGAATAGCACATGGTCTGAGATGGCCTCTTCCATGTACCAGGGTGCCCAGCAAGCTCAAGGTGGTCCTGGTGCTGCAGCAGGCGGCGCAGCAGGTCAGCAACAAGCAGGCGGCCCCGGTGCTAATGCTGGTGCTCAGCAACAATCCGGCTCGTCTTCAGATGAAGATCAGGAAGTTGAAGACGCCGACTTTGAAGTAGTTGATGATGAGGAAGAATAAGCACCTCTAAAACAAGCTACGAATATATAAATAAGGCGGGCAGTCTAGGCTGTCCGCTTTTTTTATTTTGTATAATTCTTCTAAATTCGCCTAATTTTTAACAAATATATTTATCTTATCTGATATTTTTCTGCGCTCAAACTTATATTGCCTTGCAATCCATTTAAAAGTTTTATCCGAGTAAAAGCATACATGCGTTGGATCTCTTCGATAATGCCAGTTAGAAAAATTAATATCAGCATCTCTCAATCGAGTCATTATGCCAAATATGCCACTTGATTTAAGGAGACCTGTTATTTTTTGGAATTCTTCTCCCGGCCTGGCTAAATGTTCCACAACTTCAGTGCAGGTAACGAAATCATATTTTTTTTTATAAATAAAGCTATTGGGAGCATAGTAAGGATCATATATATCCATTTTATAGCCATTTTCTTCCAACATTTGAGCTAGAGCTGGTCCCGGGCCACTCCCATAATCAAGCCCATCTGCCGGCTTGTCAACATAATCCAAAATCGCATTTAGCATCCCTGAAAGAAACTCTCGATAATTATCATCTTCAGGGTTATTTTCATGAAGATCATAACGTTTTTTTTCCTCATCATGGGAAAGGTGATATTTCCGGGGTAGAAAAACCAGATCACAATTATCACATATTAAATACTGTTTATTGTCAAATTTTTGGAATGACCGGATTTGTTCGCTTTTACATAAAGGACAATAGTTCTCCATCATTGTTCCAGTTTTTATATACTATTTCTTCTTAAAATAAATTTATATTTTAAACTTTCCGACGCTAATATATTTATTAGATAGCAATATTAAAACATTTTTTTCTGCAAATTTATTGATAAATTGGTTACCGATATCTGATTTCATCCATTATCGGTGATTCAGCGAATTTTCCAGTCTGAGGATGGAACAATTTTACAGCTATTTTGTAAAAACTTTGCTATTTAATTTTTAAAATATTTCTGATAAATTAAGAGCCGATTATTTGAAACTTTAAGATTAAACGGAGGGTAAAATGTTTAAAAGATCTGTTATCCTAATTGTAGGATTGTTATTACTAATCAGTTGTGGTGGACCACAAAAAGATGCCAGCGGATACTGGAAATCTGCAAAAGCTCTTGCTGATGTTGGTAATTATGAGGGAGCTATAGACCAATACAACAAAATTTTGAAGTATTATCCCTCTGATTCCCTGGCTCCTAAATCTCTTCTGAGGATTGGTGAGATTAAACGCTCCAATACAAACCAATACCAGGGAGCTATCAAAACCTACAAAAAATTCATCAATAAATATCCTAAAAGCCCAAGCTCAGCCAATGCCATGTTCATGATTGGCTATGTCTATGCCAATGATCTAAAAAATCAGGAAGAAGCCAGACAGGCTTATAAAAGTTTTCTAGATAAATATTCTGATCACGAATTGGCTCCCTCGGCAGAATGGGAATTAAAAAATCTGGGTAAGGAACTGGAGGATGTGATCCAGGCTGATCAGTTGAGCGAAGATAAAGAATAATTCAGATAAATAATGAGGTTTTAATAAATGTCCTTCAACTTATCGGAACTTAATAAAAAAATTGAAGATGAGAGCAGCTTTGTAGAGAATCTTCAGAATGAAATGCATAAAACCATTGTTGGTCAAAATCAGATGATTGACCGACTGATAATGGGACTATTATGCAATGGTCATATTCTTCTTGAAGGCGTACCAGGCCTGGCTAAATCTTTAACAGTCAGTACACTTGCTCAGACAATGGATGCCTCTTTTAACCGAATCCAATTCACTCCTGATCTACTGCCAGCCGACTTGATCGGTACTCTGATATACAATCAAAAAACAGCAGAATTTGAAACCAAAAAAGGCCCAATTTTCAATAATATAATCCTGGCTGATGAGATTAACCGCTCACCTGCAAAAGTGCAATCTGCCCTTCTGGAAGGAATGCAAGAACGCCAGGTTTCAATTGGCGATCAGACCTTTAAACTTGATGATCCCTTTCTTGTTCTGGCCACTCAAAATCCTTTGGAGCAGGAAGGAACTTATCCCCTTCCTGAAGCTCAGGTTGACCGTTTTCTATTCAAAGTAATTGTATCCTATCCTAGCAAAAATGAAGAACTCAAGATCATCGATAAAATGGCCAAAACTGAGGTCGTCAACGAGGTTTCTAAAGTTGTGGATACTAAAGCTATTAAAAAAGCCCGAAAAACTGTTAATGAAGTTTATATCGATGAAAAAATTCATAATTATATCGTCGATCTTGTTTTTGCAACCCGTGAACCAGAAAAGTATGAACTCAACGAGCTGAAAGATTTCATTAATACTGGTGCTTCTCCTCGTGCATCAATCTATCTCTCTCTCGCTGGAAAAGCCCGGGCTTTTATGGAAGGTCGAGGGTTTGTTACACCGGAAGATATTCGGGAAATTATATATGATATTATGCGCCACCGGATCATTCCAACATTTGAAGCTGAAGCAGAAGAAGTAACTACTGAAGATATTATTCAGCGAGTTGTGGAGACTGTTGAAGTACCGTAAAATTTAAACTGATTTATAAAAGCAAATAACTTTTATAAATGGTTCAAATTAAAAAATTCTGACAAAATCAATTTATGATACCACGTGAAATACTAAAGAAAGTTAAGTTAATAGAACTCCAGACCCGCAAACTGGTTGATGACGTTTTTAGCGGAGAATATCACTCTGTTTTTAAAGGTCAGGGTATGGAATTTTCTGAAGTTCGGGAATACGTGGTTGGTGATGATATTAGAAATATTGACTGGAATGTAACGGCTCGCAACAATCATCCTTATGTAAAAGTTTACGAAGAAGAGCGAGAATTAACAGTGATGCTGGCTGTGGACGCTTCCGGTTCAGGTAATTTTGGATCCAATAAAAAATTAAAATCTGAGATTGCTGCTGAAATTAGCGCCCTTCTGGCTTTTTCCGCCATTAGAAATAATGATAAAGTTGGTCTTCTAATTTTTACCGACAAAATTGAAAAATACATTCCACCTCAAAAAGGTCGCAGTCATGTGTTACGAGTTATCAGAGAAATCCTATACTTCAAACCTGAATCCCGTCAAACTGACATTAATACAGGTATTGAACACCTTTTGAACGGTCTTAAACGCCATAGTATTGTATTTTTACTATCTGATTTTGAGGATCAGGGCTATTTTCAGTCACTAAAGATTCTAAATAAAAAACATGACGCTATCGCAATTCATACTGTTGATGAACGGGAAAAGAATATCCCTGACCTAGGGCTGGTAACCTTTCAAGATCCTGAAACGGGAGAAAAAATAACAGTTAATACAAGCGACAAAAATTCAAAACAAAAATACGTCGATTTTATTGAAAGTAAACGTTATAGCTTTATTGAAAAAGCCAATAAAATGAATCTGGACCACATTGAAATCGATGTTTCACAATCCTATATAAAGCCTCTGGTTAGTTTCTTCAAAACTCGGGCTCAACGTTTAAAATAATAAGTACTTTAATGAATAAATTTATGCTGAAAAAAACTCAATCATCTTTTTATAAATTCCGCAATATTGCTCTCATTATCCTGTTATTTACAATCTTTTTTAGTAGTTCTCTTTTTGCTAATAGTGAGATGATTACCAGAGTTGATACAACTATTGCTACAATTGGCGACCACATCAATCTGAGAATTGATATTCAGCATGGTCAAGATCAAGAGGTTACCTTTCCAGACAGTGACAATTTTGGTAAGTTCCAGGTGCTGGATAGATCGACTACTCAGAAAGAATTAGAAAATTTGCTGCAATCACAAGCCCATTATAAAATAACAACTTTTGATACCGGTCATGTAAAAATTCCGCCTCTAGCAGTCAAAGTTACTTCAAAAACCGATTCTAGCCAGACTCTCGTTTATAAAAGTGATTCAATCAGGATCAATATAATATCAGTCTTATCTCCTAATGCTCGCCAAGAAAAAGATATTAAAGGCCCCTTCCCTATTCGTACTATTATTCCATGGGAAATTATTATTTTTGCGGCTCTGTTCATTCTTTTCAGTTTGGGTCTATATCTGAGTATCCGACAATGGCGCAAAAAAAATAATGACACGCAACAGGTAGATGAAAATTATCTCAAACCACCTCATACAATCGCCTTTCAAAGGCTCAACAAACTGCGTAATGAGACAAATTTTTCTGACAAAAAAGCTCTGAAAATATTTTATTTTAAATTATCGGAGATAGTACGCCAATATCTGGAAAGAAGATTCTTTATCTATGCTTTGGAAATGTCAACCTCAGAAATCATTGAATCATCGCGGCATTTTGATCTTGATGATAATATGATTGAAAGGCTTCAAGAAATTCTAAGGGCTATCGATATTTATAAATATGCAAATCAGCCTTCTGATCGCAGTACTGCCATTCAATATTGGCAAAATATTTATAATTGGATCAAAGAAACCAAACATGATCCGTTCTATTCTGATCGTTCAGGTCTTACCGAAACAATGGAAGAAATACAGGCCGACCAAAATTAATTTTATTTATCGTAAATTTCAGAATTAACTACATTTTTAGGTTTTTTTCCTGAGAGTACGGCAATTATGCTTTCTGCTGCCATTTCCGCCATCCTATTGCGAGTTTGATCTGTAGCAGATCCAATATGAGGAGTCAGGATGACATTATCCAGATCAAATAATTGGGGATGAACTTGCGGTTCTTGTTCAAAAACATCCAGAGCAGCCCCAGCAATCCATTTCTCCTCAAGTGCTCTTGCCAATATCTTTTCATTGACTACCGGTCCCCTGGCTGTATTTATCAGGAAAGCATTATTTTTCATCAATTTTAACTCATCAATATCGATCATATAATGGGTCTCATCGGTAAGGGGTACATGTAAGGAAACAAAATCTGATTCTTTCAACAAATTATTCAAACTAACCCGAAGGGCACCTGTCTCTTTTTCAAAATTTTCTTTTTGGCTTCTGTTATGGTATATTACTTTCATATCAAATCCGGCTGCTCTTCGGGCTGTGGCCTGACCTATGCGTCCCGCTCCAATTATACCCAGAGTTTTGCCATATACATCGCTACCGAAAAGCAATTCAGGCGCCCAGCCTTTAAATTTTCCTGCTCTTGTAAATTTATCAGCCTCAACAACTCTTCTGGAAATCGCCATGAGCAGTGACCAGGCTAGATCGGCAGTAGTATCCGTCAATACTCCAGGCGTATTCGTTATAACAACATCATTTTTAGTTGCTGCTTCGATATTAATATTATTGAAGCCAACGGCATAATTGGCCACAACTTTCAGTCCTGGATGTGATTGCAAAAAGGCGGCGTCAATTTTGTCAGCCAGCATAGTCAGAATTGCATCAACATCTGAAGAGAGCTGCTTTAATTCCTCATTAGACAAATTCCGATTTTCCTGATTTAAAACTAAATCCGCGTCAAAATTCTGTAATTTACTAAGACCCGGCTCAGGAATTTTTCTAGTAACTAATATTTTCATGATACCTCCACAAAAAAAAGCAGATAAGTTTTGAAAATTATAACCTATCTGCTTATTGGTTTATTAATTTAAAAATTTATTTTTTGCTGTTATATTCCTCAATTTTCCTTTGATAGAACTTTTTGTTTTGAGGATTTAGTTTTATTAGTTTCTGTCGCTGTTTTTCTGTTCCATAATCGAGTAACAATCCTATCATGGCCTCTTTTCGAGCATTAATAAAGACGATTGTATTTCTCTCACTGGAATTAATTTCAAAGATACTTTCCAGATTATTTAACATTTTGTCAATATTGGCGGGAATATTTTTAGTTTCTTTATTATTTTCCAGATCAATGATTTTCCAAAAATAATACTTAAATCTTCGGTATTCAGGAAGGTCAAGAATTTTATTTAAATCTTTCAGCCTTTCCGACCATCCATCCGAGTAATTGGAATACTGACCCTGAGAAGCAATATCACGGGCCTTTTCATAGAGATTATCGCCGCCCATCAATTCATAGGTATCCATTTCACCCGCCAAAATAGCATAAGCGTAAAAGTCAAATATACTGGATAATGGTCTAATCATTTGCTGATGGATTAGCGATTGGTTTTCATTATAAATAAATTTAAAGCTCTCCTCTAAAAAACGCTGATCACCTGATACTGTAGATACAAACATTTGCCCGGAGAATTTACGATTACTACCGGCTTGATTAACACTATTGGCAAAAATATTAATTCTTATAGGTATATTGATTCCATAGGTATTTTCGAACCAATCATAATTAGTAAAATAATCAGGAATCCTCATTTCAAGATTATTTAGGTCCTGGCGTTCTTCTCGGGAAAGTCTACTACATTCAATTTTTATCTCAGCATCAGAAAACTGAGCACTCATATTTATTACTAAAAATACTGCTAAAATTAATGATAATACAATTTTTGATTTCATATTGCCCCCAGCTTATTCTCCTAAATATAAATATTATGCTTGAATTATGAAAGTAACTCTTTTGATTTTATTAAAGTTAAAATGTTATTAAAATTCCAATATTTTGGACTTGACTTTACCAAAGTCTATCTTTAACATCAGCTGTTATTTGACAGGGGACGATCGGCTTCGACGGATTGGTGAAGTGATCAAGAGCAGCGGAAGTTTGGAGCAGGGCTTCCATAAAAAAGTTCCACTCAATTAAGTGCCGAAAAGGTACCTACACACCTGTTAGCTGATAATCAGTCAACAGGTGCCTTTGCAATGGCATAAGCCTGAAGCGAAGGTGGCGTGTTGTCCCGTTCTACGCTACTATCCAAACAACGGGAATAGGTCTGTTACCGCACTCAGAAGACCAAATATAGAACATCAGAGTGATACGCTGAATAGCATTTGTTCTGTTCTTGCTATTCAGAAGAGCCAATCATGAATAGAACTAAGCTGTAGGACTTGATTATGGATTCAGTCCGGACGAGGGTTCAATTCCCTCCGTCTCCACTTTTAATTTAAATGCCCCGTTGAGAAACGGGGCATTTTTTTGTTTAAGAGTATTCCATTCTTGAGAAAGTTAAAAAAATTGTTATAAAAAATTAAGATCACTTATTAAATTACTTATGCTAGGCGTTTATTTATAAAAAGAGTACTAGTTGATATTTTTATATTCTGGACATATTATTTGTTTTGTTACTTAAATTTAAATAAATAGCATTAAGTCCATGAATACATTAGGTTAAATACTTTGAAATTAACAAAATTTATAAAATGAAAGATGTTATGTGCTTACTGAGCTGCCAAAAAATCTTATTTGAATGTGAGAATATATATATTTACAACACATTAAAATTCATATATTACTTAAAACGACATAAAAAAGCTGCAGTTGGTCTTATTTTTTTATCATCAATTTGTATAGAATTTTATTTTAGCAATAACATTAATTAAAATTATAAACTATTAGGCGGTTTTGAAAAATTCAAAATTATATGAAACATTTCTCCTTTTATTATTCTTTATATTATCACATTTTATCAATTGTGGTAGTAATTTAGATAGTGAAATTTTTTATGATGTTAAATTCAAAAATGAAACTGATTTTAAGTTAAGGGTAAGTTCTAAAAAAGATAACTTTGATACTTTTATTATT
>Ga0102934_1001104_pt1 | contig 18698 bp, 8 predicted proteins | sample SalPonR2_A_D1_MG_FD_78175 | JGI IMG/M metagenome (GOLD analysis project Ga0102934, IMG submission 78175) | Salt pond soil microbial communities from South San Francisco under conditions of wetland restoration - Salt Pond MetaG R2_A_D1_MG | ecosystem: Environmental > Aquatic > Marine > Intertidal... | reverse complement strand
GATACGAAATCGGGGTGGTCGTCGAGCAAGAGAGGGCACGAGACCTGCACAGCCGCAGGTGCCGTGTATATACTGTTCATGAACGTGGACGGTACGGTCAAATATCATCGCAAAATTAGTGCCCGAAGCGGAAATTTGCTGCTCGGTCCCGAGCCTGGGGATCGTTTCGGTGCTTCTGTGGGCCTGATCGCGAGGCGGAATGGGGGGGCTGTCATTGCTGTAGGTGCTCCATTTGCTAACGGAGCAGGGGCTCAGGTCGGAGCGGTCTACATGCTGGAGCTTCTGGCAACGGGCGATGTAAAGCGATTTCAAATTTTGAGTTCTGCCTACACTCCCCCGTCTCCGGGCTCATCCTACTCGCAATACTTGTATCTTAGCGCACCCTTAAGTTCACACGACTATCTTGGCAGTGCTGTAGCGTCCATGGATGTCGATCGCGACGGTGTCGTTGATTTGCTGGTAGGTTCTCGAGGGTATAATCAGAGAGCTCAAGACGAGGGAGCAACGTTTGCGTGCTATCTCGACGGGTTTCGCGGGGATTTGGCCGGGTGGGAGCAAGTCGCAAGTCAAAGTGGGATTTTATTGCCTGTACAACCCGGTGAACAATTTGGTGCATCCATCGCCGTGTTCGACGATCATACCATAGATCAAGCCAGCCTCTTGTTCATCGGAGCGCCCGGTGGGTGCATGGATTCTGTGGGTGGAGCCGTTTACGGCCTGCGAGTTCAGCCTATCGGAGGTTAAATTTTTTGAAGGCATTAAAAAAAGGAATATTCTTTGGGGGAAAGGCGCACTAGTGGCGCGTAGGTCTTCAGCTTTTCAATTCTACGCTCGTAGCTCTTGGAAAGGCCTACCCAATCACTTGCCAAAAAATTACCAAAGGTATTTGCATATTGACAGAGTAAAAGTCATGATCAATTATCGTAAAAGGTTGCCCATCCACGACGCATCAAACGGTATCTGTATGTTTATTGCTGCCCGGTGTGGTACATGAGAGGGAACGGCTCGGAACGGTTGTGCCGGGCAACGCTTATGGGGACTGGTAAGCGATGTCCGGCTTCTAATTAATTCTGGGCTTGTGCTTTGAAGCGGCAGTGCCGACATTTTTTGACTCATGTCGCAATCAGAGACGAACCTGGAAGTCGAAGCTTGATTTATACCTGTTGCCTTGATGCTTTTATTACTAAATCCGCTCCTCGCTCGAAAATCGCCTTCTAATGCTTGTTGCTTGTCAGCGAGCGTTTCTGCATGTATGATATGTTGCTCCGTTGTCCATACTGTCTTCATATGTAAATGTCTGAACCACTGGTACATTACACAGACAAATGGAGGCGATTGAGGAGAGCTTGGGGGGGGAGTTGACGGTCGAAAGGGTTCGGCGTGAGATGAAGACGCTGAGTGAGGGCATACAGGCAAAACAGACGGAGATCCAGCTCATAGTAGGGTCCCGGTATCATGAATTGATCGAGTCGGCCGACGCCGTGCTAGACATGTGCAAGTCCTGCAATAATTTGCAGCATATATTGACCACGGAAGTGCCTCCTGTCGTAGCCGATTTGCTGCAGGAGAAGCGTCTTCATTCACACCTTCGTCCATGGCGAGAGGTCGCGGCGGCAGCCATCGCCCAGCAACAAGAGCGACAGCAACAACCCGGCGCATTCCCGCTCACTCGAGAAGATGTAGTGTACATGCTCCATGCCCCCACCCGTCTGTGGGAAGCCATGGATGCGGGTCGCTACCTCGCGGCAGCCTCCACGTGGACCACAGCAAAAGACATCGCGGACAAGATCGCCGTGCAAGCAGCATCTGCTGCCAGTACTAATACCAGCAACCCCGCTCTATCCAGCGGCGACGATTCGATCCGTGATGATGAGGAGGGAAGGATGCGAAAGTGGACGGCGACACAACGTCAGGTGCAATTGGTAATAGGCAATCAATGGGCGTGCCTCAAGGATTTGAAAAGTAGCATTATCTCGGGCGCTCATGCCTTGCTGGCAGACCAAAACGTGCTCGACGTCCGTCAACACGGCCTGGCCCTGGCCTCCTTGGCACGTCTGGATGATGCGATCGCGTCGGGAGCGCGCGAAACGGGGCTTGTCACCCTGTTTTTGGAAAGGAGGGGCCAATGGCTGGAGGCTCTCTCCGGGGAGGGAGGAGGTGTGCATGGTGAGGACAAAGAGACGCTGTCGGGGCACGTCTTGTCCAAGTTGACCCGTGCGGTCCAGGCCTTGAAACGGACGGTTCTTGATGCGCACACCCTGTTCATAGTCGGCGAGGAAAGTGGTGCGAGCGAGGAGGACCAGGCCCTGCGGGACTTGCGCCGGGCAGGCCGGATCGTGGCGGAGGCAACCACTGCCTGGCTCGGGGGCTGGTTGGTCAAGGTCCATAGCCAAGCGCACCGTTCCCTCAAGACCCTCAAATCTTCGAGCGATTTGGCCAGGGTCCGCAAGGCTTTGTGGCAGGAGACGCACGCTTCCCTTGTTGGGCCTGGCCTAGGGGAGGACGGCCAGAGAGAGCAGTCGGGGCGAAGCCCGAAAGGCGTGAGACTATGGCGGGAGGCCTGCAGGGCAGTCATTCATCCCGAAAGCCTCCGTCAAGCCCTAAGCAAGGCGAACTTGCCCTGCTGTTGGGTGTCCACGCCCAGTCTGGACGGGGCAACGGAAGAAAAGGGACGCAGCGAGCCAGGAGAAAGAGCATCGAGTGCACATGCCTTCGCCCACAGAAGCCGGGCAAGCGTGCTCGGTCATGTGGCGGTGGTGGGGGCGAACGACGGGCTGGACGTGTGGGCCTCCTTGTTCTCCACGTCCTTCGCGGCGATGCTGGAAGACCTCTTCCAAGCATCCATGACCTCCCTATACCAGACCTGGGTCGGAAAATTCGAACGGATCCTCTCCGTTGTCTCTCCCTCTCCGTCCTCCTCCTCTTCCTTGGGACAGGACCGCCGCTTCACGGCGATCGAGATGGCGTGGGCGGCCGACCATCTCTATTGCTGCCTGGTGAAGGGCTTGCGCCAAATCCATCGCCATGCCCGGGAATTGGTCCAAGACGGCGACGAAGCCGCTGCCGCCGCCCTAGGCTCCTCCTTGCACGCGCAAACCCTTTCCCTGCTTTCTCGACTCTCGTCCTTTTCTAGAAGCTGGCTTCAGGAGTGGGATGGCCGATGCCCACTTTCCTCCCCGTCGACTCTTAACCAACAAAGTATCCACCAGGACGCCCTCTCCCCCGCTTCTCTTCCTTCTTCCTCCTCCCTTACTCCCCCGTCCTGTCCTCCTGACATGGATGCCGTGCTGATCCTTGCCCGCTTTACCTGGAGATTGTTGACCACGGCCCCCCGAACTTTGCTCTCTCCCTTCTCTCCTGTCGAGCCTCCCATCCCAGACCCTCTAGACGCCTCAGTGGAGAGCAGCGTGTGCAACAGCGGTTCCCGGAAGAATGTGAAGGAGTCGAGGAGAAGAGGGAGCGGTACGTCAGGAAAGGTAAGGTCGATCGATATGGTCCAGCTGGAAAGTGCCTTCACGATTGCAGACTCGCGCGGGGAAGGGTAACTCACACCCGCCGAGCTCCAGGAATGCTTGGACACGTTAGGCCTGAGTCAGGCTTCTTCGTCCCCCCCGTCGTCCTATCCACCTTCTTCCGCTACCTTTGCGGAAGTGGCCTTGCTCTGCTACGCGGCCCTGGACGAGGATCAGCCAGCCGATCCCGCCACGGCCTACCTGCAAGATGCCTTTGGACGCACTTTCGACCTCGGACTCCGGGCATGGGCCCGACACACCGTAAGAAGCTTGGGGGAGCGTGTATTGGGTGAAGGGGGACAGGGCCTCGGGCTGGAGGGGGCCGAAAGGAGGAATGGGGGAATGGAGAGCAGAGACAAGGACTCCGTGCGTAGTCGACGCCCCGGCTGGGAGGAACGAGTTCTGGTTCAGGAGGACGAAGAGGGACGGCCTTTGGAAGACCGCATTTGGGTCCCCACGACTCCTTCGCCTCCTCTCAGCGTCTTCTGCTTTTCCTTGGCCGCAGAATTGGGCCGCGTCGCCCAGGGGCAAGACGGGATAAAGGGAAAATCGGGGGAGGGAGAGCTTGGTGGAAGGGAAGAGGACAATTCGGAGGCGTGCCGACTCCAGGGACAGGCGCAGCACGGGCAAGGGGATGGAGCGAGCGGGCACAGCTTGTCATCTTCCTCTTTCAACCCCTTTCTGGTCACACTATTGGAATCCTTTCGCCGGGCCTTGGTACAAGAAGCGCGAAGAAAGCTGGAAATTATGTACACAATAGCCGGTAATGCTGGAGGAAAAGGGGGCCTCGAGATGAAGAACATGGTCGAGGACGACGTCCTTCAGGCTGTATTCGACGTGAACTTTCTTCGATACTGGTTCGAGCATGAATGTGGAGAAATTTCTGCCGTGTCGTCTCCCTCTTCCCCCACTTTCCTCAACGTGGGGGCAGAAGGCACAAATTGGTTGGGTAGAACACTTCGGACGCTTAATGACGCCATGGATCCCGTCAATTTCGAGGCTTTTGATCCTTTGGTGAAAGAAGGTGTACTTTCCTATAGTCAAGGCTGTGCTTTGATCATGTCCCATCTCTGCAGTCGACCAGGCGCGCATGCCCGCCGGGCAATGGACATTGGCAGTGATATTGGCAGAACGACTTCTCTGTCCATGTCGCGGCGTTCATCGATCGAGGAAATGCTAAAAAATGATAAGAACGTGGCAGGATATAGCGCACAGGTGTTGCCACTTGTACCTGCTGTGCCTCGTTTCACACTGCTTCCCGTGATGGTGGAGGCATCCACCCCAACGGCAGCACTTCTATCCCCCGCTCGTGTAAATGGTAAGGTCGAAGCAGGGAAGGAGAATAGACGGTCATCCTTCACATTTAGTGATATTATGGATGTTGGTGGCGTTGGTGTTGGCCCAAATGGAATAGGAAGAGGGAAAGTTGGCGCTGGAGCTTCTGCTGCAGCAAGTGTTGTAGGAAGTGCAGCGTCAAATGTGCTCTCAAGCCTTTTCGGAGGAGGCCGTCGTGGCCAAGGGATATCATAAATAGAAATATTTTAGGAGTTCTTTCAAAAACTGTGTTCCCTTTCTTGCATCTGTAGCTGAATTTCCCCTCGTTGCATACTTTGATGTCGAAGACTTTCCCGGACAACGACCGATCGCCAGTTTTTTCTTGTTGCTAAAAGGTGACCTGGCAAATTTCTTACCAAAATTCTATGGCTAGAATACTATGGCGAATGTCTGAATGGAACGCGTGAATGTCAGCTGCCTATCCAATTTAACATCTTATATAAGATCACTTCCTGGTAGTAGCTTTCCCGGGGCAATCGTTGGAAATTGAATTTCCGTTACACATCAACTAAAGCAACATGACACGGGTAGCCAGTGGCATCTTTCCAATTTGCCCGCGGAAATGCCCCGAGGTTTGTCCAAACGGGGTAATGTCTGATCTTTCTTTTTCTGGCTTTCCTTCTCAGGTGATATGTATAATCCATGTGTGCGCACATTATGGATGACATGCTTTATTGTCGCCGCCAGCTGCTCGTCGGTCACGGCAGAGAGACATGATCCCGGAATGCGTTCACATGATTTGCTGGAAAGGAAAATAATATCTGTAATTGATGTAAATTACACCGATAATAAAAGTGAAGCTTCGAGGGCCAGAATTATCGGCGGAGATCGTCCCTCCGAAGAAGAATACTGGCGACATTCCTCATTTGTCGTGGCCCTAGTTCAGGTTAGTGTTTGACAGTTCGGCTCTCATCCATGACACAAAATCCGAGATGCCTACTTCTTGCACGCATTCAGGTATTTTGGTTTTACATTTACTCCATTGCATGCCCTTCAAATAAATATAGGAGTACAAGCCGGGGTTTTTCGCCCAATATTGTGGGGGCTCCTTGATTGATTCCCGTTTCGTCCTTACAGCCGCACATTGCATTGCGAGCTTAAAAAAGAGTCCATTGTATGCTGTTTTAGGTCGGCGGATACTGAATGACACGAGTCATGGAGAAATTATTCCCGTCCAACGCTCTTTCCTTCACCCGTCCTACGACCCTGACTCGGTTTTGAGCAAAGGAGACATAGCCGTGTGTCGCCTGTCCTATCCTGTGAAAAACTTTGCCAAGAAGGAAGACAAAAAAGCAAAAGTTGATGAAACAATAAAACCAGCCAAGCTTATCACGCCTGTGCTCGCTCCAGGGGTCTTAAAAACCGGAATGGCGACGATTTTCGGGTACGGTCGACAGGAGATGGGAGTCTCTGCGCCGCTGACAGATGACCACATTCAGGCTTCCGGAAGCATTATCTTGACCCGTGTGGATGTTCCTCTGGTCGATAATGCCTGGTGTAATGCCGAGTACGAGCTGTTGACAAATCAATTTGAAATTTTGCCACAGCAGCTTTGTGCGGGGTATGAGGAAGGAGGACGATCCTCCTGCCATGGTGATAGTGGAGGTCCGTTGTTGGCGCGGTCGCCCGCAGACGGGGAATTTTATCAGATCGGTTTGGTGTCGTGGGCGGAAGGATGCGCGAGTCCACATTTTCCCACCGTCTTCACGCGAGTTTCCTCCTACTTGGATTTCATCAAAGACAAGTCGACTTTGGTCAAAACATCTCTTTTTCAAGGAGAGGGGGCCGAAGATAATTTGCTCTTCGCAGGAATGCTGGGGAATTATGTCTTTTGCGGAATTAAGCGCTCATCGACGCTGTGGATGGACTTCGAGAATTTGAGTTCCACAAGATTTGTCATGACGGTGGGCGCCTTCTCCAGGCTGGAGCTGGTCGGGAGTTTTGCTGTGAACGAGGCTCCGTTTCAGTTACCCGGGGATGGAAGCCGACATTCAATGCCGTTGCGGTACGTGTGAGCACACACTGATATCTGGCTCTCGCTCATTTTTCATTTCGGGGTGCCCTCCTGTTGCTGCGGCATTTCGTGGTCTGTTTATTTTCCTTTCATCCGACTCTTGTCTCTTTTATTTGAAAATAATCTATTCAGGTACACCGCAGATGAGGCTGCCACAGACTTTGCCACAATACGTTTGAACCTGGTGACCGCTATCACGCCTTCTAAAGAGTCGTTCGCCATAATAACAGCGATGGCTCTGCCCCCCGCTGTTTTTGAAGAAGCCGAAAAAGAGGAGGTTTGGTATTCATCCGAAGGGCGGGCGACTTGGAGGCGAATGGCAGAGGACAACTCGATGGGGGCGCACGGGAAGGAATCCCACTTCATGAGCGGGGAGGTAGACAACTCGGAGGCATCTTGTCTACTCAAATATGTGAAGGGGTCGGGAACGTTGACTTTTGACTGGCGAGTATCTTGCGAGGAGGACTATGATAAAGCGGCAGTCTTCGTTGACAATATTGCTCGGGCTGCTATTTCCGGGAACATTGCAAAGTGGGAGAGCCTCCAATTTGAGATCACAGACCGATCACAAAGCGAAGAGGAAGGGAAAGGCGACGAAGGCGAAGGCGAAGAGCATACAATAACATTTTGCTTCTTCAAGGATCGTTCACTGAGTGCTGGAAAGGATGCAGCCGAAGTCAAGAATGTCATATTTAGCCCTGCGTCTTCCTCTGTGAGCAAAAGAGAAAACCCAGATATCGGTACCGAACCAAGTTTCGGAAAGAACTTTGATGAAGGAGTAAACAGCAATAAACTGAATAGAAAGAATTCTTCCCACCTACGGCGGGGTTAAAGAGACGACAACAAATTTCTGAATTGATAGAAAAGCATAACAGCGTGAGTGAAAGAGTGATGGTGATGGGAGTGCTTATAGATGGTGATGTCCGGGACGAAGGCGAGACGGACTATATTTCCTCATTAATAAATGATCAAGCTAGGGGGAAAATGTGGATAAGTCATCATCGTTTGTAAAATAGAATGGAATGTCACAGAATGAGGTACGATTGCTTAGGAGCTTGAAAAAGAAATGCGCGAGTGAAGAGCACATACCTTGAAGTAGTACACATTTAGTCAAAGACTCGAACAGAAATGGGGCGCTGCAGGTGTCCAATAAATTGCCCAAGAAGAAGTACATGGTACTTTATAGACTAGTCCTATCTCTGAAGTTGCTTTTTATCTGATGGGCGTTGAGTTCTTTTTAACATGTAGACACTTTTCTTATATTCGCGCAAATCACTTTGACATGGGTGCAGGCGACGTCAGTGAAGTGTTGCTGTTCATGCTGCCTTTGTTACTACTTGTTCCAAGTGTGCTAGGTGTATCAGCCGGTGAAGGTTCTCCCAAGGGCGCTCCAGCTCGGGATGTTACCCCCTCTTTGTCAGGTTTGTAGCTGTCGTCAAATCTATCCCCCGCTTTGTCCAGTCCCGTTGCAACCCCTATATCTGTCCCACTCGCCCTTTCCTCAGAACTCGCGCCATCTTGTCCGCTTTCCATGTCAACAGCCGGGTTGGATGGGGGCCCATGCAGGAAGACTTCCTCCACCAAGCTGTGCGTCGTTCTGTCGGGAGCCACGCGCTCTGCTGCCATTTGACGCATCAAGTCCTGGGCCTCTGGCCAACGTCTCGTCGTGATACATGCCTGCAAAGCTTTGTTGAAGGAAATCACGTCCAGGACCACGCCTTCCGCCCGTGCCACTTCCAATATCTTCAAGGCTCGGGCACACAAACCTCCCTTCGCGCACGCGTTCAGGGCTTCGTTGACGCTGTACTGATCGGGGACTAAGCCATCGACTTCTCGCATCTGATCCAACAGCTTCAGGGCCATTTCCGACTCATTTCCGCGGTTGCAGGCAGACATGGCGCTGCAGTACACAAAATTGTTCGGCTTGATCCCACTGGTCGACTGACGCATTTCGTCCAGGTACCGTAGAGCCCCTTCCCATTGCCCTGCTTTGGCAAAAGCATGGACAAGCGTTCCGTAGGTGACGTGGTCCACCCCAACTTTCCGGTCTCTCATCTCTTGGAACAGCTCGGCCGCCCGCTGCGGATTCCCACCATTGGCGCAGGCGTTCAAGGCACAATTGTAAGTGACCGTGGAGGCGGAGACCCCCTCCCAGGTCATAATGCTCAGCCATTGGCCAGCCTGTCGGTAGTCTCCTACCTTGGCGAAGGCGCCGATCGCCGTGTTGTACGTAAATTCGTCGGGGCGTACCCCTAGGAAGCGCATCTCCTCCAATGTCTCCAAGACTTTTCCCGTCTGTTGCGCCGCCGCGTACACGCCGAGCACGGCGTTGAACAGGACCAACGAGAGCTCCACTTCCTGTGCCCTGGCGGATTCCAGGATGGCCGAGGCCAACTGCCATTTCTTCCCGGAACGACATGCCCCCAACGCCGCCATGGTCGTACCTGTGTCCATCCGCACCCCCGGCACCGCCCCAGATTCTACCTCGTGGAAAAGCTCCAGGGCCGTCGCCCAGTGCCTGTCCAAGCAGGCAAACATGGCATGGTTGTATTCCGCCGTCCGTGCCTGGAAACCACGGCCTTGCATCTCCCTCAACAGCTGGACGGCCCGCGGACCTTCCCTCCGCTCTGCCAGGATGGCAATCGCCTGTTGGTACGTTTGCTCGTCGAAGGCCAGGCGTCTTTTTCCCAACTCCACCAAGGCCCGTGTCCCCAGTTCCCATTCCCGTGCCGCCACACAGGCTGCCAGCACCTCGTTGCCTCCCCGCACGATCGGCCCGCTCTCCTTGCCGCTCATGTTGGAGGCAGAAGAGGGTCGCGTCCGTCCCGCCACACCTTCTCGCCCCACCTCCCCCGTGCATGCCCCCAGCATCTCCATCGCCAACCGTTGCCATCGGGCTTCGGGGGAGCGTTCTTCGGCAGTGGCCTTGGCAGCCAGGCCGGGCCCTGTATCCACACCGACCGCCCGCAAAGAGAGCAAGACCGCGTGATACACGTCACGGTTTGCGGCTGGACCGGGGCCCATGTGCGCCATCATTTCATCGTGCAGCTGGAAGACCAAGTCGTGATCCGCTCCTGCCGCCGCCGCCGCCATGACGAGGCCATACAAACGTTTCCGTTCCCCGACGTCCGCAGGCGCCGCTTCCCGAAGAATGTGCAAGGCATGCCGGAAAAGTCCGACGTCACAAAGGGCCTCCACCATCAGTAGTCGGCCTTCCTCAGGAAAGCGTCGAAACCGTCCTGATTTAAAGAGCGTATCCACGTAAGCCACCATCTCCTGCCGACCTCGCTCAGCTTGCACCATGCGCAAGACGCGACGAAAAATCGCGCGGCGCCCCACCAAACCCCACTCAATGCTCTGCTCAAGGATGGTTATTGCGCGTGAGACGGTCACGTGTCGGGGCGATTCTTGGGTGGGGGGAGAGGGAGAGGGCGAGGGCGAGGTCAGCCCTGCGATGGGTAAGATGTCTTCGCCTGGGCGGGGACTTTTGGTCCCCTGCCAGGTCCGCGAAGATTCACTGGGAGCATCTGCCGGTGCGAACGGGTAGCCTTTCAATACTGGGGTCGAAGGAGAGGGAGAAGGAGGGGACGGCGTGGACGCCAGGCCCACCAGGACTTTCTCACAGAGCTTCAAAGCCACGTCCACGGTGGCCATGGTGGGTCGAAGCCCCACGTCCTGCATCTTCCCCCACAGCGCCAGGCCTTCCTCGTACGCTTTGCCTGTCTCGCAGGCAGTCATGGCAGACGTCAAGGCCACCACATTTCGGATCCCTTTCGCTTCCATCCGGCCCAAGAGCCGGAGGGCCTCCCTCCATTGCCCCGCCTGGGAGAGGACGTGCATGGCGGTGGCGTAGGTCATCTCGTTGGGCTTGACCCCGTCCGCCTCCATCTCTCCCAACCAGCTCAAGGCCTTGGCCCAGTCTCGGGCCTCGTGGAAAGCCTTGATGGCCGTAGTCCAGGAGACCACGTCCCGGCCCACCCCGTTTGTCCGCATCCGGTCCAAAAGCATCTCCACCCCTTCCACGTCCCTGGCGCCCGCCAAGAGCCTGAGCGCGTAGTTGGCCAGCTGCGTGTCCAACGGGATCCCGGCGCTGGAGGCTTCGTCCAACAGGGTCAACACGGTGCGTCGGTCCGCCGTGTCCGGTCGCAAAGCGCGCATTAAGGACAGGTACAAGATCCGATCCGCCAAGAGGCCGCTGGCTTTGAAATCGGCCCACAGACCAAGGGCTTGGGTCCGGTCTTCCGCCACGGTGGCGCAGGCAGACAGGAGGATGTTGTACGTGATCACCTCGGGGCGAATGCCCCGTTGTTGCATTTCGGCGAACAGTTCGCGCAATTTCCCAGGCCGCTTGACCTTGAGGGCTAAGTCCATCAAGATGTTGTAGCTGACCGCATCGGCCGGACCCAACCCCAGTTCATTCATGAGGGAGAGGAATATGTAGGCTAAATCCAAGCGGCGGTGCTTGGCCAGCTCCGTGAGTAACAAGTTGCAGCTGTTCGTGTCGTGATACGGGAAGGAAGGGATGGGGGGACCGGTGGAGGGAGGGAAAGGCACAAGGCGGACGGCCGCTTTCCCTTTGGTCCCCTGATCCCTGGAAAGCGTAATGGCACCGTATTCTACAGCCGCCGCCGACACGGAAGGCATCTCTTTCTCCGCCTCCCGCACCAGGGCCTCCAAAAGGTTTCTCTTCCCCCCCATCAACAACCGGAATTGCACCGAGGCATACAGGCGTCGGCCCATGGTCCAGCCCTCCCGCAAGAGCGTCGTGGTCGCCGCCACGGCCGTCTCCACGTCGTTCAAGGCCAACGATGCTTTTAAAGCAGCGTGGCAGGCGGAGGCAGTGGGCTGATATCTGTCGGTTTGCATCGCCCGGAAGAGCCTCAGAACCTCTCCCCAATCTTCCCCCCGCTCTGCCCCTCGCACTGCCCATCCGTACGTGATGGCAGAGAGACGGACGCCTTCCTTGCGCATCCGATCCAGGTACATCCGGAAGACGGGCCAGCGCTCCGCGGCAGCCAAAGCCCCCAGGACGCCATCATAGGTCCGGGTAGTAGCCTTGATGCCATAAAACAACATCTCGTCGAAACACGCCAGGCATTCCTCGGTGGCATTCAAGCGTTTGTAGCCGTGGAGGAGGTTGCTATACTCGACAGCATCTGGCATCACTCCATCACTCCGCATCTCGTCCATCACCAGGCGCGCGGCCGCCATGTCCTTGCCGTACGCACAGGCATTGATGACCGCGCCGTAGGTAACCTTGTTCAACGACAAGCCCCTTTCTTTCATGGCGTGCATCGCCACCACAGTCTCCCGGGGAAGGCCCACGGCTCCGAGGGCGGAGACAAGCATGGTGCAGTGCTTAGGTGTCAGATCCAAGGTGCTATCCTTCAGGATGAGTTGCACAGTTTCCATCACCCCCGCTTTGTCTGCTGCGTCCCTCTGTGCGTGAAGGACGTTCACAAGGCTGTAGAGGCGCTCGCGGGAGTCCGCGACAGGGTTGGCATTGGAAGGGGACGGAGTGGTGTTGGGAATGGCGGAAAGGAGGAAAGTGCTGGGTCTATTGCACGATGGGGGGCAGAGCCGCGAGGGAGGAGGGACGGGGTTTCCCACCAGTTCAAGGAGAGGCCGGGTGCCATCTTTGCCGCGTAATGGCCTGTCTCCGTTGCAAGATATGCTACGCATACTACCTGTTGCCACCCAGCCACGAGATACCTTTTGGCATCTCGGGACGCAACGGAAAGCTTCAACACTCTGATGACCCAAGACGCTGATTGCAAGGAAGGCTGCCAGCCTTGTCCGGAACCCAAATGACCACGGAGATGACGATGACGACGCCCATACTGGTAAAGGTGCCACCTGTCTTCTTCTTCTCCTTTTGCAAGTTATTATTCTCGAGACATTGTCTTGGGAAGCACCGGGAGCAGCTCGCATAAACGCTGCGGCAACCGGCGGCTGCGACTGCAACATTGCCCGGGGCGTGCCCTCAGGCTACCGCTGATACGATGCTACTAACCCAGCCTTCAGTCAGACGTCATCGTCAGAGCGCCTCCTGGCAGAGTATGTTTGAAATGACGGACGATTTAGAACGTATGTTGAAATGAAACAGGCTCTCAATGCCGGGGGGCGGGAAGTCGCGCGGCAAGCAAGTAGCTGAAGGGGGTTAAAGCAGAAAGCCGACACAGACGCACTGTGAACGACCCACACAAATCCATCGGGACCCTGCGGAACGTCAAAAACGTCTTGAACAAGCAAAATGAATGCGAAATGCATGCGGGTCTCCGTTCTGTCTTTTGTTCGTCCCCGGTCCATGGCATCCTAGTATCCTCCGAAGCCCTTGCTCCTGTCCGTCGCCATTTCCTGGACGCCTGTGTTTCCCCTTCGATAATCCGTTATCGTTTGATCTTTACCCTTTTAAACAACTGCAAGATTTGGTTGAGTGGATCCAGCGAAACTCATGCGTACTCACATGCTGTGATCCGGGCAAACTGGAAGTCCACCCTGGTACAGACTATTTCTTCGCCCCGGACCAACGAGGCCTTCACCAGGATGCCATCCGAGGGCGACACATCACAATGCTCGATCAGCCCTACGCCAGATCCTCAAAAATCTGACAGCAACGGCAAGCATCGACATCACCGGTCCAAGCGCCGGTCTGCCAAAGCCCCGGTTCCCCCGCCCCCGGTTGATGACATTGAGGAGCTTGTGGCTCCGGACGACTGGGCTCAAGACTCGTTTCGTCAGCCCAATCCCTCCGCCTCCGGGTTGGTCATTTTGCCCCGCAAAATATTGACCAAGAAAAGCAACATCGTCACAAAAGCCTCCACCAGCAGCAAAGCAAGCGAGCCTACCGAGGAAGCACCAACGACGGATGGAACATCCACAGGTCACAAAGCTTCGCAAGAAGCTGATACGGTGATGACAGCAGGCGATGGTCAGGCTAGCGTGCCCTTGCCACACTCATCGTCGACAAGCCCGGAATTGGGCGTGCCAGGGACGCAGCGGCTGTGGGTGGCCACATTTGGATGCTCCCATAACGTGAGCGACAGCGAGTACATGGAAGGGATGTTGTCCTCGTATGGCTACACCCTGGTTCCCGAGCCAGAGCGGGACACCGCGGCGCTTTGGCTCTTAAACAGCTGCACGGTGAAAAATCCTTCCCAGCAGGGGGTTACCAACCTGATTGCCAAGGCCCAGGCGCAGGGAAAGGCGGTGGTCGTGGCCGGATGTGTCCCTCAGGGCGACAGGAACTTGGCTGCTTTGGAGGGATGCAGCTTGGTCGGAATTGCGCAGATCGAGCGGGTCGTAGAGGTGGTTGAGCAAAGTTTGGCCGGTCACGTGGTCCGGCTCCTGAGCAAGGCCACTTTGCCCCGCTTGGACCTTCCCAAGGTGCGGAAAAACCCTTCCGTGGAGATCATCCCTTTGTCCACGGGCTGCCTGGGCGCCTGTACCTACTGCAAGACCCGGCATGCCCGGGGAAAGTTGGGAAGCTATGCCTTGGAGGCAATTTGGGAGAGGGCAAGCCAGGTGTTGGAGGAGGGGGAGGGGGTTACAGAGATTTGGCTGTCGAGCGAGGACACAGGGGCCTACGGGCGGGATCTGGAGGGGGCGGGCGGGAAAGAGTCCACCATGCTGCCAAGGCTCTTGACCGGCTTGACGGACATGCTCCCTCCCGACGTGATGCTTCGGGTAGGGATGACGAACCCGCCCTTCATTTTGGACCAGTTGGAAAGCATTGCCACCTGTCTCCGCCACCCCAACGTCTTCGAGTTTTTGCACGTCCCCGTTCAATCCGGCTCGAATCGAGTCCTGACCGCCATGAACCGCGAGTATACCGTAGAGGAATTCTGTATGGTCGTGGACACCCTGCGGAGGCTGGTGCCGGGCATGACCGTCGCCACCGACATCATCTGTGGCTTCCCGGGGGAAACCGAGGAGGATTTCCAGGAGACCTTAGCCTTAGTCGACAAGTACAAGTTTGCCATCTGTAATATATCTCAGGTGTGTTCTGCCAGAGGCCGGACCGGGGCCGGAGGATTCAGGAGGGAGAGTTTGTTTCCATTCCCGCAACGCACCCCTCGCCCACCTTCTTACCCTCCTTCCCATCCTCCCTCCCGCCCTCCTTCCCACCCTCCCTCTAGTTCTACCCACGCCCCGGCACACCCGCCGCGAAGATGCCCAAAGTGCCCTCCCAACAAGTGAAAGATCGCTCCCGGCGTCTGACCCGCCTCTTTGAATCTTTCAATCCGTACGCGGGCATGGAAGACACGTCCGGCCCGGTGACGGTCTGGTTCAACCGGGAACGGAGCGCGGACGGCCAGCACGCCGTGGGGCACACCAAGGCGTACGTGAAGGTCCTGGTCCCGTGGGAGGAAGGGAGGGAAGGTGTGGTCGGACAGGTGAAAATTGTGGGGGTGGCCCGCTGGCACGTGTGGGGGGAGATGCTGAGCTGGAAAAAGATTCGGGAACCCAGGAGGAGGGAGGGAGAAACGAAGAGCGGGGAAGTCGTGGTTCGGGAAAGGAAGGGCGGGTACCCAACGAGGGGAAGGAAGGAAAGAAGGGAAAGGAGGGGGGAGGGGGCAGGCGTATCGGTGGCGGGAAAGGCCAGGCCGGCAACCCGAGTCGAGGGGGCCAAGGCTGGGACCGCGGCGTGGTGGTGGCGGTGGTTCCCACGGTTATACCCAGGCGTCGGCTCGGGGAATCAGACATATGGTACGGAGGGCAGTTATACCCATAGAGACTCGCAGCAAGGTAACGCGGTCGTGGAAGGAAACAGGGGGTCGGAGGGGGAAATTGTGGTCAAGAGGGAGAGCGCCGAGAGGAGGAAGTACAGTGGAGGCATTAATAATCAGATCGATCAGGCAGCTGCCATTCTCCCGGCCTCCGTGCCTTCGTCTAGCACAGAAAAGGCGACAGTGGCCACTGCGACGTCTTCCGAACCCCCACTGGGACACGAAGGAGCACAAGGGGGAGAGGCCATGACCGCGGTGCGCCTGTCAGTTGCCTCCTCGCGCCTTCCAGACAAGGATAGACCGGAAGGAGATCCCTCCTTCTCCGCCTCTGCCTCCTCCTCCTCCTCTTCCACCTCCTCCTCCATCGTCGCAGCCGCCACCTCCTCCTCCCTCCCTTCCCTTTTTCCCCACGCCTCCCACCCTACAGATGGCGCCTGCCTACCTTCTTCTCTCCCTGTGCCCCACCGCAGAAGTGGAGACATTTCCCCGGCCGCAGTGTCGACTGCGCAGGGAGGGAGTGAAGGAGGGGTGAGGCGTCGCGAGCAGGCGGGGCATTCCTCGGCTGTCCCCAGGCCGCATCCACATGCCCGACAGCCTTCACAGGCCTCCGGCAAGAGATCCAATGTACCGGAGGAAAGTGGGAAGGCGGAAGTTTCGGGCGAGTCCCTCTCCGCGAATACCTCATCGACTTTGTCGGGAGGGAGTACCTCGTTCTTCTCTCACTTCTTCCTGGGAGGCTCTTCCGCCCGACTTGCCCCCGTGTCCTCCATGCTCTGGTTAACAGCCAAGACTGAGGTCACCTCCGTATCTTTTTGGGCTCTATTGGCGTTGCTATGCCTGATTAGCTCGTGGCTGGCTCAGTTGAATGGTGTTTTGGACTAGGGTTTTGGTAACACCTGGAACAATTGCCATTGTCGATTAAGTACTGACTGAAAGGAGGAGAAGCAAGGAAACATTAAACTTCCATCGTGCCAAGGCGGGTTTTCAATTCGCTTCGTGGGGCATTTCCCCGCATTTCGTGGCCAGTTGCCTTGCAATATCACGCGACACGGGTCACGCGTGACAAGGTCGTTCTCATGGTAAAGCAAAGATTGTTCTGAGAGGTGTACTCCCTGTCCCGCGAGGGAGGTCGGGGCCTTGTGACACAATCGACACAGTAATCACGCACACCGTGACATGGCAATGGAGATTTAAAAGAGGTCATTCTTTGTATAAAACAAGCAGTTAAGGTTCTTCTTTCCTAGGTTTTCGTGCGTATTTTACCCATGAATCGTATGCGCGACAGCGGTAAGCAACCGTAGACCCGTGCTGTTCCATTTGCTGGCTCTAAACGACGGAAAGCAATAAACTACACCATCACATAAACCCCAACCCCTGACAAAAAGGCTTCCATCGACATGTCTGCACCCGAGGACGCCGTGGCTGTCGGCATCGCGGGCGGGGCGACCGCCCTATCCCCCCACCAATCTACGGACGGGAATGGCTGCGACGTCACGCCGAAGGTTGCATCTCAAGCTGACAACCTCGGGCGAAAATCTTAACTTGTTCTTGATGGCGTTGTGAGCGCGCGGTCCGGCGGGCCGCGCGCTTGCGTGCCTCGCGTCGGCACGGAATGACATCCTTTGAAAGGCTAGTGGGGTCGAAGAAGACGTGGACGAGGTCGAAGCGGTGTATTTGGTGGCTTTCATGTCTGACTATCTCAGGCTGTGAGGCCAAGCGCCTTCCGTCGGGTGACTGCGAATGCAACCCGGGCACCTGGAAAGAGCGAGGAGGAGGAAATGGAACAAAAATAAACGTGTGACCACGTCGTATCTTGCTTTGTGCCTCATCTTCATCTACGACTAACAGATTTTGTTTGAATTTCTGAATATATGCTATCATACTAGGGCTGTGGTGGAAGGGAGAGGGCTGGTATTTTCGACCACATTCACTAAGGACAGCTAGGGGCAGCACGCCGCACTGGCTAATTATTGCGACCGTCGACCACCTAAGAGTGCGATTCAATTCTTCGACAGGTTGTCGAAGTCTTGCAAAGCTCTTTTTAAGGTCTGAGTGGTCGCAAAAAGGCCAGACTTTCTCCGAGTTTGACTTGACAGGAACCCCAAGACGACCAAGGAGAGAAAATGAATCAATTCACGGCACCACACCTACAGCACACCCATGCACCCTACATAAAGGGGAAAAAAGACGGGAAAGGGCACAAAAACCCTCCACTTGACCTTAACTCCTACCCCGCAGAGGATGGACTGAAGCAGGAGCCCTCGGGTGCGGCGAACCTGATGCCGTGGGCAACACTGAAAGATGAGTCCATGCTGGACGACGGGTTCATTGGAGGAATCATGGCGGGAGGACTCCTAGAGAGCGGGAAAGGAGAGGGGGGAGCTGACAGGGGAGACGGAGGAGGAGAGGGAGAGGGGGGGACACCGGCCTTTCTTCAGGGGCCTCCCAGCCCGGCAGAGATGATGATGCGCGGCGCTGGCGTGGGAAATTTGGGGATGACGTCGGAGGGGCACTTACGGTACCCGTCGTTCCAGGCCCTGTCGGTCGGGGCGACAGGGGGGCAGGATGGGGAACCGGGGGCACTGGAAAGGGGCCGCGTGCCGCACGCAGAACTGACCCTCCAAGACCCTGTGTTTCTGGAATCTTGGGGGGAAGAAGGGAAAGGAAAGCTGAAGGGGCAAGGGAATGGAGCGGTGGAGAAACAGGAGCGGGGCAAGGCGAAGAGGAGGCGGCCAGAGTTGAACCCGTCCGACCCCATGCCCGGGGCCGGGGGCGGGCAGGGGGAGGTGGAGTCATGGGTGGGGACGACGCAGGTGCCGGTCGGGGAGAGGAAAGCCGTGAAAGGGCAGGGAGGTGGGGGCAATCTGTTTCGCGCGCAGGAGAAGGAGTTGAGGGAGGCGGCGGCGCTGGAAGTGGCGGAGACACGGGCTCGGGAGCAACGTGCTGCCCGGAGTCGGGCGGGCTCGGAGGGCAACAGCGTGGACGGTCGGAGTTGGGAGGGTGGCTTGAGCACGCTGAGTGCCGGAGGGGGTGACAATGGGCACAAGGGAGCCGGTGGGGGAATCACGGGGGAAGGGAGCTTCGCCTCCTCGCATGGCATGTTGTCAG
>Ga0102934_1001103_pt1 | contig 18705 bp, 16 predicted proteins | sample SalPonR2_A_D1_MG_FD_78175 | JGI IMG/M metagenome (GOLD analysis project Ga0102934, IMG submission 78175) | Salt pond soil microbial communities from South San Francisco under conditions of wetland restoration - Salt Pond MetaG R2_A_D1_MG | ecosystem: Environmental > Aquatic > Marine > Intertidal... | reverse complement strand
TACATCCGCGATTTGTCAAAAGGGAACCTCAAGAAAGTGGGCATTGCATCTGCTTTTTTAAATAATCCGGAGATCGTACTGCTTGATGAACCGTTCGAAAATCTGGACCCGACATCTCAAAGCCGGTTGAAAAAACTGATCATAGAAGATCAGGAGCGAAAAGGCACAACATTTCTTATTTCAAGCCACGACTTGACACACGTTACGGATATCAGCAATCGAATAGTGCTACTTGAGAAAGGGCTCGTCCTTAAAGATCTGAAAGACGACAAAGAGGTTATGGCTTCCGCCCTGACAGACTACTTTGAACGCTAGCCAGATTCTCGAATCAGCTGTTATCGCTTCAAATACACCTCATGATATTATTGAAACCTGTTTAGGGACAAGTTCCCCATATTGGATAGAATTCCGGGTTTAGCGGACTATCTTCAGCGAAATCACGTGGCTCTTTATCAATCTTCCTGACACACCAATTTCTCAAATCCTGGTTGAAGGAAGATGCTTCATCAAACATTTTATCCATATCAGTAACATTGCTTACATCCCAGCCTCCCAGATCCTGGTTAAACGAAGATGCTTCACTGAACATTTCTGACATATCCGTCACATTGCTCACCTTCCAGTTGCCAATATTCACATCAAATGAAGATGCTTCTTCAAACATCTTTTCCATATCGGTAACGTTGCTTACATCCCAGCCACTAATATTCTGATTAAAGGATTCTCTGTTTTCGAACATTTTTCTCATGTTGTTCACCGGAGTAGTACAAACACGACTGAGATCGGACCTTTCGTTTCTGTATTTCATTAATAAGCCCCGATCTACTGCCTCATAAACGATCCCGTCTACCACTCCCGTTTCACCTGGTAGTGCGTCAGGGCAACGGATAGTCACACCGTTTTCATCAAGGAAAAATAAAGGATAAATGGTCTGAAATGTATTCGATTCTCCTCTGATTGAAGAGTCTTCAGAATCAGCTACGGTAATAACCTGCTCTTCACCGGCTTCTTCTGCAGTTACATCTACAGTTAATACTCCTTCAGAGAAATTGACTTTTGACGGCGAAATATCACCAATCGTGATATTCAAACTTGCCGTACCGTTGTACCCAGTAACTACGTTTCCTGATTGGTCTTTTGCTGTCATTCTAACAGGAAATTCAGCCCCTACTTCTTGCGGGCTTTCAATCTGGTCAATTGTGATAAAACTAACATTTCCCGATGTAAATATAATTGATGGCTGATTCTCCAAAGTTACACTATTAGCCCGGACTTCCAGTGTAACCCGTTCAATCTCGCTGTTGGTTATACCAAACTGATAGGTGCCTTGGTTTTCGGTTTCAATGATCCCTTCTTCAACTGTTGCCTCACCGCTCACATTAATTGAAAAATCAGATACGCCAGTTATAGCGTTATCAAATGAGTCGCGTAATTCAACAACTACAGTGGAAATTTCTCCTACTGAAAGCCTTGAAGGGTTTACTGTTATAGTGGATCTGGTAGCAGATATTTTACCAGGCTCGGCCGAAGCAGTAAACTCAACAGCTTCAGCTGTGCCAGCACGTGCCTCAACGACATAAATTCCCGGTGTTGATCCTAAAGTAAGTACTGTATTAGCTTCCCCTGAGCTATTGCTGGAAAATGTTTCACTGCTCAAACTTTGTCCCGCAGCGCCGGAAGGTGTCTCTGTTATTTCAAATTCTACATTGAATCCTGAAACCGGTTTACCGAACTGATCTTCAACTTTTACAAAGAATGGCTGATCCAATGCACTGCCAACATCAGCTGTCTGATCGTCTCCGGAAACTTTTGATATGTTATTACCGTCACCAGACAAAAATACTGCTATAATATTCCCTGACTGATCGCTTGATAACGTAATTTCTTCTGGGTTTTCATTTCCAGCCAGGTCTCCCTCCCAACGATCAAAAACCCAACCTGAATCGGGTTCGGCGGTAAGCCTTACAGTTACTTCATCATTGGCACCGGATGTAGTTGATTGTATCCTGTGATCCTGATTATTTACGATATTCTTTGCAACAATTTGTGTCTGACTTGAGGAATCTACAAGCCCTTTTAAACTCACATCTTTAGGGTTCTGGTTTTTTGGCTTATCGAGAACAAACGAATCCAGTTTCTGATCAGACAAAATCGCGTCGTTGGATTTTGTCTTAACCAGTTCTTCACTCACCCTTCCTTCGCCAACAATTTCGATCGTTAGATCATATGTCTGTTCAATAAAATATGCTGTAATTGTACGATCTTGAGTAAAAGTGAGAGTTATAAAGTTCTCACTGCCGGTCAAATCTCCGCCCCATTGATCAAATACAAAACCATCGCCTGGCAGTGCCTCAATAAAAACAGTTTCACCCCGGGAAAATGTACCGCCTGACGGATTAACGGTTCCTGCACTATCTGGTTCAACGGTCGTCTTTAGAGTGTATATATTAGGAAGGGAATCGACAAAGTCTGAATTAGTGGTTTCACAGCTGTAAAGTAAAACCAGAATTATTAACGCCAGTAAAAATGATATAGCTCTCTTAAAGTCCATTCTCTAGTATAATGAATGAACCAAACCTATTGGATTAAATCTCTATAATGCGCTTCGGCTGATGAGAATGGGATTCTAACGGATATTGACAATAATGGTAAAATAGATGTCGCTTTCCATAAATTATTCTACAATGATCAGTATGAGTGGGCTGATAATGTATTGGAATGGCGACTGTCGGACTGAACAAAAAATTTTGATGTCCAGACTGTAGCTATTCTTGAAGCCGGACATGGGGTAAGTATGGCTTATTTTGGCAATATTGGAGTTAAAGACAGCTCTCTGTTTATCAGCCGAAGTAATTAAGAACGCAATTTATGGAGGTTTACTTCGAGAACCTGCAGGACGTGATAATGGGTCATTTTGAAGCAACTGGGCACAATGGCCGAATAACTGACCGTCAATATAATTTCTCGCTTAAGGGAGGCTCAATATTCTGGCCTTTTTTTATTATGCGTTTTATACGCTTTACCACTTCTATCTTCATCCGAAAACGATTGACTGCCTTAATTGGTCATTAGCATCGTAAGTTAGCTAATCTAGAAGATTGCAGATCAAGCGTTAATTCTCTTTATCCCTTTATCACAGCAAGCGGCTGAAGTTCTATCACTATATCCACAAGGTCTTCCTGATTATTCATTACCGTTTTGATGTCTTTGTACGATCCGGGCGCTTCGTCCAAATCGCTTTGATGTCGCACTGCGTGGAGAATACCTCTCTCCTCAAGCAATTTTGTCTCATCCTCAACGCTTAGCGTTTTCTTCGCTTTTGTACGGCTCATCACCCGGCCTGCTCCGTGTGAGCATGATTCAAATGCTTTAGGATTACCTTTACCTTTCACGATAAACGACGGTGTACCCTGAGATCCCGGAATCATTCCGAGTTCATCTTGGCGGGCACGCGTAGCTCCTTTTCGATGCACGATCACATCTTTGCCAAAATGGGATTCGCGAGCCGCAAAGTTGTGTGGTTTGTTTATGAAGTCAGCGAAGTCAACCCCGGATATTTCATCAGCAAACGCCTCCTTCACGCGTTCCATCATCAGCTTTCGGTTTGCCAGGGCAAAATCGATGCAGTAATTCATTTCGTTGGAGTATAGCGAAAACTCATCGGTGTCTTCCCTGAAAAAAGCGAGATCTTTGGGCACATCATCCCGCCCTCTGTTCTTCTCTTTTGCCAGGTTATGATAGTGCTTTGCAGCAGTAAACCCGATATTTCGGGACCCTGAGTGAATCATGATCCAAATGTATCCGTCGGACCCTTCTTGAATCTCGATAAAATGGTTTCCACCACCCAGCGTCCCGACCTGTTTCAACGCGCTTTCATACTCCTTGCGAACAATGGGCAGTTCGCCGTTCAGGTCCGGCATCCACTTGTCATCCTGCTTCTTATTGTGATGGCTGAAACCCACCGGTACCGAGTCACGAATTCTGCCCATAATTTTCTTGAGTGTGTCTCTGTCAATTTCCTGCCGGTTGGTTCGCAGTGAACACATGCCACACCCAATATCTACTCCTACGGCATTTGGGATAATAGCATTTTGCGTAGCCAGTACTCCGCCGATCGGCATTCCGTACCCCTGATGACTGTCAGGCATGATGGCAACATGACTAAAAGAGACCGGAAGATTGGCAATATTCTTTGCCTGTTGAAGTGCTCCTTCTTCAATATCTTCAAGCCACAGATGAATTGGGACCCGCTCTGACTCAATAACTTTTTTCATTAATAAAGTTTGATTATTCTGGATTCAACTCTTCAACAATAATAATCAGCATCGGATTCAATCGACTGCCTGCCTTTAATTTACAATACTAATTAAACCCTCTTTTTTTAAGATTTTTAGCCATTTTTCATATCCAATCAATAATGGATTCGTTTCTTAGGTACAGTGATAGCTTATGTGAGCTAAAAATTCATGAAAATTAAATTGATGCGATCATGAAATGTCCCGTTCTTCCATCTTTAATTTTATTCATTATGTTTATGACTCCCCCCGCTCAAGCTCAAAATCAGCTGCCCATCTATAAAAATCCTGATGCATCGATTCATGATCGCGTGGAAGATCTAATCACCCGCATGACTGTATACGAGAAGATTGGTCAGATGACCCAGCTGAACATCACCACCGTAAACACCACGGGAAAACAGGCCGACATTGAACTTGTGGAAGAAAAAGCCCGTGAGTTGATCAGCAACCATCACATAGGTTCTTTTCTAAATGGAGAGGCTGCACCGCCCGAAACCTGGTTTAAATTTACAGACCGACTCACACGCCTTGCGATCGAGGAGAGCCGGCTAGAAATACCGATTATTTATGGCATCGATCATATTCACGGAGCCACCTATCTCGAAGAGAGCACTATTTTTCCGCAGAGCATTAATCTGGGTGCTACTTTTAACACCAGGCACAGCTTTAATACCGGTTGGGTAACAGCCTACGAATCTGCTGATCTTGGGCATCTCTGGAATTTTGCCCCTGTTCTAGACATTGGTGTGAGTCCACTCTGGCCTCGCTTTTATGAAACATTTGGAGAAGATCCTTTTTTAGCCGCAAGAATGGGAGAATCCTATGTGAAAGGCTATCAGGGTAATGAAGAGACTGCACCCTATAAGACGGCTGCTACTGCCAAGCATTTCATCGGGTATTCTGATCCTAAATCAGGTTGGGACCGTTCGCCCGCTTATATCCCAAAGCAGGCAATTCATGAATTTCATCGGCCGCCATTCCAGGCTGCTATTGATGCAGGCATCAAAACTGTGATGCTCAATAGCGGCGAAGTTAACGGCATACCCGTTCACGGATCTTATGAACTCGTCTCTGAATTGCTTCGCGATGAAATGGGGTTCGATGGCATCGTGGTTACAGACTGGGGAGATATTGAAAAATTGGTCGATTTTCATTTTGTAGCTGAAGACTTTAAAGAGGCTACCTACCGTGCTGTGATGGCAGGTGTTGATGTGAGTATGACACCCCTCACGCTGGAATTCAATGAGGCGATGCAGGAACTGGTGGATGAAGGCAGAATTTCTGAAGAGAGGCTTGATGAATCTGTAAGACGTATTCTCAGACTAAAGTTTGAGCTGGGACTTTTTGAACATCCGTATCCGACCAAAATGCGCCTTGACAGAATCGGGCTGGAAGAGAACAGGCTAAAAGCCCTGCAGGCGGCACGAGAATCGATCGTTTTACTTCGCAATGAGAATAACACACTTCCCGCTGCATCGCCACGGAAAATTCTGGTCACGGGTCAATCGGCCGACAGTAAAAGAAATTTAGCAGGCGGCTGGACCCTGGCTTGGCAAGGTGCTAAAGAAGAACGATATCCGAACGAGATGATGACGCTTTTAGATGCCCTGAGAGCTGAATATCCTGATGCAAGTATTGAACATATTCAAGAGATATCATCAAAAGAAAAGCTTAACGACGCTGATTTAATTATTTATGCCGGAGGCGAAAAACCATACACAGAATTTGTGGGTAATATTTTAGATTTGTCGCTCCCAAAAAATCAGATAGATGATATTAACCGGCTATCGGAGTCTGATACTCCATTTGTGCTTGTACTGATTCAGGGAAGGCCACGATTTATTACTTCAGTAGAGGAAAAGGCTGATGCAATTTTGTATGCCGGTCTGCCCGGATTTCAGGGAGCTGAGGCTATAGCAAATGTCATCAGTGGAACCGTAAATCCTAGCGGCAAACTGCCGTTTTCTTATCCTGAAAACTCGGGGCACTTCACAACTTATAACCATAAGCCGAGCGCAAATTATGATTTTGATGAAGAGAGCGCCAATCAAATATCACAGGTAAGCCTGCCAACATCACTCTATCCATTTGGACACGGCCTTTCCTACACAAAGTTTGAATATTCTGACCTGAAACTTAGTAATGGTTCTCTGAAAAAAGGCGAATCGATTAGGGCTTCTGTAAGGATTGCAAACACCGGTGAGCGTCTTGGTATGGAAAGCGTTTTATGGTTTATAACCGATCAGGTAGGAACTATTACACGACCGGTCGAAGAGCTTGCTCATTTTGAAAAAATAGCACTTGAGCCGGGAGAGTCTGCGACAGTTGAATTTAAGATTCTACCGCTAAAGCATTTAAGTTACCCTGATAGAAATGGAAACGTCATTCTGGAAGCAGGTAAGTTTACGCTTAAGGTTGGTCAACTTTGCAGGGAATTTGAGTTGTTGAATACAGACAAATAACTGGTTTAGATTTTATCGAATATTACCGTCTCTTGAAGAATTGGACCCGGGATATATAAGAAAACTCATTGGACAACCCTTCAAATACTATTCGTGCGTTGATCTATTTGATCGCCTCAGGAATTGTTTGTTCTACACTATCATCCCGGGGTTTAAACCCCGGGCTACAAAAAAGGGACGCACCTCCGGTGCTTGGCTATAGACTTTAATAAACTGGCGGATCATTTGGCCCGTATTACTCTCCACTCTAGGGGAGTACTATTCACGGCCATTAAAAAAACCACCAGACCGTCCATTAATTTCCAATCTGTCACCGGCAGCCCCTAACCTTGCAAATAAACGGGCTACACCATTTTATAGATGACAGAAGGATACATTTTTAACAAACCTGTAATTTTGATTAGGAATAAAGTCTACGGCATTGATGGGTGAAGGGGTGGCATGGTTTGCATCACAGCACTGGAGAAATCGCAATGAGCGCTCACTCTGTGAGCATTCTCATTGTGTACCCGTGCGGGCAAACCGTGCCCGGAAGCCATCACAGCCGGGAGGTTTTGCTTACTTTTGACGGTTCAAAAGTAAGAGGGCAATTGATATTGATGGACAATCAATCACTAAAAGTAAAACTCAAAACTAAAACTGTCCCCTACAGCATGCCGAGCGAATACAAGGTGCATCAAGTTATCTGAGGCTACCAGATCAATTCAAAAACCCGGGGCGATAGGTAAATCCGACATTCACTCCCCAGTGCTGGTCATTGTATTTACCCATCGTAACGCCATCAAGGCCATCAATCAGTAAATAGCGGTAGCTGGTGCTGACCCGCGCACCTAATCGGTTATTAAATCGATAGTCGAATCCGGTTTCTAATCCGAAAAACGGCAGAACCTGGTCTTCGAGCTCCGGGTGTTTTTTATCATAAATATATGCCCCGCCACCGGCAGCCATAAACGGCGACAGGTTGTAGCCCGGCGTGATGTACACATTTAAAAGAAGATCGGCCGCATTTACCGGTTTGGAAAATGCATTCGGCGCACTAATGCGGGTTCTCTGGCCGCTCAGCCGCAGTGAAAAATTCCGTGTAACGCCCCTTTCAATCTGCAGCATAGCGCCGGCATTCATGTCGGGGTTATCGTAGTTTCCGATGATTGTACCGATGAAAGCATTTGTCGTCAGCGACCATCCGCTGCGGAGATCCGGTTTGTCAATCAAGCCAAAATAATCACGTTTGAGCTGATCTTCTTTCTGTTTTTCAAAATTAAACTGCTCACGATACGCTGCAATTTCATCAGGATTTTTGGGCGTCCAGATACTCTCCTCAACTCCTTCCAGGATCAGCTGCTTCACCGCTTCGTCGATAGCTTCAGTTACAGCCATGACAGGCGGCTCGTTGTACGTATAGCCGGCTTCCGATTCCAGCAGTCTGTTTGTATCAATAAACCGGAAGACACCGCTGTCGAGCTGTTGTGATATGATCGATTTTGTGGTGTGAACGGTCTTTAGCACGCGTCCGCTCTGGGTTGATACTGCACGCAGATAAATCGTCACCTGGTCTTTTCGGTACTGACTCGATCCGCCTGTACCCAGGTAGCGTGCACCGATACCTCCGGTGATAACATTCGTATCATACCCAACTATTCCACCCTCCAGCATCACCCCTGCAAACAAAAGCGGCGGAAGTGGCTGCGGCCCCTGTGGTCCGGAATGCTGCTGACGAATACTCTGAATAATCTGACGCTCATTCAGCAGATTTGAAATACTTTCCCGTTCAATCGGCACAAACCAACCCGACTCCTCCATCGCTTTCATCAGAATGGATGTCGCTCCCTGGGTCACCGCTGTAGACCAGCTTGCAACACGATCAGATGGCTTATATTGCCCGGTCTGATCCCGGAAACGATACACCGCCGCAACGATTTTTTCCTGCGGTTCAGGCAGCTCCTTTAGCTCTGAATAGACCTCGCTTACCGTGCCGTGTGTGGCACGCTCTGTATGCATCGGCTTCATAGTTCCGGCACAGCCGCTTAGAAGAGCCACCCCGATGATACCTGATAAAAGTGCCGTTGAAAAAGCTCTCATAGTTTAAAAGTTTGGAATCGTTACACTTGTTTCATCGCCTGTCAAAATGTTAAATATCCGGATTTGTACTCCGTTTGATCCCGGCAGCACTTCGATATTGAATTCGCCGAATTCGAAACGCTGCTCCTCAAGAGCTTCGCCTTCGCCAAACTCTCGCCGTACGATATCCCTCGTCAGCTGCGACAGTACCTGGCGCTGAAGTGAACTCTGAAAATCAGCCAGCGGGTCGCGCTGAAAACCTGACTCTCGCGTCTCCTCATGAAGGTTCTGGGTGTTAGCACTGTTCAACATCCAGCCGTAGTTTCCGGGGTTACCGCCAAATGCTGGATTCAGCGGACGCCAGACCATCTCCTGGGCTGATACGTTTGAAACGTTCAAAAACAGACCCAAAATCAAGCCTGCTGCAAAAAGTAGTGCGGTGCGTTTCATATCAAATAGATTTAGTAGGTTAAGGTTTTGTTCGAGTTTTCTTTCAGATAGCCAAGCGTTCGTGCGGCTGCAATAGTCCCCGCCTGCTTTGTTCGCTGGTCCCCAGGCCTCAGCCTGAGTTCAAATATCTCTTCGTAATTCACTTCCACATAAACAATACTTACCATGCCAGGCCCGGGCTTTTCAGCCACTCGAACCACAGAGTTTTCCACGCCCTTACTCTTCGACCAGGTGTCATAAAATGCATTATAGAAATCACGGCCGGTTTTGGAACGGGTCTCATCAAGCACTATCCCGTTCACATTCGTATACATCACCGGCAGCTCAACAGTGTCATCATCCTCTGCTTCACGTTCCGTCTCATTCTCTTCCTTCATAACAGCCTCAAACGCTTCCCTGAAGGCTGCCATCGTTTCATCATCGACTTCAGCTCGTGTTTCAGTATCCTCAGCAACGGTCTCACTTCCGCGACCGCTGATCATCTCTCCCAGCAGCTCAGCCAGACGCCCGGCCCTGGTATTACTATCAACTGCTATAGAATCGCTGTTTAATAAATTATTAAAACCCGATTCTGAGTCGTCGATCAGGTCACTGGTTCCCCATTGCAGATCCTCTCGGCTGCTGATGGTTATCCACTCATCCTGATCGGGATAATAAAGTGAAATTGAGCGTATGTTATTCTGGTTAAGAACCGGCCGTTCATTAAACTCTGTCCTGTTTTCTGGCAAATCTGCATTCTTGCCCGATGACTGTTTAATATAAATTCCCGTTGAATCTACCGTCGTCTGCGCCGTTGCAATAGTGCAGGCGAGAATCATTGGTAAAGCCAAACTGATAAATTTCATGGGATTCATTCCGCAGGTTCGTCTTTTATCTAATCAGAGATCCAGACATCGTTGATGGTGACTCCCGTCGCCTCGTTATTTCGAATATAACCCCGGAAATTTCCGCTTCGGTTTTGTCCCGCCTGAAGGTTTTCGCCGGCAATATCAAAATAGAAGCTTATTCCACTATTGGTTTCAACCTGAAAATAAACCTCGTAATTACTTATATCACCGGAATCACTGTTATTTTCGACCCTGTAATTAATTTCCACGTGAGTTGTATCACCATCCACATCATTAAACCAGGATGTAATTCCGGCAGAAAAGTCCTCCATGGTTACTGATGAGTCGGGCTCATCTTCTTCGGGACTCATTGCAATAAACGCCGCCGCGTTATCTCCCTCACGCACGTTTACACTTACCGAAGTGCTGCTGTAGCCCGTTTTCCGGGCCTGAATGGTATAATTACCTGTGGGTATATTATCTATGGTGAATGTACCACCATCATCACTGAAAATAGCCTCCGTAGCCGGCGTTGTCGAAATGTTCACGGTCCCGATCGCCTCTTCGGTTTCGCCATCGATGACGTATCCCTGGATTCCGCCGAATATTTCTGCTTCAATTGTATCTTTCGCGCAGGAGCTTAAAAGGAATCCTGCTACAACAATCACAGACAGTGCGCCTAAAATTCTTAACTTCATAAGTACATTTGATGATAATTTATTAGATAAACATGGGTTAGCATGTTTTTGGCAACTAAACAAACAGGATCAGTTCAAGCCTGCGTACAATGTGCTATATTTTATTATCGACTGAATCACATGTTTATTAATCAGCTTTCAATCGATTTTTATTTTTACCTAACGTTACTCGCTCCGTTTATGCTCTCCATTTTAATGCATTCAAATCATTACTTAATTACTCATTTTTATCGAAAATTTCAGTGATTTTGGCGCACATTAAATAGTTACTTGGCGAATGTATAAATGAATAAATTTCAGTAATTTATGCATAAATAATAAGCAGGACCGAGTTGTTTTACTTTGTTCTGGTATATTTTGATGAGCGAGAGATGGAGAATTAGCAGTGAAATAAAAATTCTGAGTAAAGTAGATGAGGTTGTTTTATCAGGGGGCGCCAACCCAGTGAATTCCGGTCGGGCTATTACTGCCGGTAACGACAAGTGTGGCGGTGTTTCCGAAAGATGGCATACTGTTGACAAAAGAGTCATTGGCTGAAGACCGCCCATATCAGGCAGTGCATTTGGAACTCCCTGCACAATACCGGTAACATTGCCCGATCCGGCTTTTGAACTGCTTTATGCGTAGTTTTCGTCTCTGATCTGATTAATGAAAGGTCTCCGTCATGTGCCTGACTGCATCATTAAGGCATCGTTTTCTTATCCATACTGCCCTACAAAACCAAAGTTATCACGGTTGAAGATATCAACATTGGCCACGTTCTCGACATAGATCTGATAGATGAGTTTTCGTTGCCATCATCTGGCCGCAAGAATCGGATAAGCATATGTAAAAGGCTACCAGGGAAGTAAGGAGATTGTAACGTATCATGTGGCTGCTATCACCAAGCACTTTAATGAGTATTCCGATCTGTCTCTCAGTTCTGATTCTCTTTAGAATGATGACTCTATAACGGCATGGGTAAGGGTTGAACATAAGGCTTATAAACCCGTAATGGAGAGTGTTTTATGGTTCATTACAGACCAAGAAGGAACTATTACACGACCGGTCGAAGAGCTTGCTCATTTTGAAAAAATAGCACTTGAACCGGGAGAGTCAGCGACAGTTGAATTTAAGATTCTACCGCTAAAGCATTTAAGTTACCCCGATAGAAATGGAAACGTCATTCTGGAAGCAGGTAAGTTTACGCTTAAGGTTGGTCAACTTCGCAGGGAATTTGAACTTACTGAAGATGAGGAAGATTCACGTTAACGAATCTCAGGCTACATCTGCTGATTTTGTATCGGCAGATCTGCTTAGAATATGAGGTAAGAACCAAGCTGGAGTGGGAGGTCAATTAATTAAATTTTCTGTACCAGAGCTTTTAATCATGTTTCTCGCCACCTGAAAATAAGCGTGCTGATCGATATCTATTCTCAGATTGTAAAGATCGCTCGTTTTACGTGAATATTTAAACTCACATTTTTTAACCAGCGCAGCTGCAGCTGTTACTTCACTTTCAACTGTGTTGCTCATGCTATTTGAACCAGAGATAGTTAGCGCCGTAAGATTATGGTCACCTATATTTGTGCTTGACCTATCATTTAACCAAAGATGCCCAAATACACCTGCTGCAATTAAAAAAAGCAGTACAAATATAATTTGAAATTCGTGATTCGTCATGTAAAGTCTCCTGTATCAAACATTCAATATCAATATGTGAATCTGTTCAGGCCCGTAATGAATTCGTCATCATGAGGCTTTTTTGGTAAATCCCCCGCACGGCGATCAAACCGTACGGGGTTGCAAATGTACACTCAGTACAAGTATTGAAGTTTTTTACTTCACTTCTATGAAGTACGGAAACTAGCTCCGCCATGCGGGAGTGGCCAGATATAGATACCATTGTTAAGTTTTTGCCCTGTTCCAGGACCCAAGCTACTCAATGGTCACGTCCTAATCGTTTAGGTCCAATATCGGATTACTATAATCGGAATTAATGCTTTCCAAAAGTTCTTCCATACTTAGAATCGTAACGGAATTCAAAGGTGTTCTTTCTCTAAGAATTGAGTTTAATACTCCCTCCATTCGTTCATCCGATTTGGGAACGTTGCTTAAGATTCCTGATATATTAAATTGATCTTTCATATGGCATCTGTTGATTATTGTTTTTGATCATTCGATCAGCAAAAATCCCCCGCACTGCGATCAAACCGTACAGGCTTGCAAATATACACTCAGTACAAGTATTGATATTTCTTACTTCACTTCTATGAAGTGCAGAGTGCTTACTCGGTATTAAATTTAAGAGATCCTGACACGTTTGATGTGCCAGATCTCTTCACCCCTATAAATTTCATTCAGGTTGCTTATTCCTCTTTTAACTCTAGGTAACTTTTTCATTTAAGAGGAGTTTGGAAAGCACTATAGATTTGCCCTGACAGCTTTTAACTGTCTGGCAAAGCAGCGTTGTGGTGGTCACCCCTCATCTTTTCAGATGAAGTTCCGCAGCGTTGCGTTTTGCTTCTGTTACTCCTTGTAACTTTTCGTTTTCATAAATAATAATGTGAAAAAACGTCAGCCTTTATCTAAATAATTAAGCTTTCTGCATTTCACGTCTCCTAAGTAATGAACATCTCAACTTTGTTCATAATTAGTGTTTTTTTAAGGAAAGCACTCTAATAATCACGATATAACATATAAGCAGTTGATTTTATATAACTTACAATTATTAACAAGCCAATAATTTACATCTAAAACGCATTCGATTATAGATTTTTAACGGCTTGACTCCCCTTTTTACGGCAAAGAGCCTGCAATGTCATTTATATTTTGTGGATCTTATAGCTCTTGCTTTCGATACTTAACCAAATTCAGGTTCACATAACGAGTCTAAGAACTGACGAAAGATAAGAATGGAAATGTCAATCAGCTCAGGCACTCAACCTTTTCAACTGATACTGCTTTGGGGTTGTACCGGTATGCTCTTTAAATAGTTTAATGAAGTGGCTCAGGCTGGAGAACCCAAGTTCAAAACTGACATCCGTCACATTTAGCTGATCATCAGTCAGCAATCGGCAGGCTTTTTTTACTCTTTCCTGGTTAATATACTCAATCGGGCTCATCCCAAATTCATTATTGAAATAGCGGTAAAATGACGCTTTGCTCATGCAGGCAATGTCTGCCAGTTTCTTGATTGAAATTGAACGATCCAGATTATTACCTATAAATTCCAAAGCTGCCGCAAGCCCGCTTTGTGTTACATGCTTCCTGTAGTTTTTTAACAGTAAATTGCGAGACTCTGTCTGCAGCATATGAACAATTAACTCGGATGTATTCATATCAACGAGCAGGTCTTTCTGACTTTGTTCTTCTGCAAAAATGTGAAATAATTTTTTAATTAATAAATTTACCGACTCACTATTTGAAAAATGGACGGATGTTGAAATATCATATTCCCACTCTCCGGATGAGGCAGTTCTGGGGTGATTCTCATTCATGCGTGCGACTATCTCGTCAATTCTTGAAAGCGGCAGCTCAACAGTAATACATTTTGTAGGAGCATTAAGCTCAGCATCGGGAAAGTCAATATGAATAGTTGCATCGGGGGGGAGTACCAGTGATTCTCCAGGCGTAAAATCAAAAGGTGTATTGTCTCCTGCATGTATAACTTTTTTGCCCGAAATCATCCCGCAATACATTGGGCTTTCAGACTTGAGTTCAACCAATTTTGCCTGTTTGTATGTATCGTATACAGAAAAGATCGCATCACTCCCGGCATAGCTGGTTCTGTTTTCCACAAGCTGCCGGGGCGGATTTATTTCATTACTTAGAAGCGAGTGGTTGATCATAACATTCCTGTTTTCAGAGTGGAAAAGCGTTTTTATAAAACTCTTATTTGATTATAGATAAACAACCTGTTTAAACCAAATTGAGACGATAGCGCTATTTTTTGAGATTTTACACCAAGAATGGAAGCGCTTTTTTAAACATACTTACACTTCTAAAACTTTTTTAACTAATGGAGATCAGTATGTTACATGAACGCCCTACCTTTAAGGAAAAGTATAATAATTACATTGGGGGAAAATTTGTACCCCCTGCCGATGGTGAATATTTTGATGACATTTCACCAGTAGATGGAAAAGCCTTCACGAAATGTGCGCGCTCAAACGAAAAAGACATTGAAATGGCTCTTGATGCCGCTCATAAAGCAGCACCTGAATGGAACAGGTCTTCTGCTGTAGAACGTGCATCCGTATTAAATAAGATGGCCGACATTATTGAAGATAATCTTGAGTTTCTCGCCCGGGTTGAAACGATCGATAACGGCAAGCCTATCCGAGAAACGATGAATGCTGACCTTCCACTCGTGGTAGATCACTTCCGTTATTTTGCTGCAGCTATTCGCACGCAAGAAGGCGGCATTTCTGAACACGATGCCCATACGGTTTCCATTAACCTTCCGGAACCACTCGGCGTTGTTGGACAAATTATCCCATGGAACTTCCCGCTATTGATGGCGACCTGGAAAATTGCCCCGGCCCTTGCTGCAGGAAACTGTACGGTCGTGAAACCCGCCGAACAGACACCTGCCAGCATTATGGTGATGCTGGAACTCGTAGGCGATGTGATCCCTGATGGAGTTTTGAATGTAGTCAACGGATTTGGCCCTGAAGCCGGTCAGCCACTGGCAACAAGCGAACGCATTGCAAAAATTGCGTTCACAGGAGAAACAACCACAGGGCGATTAATTATGCAGTATGCCTCTGAAAATATTATTCCTGTCACGCTGGAGCTTGGCGGCAAAAGTCCGAATGTTTTCTTTGAAAGCGTGATGGATGCCGATGACGAATATTTCGACAAAGCTCTGGAAGGAGCTGCACTTTTTGCGCTTAACCAAGGTGAAGTTTGTACGTGCCCGTCCCGGATACTGGTGCAGGAATCAATCGCTGATGAGTTTACCGAACGAGTGATCGAACGGGTAAAAGCGATCAAGATGGGGCATCCGCTGGATGACGAAACGATGGTGGGAGCCCAGGCATCAAATGATCAGTACGAGAAAATCCTCAATTATTTTGAGGTTGGGCGCGAAGAAGGCGCAAAAGTACTCGTTGGCGGCGAGAAAGCAGCTGTTGGAAGTAACGGCATCTCAAACGGATACTACATTCAACCAACAATCTTCGGCGGTGATAACTCCATGCGGGTTTTTCAGGAAGAGATTTTCGGTCCCGTTACATCGCTCACAACCTTCAAGGATGTGGACGATGCCATTTCCATCGCTAATGATACACTTTATGGTCTGGGCGCCGGCGTATGGACGCGCGATGCGCATCAGCTTTACCAGGTACCTCGCGCTATCAAAGCCGGGCGTGTATGGGTGAACTGCTACCATACCTATCCTGCACATGCGGCATTTGGCGGGTATAAAAAATCTGGTTTTGGCCGTGAGAATCACAAGATGATGCTCAGCCACTATCAGCAAACTAAAAACATGCTGATTTCTTACGATAAGAAAGCAATGGGCTTCTTCTAAAACTGAAGTAAGTTCAACCGGGCCGACATCGGGCGGCCCGGATTTTTATTCAAAAATAACTGTCAAGATTAGGACTGCCATGTTACCAAAAAAAATGAGAGCAGCGGTCGCACATAAATTCGGCGATGCGCTAAATATTGAAGAGATGCCCGTGAAGGAACCGGGCGATAATGAGATACTTGTAAAAGTAAAAGCCAGTGGTGTCTGCCACACCGATCTGCACGCCATAGATGGCGACTGGCCCGTAAAGCCTAAACTACCGCTCATTCCGGGCCATGAAGGTGTTGGTTATGTTGCCGCAGCCGGTAAAAACGTAACCAACGTCAAAGAGGGCGATGCTGTAGGAGTTCCCTGGCTCTATTCAGCCTGCGGAACCTGCGAGCACTGCATCACCGGGTGGGAAACTCTTTGTGAATCGCAGGAAAATGCGGGCTATAGTGTTGATGGAGGCTATGCCGAATATGTGATAGCCGATCCAAAATATGTCGGACACCTGCCTTCCGACGTCAATTTCACAGAAATCGCACCGATCCTCTGCGCCGGCGTCACCGTCTATAAGGGATTGAAGGAAACTGAAACCAAACCCGGAGAGTGGGTGGCAATTTCAGGAATTGGCGGATTGGGGCACCTTGCCGTTCAGTATGCAAAAGCGATGGGTATGCACGTGGCCGCAATTGATATCGCAGACGACAAACTCAGGCTCGCGAAGAAGCTTGGAGCCGATTTGACCGTCAATGCCATGGAAGAAGACCCGGGCAGCTATCTCAAAAAAGAAACCGGAGGTATGCACGGGGCCCTTGTTACTGCTGTAGCACCACAGGCGTTCAGCCAGGCGCTCAGCACGCTTCGCCGCAAAGGCACTCTTGCAATGAACGGTTTGCCACCGGGCAGTTTCGACCTGGATATTTTCAATGCGGTGCTTAACAGGATCACGATTCGAGGCTCCATCGTTGGAACCCGGAAAGACCTGCAGGAATCGATAGACTTCGCAACTGAAGGAAAAGTAAAAGCCAGCGTTCACGCAGCCGAACTTGATAGCGTTAACAGCGTTCTGGACGATATGCGAGCGAATAAAATCGAAGGCCGAATGGTGTTAAATATAAACTGAGGTCTGTTTACGGTTTGCCCCGGCTGGGTTTCTTCATAGCCCGGCCAGGGGCCTAACCTCCGGTGGCCGAATGATTTTTTAACTTTCAGGGCGTTAAGCTTCCGTCATAGGTTACCTGCCCGTATTATTAATACACAAATTTCTCAACATCTAAGTCATACAGCTATGCCAGTAAAACGAGTACTCATTACCGACGAAGCCAAAGAGATCATGGATAAGCTTCGTGAGAAGCACGGCGAGCTAATGTTTCACCAAAGCGGTGGATGCTGCGACGGTTCCTCGCCCATGTGCTACAAGGCCGGGCAGTTTCGGGTAGGAAAAAGTGACGTTAAAGTGAGCGAGGTGTATGGCGCGCCTTTTTACATGGCAAAGGATCAGTTTAAATACTGGCAGAATATGCAGCTAACTCTCGATGTGAAAGAAGGCCGGGGATCGAGCTTTTCTATTGAAATCCCTATGGGAGTCCGTTTCTTGATAAAATCAAAAATGTTTACAGAAGAGCAGCTGAAGGATCTTGAGCCGGTGGAATGACTGTCCGCTTTATTGAATCATATTTTTAAATCAGCCTGTTTAAGTCTGAATTACCCACAACCGATGAATAAGTATCTGAAACTGCACTTTTTATGAGCAGTTTCCTGATAATCAAGTCAGACATTTTAACACCCGGGTAGTGGATCGATTTAATAACATCAATATTGGTGATGTCATCAGGCGATGGTGGTTGAGCATAGTTCTCATTCCATTTATTATCTACCATTTACACCAGGCATACTGGACACTTCGTTTTAACATTTTCTTCAGCTACAATTACGATTTCCCCTTCCCTATTAATCTGGAAAATCTCATTACCCAAAACTTTTTATTGATTATTCACGAAGCGGGCCACACGTTTATGGGATTTTTTGGAAATCGAACGCTCACTATTCTTGGCGGATCACTTTATGAAATCACGCTTCCCGTATTCATACTTATCTACTTTTTGTATAACAAGACACTCACAGGCATTCAGTTTGGGTTTTACCTGGTGGGGTCAGCTTTTCTCAGTGTTGGATTTTATGCGGCTGATGCCGGAGCACGTCAGCTTCCGCTTATTGGAGGGTTAGGCGATTCTGCTCATGATTGGGGGAATCTGCTCACATCCTGGAATCTTCTCTCTTACGATACTGAAATAGGTGTTGGTCTCACAATTTTCGGTGCAATATGCTTCCTCGCAGCACTGTCTGTACCGCTCTGGTTAACCACCTACGAATCGTCAGTAATCGATATCGATTTAGATTAGCAGTGTTGAG